>Ga0209902_100358_pt1 | contig 56341 bp, 54 predicted proteins | sample FECB27metaG_FD_188304 | JGI IMG/M metagenome (GOLD analysis project Ga0209902, IMG submission 188304) | Cyanobacterial communities from the Joint Genome Institute, California, USA - FECB-27 (SPAdes) (version 2) | ecosystem: Environmental > Aquatic > Thermal springs > Hot (42-90C) > Microbial mats...
AAGGAACTAGCGGGAGCATTCCTTGGTAGGTCTTAAACTCTTGTCTCTAACGTAGTACTCAAAGTACTTAAGCTGGTCAGATTAAGGCTTTTTTCAAGCCCCCGCCTTTAGGCGTGGGGTTTCTGACTAACCTACTTCTCATGCCATTATGTTTCCTATCTAACCTAAGAGCATGGCACACAGGGCAAAGAGTTCTTAGATTTGACGCATGGTTGCTGCCACCAGATGACAAAGGTTTTATATGATCTATATGAGCAACTTTAAGTTCAATTTCACCCATGCACAACCCGTTCTTTTTTGGAGGTGCATCCCTTGGGCTAGTACAGATACCGCTAGAGCGCTTGTAAATGCGATCGCGGGTGAGTTGCCATTGTTCTGGCGGCTGGCGTTTCCACCAAAAAACCGGAAGGTTGGGATGCTGACGACGTTGCTTGATTTGTAGATATAATAACTCAGTTGACATGACGTGACGAAACTTGACTTAACACAACATGAGGTAACGAAACGGAAGGTGACGGAACTCGACTTAACGAGACTTGACGAAACAAATATTTAAAACAGTGAACAGTACCAGCCGCAGTGACGCCAGCGCGGTGGTAGGGATTTAAACCCGCCACCAACGCTTTCCACGCTCTTGGTGGGGGACTTAAACATACGCGGATGAAACTGATAACTGATAACTGGTAACTGTTAAACAATACTGAACTCTTTTACTTCAAACCTTCCGTAACCAATGCTTTGTCTTCCATCGCCTACACCGACTAAGGTTCCAGCATTGATAATAGCCGTCTCTAACGATTTCCTATCAACAACTACAGAATCCCAAAGAATCGTAAACTTGCAGCACCACCCTGGCTTGACAGCAACACGGTAGCGGATATTCCTAGCCTTGGTTGACGGATTACGCACCCCAATCACCTCGACGTAGCTATCAGGTAGCTTCTCGGTTTTGATGGTTCCTGCCTCAATAACTTGAGGAGGATTTGGCAACTTAATTTGTCCATTCTTATTGCAGATGTAAATTTGGTCATCCATAACTTGTAAGGTGCTGGCAATGTCTGCGAGTAAGTTCCCCTTCCCCCGCTTAACAGTTTTGCCCCCATATTTAATGCAACCAAAAAAGTAGGTAGGTAGCAGAAATAACTGACGCTCTTCGTCCATTAAAGCTGTCCTTTCCCACTCAGAAGGATTGTTACCAGGAACACCATCTTTCTCCTTCGGCTCTAACGGCAGTGCGTCGATTCCAAAATGGTGAATGGCAAGTGTTCGGGTTCCCACAACCGTAATTTTTGCTTGGAGGATATTTGCCATATTCAGATAGCGGGCGGTTCAGGTGACTTCCACATTGGTCTATTGGGTTACTTTTCAGCAAGTTCGTCTTGCGGCGAAACTACCGCATTGAAAACCATTGTTAAAGTTACACTTGGCATGAGTCGCCGCAGGGTTTGCAAGTGAGCTAGAGCATCATTGCGGCGGCGGAAACGAGTAATAATTTGGTGCTGCATATTAGGGAAATGACGAATCACACACCAAGGATTTAGCTTCTCAACGTAGGTCACAAATTCCTCCTTCTATTGCTTGTGGTTTAGTTATTTGGTCTTGAATCAACATTTTTTAGATAAAAACCACCTTACTGTGAAAGTGGGTAGCAAAAAAATGTCAAAATGATATTGCAATTTGCTGACTTTTGACTTTCTACTTACCCCGCTCAAAGAAACAGAGTTGCTTCAAGAGTTCTTGAGGAATGTCATCGAAGTGTTCTAGCAGAAAGTCCATAAGCGCAAGATGGCGTAAATCAGAGGGCATGGGAGAGCGGTAGTGGCGACCTTTTGAAAACCACCGCCGAACAGTAGAAAGTGAACGAGAGCAAATTTGGGCTAGAGCCTCTTGATTAACGTCCCATTTGGCATAAAAATTCTTGGGAGTCATTCCTAGTTGACAGTGGCTGTAAAAAGCGATTAAGTCTTGCTCTCTTGTTTGCAAAGGACGAGGTTTGGTCATAACACTGGCTCCATTTCCAGTGGTTCTAAATCCTCTTCCCAGGCGATATCTGCAAGTGTCCAAGCAGCACTGGGGCTGTCTTGGCTCAACCAAATGAGATAGCACCATGTCCAGGAACAACGCTGGGGAGCAAAGCTGTAAAATCTACCGTATACAGTTCCCCAGTCGCTATCAGAACCAACCCAACGCAGCTTGTCACCGTACAGAAAACGAGGTATCTTCGCTGTATCAGGAAAATCGACGGGTAAATCAACAGACGCAGGAGAAAATTTTTGGTTGATTGCGCTCTGCGCAGTGCCTCCGGCAATCGCACTTAGATAATTAGCAATCACTTCAGCATCGATGCTCTCGGTTAATTGGGAAATCAACAATGCAGCTAAACTTTCTTGTTCTTGCTCTTGACAATAATTACTGAGTTTTGCCAATAATTCAGTAATACTAAAATCATCCAAGGCTTGTAGATAGCCTAATTGTTCATTGGTTTCGTGACAAAGAGGTTTTAGCATACTTTCCAAATCACTCCGTCTGTATGAGTGAGTTTGCTGAATCTATTACCTCCATCAAACCCCAATGGTGTGAGCTGCTCAATGTTGCCAGAACTGGCAGTTGCTGGCGGTATTACAATCATTCAATTTTTCTCCTGAAAGGTTTGAAAATGCGTTCTTTAAGCCACTACTGAAATGTTGGCAGCAGAAATATTCCCCATTAGCGAGGAATGCCAGAACTAGCAGTGGTGAACTTTTGCGGTTATGGTAATAAGATACCCCATATGGGATATTTAATGCAAATAATCCGTTAATCCTAAGTATCCCATTTTTTACAACTGGGGCTGAAAATGGGTAATCTGGGATAAGTATTGCATTGGCATTAAATACCGCAGTGAGTAAACCAGAAAAGAAAGATGAACCAGTCGCAACGTTGAAAGTCACTTTTCCTAGCAGAGAGCTAAGGGACAAGTTCAAAGCTACTTGCGCCTTAAACGGAAAAAATATGAATGAAGCGATTATTGAATTTGTCCAGCAATATGTTGAACACGGTGGGAGTTCCTCATCTAAGGGGGCTGCATGAACATTGCTCAAGTTGACCCGCTTACATTGCCGTCACTGCCGCTGGATGAGCCATCATATCCAAAAAAGAAAAACCCCTCGACTAAACGCAAGGAGGACAAATGACCAACGCAGAACCACCTAGTAGCAGACTCAACCGACTAGAAGCAATTCTTTCTGATACAGCAGAATTGGTGCTGGCTCATGATGAAGCCCTCAACCGCATTGAGGGAGCGCTAGAGCAACTTACGAGCCGCATAGACGCATTAACATCTGCGACTGCTCAAAATAGCCAGCGAATTGAGCAGATTCTTGAGTATCTGTTTCGAGAAAGACCGAATGGGAGGGAATGAAAATGACACAAGGAAAGTTAGAAGTAACAATAAAAATCAACGAACTACCCCAAGGCAAGACCGTAGAAAACGGGTGGCAGCAATTCCAAATTGACTGCGATGGACGCATTATTCGCATCACGGTTAAACCAAAAGTCTGGAAGAAACTTACCGACGCTCAGGCGGATTACACCCAGTGGGTAGCTGCCATTACGGGGAAGATCGGCGATACAACAGAAAATGGCTTTGTGCTACTTGAGCCGAACATCCAAGTTTTTGAGCGCAAGCCCAAGGCAGAGGCAGCTGCTGCAACGTAACTAGGAGGGCGATCCACAGTTAATACAACAGATATTTTTTAATTTTGGCAACGCCGCTTTGGCATCATTATTGCCGCAAATGAAGTATACACCCCTGAATGCTCTATGCGGATCTGGAAATACTGGCATTTTCAAGATCTCCGGATCAGAGTCGCAGGATCAAAAAGAAAATGTTGTCCCTTTGGGATAATTCAGCAACTTCTTGAAATGTATGCACGCATTCGGTGATACTCCGAATGCCGTGATCAAACCTTTGATTGAGTTTTATGATGTAACGAACACAAGGTAAAAAAACTATGGGCAACAAAAAAGAATATTTTGATAAATACGTACCAATTCGGATGTCAAAATCCGATGCTGAGTTCCTAGACAAAATTGCTGCGGAGCAGAACAGAAGCCGTGCTGATGTCGTGCGCGCTTTAATTGGCTACATACGTGAGTTTTCTTTATTAGTTATTTAACTTTTTAGCAATTTTTACTATGACTATATCAAGAAAATTAGGTCAAGCAATTTCTATAGAATCATCATCAGAACAAGTAATTGTACTTATTCCTATCCCTTGGAATGAAATTATCAAGGAATTATTTTTACGCCCCATTGATCGGATGGCGGCTCAAATCGCGAAAAAAGAAAAAACTCGGTAGTCCCTTGCATCCTGTTGGAAAGCTTTGTTTCTCCCTTTCCCCCTGCGGAAACCAGAACCACCAAGAATTCTAAAATAACTATTCTCACATTAACAAAGCTTTTCAAAAAAGGTAAATAAGCAACGGGCTACCCAATAAATATTATTGGGAGCAATTATGTCACGAAACAGCAAGACTCCCCTCGGTACTACTCGAAGGAAGTCTGTCAAGAAAATATCTAACACCATTATATTCTATAATCCGGCTCTAAACAAGGATTATCAAAGGCTTTTAGCATCATTTAAGGCGATTGGCTCCGCTACTGCCCCTTGGACAATCGCCAAAAACAAGAGCGATGGAGGTGCAGCATAATGCATACCACCTCATCACGACCAATTCCCACCCGTCGCCACAATCCTTGCCAAATTTGTGGTGACATTAAAGGTAAATGCCGAGAGGCTGGGGACTTGCTGCTTTGCATGAACATTACGGATGCATACAGCGCCCCTTCTGAATTTAAATTTTTAGGACTGACAAAAAACTCGCTTTGGGGAAAATTCGTTGTCCGTAATAAGCAGGAAATTTCTTTTGAGGAACGCTCAGAACGCAGACGGCAACGGGAAGCAACTAAAAAGGCAGAGCAAGAAGCACGGGCTAAAACTGCATTATCGCTCTCTGAGCGTGATCAGGCAACCAGAACGTTACACAAGCACCTAGGTTTAAGCACTAAGCACCGTCAGGAGTTGCAAAACCGTGGTCTGAATGACGCTACTATTGATGCTGGATACTTCTTTTCTGTAGCTCCTGGTGATGATCTCCCCTTTGGTATTCCTGCCAACTACCCAGGTGCAAAAAACGGCAAATTATCAGTAGCTGGTACTGGCTTTGCTTGCCCTGCCTGGTCCGTTAATGGTGAGGTTATTGGATGGCAACTGCGGCTAGATGATGCCACAGATAACAAGTACAGATGGGCTAAAGGTAATGTATCATCTCATTTGGCTAATGGTGAATTACCGATTACTGTAGTTCGACCATCTGAACTGAAGCATCAATGGTTGGCTGAGGCTGAGGGCATTCTCAAGCCTTACATCACTGCTCAAAAGTTGGGTGCAGTTTGTATTGGCGCAGCTGGTGGAAATATTACCGCATCGCCGGAGCAATTCAAGCAGGCGATCGCATCACTGGGAGTGACTGAGATTCGCGACTTCCCCGACGCTGGCGACGTATGCAACAATCAGGTAATGCATCGTCGTGTTGCCAAATACGAGTTTTACCGCTCACTGGGGTTATCCGTCAAGATTGGGTGGTGGAATCAAATTACCAAAGAGCAACGCGACATTGACGAACTGCCAACGCTTGACGGCATTCGATACATTAGCGTTGATGAGTTTTTGGCAATTGCAAGACAGCACGGCTTTAAGTTAAGCGCACGGCAAACAGTGCAACAGCGAGATGAATTCGCTGAATTCTACGCCAAACGTGTAGAAGAGTTGGAGCAGTGGGAGGAGAACTGCGATTGCCCGGAGGGCAGTGGGCTAAAGCCCAATCGCCACATCGAGTTGCAGCAGGAGGAATCTTTTAAATCCTTCTTCACCAACCGATTGGAAAAGCTGAAGAAATTTTTAAATCGTACACGACCCTTTAAGGGCTTTGTGCAACAGCGAGTTGCACAAAATAAACCTGGGTCTGGAATTATTGAATTCACTAAAAGCGATCACCTTGCCACAATTCAAGCGCTCGCACAACAAGCCGCATCTGAAAACAAACGGCTGATTGTTTTGGATTCTTCTGAAGGTGGCACGGGTAAATCCCATCTGGCAGGTGAACTCACTCCGCAAGCGCTGGGAGTTAACAAAATATTTTACACCTCACCAAGCCACCGTAACCCCACAGTTGCTTCTATTGAGCAAAATTATACGGATTTGCCAGTTAGACACGACGGTCTGGTCAGCGATGACACGCAATTAACCCCATTGGGGAATCCCTATGTACGTTGGGCGAAGCCAGGCGAAGAACCCAATGTACAGGGCAATTGCTCAAAAGCTCATCAGTTCCAGACGTTCGGGGAAAAGGGATACAAAGAAGAAGTTTCCGCAGAAGCTGCTCACAACTCCATCTGCAACGTGATGTGCAAATGGAAATCAAACTGCGCGGGTGCGGCATACCTGCCAACGATGCCACGGCATACCTTCCGCCAAGACCGCAGAAACGCACTGGCTAGCGACAGAATCCGCTGCAACTTGGATTCGTTGCCCGATATCGCTAAAATGCAAGGCAATCCCGAAGACGAGAACCAGGAGCCAAATCGGGTTGCTGTCGTTGTAGACGAGTTTACACAATTTCGTGGGTACAGTGAAACTCAAGCGAATTTATCGGATTTCGATAACGCTTGGATGTACTTCAAATCGCAAGTACATCAAGCTGAAACCAGGATAAAGCAGCTGACAGACCAGCAAAAACACCTTCAAGCACAAATCGACATCAAACTGGCGCAAAGTGAGAAACTTGAGACACAACTCGAAGCTATCACCACACAACAGCATTTAGACTTGGGACGACTCACCGCTAACAATAACACCGAATTGGTGCAACAATTGGAAAGTGAGATCGCGCGGTTGGATGCTGAAGCTGGCGAGTTAATACAAAACGTTCTCCAGATTTCAGAAGAGATAGACGCAGTTAAGAAGAACACCGAGTTATTACCTGGTGCGATCGCTGCATTAGAACCAGTTATATTCGCTTTACGCTCCATCTTAAACGGGGAACATGATATCACCTCAGAAACACGCTACGGATGGAATGAGGCGGCTGTACGTGGCTTATTGGGTGATTTAACAGGGTTAGAGCAACACCTGGCTGTTATCCGGGCATTCAACCCAAAATTAGCGGCATTGTTAAAGGAATCGGATTCTGTAACTTTAGATGGGATGTCTACTGAAGACCGCAAGGGCTGCGCTCCTATACTGAAAGCTACCCGTAAGCTGATGCAGCGGGAAGTGAATAAGGAGAACAGAGAAGCTCTAGCCAATATGCCCAGCAACTGCATAGTTCCGTTACTAGAAATTTTGCTTGGCGAGAAGCAAGGGAGCTTCCGGATTGCATACAAAGACTTAACTATCTTCACTCGCGACGACCGCCACCGCAATCAACTTAAGCAAGCAGATTTTACACTGATTCTTGACGGCACATTAACACGCGAATCATTAGCACAGGCTTTGGACGTTGATCCAAGTGAGATTGTGGTCATCCGTCAAAAGCGCTCTAGTCACGCGAATCTAAAAATTGTCCAAGTTACGGGCATGGGGCTGCTTGGTCGTGACCGTAGCGAAAGCATGAAGCAGCGAGTAAAAGCTATTACAAATGCAATTCTTGAGCAGCACGGTGAAGAGAATGTAGGGGTCATCGACCACGCTGCCTGCATTGGCAGTACAGCTGAGGAGGCAGAAAGTGGCTACTGGTTCCACGATAACCGTGGGTCTAATGCGTTCCAGAATAAGACCGCATTGTTGACATTCGGGACTCCATTCTCAAATATTGGACAATTGCAGCTAGAGTATACCACGCTAACAGGCGATCGTAACCCAAGTAAAGACAATGCCCAATTTGCAGCTTTTGTTCAGGAGCGGGTACAAAGTGAAGTTGCTCAGTGCGGCTGGCGGCTAAGAAGTTCTCGGCGAGAAGGTGAGCAGCTGATCTGGTACGTGGTTACTGACGAAAATTTGTCTTACTTGGGCGAATACTTCCCAGATTCTGAATTAGAAATCCGATGTGCTTTCCAACTTACCCCTGAAGCAGGCAGTGTTGGCGAACAAACTTATTGGACAATTTTACAAGCATCCAAGCAGTTGACCGACGCAGGACAGAAGTTGACCACTGGGGCGATCGCTCAAATAGTAGGTTGCAACCGAAGTCGGATTTCCCAAATAGCCAAGGACGTAGTGGGGGGGTTCGCCGCTTTTCAGAGGGTGTTAGTTTTCCTATTAAAGTCACTATATAGGAGAACTAACACCCCTGTGAGTGACGGAGAAACGCTCTCTGAGGATGAGTTGTTCGCAGCGAAGACCTACCTACCGCTAACACTAGAGGAAAATGCGTCAACGCCAGAGGAAGGCATCAAAGAGGTACTTTCTACAGCCCAAACACTAGGAGAGGAAAGCTTCCGTCGCGTCTTGGCTTTATTGCGATGGGAAGACAGAGCGCTACTGCTGACGCAGATGGTTGCGGTTCTTCCTGTTGAACTTCAAGAAGATTTTTTGAAACTTGGAAAACTACTAGAAGAGCAGGTGGCTTCGCAGGCGATCGCCACAGCATAAAACCACATAAAAATTTACCCCTAGCGAGATAGGGGCAGTTTCGCCATACATATTTTTTGATTTAATCATGAAGTTACGCGATTATCAGCACCAAGCAATCAGAGATACTTATCAGTTCTTCCGGTCCGGATTAAAATCAATCCTGATCTACAGTCCTACGGGTAGCGGCAAAACGGTTATCGCTTCAAGGATGATCGCAGATGCTGTAGCCAGAGGACGACGTGTTTTGTTCTTGGTTCACCGTACCAAATTAATTGACCAGACCGCCGCCACTTTAAAAAACGTATACGGGATTGAGTGCGGGGTCATCTGGGCTGATGTTCCTCCCAATCCCGACGCACCTGTACAGATAGCTATGGTGCAAACTATCCAAAATCGAGACTTACCACCCGATATCGGCTTGGTAGTGATTGACGAAACACACACCACTGCATATTACCAAATCATTCAAAAAGTGATGACAACTTACAGCGGTGGAGTTGTGCCGCTGTCGCCGTGCTACTTCATTGGTTTGTCGGCAACCCCTTGGCGTACAAAGAAAAAAGAAGGATACTGCCAGTTCTTTCAAGCCACCGTTCGCGCTCCGCACCCCGAAGATCTAATAAAAATGGGTCACCTGGCTTATGCTAGACATTTCGGATGGAACGGTTTGATTGACTTCTCACAATTAGATACTGGCGCAGACGGCGACTACACCCAAGCGTCAATGCAAAAAGCTTGTGATCCAGAATTTAACGCTCTTGTGGTGCGACGCTTTATGGAATTATGTCCTGAACGTAAAACTATAGCCTTCTGTTCTGGTGTCCAGCAAGCTTATGATTTAGCCGCCCAATTCAACGATGCAGGTATCGTTAGTGAGGTCGTTGTCGGGTCAACTTCTGAAGATAGCAGAAACGCTATTTACCATCGTTTCAAAAGTGGTGAGACACAGTTAATCAGTAGTGTTTCTTGCCTCTGTGAAGGATTCGACGAGACAAGTTGTGACGCAGCCATCATTGCTCGACCCACCAAAAGCCGAGCGCTCATGGTGCAGATGGCAGGACGTGCTTTGAGGCTGCACCCTGGTAAGCAAGACGCATTACTGCTCGATTTTTGCGAGAACTTTAGACGGTTAGGCGTCCCGACCAAAGCTTACCCCACACCCCTCTGCCCCTCGGATAAACAGGAGCCGTTTATCCCTACAAAAGAGTGTCCGGAGTGCCATGCTGCTGTTCCTCAGTTCGCAAAAGTATGTCCCGAATGTGGTTATGAGTTTTCGCAAGGCGAGGAGCCAGAGCAAGAGGGTGGGAGCAATTTCATTTTTGGCGAAATTTTAACAGACGACCAAAAAAAACAGTGTAGTTACCTGCGGCAGCAACTACAAAAAGCCTTCAAAGCGAATCGTGATATTGGGCGTGTAAGCTGGTTGTTCTGGCGCAAATACAACTATATGCCGCCACTGCACTGGTATCGCGATGCTATTTTTAGACGAGGGAAATCAGTACATGAGAAGCAGCGGCAGGCTGACCAAGAAACCTACAAGAAGTTTTTGAAGGAGAATCGCCCTAATGCCCCCAAAGGATGGATTGCCGATATGTTGCGCCGTGAATTCGGATGCGACAAGTACTACAATTTACAGCCAATTGAATGGTGGAAGGTACTGGGTATGGATGCGACTACTACTAACTGGGACGTAATTAAGCAAGCCTACCAGAATAAGATCGCCTTCGCTGATGCTTACGAGGCGGCACTGCTCAACTTCTGTCTTCTGGAGGCAAGAAGTTTTTGCAATGTGATGAGTATTAAAGGCGTTTAGACTTGATAGATGTATTAAAGTAAGCGTATTTCTAAAATTTTTAGAAACTCAAAAGAAACCAACTATGATCTCTCCTGCACATATTTCCAAGTTTAATGGCGCAAAAAGCAATGGTCCCAAATCACCAAAGGGGAAACAGATCACAAGATTGAACGCTACCAAACACGGGCTCAGGGCAATACACCCACCGACTGTGGGTGACGACGCCTTAATTTTTCAGCGCTTTGTGCAGGATCTAATTATTGAATTTGACCCGCAGACCACCACTGACACCATGCTGGTTGAACAGGTAGCGATGGCTCGGTTGCGGCTTTATCGACTGTGGGCAACGGAATCAGCGCTAGCCCAGAGTGCTCTAACACCAGAGCCTCCAAAAAAACCACCGACACTAGCAAAGTATTTTTATTACGAAGGTGACAGCGATGAAAATCAAAGCAGTAGGACAATATTTCATCCCGAGAATCGAGTGCTTGAGCGAAATCTCACACTACCGTTGCTCTCTGAGCTAGAAAGTTACTATGAGATAGCCAAAAATGTAAAAAAAAGCTATTTCTTAACAGATTGGCACGAGTGGTTAGAATCAACAGAAAAAACAGTAAACAATTTTCTAAGCAACCACCCATATAAAAAAATTTCTGTCAACCCCCTATACTACCCCACTGTAAACGAATACATCAAAGCAAGCCTTGATTTTGAGAAGCGTGAACAAGAAAAGCGGTCTTTTTACGGAGAAGTTCTTTATTTCAAGGGGTTGTTACTCGTTGCCAAGCAAAACTGCGCTTCAGGACAGTACCCCAAAAATAAAAACCAACTACACTGGTCAGCTCTTGGCTCTGGTATCTCAAGAATGAAGGAGATGTGCGAAACAAGGCTCACAGAGCTAAAGCAAATCGACCAGGAAATACAGCAAGCTGAAGGAGAACACGCGCAAGCGATCGCCGAGTATGAAGAATTGATTCGGCGATCGCAAGCCATTCCACCGCAAATTGAGCTACTGACTCGCTATGAGAAACATATAAATCGCACTTTGTACAACGCCCTAGACCGATTAAAAGTGCGACAGCAAGCGGTGTCCATGGGGTCGTTCGGTCAAAAAGGCGAATAGGAAACTGTGGAGTGATTATAAGCTAAAGTCTATAACTGAGTACTGGCAAGGCTTAGAAACCGATATTGGGATTCCAATATCGTCTCTAATCCTTGAAATAGACGGGTTTGGAGATGAGCAATCAACTTGGGTTCATCCAGAGATTGCGATAGATCTTGGAGCGTGGGTATCTGTCCCCGGACGCATCTGGGTGAATCGTGCGATTGCCTTTGGCACTGCCCTTTGGGCAATCGCCCGATTTATTCTTCACCAACAACACTTTTTTTTAAACCTGTGGTTGCAATCAAAGTTTCAACCGATGTTTTTGGGGATGACCTTACCATCTGGGGCGATGCACAGATAGCCAGCTACTCTAAATCAGAAAGGTAGCATAGCGGTCTATCAGATTCTTTTTCTAAGTTCTGGGCGTATTCTGATTCATTTTCACAAAGCTGTCCGTTTTGTAACCTATCGTACGGACACACGCATTTACCTACTTGCGGGTAGCGATACGCTGTTTTTTGATCTGGATATTTTTTGCTTGTATCAGTTAATGGTTCTTGGCAAGAACTTAAACCGATGAAAGCAACGAAAAACACATACATGGTAAGTTTTTTCATGGTTTATCAATGTTTTTCTTTGAAAAAATTTTATACCGTCGTATTCCGACAAGCATTAGTAAATATGCGGTTTCTAAAACCCCACGCCTGGTTGATGACCAAGGACCAAGGACCAATGATGGCATTAAGACTGATGAAAGGTATTTGCAAGCAGAAGTCATCGACGATTTACTAGCTTATTTTGGGGGTGAAGCGAACAAGTTCCGCAAGCCAGCGGCGAAAGATGCGATCGCCTTCTTTGCAGAGTATGGTGGGTTTATCCCCTACATTTACTACGAGCTGGACGAATTAGAACAGGCTTCGGACTCGAAAGTCATCCCTATTATCAAACCCAAGGCAGAAGCTCCCTTGCTTAATGGAGCGAAGATAAGTATTAATATAGATTGGGAGCAGTATAAGCGAGACGCCGAATACTCAAAGAGCCACCCGTTACCTCGTCGCGTTATTCCCCTTGGTGTTGGGGTAGAAGTGTTTGGATTACCGGGGTTTGAAAAGAAGCGCGGGAGGTATTTGCTGAGTCAGACCAATGCAGGTGAAGCTGTTGGCAAACCCGAAAGGTCTATCCGCGAATTTTTGGCTTCAAAAGGGTTGAAAGCTTCGCTGGGTAAGCCATTTGAATCCGCGACATTTGCTGTCGAAAACGCCCAAAAGCCGATTGTTGGTATCCCGACTGAAATAGCGAACCTCTACTGGATTCACCAGTTGTCAAAAGGTAACTTGCAGGCGATCGCACTTGGGTGAATTTCAGGAGAATTTTAAGAGCGATCGCTGCGAAGGCACAGGCGTTGCCAATCGCCTTCGCAGCAAGAATCAGGTGGGTAAATTGGTCATTGTGATTCTCGGCTAAAATAGTGATAAAAGAAAGTTACTTTAAGGAAAACGCTCTTCTTTGCCGCAAATTACTCAACATAAAGACTTGCTACCACTTGGAGAAATCATTAAAGGTATGACGGGTAAATCCTGTTGCCAAAGGATCTTGACTGATGGTAATCAACTCCGCCTTTACCTTGGAACCAGAGTTTCAAGTTCAATTGAGCCTGAACCGAATGAACAAGAGGAATGGATATTTAGCGCACAAACAACTTCTTGGAAGCTGGAATCTATGAATCAAGCAATGTCTCTTTACGAGGAGGAGGATGCGCTAGGTCTCATCGCATTTGGTCATCAAACGATAACAACGTCACAGGAAAACGCAGCGAACATTAACGAGAAAATTCGTGTGTTGGAAGGAACCTATCTAATAGGTTTAGATTTCCCATATTCTACCTTTGATCTCTCATTCACTTTTGACCCTCAGCCCGAACTAACTTTTGAACACCAGTCCTCACTCACTTTTTCTCTGAAATATCGCCTCACTCTGATGCCAGACTTGGAAAGGTCTGATTTAGCGTACTGGGAACTGATTACTCCCAATCAGATGCTTCTTAAGTTTGGATCTGATGCCACTTGGTCTTATACAGCGTTGCAGTCATAATAGACAGAAAACAACCAATTTTTATAGTTAAGATGATTTCATCCTAACTATGAATATCTGAACAACAATTCATATGTGACGCGACATTTGCACACAACTGCAACGGCACACGGTTGTACCTGAGTTTCTGCGGCTAATTGCACGGTAATAGCACTAAGGTTGCTGTAGTCCAGATAACAAAGTGGCATACGCTTTGCGTAAGCATCAGATATGAACATGAAGCAAGCAATAGACACGCGATAAAACCTCAGGTGAGGTAGATTACGAAAAACTATGGGATTGGGCGATCGCATTAACCGAGTCATTAAAGCAAACTTGAATGACATCTCCGGCAATTTCAACCGGACAGAAGGAGCAATGTTTCTTGCAGTCGGAGGTGTAGCGGGTGCAGGAATTTCTGCTACGGTTGGCAATATGGGGCTAGCGGCTTGCGGTACAGCAGTTGGAATTTATGCGCCTCATTTGATAACTGCGGGGTCGGTTGTTGGGGCTGCTGCTTATGGAGTCAAAAAGGGGCTAGATAATCAAGATCCTATGGCAGTGGGTGCAGGCACTTTCGGTGCAATAGCAGGTGCAGCGGTTCATGCAACAGTCGGTAATATGGGGCTAGCGGCTTGCGGTACAGCAGTTGGCATTTATGCGGGTCATGTGATAGCTGCGGGGTCTGTAATAGGATTAAGTGTCTACGGTTTGTCAAGGCTATTGGATAGCAATGAGATTGACAATTCAAACATGGAAACCCTTGACAGGGTAAAACTTAGTATCCAGCAAACTAAAGAGCGTTTAGAATCGCAGTGCAAACACGCTGAAAATGAAGCGCAGGTATGGCATAAAATCGCTAAACAAGTATTAGAACAAGGTCGCCAAGACTTGGCAGTAGGCGCTTTACATCGTTGGAATGCTTATCAACAAATAGCTAAGAGTTTGAAAACGCAGATTTCAGAATGTCGGCTACTCCAGCAAAATTTTCTCTAGAGAACAGAACTTTCACATTGGTCTTAATCATTCGATTTTCCCGTATTTTCTGGACATTCTAGTATAAATTTTGCAGCAGCGACTACTTGGATGCCTAAGCCAAGAAGTTCCCTCCTCACTGACGCAGCCAAACCCTAAGATTAAGCTATCGGCTTCTTGCCGTACTTCTCAAACAAATCATTCAAAGCCTCAGCCAACAGACCTTGAACAGTTGTATCTTGCTCCAGCGCTAGTTGTCTTAGCTGTCGTGACACTGCTGGGTCAAAATGACCTGCGATCGCCTTCTTCCCCTGCCTGCTAGGTGGTGGCTTTGGCGTCTCGACCTGCTGCACCTGTTGTGGCTTTGGTTCGGGTGCTGTTGGCTTGCCTGATACTTCTTGCAAAGCCGCTGCTAGATTCGTTTTTTTAGCCATAGTTGTTGATGTGTATACAAGTTTATATGTCTACATTTTAAGTTGTTTACACATCCACTTGTAAAGTTGTTGGATTTCTTCAGCCGCTTTCCCTTCTGGTTCGTACTCCTGTGCAGTCAATCCTGTAGTTAATGAATGAACGAAAGCAGCGCGTTGTCCCACTTTTATCGGAGCAACTGTTACGCCATAAGAGGCGATCGCCTCAACTGCTTCATCAGCCAAAGACCCGCGAGGAGGAACAGCGTTTAAAACAACCGTTGCTGTTTTCTTCGCCAAGTTAACTAAATCAATCGTGTCACTAATAGCGCGTAGGTCGAGAATTGCTGGACGACAGGGAATCAAAATCAGGTCAGCAGCACGGATAGCAGCTAGGGCGGCTGTCTCTGAATGCGGTGCTGTATCAATAATGGCTAGGTCCGCACCAGCGTTGGCAGCAGTTTCTAGCACTTTTGGAAGTCTGGCAGCTTGTGCTGAGACGACGGCGGGAGTTTCAGTCGTGCGACTGTCACCCCAACCTGCGGCGCTTGCTTGTGGGTCGAGGTCGATAATAGCGACCTCTTTACCCTTAATAGAGGCAGCAACGGCTAAGTGTACAGCTAGGGTCGTTTTCCCAGCGCCTCCTTTTCTTGAGACAATAGCAACTGTCTTCATGTTGAGAAAAATACATATTAGAGTGTATACACGTTAAGGTGTATACGTGTAGATAATATCAGCTTAAGCTGTCGGAATTATAGGATACAAACCCGACAGTTAATCTTCCCACGCTCCTCATTCTTTCGTGAACCCAATCCTCAACTTATCAATCACTTTTTGACCCTCCACGCAAAAGCGCCATTTCAGCCGATATTGATAATTCCTGCCTGCTTATGATATCGCTGATATCACCGATGACAGCTATCTTTGATGTGCAGTTGATAGCAGGGTGAGCAGCGATGTCACAGTCGCCTATGGTCCGGTGTCGGGTTCCTCAGGAATGATGTGAGCAGATTAAGCAAATAGCATCTGCTACTGGAAAAAAAGAAGCGGATGTGTCCGTGAGGCTTTGGAACAGTACTTGGGTGAGGTTAGCCCTGGTGCGGTTAAGAGTGTTCTGGCTAACCATTCGGAGCGAATAGCCAAGGTAGAGTCAGGCGTTGGCATCACTAGGGAGACTGGCGCTTTAGCTAATGTTCGGAGTTCGGCGCTTATACAGGCAAGCTCAAGTGCACCGCTTTTGCTTCTTGCAGTGCTTTATATGCCCAGCTTTCCTTGTATCCTAAGTGCTTGGCAAGATACCGCCAATCACCCAGACTCAGATGTGGTGCTATCTCTTGCTTAAGAATGTGGAAGTATACCCACCCTGCTTTCTTACCAGTAGATTCTTGTATCTCTACAGCTGCGTAGATGGCGTCTAGTCCCTCCTGTGTGCAATCGAGGTCTATGGCAATGATTTCACCGTGGTCACGTTTGGCAATGCGATCGCCCCCTTCACCACCTTGACCCTGCTCCCACTCAAAATTAAACCGACAGCTGGGGCAGGTGGACAGATGCACGGTACGAATTGCTCCCTTGGCATCTAGAAACTTCTTGATGGGCTTTGCTTGCTCGTGAGACAGCGGTGTGAAGACATGACTGCAATTAGGACATTGTTGTGTATATCTCGTCGGGCGTAACGACACAGGGTCAAGACTCCATTCTCTCGACTCATCTGGCAACCCATGAGAGTGCCAATTATCACTGTGATCAATGATGATGCAATGGTCTTTACCGTCTGCCGGACGCAACCCACGCCCGACCATCTGCAACCACAGGCTAAGAGACATAGTGGGACGCACACATTGCACAGCCTCTATACCTGGAACGTCAAAACCTTCTGTAAACACGCCTACGTTGCTCAAGACGGTTGTCTCCCGGTTTTTAAAGCGCTCGATGATGCAGGAGCGATCGCTGTCCGGAGTCGTTCCATCAATATGTTCTGCCTTGTACCCATCTCTACAAAATAGTTTGACCATCTCTTTTGAGTGCGCCACAGATACCGCGAACACGATAGTTTGCTTGCCTTTGGCGTATTTCTCCCACACGGGTACAACATCGCCAATGAGCGCCATTGCTCGATCTTCTAGCTGTGCCTGGTTAAAATCACCACCTGTCTTGCTTATTCCTCCGGTTGAAATGGCTTTAGCTCCGTACAAGCGGAACTTGCACAGATGCCCCAAGTCAATCAATTCTCTGGTAGAAATGCCCGTTACAAGCTTGTCAAAAAGCCACTTGAAACCCTGACCATCAGTGCGACATGGTGTGGCAGTTACCCCCAAGATGTAAGCATCTGGGTAGTATTCTATGAGGTCAGCGTAAGATTTACTACTGGCGTGGTGGCTCTCGTCAAGTATTAGTAAACCGATATTTGGACGATTTTTTCGACGGTTGAGCGATTGAATGCTGGCAACTTGAATGTCTTTGTGATACTCAGTAGGATAGCCAGCTTTGATCACACCACACTCTAAAGAAGCGATCGCCTCCAGCTTCTCCTTGGCTTGAATTATTAACTCTTGTCTGTGTGCCACCACTAGCGCACCTTCTCCTTGTTCCAAGAAGCTACGGGCGATATGTGCAAAGATAATCGTCTTGCCGCCTCCTGTGCTTAACTGCGCCATGACACGGCGGCTACCTTCTGCCCATGCCGCAAACACTTTGTTGATTAAGTCTTGCTGGTAATTTCTAAGTTGATATTCCATTATCGTTCATCTTGTAAACGTTGATATAGATAGTTAGGATGATTTCAAACATATATTTAGTTTTGCTTTTTCCCTATGCTGCACTTTGCATATTTGTCGATGCCCTTGGAAGTTTTCAAAGGATTTCATGGTAGTTATAAACTTATCTAACTAATGTAATTAACTGTATAGCCAACGTCAATAGTCAACTAAAAATCGTCTTTTATATAACTTTAACAAGTAACTATATAGCGGTTCTCGTTTGAGTGAAATACAAGATGTGGGAAAATAGTGAAAGTCAATCTTCAAGTACATCATGGGATGAAAGCATACTCCACTGACCTTCGCAAAAAAGTGATTGATGCGTATAAAAATCAAGAAGGTTCTCAAAGAAATCTGGGAGAAAGATGAGCGTGTGAGTTTAACGTTTATCCAGAAGCTAGTGAAGCGATATCGAATTAGCGGGACAGTTGAGCCGAAGGCACACGGTGGGGCTAATACGGCTAAACTCAACAATGAATAGATGGCATTGATAGTGGCTTTGGTGCAAGAAGATAATGATGCAATTTTGGTGGAGTTGTGCTCCCGATTAGAGGAGCAAACAGGTATCAAAGTTAGCCGCTCCACAATGGGCAGAATTATCCAAAAGTTGAATCTGACGCGCAAAAAAAACATTGCACACAACTGAAAAATACACAGAACGGGTACAAAAACTAAGAGCAGAGTATTGGACAACAATTGGCTCAGTAAACCTAAAAGACTTGGTGTTTATTGATGTGGTTATGCAACAGCAACTTTATATTGAGGAATTTCCGGGAAAATTACAAGCCCGGTAGATAAGGCAGAATCTACTGGGCATGACCAACTAATAATTGAAGTTAGCAGACTGCAAAGAGAAAATGACGAGTTGCGTCAACAGTTAACTAATTTAGAAGCCCGCGCTAGGCAACCTAAACCAAAACTAGTACATCCAAATTATCAGAAAGTGCGATCGCATTCTGGCACTGCGAAGAGTGCGATCGCTTGTCCTCAACAAATTGAAACTTGGGGGACAATCCGCAGCCGCGAAGGCAATTGACCTATTTATTAAGGAACTGGAAAAACAAAACGAATGACCAATCAACGATGCTCAACCTGTAGTACTTTGGCTTGCCGCAATGGTACACGTAAAGGTAGGCAGCAGTGGTATTGCTCCAGATGCGACTATTGGGACTTAGACAAAAAGTTACCAGAAAAAACACTCAAATGTATATACAGAGAGGCTTTGACATCGGTTTGCCTAGTTTCTTGATCTATCTGGGTTTCAAGCATTTTTGAGCCTTTGATGTATTTTCCTTGCTCTGTAAGGGTTCGAGGCTTTTTCATGCCTCAAAAATGTTTAAGTCCCGCTATTCCTTTGTAGAAGGTACCACGCCACGCAGAAGTACGCTTTTAAAGCGGAAGATTAAGCCGTAGGGGAGTGCGCCTCAAAAACAAAACCCCCAGTGTATTGCTGGGGGTTACTTTTAGCACAGTCTATGTGCAAAGCTCTGTTCTCGCAGAATGGTATTGCATCACTTTAATGGTCATTCAAATTTTTGAAATGCCATTTTGCCAAATGTGTACTCACACAAAAATGAATACTTTCAGCCACCCATTCCACGTTGTGGCTCAAAAGTGAAAGTTTGCAACCTATAACTATTGATTTTTAACGCCACCATTGTGTTACATACTATGTCGTTATTGTGACAAGCTCGATAAGTAAGTAGATGACTGCATAAGTTAACTTTGGTTTCCCTTATAAAAAAATATAAAAATCTTTTCTTGAGATAACCAAATCGTAACTTAATACTCTGTTTTCGTTGTCAACACGCAATTCATCGAACTTCTTAGGGTGCTATAGGAATCCTGTCTGATTTCTGAACAGGATTTCAGATAAAGCGTTGTTAAAACGGGCTTTTCAGTCTCAGTATCTTTTCAAAAATCAAATCGGAGTCCTATATGAGTAACGATACACGTGTTCAAACAATTCTGATTCTGGCAGCAAATCCCAGCAGTACTTCACGACTCAGACTGGATGAGGAAGTCCGGGAGATAGATGAGGGATTAAGACGAGCTAATAAACGAGAGCAATTTAAGCTAGAGCAGAAGTGGGCAGTACGCCAACGGGACTTTTACAGGGCAATACTCGATCATCAGCCTCAAATCGTTCATTTTAGCGGGCACGGTGCGGGGGAAGATGGTATTGTTTTAGAAGATGAAGTGGGGCAGCCCGCACTGGTGAGCGCAGATGTCCTCGCCAGTCAGTTTGAGATATTTGCCCCCAAGGGAGTAGAGTGCGTCGTGCTTAATGCTTGTTACTCAGATGAGCAAGCACAAGCAATTCGCCAATACGTAAATTATGTAATTGGTATGAATACGGCTGTTGGAGATAAAGCAGCTCAAGCATTCGCTGTAGCATTTTATGATGCGATCGCATCTGGATACGAGGTAGAACCTGCCTACAAGCTGGGTTGCTCTCAAATGAAGAATTACATGGAGGAGCAGACTCCGGTTCTACTAAAGAAGGATTTACTGAGTGTCCCGCCAGCGTTCCTTACAAAAGTAATTCCTCCCAACCCTTACCAGGGATTGGCTGCTTTTGGAGAAGAAGATGCACCCTTCTTTTTTGGACGGGAGACTTTTGTTAATGGATTATTTGAGGCAGTTCACAAACAACCTTTAGTAGCAGTTATCGGTCCTAGTGGAAGTGGTAAATCTTCTGTGATATTTGCCGGACTCGTTCCCAAATTACGAGAACAAGGAAGTTGGTTAATTGAAACTTTTCGTCCCGGCAATCAGCCATTTTACCAGCTAGCCTCTGCTTTGGTGCGTTTATTAGAACCAGAACTTGGTGTAACCGGGCAACTCAGAGAAGCTGCTGGATTGGCAAGCGATATACAACAGGGTAGGGTCGCGTTAGAGCAAGTCATCTCTCGCATTACAGAACGTAATTTTGACAAACATTTTTTATTAATAGCAGACCAGTTTGAAGAACTCTATACCCTTTGCCAGAATAAACACGAACAGGAACACTTTGCTAATGTGTTGTTAGAAGCGATTACCAAAGCGGCTGTAGCAGAGCCAAACACCACCAAAAATTTTACGCTGGTTTTCACTTTGCGGGCTGATTTTTACGGTCACGTCTTGTCGTACCGTCCGTTCTCAGATGTCTTACAGCAGTTTGCACCTCAGTTGCTAAGTTCTATGAGTCGGGAGGAATTACAAACAGCAATCGAGCAACCAGCACAAAAATCAGAAGTGCAACTAGAAGCAAAACTCACTCAACGCATTCTAGATGATGTCGGTCAAGAGCCTGGTAATTTACCATTACTGGAATTTGCTCTGACGCGATTGTGGTCATTGCAGCAAAACCGTATGCTGACTCACTCCGCATACGATGAGATTGGAGGAGTCAAAAAGGCATTAGCGAATCATGCCGAACACATATACAATCATAAACTTAATGAAGAACAGCAAAAGCAAGCACAATATATTTTTCTGCAATTGGTACGTCCGGGGGAAGGAACGGAGGATACCAGGCGAATTGCTACTCGTGCAGAAGTTGGGGAAAACAATTGGGGATTAGTTAGTTATTTAGCAGGATACGAAGCTCGTTTGGTTGTAACGGGACGTAACGAGCAATCTTGTGAGGAAACAGTAGAAGTTGTCCATGAAGCGCTGATTCGAGAATGGGAAACTTTAAAGACATGGATGAAGGACAACCGTCAGTTTCGTGCTTGGCAAGAGCAACTTAGAGCAGCAATACACCAATGGAATCAGACAAAAGAAGATCCAGGGGCTTTGTTGCGAGGTGCGCCACTAGCTGTGGCTCGAGAATGGCTGCAACAACGACGAAATGACTTAACCCAAACCGAGCAAGACTTTATCCAACAGGGGATTGATTTGAGCGATCGCTTGCACAAGGAAGAGGAAGAACGAAGACAACTGGAATTAGAAACCGCACAAAAATTAGCAGAGGCGTCAGAAAGAAGACGTAAAGCTGCTCAAATGACGACCAGAGTTGCTATGCTGGCAACAATCTTGGTAAGTGGAATAGCTATTTTTGCTTTTACTCAATGGAAAGAAGCCAACAAACTATACGCAAATGCTCAACTTCAAACGCTAAATCAAGGAGCGGCATATGCAAATAGAGAAGCTGCAGATGCTTTTGCTTTAAATCGCAAAAATGCTCGTTCCCTCCAATTAGCAGCTTTAATCAAAAGTTTAAAAGCAGCAGGACAATTAAAAAAAGCCGAACAGTTGGGTTTAACGGAGCAAGATAGTAAAATTCAGACTGTAGCCAACTTACGACAAATAGTTTTAAGTTACAACGAGACGGGACAAAATCAAAAGCATAACAAGGAAGTTATTGATGTCGATTTCAGTTCCAACAATCATATAATAGCTTCTTCAGGTAGGGATAACACTGGAAAACTTTGGCGGCGTGATGGCAGCTTAATAACTACCCTCACCGATCATAAAGATTGGGTTATTGGTGTTAGCTTTGACCCAAAAAACAGTCAGATACTAGCTTCTGCCAGTTCTGACAAAACTGTAAAAATTTGGCAATTGAGCCGCTCTATTGCTAAGTTAATAAGAACTATCAAGCACGATAATGAAGTTGCTGGTGTTAGTATGAATCGCAATGCTCACGTAGTCTCTGCTAGCGGTAAGAGTGTGTACTTACGGCGACTTGACGGGAGTTTGATTGCTACTTATAAAGATACGAATGAAGTTTATCACGTAAGTTTTAGTCCTGACGGTAAGATGATTGCCCTTGCTAGTGGTAAGGATGTAAAGTTGTGGCAACCATATAACAAGTCGATTGCTGCTTTCAGTGGACATAGTGATTCAGTTATTCGTGTCAGTTTTAGCCCTGATGGTAATACTATTGCCTCTGCAAGTGCTGACAAAACTGTAAAACTATGGAAGCTTGATGGCAATTCAAGAACCCTTATAGGTCATGAAAATAGGGTTCTTGGTGTTAGTTTTAGCTCTGATGGTAATACTATTGCCTCCGCTAGCGCTGACGGAACTGTTAGACTGTGGCGACAAAGTGATGGAAAGTTGGTCAGTATCCTTAAAGGACATAATGGTATCGTTACTGATGTTAGTTTTAGCCCAGATCAGAAAACTATTGCTTCAACAGGTTTTGATAAAACTGTAAGGCTATGGGGTAATAATGAAGAGTTGAATAATCTTGACCATTGGTTTAACCGGGCTTGTATTCGTCTATTGCAAGAACAAAAAAATAGCACTGATGTAAATACCAATGATAAGAGTCTTTGTGACAATACCTCTGCATATTTACGTTGATCCGGAGACTTGCGCCTGGAGACAACAGGCTTACTTTTTTCCGTTTTAGGGGTAGTGTTAGGGTCGGTGTCACCAAGTGCCAACTTCCCAAATAAAGTTCCGAATCAACTTTTAGAATCGGCACTTCGCACGAGTTGTGGTAATGGAACAGATTTTTTACTCTGAAGCTTAAGCTTCTTTAGACGCAAGGTTCCGACTCTAATACAAACCGGAACTTTTTGACTCTAAGAGCAGATCTGAAATTCAAAGGACTCAAATCTATCTAACCCAAGTTGCTAGTTATTGATTCAGGCGAGCGCAAAGATAATAAAATCCCCTCCAGGAAGAAAAACGGAGGGGAATTATGTTAAATGAAACAATTGCTGTCTATGCTATCATTGACGATTTGCTGAAAGCGATTGGGCATCATGAAGATTGTCGTCGAGAGCGCTAGTGAATGCAGAAATCATTACAACGGTAATTATCGCTGCCATGTTCTTTAACGGTAATCATGAGTATTGCTTGTAACTATATGAAAGACTATAATTTCATTCCAAGTATGTTGGAAAAGTCACGCTTTAATCGACGATTGCACGGTATATCAATGCTGATGAACGATTTGTTTCATCAAATGGGAATGATACTAAAGGAAATTAGTGATTGTACGGAATATCTTTTAGACTCCTGCACCTGTGCCAATCTGCGATAATATCCGTATCTTCAATGTGAAATTAGTCAAATCAGAGGATTACAGGGGTTACATAGCATCAAAAAAACGCTATTTCTACGGGGTTCGAGTTCAGTTATTAACGACTAAAAATGGTATACGAGCGTGAGTTTGTATTCATGCCTGGTAGTGCTTCTGATGTACGTGCGCCCTCATGCTTTACCATTAAATTTGCCGCCTGGGAGTGAAGTGTATACTGATTCTGCGTACACTGATTATACTACGGAGGATGACCTTCAACAAACAAGTCAAATTGCTTTAAAAGTGATGCGGAAGAAGAACTCTAAACGCAAAGATGAGGCATGGAATCAATACATTAAACAATGTACTCGACAAAACAAAAGAAACTGTGTTTAGTTCTATCACTTGTGTTTTCCCCAAATCGATTCATGCGGTCACTTATGATGGGTTTCTACTGAAGGTAGAAGCATTTATTTTTGCTTTTACTCGACCACATGCATTTTTCTAATAAGTTAGATTTAATACTTTTACTTCAGTTAAAACTCTTTATTGGAACTAACTCTAAGTGACGCTTGCGCGTTCGCGCAGCGTGTCCCCTTCGGGACTCAGCGCAAGCGCTAAATTGGCATTCGCGATGCTCAACAAGGGAGTCCGTCTGATTGATGCGATCGCATCAATTTCAGAGTGCGAAACGCTCGAACTCAGATAACCCGCAACTTGGGTTATCTACAACAATACTTTCGGGGAAGTTGGCACTTCATAGCAGCTACCCTAACATTAGCCCTTTTACCAACTTTTGATGATTGGGCATCCCAGAAGGTATCCAGGGCAGACATACGGTGAAACTCGACGCCATAAGGGGTTGCGTTACTGCCAGTATGCCAGATATTCATCGTTTTCCCAGCTTTCGGTTATTTATTGGTAATCCAAAAAGGGGCACCCTGCCAAAACGGGGATTTTGTAGCACTTGGCTGAAAGTCTTTCAAGGGAAGCCTTTTAGCTAAAGCTCAATAAGTGTGCTGTTTCTGTCAGGCGTAAAACCAATGCCGCGCAATCTCAATGCGAAGTATGGGTAATACGCTATCACCCATACTCACAATTGTCTTTGGACTCTACTTAGTTGCCTTTTCCACTTCAACTTGGTTAGCGAATGTACACTCTACCGTAATTTTAAGGTTACTTTCAGCCGTACCTTTTGTCACATAAGGAATGCCTGCTTCCCCACCAATTTTTATACCAAACTCTAGGGTGACTTTATTGAGGTTGGTGATCGCAATTTTCTTAAAAGCATTTAATGAATAGATGGTGTAAGCTCGAATCGTCCCTTCAATTGCCTGAAAATTTTGCGCTACTTGCTTTCGTGCAGCATCAGCATCCCATCCCTTATCAGTCAGGGCTTCTTCTTCCTCTGCGGAAACTTCACTAACTAGTGGTGCAGTTACATTGTTGGTGGATTCAATGTAAATAACAGTACCATCATCTATCCTGATTGGCGTTAGTTGAGTCATAAAATGAAATTACTTAAAAATATTGGATTGATTATAAAACTTACGCATTTTACAAATTGACCATTATGTACATAGCAAGTTTGGGAAAAATGTTTTCCTTGCACTGCCTCATTCCCAGGTTCTGCTATAGAATGCGATCAACGAGGCTCCGCTTAAGAGGATGACGGGAAGCTTTGCCTCCCAAAAGAGCATTACAAAGCAGAGCCTTGTGACTAAAACCACCCCTTTCAAGGTGCAAGTCGAAGATTTGCATTTTCTTCGTGTTCTTCGCGTTTTCGTGATATAAAAAATCTTTTTTAACCGCGAAGGCACGAAGAGCGCGAAGGTTAAAAGTCGAAAATTGGGCATAATTTTCTAGATTTTTTAGTCACTTTGAAAGGGGTGGTCCTAGATTACTACAAAATTTTATATTTAATTTTATTAAAATTTTTTATAAGTTAGAAAATAACTCAGATCAACTCTCACAGGGCTTTCTGCAATGAGTCGCGATGCTTTGGTAGTTGGAATTAATACTTATAACCTCGCCTCAATGAATCTTAACGCACCAGCAGAGGATGCTGAGGCGATCGCGCAACGGCTAGAACAATACGGGGAATTTAAAGTAACGCGACTACCTGCGGTCAAGGATATGGAAAATAACACCCCTCGTGTTGGTAAAAAATCCCCAGTCAATTTGAATGTGTTAGAAAAAGCAATAGCCCTACTCTTTATGCCAAAAAGCCGCCAAATTCCCGACACAGCACTGTTGTATTTTTCAGGACATGGGCTACGTAAAGACATGGGGATTGTAGAAGGCTTTTTAGCGACTAGTAATGTTAACCCTGAAGACGGTAAGTATGGGCTACCACTACGATGGTTGCGACAAGTGCTGCAAGAAAGTGAAGTACGACAGCAGATGATCATTTTAGATTGCTGTTACAGTGGGGAAATACTGAATCTTGATGAAGCAGATCCGGGAGAGAGGGGCAAAGGACGCGACCGCTGTTTTATTGCTGCTTCACGAGCACATGAAGTGGCACAGGAAGGAATTGGTAGTAAGTATAGCGTTCTAACGAACGTCTTGCTAGAAGGACTAGAACCTAAACAAGACCGATGGGTGACCAACGCTGCCCTCATAAATTTTATCAGCCAGCAAGAGAATAGCTTCCCCCAAAGCCCAGTCTATAGCTATTCAGGTGAGCCAATTAATCTTACCCGGAGGCGGACACTAAATACTCTTGATTCTACCGCTAAATCTGAACAAGCTATTTGTCCTTACAAAGGATTAGCTTATTTTGACTGTACGGAAGAAGACGCAAAGTATTTCTATGGACGTACTGCGCTAACTGACCAATTATTAGAAAAAGTACGTACTAGTAATTTTCTTGCCGTTTTAGGGGCATCAGGTAGCGGTAAGTCTAGTGTTGTAAGGGCTGGATTACTTTATCAGCTGAAACTGGGACAGCGGTTATCCAGTAGCAACAATTGGCAAATCAGGATATTAAAACCTGGTGAACAGCCCCTACAAAGTTTAGCATTGGCATTTACCGATCCTGGATTATCATATATTGACGGATACGCTCAAGTAGAAAAAATAAAACAATTGATTGCTGCTAATGGTGCAGTTGCCTTAGAGAACCTAATAAAAGATGCTGACACTGAAAAGGTAGTGTTAGTGGTAGATCAATTTGAGGAAGCCTTTACTTTGTGCCAGGACATCAAAGAACGACAGCAGTTTTTTGAGTGCTTGTTAGGTGCAGTACGAAAGATAAGCAATAAACTTTGCTTGGTGCTAACAATGCGGTCGGATTTCTTTGGTAAATGTACAGAACAAGAATATAGCGGACTGGCACAAGAAATACAGCAAAGCCTAGTGACAGTCACACCTATGACAGAGGAAGAGTTGAGACAAGTAGTTGTTCAGCCAGCAACGCAGGTAAATTTAGAGATTGAGTCGGAACTGGTTGAACAGATACTAAAAGATGTCAAAAATGCGCCTGGTTATTTACCTTTATTGGAGTACACATTAACCGAAATGTGGAAGCAGCGCACTGACAACTGCTTGCGTCTCAATAATTATGTCAAACTTGGTGGTGTAACGGGTACGCTGCGTCAACGTGCGACTGAAGTCTACGAATCATTTTCTGATGAAACGCAAAAGTCAGCAGTACGACATATTTTTGTATCGCTAACACAACTGGGAGAAGGTACGGAAGATACTCGTAGACGTGTGTGTCAACAGGATTTAGTAAATAAAAAATATTCGGAGGAGCTTATTAACCAAGTTGTTCAGCGATTGGCAGATAAAAAGCTCATTGTTACTGAGATAGCAGAAAAAAGCGGAAAATCTGGACGAGTAGCAGTAGTTGATATTGCTCATGAAGCTTTAATTCGCCACTGGCCAGTTTTGCGGGAATGGGTAGATAAAAGCCGCGATGCATTGAAAACCCAGAGGAAAATTCAAGCTGCTACTGAAGAATGGGAAAAGGAAGGTAAATCTACAGACTACCTTTTTAAAGGGTTACAATTGGCACAAGCTAAAAAGTTGATAGAGGATGATATTAACACTGAGGAACTATCGTCTCTTGCTCTAGAGTTTATTCAGGCAAGTCAGCAAGAGCACGAACGCCAGAAAAGAGAAGAGCTAAAGCAAACAATATCTGCTTTTACTCAAGCTTCTGAAGCTTCCTTACTAGCTAATAAACAGTTGGAAGCTTTGATTAATGGTGTACAAGCAGTCAAACGACTTCAAAACGCCTCTTTGACAGAAGAGACTTTCTTGAGACAGACTGCGCTAGTCGCTCTACAGCAAGCAGTTTACCAAGTAAAAGAGTGCAACCGCTTAATGGGACATGATAGTTATGTCCCTACTGTCAGTTTCAGCCCGGATGGCAAGATAATTGCCTCTGGTAGCAATGACAAAACTATCAAATTGTGGAGTCAGGATGGTAAGCTACTTAAGACCCTGGAAGGGGATAGTGATATTATTAGTAGCATCATTTTCAGCCCTGACGGCAGCAAAATTGCCTCTGCTAGTGATGTAATAAAACTGTGGAGTTCGGATGGTGAGCTACTTAACACCTTCAAGAAGCTCACTACTCATATCTGGAGCATCAGTTTCAGCCCTGACGGCAGCATAATTGCTTCTGGTAGTGAAGACGGGACAGTTAAACTGTGGAGTACTGATGGTTCGCTAATTCAAAACCTTGAACATAATAATACAGATCCTGTCATTAGCGTCACTTTCAGCCCAGATGGCAAAACACTTGCCTTTGCTAATATAAAAAACTCCGTCATTCTGTGGAGTATTGATGACCAGCTAAGTCATAGTACTATAGATGGGTGGTACGTCACTTTCAGCCCTGACGGCAGCAAAATTGCCTCTGCTGATAAGAATAACAAGACCGTCATTCTGTGGAGTAGTGATAGTCAAAGATTAAAAATCCTGCGTGGGCATACTTCACTTATCTCTAGCATCAGCTTCAGCCCTGACAGCGAGACAATTGCTGCTGGTAGTGAAGACGGGACAGTTAAACTGTGGAGTACTAATGGTCAGTTACTTACTACCCTCTCTGGGCATAGCAGTACTGTTGATAGTGTTAGTTTCAGCCCGGATGGTAACAAAATTGCCTCTGCTAGTTGGGACACAACCATTAAACTTTGGAGTCTGAAAACCAGTGAGCCAAAAACCCTTAAGCATAGCAGTGGTCAGCGTTTTAAAATCACGAGTGTCAATTTTAATCCGAATAACAGTAACATAATTGCCTATGCCAGTCAAGGGGGCACGATCAAAATCTGGACAAGAGATGGTCAGTTACTTAATACTCTTCCTGGGCATAGTGGTCAGGTTAATAGTGTCTGTTTCAGTCCCAAGGATAGCAATATAATTGCCTCTGCTGGTAATGATAACCTGGTCAAAATTTGGAATTTAATGAATGATCAGTTACTTAATACTCTCCCTGGGCATAGTGTCTGTTTCAGTCCCGATGGTGAAACAATTGCTTCTGCCAGTCATGACAACACGATTAAACTGTGGAGGTTGAATGGTCAATTACTTAACACATTAACTCGGCATAAAGCTAATGTCACTAGCGTTAGTTTCAGTCCCGATGGTGAAACAATTGCTTCTGCCAGTCATGACAACACGATTAAACTGTGGAGGTTGAATGGTCAATTACTTAACACATTAACTCGGCATAAAGCTGTTGTCACTAGCGTTAGTTTCAGTCCAGACGGCAAAACCATTGCCTCTGCTAGTGAGGACAGTACGGTCAATATCTGGAGTTCGGATGGTCAGCTACTTCACACCCTCCCTCATGGCAGTTGTGTCACTAGCGTTAGTTTTAGCCCGGACAGCAAAACAATTGCTTCTGCTACTCTTGGTACAGGAATCAAACTTTGGAGCTTAGATGGTCAGTTAATAAAAAGATTAACTGAATATACTACTGGGCATGTCTATTGTCTCAGTTTTAGCCCAGACAGTAAAACACTTGCCTCTGCTAATTACGATGGAACAGTAACCTTGTGGACGTTCGATCTAGATAATTTACTAGTGTATAGTTGCGATTATTTACACGATTATTTGAAAAATCCTAATAACGATCTTACTCAAGAAAATCCCCTTCGGCAAATTTGTGATGGCATTATATATTGATGTAACGTTGAGATTTTTTGGCATTGAGCCAAAACGTTGACCTGATGGCTCAAAGTATCAATTTCTCGTGGTAGTTATGAGCGGCATCACCAACCTTGAGTGTTTTCCCAAGAATGGGTCAAATGTTGGTAAAACACCCAAAACGTTCTGCGAGCGTATATTCACTCGCAGACTGCGAGCGGAGCAGTGAACCAAAGCGGTTTATTGTTTGTTTCGCTCTTTGTCTCTAAAACAGTTTATATAGTTTTAACAGTATATAAAATTTATACCCTTTATACCTTTCCTGACGGTCTGCCTGTTTTCACCTTTTCCAGGCTATCAATCGCTTGTACCAATTCTTCGTCAGATAACGACTGGAGTATATGCAGTCCAGCTCGAATCACCTCACTTTTTGTTGCGTTGACAGCCAACCCCAAACATCGCTGCCTAATTGTGGCGATTAATTCATAATCAAAAGAGGGTAGCGTGAAACTATCACGAATTACCTTCTCCTTGTGGGCTGGTTGCAGTGCTGAGAGTGACTGCTGCTGCGCCGAGTCTGTTGGCAAGCTCAAAGACGCTTGCTGCGTCTTACTTTCCAGCAAGCTTTCTGCTTTCTCAAAACGGCTCCGTACAGCTTCATTTTCAGCTTTTAACGAACTTGTCAAAGCTGATTTCATGCTCTTCTTCGTCATAGCTCCTTTCGTTGTGAAAAAGAAAAATTCCCAGCTTAAACTATATAAACTCTCAAAACTATTATAACGATATAAATCATTATAACTGTATATATAGTTTATCAACTTTTTTGTTCCGCAACTTTATGCAACAATAGCAACTATCAGACATACTATATAAAAACTATAAACAGTACAAACAGTTTATATAGTTTTAATCATAAATACGGTTAACGCTATGACAGCCAAAATTATTGCCGTTGTCAACCAGAAAGGTGGCTCAGGGAAGACAACTGTTAGTATGCAGCTTGCCGGGGCGATCGCCCGACGTGGTAACAAAGTTCTGGTGGTTGATGCTGACCCCCAAGGGACAGCGACACGCTGGGCAGCTTCCGCTCTTGATGAAACCCCTTTTCCTGCTTCCGTTGTCGGGTTAAGCGCAGCCACCAACAAAGTTCACCGCGAAGTCAAAAAATTTATTGATGATTATGATTGCATCGTTATCGACTGTCCGCCAGCAGCAGATTCCCCTGTTCCCCAAAGTGCGTTGCTAATTGCAGACCTTGCTTTGGTGCCTATCATTCCTTCTCCATTGGATATGTGGGCTGCGGTTGGTATTCGCCAAGTTATTCAAAATGTTAGCGACTTCAATGACGCCTTGCAGTCCAGGCTAGTCTTGAACCAGTGTCAACCAAAAACGACCTTGGCACAGGAAAGTTTAGAAGTCTTGCCGGAGTTTGGGATTGAGCTTGCTAAGAAACAGATACAGCTAAGGCAAGTTTATCGCCAGTCAGCTGTGTTCGGTCAGACGGTTCATAATTTCGGCAGTAAGGCTTCGGCTGCTATCTCAGAAATAGAGAGTTTAACTGACGAAGTCCTGGAGATACTAGGGATGAAGTACCATAAGAGAAAAAGTTAAAACTATTTATATAGTTTTTATCATTTATACTATTTATATTTTTGTAAATAGCGTCATTAGAAGGTGCTGTTTGTCAATGGTGCTAAGGAGATGGTGGAGGGGAAAAACCAAAATACTCTCTCTGAGGCGAATCCGGTAGCGAGTGCGCTGATGGCAAAGATGCAGATTGCACGAGAAGACCACCCTAAGGAAATGTGACATCATACTAAATTGCCCCTGGTTGCACGAACCTTCTATTTACGCCCATTTGCATCATCTATGTCATCATCAAAAATTCAATTTGAGTTTTAGTAACGGAAACATGGTTGAATCACTCTCAAACTAAGGGATGTCCAGCTTTCCCAACTTCAAGTCGAACAACGTTAGCAGGAACTATACCCGTAGGCGGCGGTAAAAACATTCCCCCATTCATCACAACATAGATGGCGGTGCGATCGCTTTCTGTTTGACCAAAAGCAACTGCTGTACTGCCAATTACACCTTGTTCGGCTTGAGTAATAATAGTTGTATTGCCATCTGGTGTAATCTTCACAACGCTGTTATAAATGTGCGTTGCTCCGTAAAGGTTGCCTTCCACGTCAAATGCAAAGTCATCAATATTGGTTTGCTCCACAAAGATTTCTGGCTCACTGGGTTCATTTGTAAGGTCAATAGGAATCCGTAACAACAACATCTTTTCCGTATTTGAAACGTAGAGTGAGTTACCAAAACGCTTCAAACCATTAGCAGCAGGAATGACGTTTTCCGCATTGCTACGAGCCAGTAAAGAATGTTCTAGCCAAATTGAGCTATGGCGTTGGGCAATATCAATCAACCAAATTGCACCTCGGTAAGAATCCGCTGCTAAATACTGAGTGTGAGAAAGTGGCGTAATCCCATTGAGAAATATTGCATCTGGCAGTGTTAGCAACGTTTCTACTTTGCCATCTGCGGTAATTAATGAGACTACTGATATAGAATTAGCATTCCATCCAGTTGCTACCAAACCGCCATTGCTAGTTAAAGCCAGACCGCTGACTTTACCTTCAACACTGGCATGGATCTGCTGATTGCCATCTGGAGTAATGCGAACAATCTTGCCGACCTCATGATTGGTCACAAATATTGTGCCATCTGGAGCGATCGCTAAATTTTCTAAGAAAGTATTGTGAGCAAATGAGGTAATGATTTTGGCAGGAGCCAATTCTATCGGCGTATCCGCGTAAATAGGGGGTAACATTGCTGAATTTTCCATAAAAACCTACCACTGTAATTGAATCGGCCCACCAAACTTCCGCATCTCTGCAAAAAATAGTCCTTGCGCTCCCCCATCTGGAAGCGTTGCTAAATAGACAGCGGTTTCAGCTCCTTCTTCTGCGGTAAATGGTGCATTCTCGCCTCCCATATCGGTTTTCATCCAACCTGGAGAATAGGCATTAACGAGAATATTAGCACCAATTTGTCGGCATCTGTCGCCGTGGACATCCCATCATCACTCAGGATACTATCACACCAGAAACCTTTGCTAATCTTCTCCATGCTCTTTTCACCATCAGACAAGATGAAGTAGGTCAGAAACCCCAGCCCTAAAGGGCGGGGCTTGAAAAAAGCCCACATCTGACCAGATTAAGCCTTAAATGGCTACGTTAGAGGCAAGAGTTCAAGACCTACCAGGGAATGCTTCCGCTAGTTCCCTGCTCTAGAAGCGAACGATTAAACAGGCTTAAAGGGTTAAACCAGTGTCGGAGCGCATAGTACCGATCTCTAACATTATCGAAGCTAACTTTACCCGCTGCGGAGGCACTTTATGTGCAAAGTATTTGTTTTAGATACCGAAAAAAGACCACTAGACCCAATTCACTCAGCACAAGCAAGACAATTATTAAGGAACAAAAAAGCAGCAGTCTATCGCCGCTTTCCGTTCACCATTATTCTCAAAGAATCACGTCCAGATTCACTCCTTACACCACTGCGATTAAAGCTTGACCCTGGCGCAAAAGTAACAGGGATTGCATTAGTCAACGATACTACAGGGGAAGTTGTATTTGCAGCAGAACTAAAACATAGAGGTTTTACAATTAGAGATGCTTTAACTTCTAGGCGACAATTACGACGCGGTAGACGGGCTAGAAAAACTCGTTACCGTGCGCCAAGATTCTTAAATAGAACACGTCCAGATGGATGGTTAGCACCAAGCGTATGCATTGTCGTGTTGAAAATATCAAAACTTGGGTTGAGAGATTACGCCAACTTGCGCCAATAGAAGCTATCAGTCAGGAATTAGTACGCTTTGATATGCAGTTGATGCGTCATCCAGAAATTCAAGGAAAAGAGTATCAACAAGGTACTTTGGCTGGTTATGAAACCAGAGAATATCTATTAGAAAAGTGGAGTAGACAATGTGCTTATTGTGGTGTCAAAGACGTGCCACTACAGGTAGAACACATTCACCCTAGAGCCAAAGGGGGCAGTAATTCCATCACAAATCTTACCTTGAGTTGCGAAAAATGCAACACAAAAAAAGGGACTAAGAATATTAAAGAGTTCTTAAAAAAAGACCCTTCTAGATTAGAGAAAATCTTAAAACAAGCAAAAAGACCACTAGCTGATGCAGCCGCAGTAAACACAACCAGATTCGCATTGTTGAACATATTAAAAGAAACTGGCTTACCTATAGAAACAGGTTCGGGAGGTTTAACAAAGTTCAATCGCAATAATCAAAACCTAGAGAAAAGTCATTGGTTAGATGCCGCTTGTGTTGGAAAATCAACACCGATTTTAAAAATTAAAGGTATCAAGCTTTTGTTGATAACTGCAAATGGTCATGGTACTAGACAGATGGCTGGTACAGATAAATTCGGTTTCCCTACTCGTCACCGTACAAATAAACAGATTCATTATGGTTTTAATACTGGAGATATTGTTAAAGCTGTGGTCACTAATGGTAAGAAAGTTGGCGAATATTTAGGGCGTGTTTTGTGTCGTGCCGCAGGTAGTTTTGATATTGCTACCAAGACTGGAAGAATTTCAGGCATCAGTCACAAATATTGTTCAGCAATTCACAAAAAGGATGGATATAGTTATACTTTTTGAAGCAATTTTGACGGCGATTGAAATCGCCTGCGCCTTACCCCCATGTCTAAAGCCAGGGGCTTCCACGGCGCGAGGACTTTGGTGAAATCGACAAGGTGCTGGCTCAGTACAATCAAAAGCGTCGAGTTGTTTTGACGACTCCTCATTTACTAGTGCTACCAGCAATCATTTCGTCGAGTGACTTGGTTGCTGCTGTTCCATCACGATTGGTAGCACCGTTTATATGTCAAGGCACATTAGAAATTTTTGAACTTCCTGTACAAACACAACCGTGGATGATTTCAATGCTGTGGAGCAAACTTACAGATCAGGATCTGGCAAATTGTTGGTTACGACAGATGCTCAAAAGCGTTTGTGAGGGAATTTAACACAGAAGTTCGTGTTCTAACGTGGGGTGGGGTACAGACGAGTTGCTGTGATAACGCTAAAAAATACTCTGGAAAGGTTAAACCCTTCCAGAGTATTTTTGGGCAATTTCCTTGGACTTTTGGCTACACTGGCGAACTTCTGTAACCATGCTTTCTCATCAAAAGTAGCAACGATGGTCTTTGGGATTAGCCTAAAATTCAACGCGCTTATAATTGCAGGTCGCTCCTACTCACGCCCCGAGCCATGCAAAAAGCGCTCTCCATCTTTGGAGAGCGCTTTTGATGAGTTAGATATTAGCTATTAGCCGTTGATAGCAGGAGCGCTCAAAGCAACAGGAGCAACTTCAGTTGCAGCCAAGTCTAGAGGGAAGTTGTGAGCGTTACGCTCGTGCATGACTTCCATACCCAGGTTAGCGCGGTTGAGGATGTCCGCCCAAGTGCCGATGACACGACCTTGAGAATCAATCACGCTGGAGTTGAAGTTGAAACCGTTGAGGTTGAACGCCATGGTGCTTACGCCCAGTGCGGTGAACCAGATTCCAATCACAGGCCATGCAGCCAGGAAGAAGTGCAAGCTGCGGCTGTTGTTGAATGAAGCGTATTGGAAGATCAAGCGACCGAAGTAGCCGTGTGCTGCAACGATGTTGTAGGTTTCTTCTTCTTGACCGAACTTGTAACCGTAGTTCTGAGATTCGGTTTCGGTTGTTTCACGAACCAAGGAAGAGGTTACCAAGCTTCCGTGCATTGCGCTGAACAAGCTACCACCGAATACACCTGCTACACCAAGTTGGTGGAAGGGGTGCATCAGGATGTTATGCTCTGCTTGGAACACCAACATGAAGTTGAATGTACCAGAGATACCCAAGGGCATACCATCAGAGAAGGAACCTTGACCGATGGGGTAGATCAAGAATACTGCGGTTGCTGCTGCAACGGGAGCTGAGAATGCTACGCAGATCCAAGGACGCATACCCAAACGGTAGGACAATTCCCACTCACGACCCAAGTAGCAGAATACGCCAATCAGGAAGTGGAATACTACCAACTGGTATGGACCACCGTTGTACAACCACTCATCTAAGGAAGCTGCTTCCCAGATGGGGTAGAAGTGCAAACCAATAGCGTTGGAAGAAGGAACAACTGCACCAGAGATGATGTTGTTGCCGTATACCAATGAACCTGCAACTGGCTCACGGATACCATCGATGTCAACAGGAGGAGCAGCGATGAATGCAATGATGAAGCAGGTGGTTGCTGCAAGCAGGGTGGGGATCATGAGCACGCCGAACCAACCGATGTATAAGCGGTTTTCGGTGCTGGTGATCCACTCGCAGAAGCGACCCCAGACATTGGCGCTTTCGCGACGTTGTAAGGTTGCTGTCATGGTTTTATGATTGCGGTTGTTTAGGTATGTATGATGTTAAGCAAATTTCCTTTGCTTGTCTTTACAATACTTTACACTCGTTTACAAAAGCAAGGGGTTTTCTAGAATCTTTTCTTATCTCTATTATCAAATTTGCTTATACGATGATGGGAGCATAACCGACGCAAAAAAGCTGCAAAATCCGTACTAAGCACTCTTCGACTGCGATGACGCAGAGCATAGTGCGCAAGCAGGGGTTGGGTGAAACCCTGACAAAAGCGGAAATTTAGACCGAAAACGCTTGTCTTATGTCCTCTTCATCCTCAAATCCAAACAAAGAGTGCTAATTATTATTAGGATTGCCGCCTTTTCCCAACACGAGCTGCCAATTTATTAGTTAACTCCAATTGGTATTGATTTTTATTGTCCTCATAAACTAGAATTGTCCTAGGGTCAGCATGACGGCTAAGGTGCTGCACCTTCCGGTAATCACCCTCCGCCAAATCAAGAGCATCCGTAATACCGGAATGCCTTATTTTATGGGGCGTCATCCGCTTTTTGATGCCAGCGCGTTCGCAGGTTTTTCTCACAATTGCATAGATACCATCGCCCGTCAGCTGATGACCATAATTGTGGAAGTCCAGCGCAATGAACAACGGGTCCCTTGGTTTGACATTTGTACGACAGCCCAACCAATCGCTAATCGCCTCCGCCACCACTGGGTTTAAGTCAATCCTAGTTTCATCATTCCCCTTGCCCTTACCATAAACAGTTAACGTATTTTCGTGGTAATCAAAATCTCCCACTGTTAACTTTGCAACCTCACCCCTGCGTAGGACATTAGACCAAAGCAGCAGAAATAAAGCATAATCCCGCTTCCCCTTAGCGCAGGTGGTATCAATGACATCAAAAACTTTGTTGTACTCCGAGACATCTACACCCCGCGTATCTCTGTATTTTGTCACTTTCAGAGAGGAGATGCGATCGCTATCAAAGTGATATCGGCAGCGCTTCAAGTTCCGTCCCACCTTAATTAAATACTTAATCGCCGCCAAATAACGGTTAATCGTTGCCCCCTTCCTACCCTGTGCCACCAGATGATTCTTAAACTTGATAATTAACCCGTTAGCCACCTCAGAGTCCAACGCCCAAAACTCCTCAACGTCCCGTCCGGTGGGTTTCCTTTGCAAAAAATACTCAAAAAATATCCGTATATTGCCAGCATACCCCCGCTGGGTGGTAGCCGCTTTCTGCTGCAACTCCGCCAAAAAATCATTGCTGGTTTGCAGCTGGCTGGCAACATCGGCAATTGAACTTTCAGTACTTTTACTTAATCTATCCATCTCCCTACGTTAATGACAATGCAGCTTTTCATTAACGTCCTACACTACCACACACAGGACAACCGTTACTACCACATATTCCTCTTCTTTTGAACATACAGACAGATTTTACTGACTATAAGGATTGGCTTGGGTTGAGATTTTTGCTTTCTACGTGAAAAGTGTATTTTTTTGTACAAAACAACCGGAACAACTGGTACGCTTATGCCAGTTGGTGTGGTGATTAATGTACTGTCCATGAAAGCGGTTGTACTGAATCGCTTTCATGGACGATGTTACCCCTGGAAAAATTTTTTCGTTTGCTAAAGTTCAACTCGTGCAAATGTACTAAAATAGCCCAATTGCAGTGTCTGTATGTTCCGCAAAATCCTTTTTCAGATTTTGGGTGATATCAACATTGCTATCAAAATTGTCTGTACTTGCGTCTCTCTGATATTGCAATTGTTCAGAAGTGAATCCGGAGAACGGCGCACCGCCGCTTCCATTCCTCTTCCTTACTTGTCAGTAGATTGACAAGTTCTGCTCAAGCATTCTGGCACTTAACGAATCGCTCGCGCGATCGTTTGCGCTCGTCGGTGGGTTTATCCCATACGTCTACTACGAACGAAACAACGAATCTGAACAGGTCGAACAGCCAAAGGTCATCCCTATTGTCAAAGCCAAGGAAAAAGCTCCGCCTCGGTAAGTATGGGGTACTTACATCAAGAAAGCGTGGTTGCGTCAAGAGACGCAAAGTTTATCAGGCTCGCTGCTGCGCGAGTCCGAGCGTACGCCTGCTATCATTGGTTCTAGCAAGTGGCAGCGCCACGAACACTATTTATCCGGACTTGATAAAACTCCCTTGTGTACCGAAAGAGCTCCTTTGTGACTACTGTTGTGGCTGCTGTAACTGTTGAGAGTTTGATTTCCAAGCTACCAAGTCTTGTTTCTATACTATGGTCTATACCTTCTTCACTACGATTTGCCAGTAATGCTTCCAGTTGGGCAAGACGAGTTTCTACACTAGTTTCTATACCAGCAGCATCACCGGTTGACGTGGTGTAGTCCAAGTATGACTAATCGGTGGCTGTGGTGTTACGTTAAGCAGGCTGCTTTGCTTCGCGCTGCGGCTAGGGATTTGGGGTGTCACTGTAAGGACACTGCAATGCTCTGCCCCTACGGCAAATGTGGTCTATTTACCTGAAAATAGCTGTAACTAGAAAAGCTCTGCACCTTCAATATTTGAAAACTAGAATTCATGCCGCTCCATCTGCCAAGATGCGAGCGCCAGACATCCGACGGTTAATAAAAACGTAACACCCATTGCAATCAAAGCTTGGGATGGTATATGACCTGCTACAGCTTCAACTGCATAGCGTTGCAGGGCTGCGAAACTTACGGGTTCAATTTGCCTTAACTGCTGATTTGTATTTAAACTCGCTCCCCCAATAAAAACCAAAAGCGCGAGCGCAGTTACGATGCCAATGTTATTAAAGAAGGTTCCCAGCATCAGAGTCACTGCCAGAAGAAACAGCAACAGCAAATAAATCATCAAAACACTGATGAGATAGTTTAACAATGAAACCAGCGAAGGTAGTCCGAAGATTCCGGCAGTAACATACACGATGAGCGCTGGTGTACCCAGCATTATTGAAGCAATAAAAACTGCATAAGCTGCAAATTTTCCCAAGATAAAGGCTGGACGGGAAAGGGGTTTAGAACAAATCCAAAGTAAAGTAGAAGTTAATTTCTCTTCAATAATTGCACCTTGACTCAGTACAATAGTTCCAATCGACATTGGTGTAGTACCCAACCACAGAAATAATGATAAGATTCCAATACCTTGATTTGCGGACAACGCTGTACCACCCATTGTAATAAGGGAAATTGTTGGCACTGCTGATAGTCCAATCCAAAGGACTAAGTGAGATATCCAACGCTTTTTTGCAAACCAGCGCACCAATTCTTTTTCATAAATGGGACGAAAACCGCGCAGCCAACTGCTTTCTATGGGTTGTAATCCTGACTTCCTTGCAGATGTTTTAAGGTTCATGTTCAGTTTCTCCCTCAATTAAATCCACAAAGACATCTTCAAGTTCGTATGATGTCCTTCCAAAACTTGTGACAACAGTTTGACTATCTGCCAGTACGAGCCGTAAAAGTTCATTTTCAGCAGCATTCGGGTTCGTGACATTGATTTGCAGCTTTGTTGTGAGATTATTCTTGATATCTGGAAATCCCTCTTCGGTGGTAATAGCTTTAATCCAAGGTACATTGATGAGGTTCGCGCGTACCTGAGATCCGTCACCGCGTACTGTGATGTGGAATTGGCTGCGATCGCCTGCAAGTAATTCTTGAATCGAACCTTGAGCGATTAATCTACCGTGTTTGAGAATTACTACGCTATCGCTCACCCTTTGTACATCATCGAGAATATGGGTCGAATAAAAAACTGTACTTCGTCCCCGAAAGCTTTCAAGAATTTTTAACATATCGCGTCTTCCCAATGGGTCTAAAGCAGACGCAGGTTCATCGAGAATAATTAACTCTGGGGAGTTGATTGCAGCTTGAGCAATACCGAGACGCTGACGCTCACCTCCAGAGAAATTCCTCACCGGACGGTCTGCTTTTCCATCTAAGCCCACAAGCTGAATTATTTCGTCAATTCGATTTTCGATTATAGCTTTGGAACCTTTGAAAAAGAACGAGGCAACAAAACGTAGGGTTTCGCGGGCGCTCAAATGTCCATAGAAGCGTGGCTCTTGTGCGAGGAAGCCAACTTGTTCTCGAATACTAACGCTGTCTGTGATGATACTTTTTCCGAGAATAGTACCGTCACCACTTGAAGGTTTTACCAGTCCCAGTAACAGCTTGATTGTGGTACTTTTGCCTGCTCCATTGGGACCGAGAAAACCACAAATTGAGCCGCGTGGTACGGCTAAATTCAATCTGTCGATAACAGGTTTTCGACCGTAGGTTTTAGTTAAGTCTTTTGTCAAGATAATTAAATCGGGTTGCATCATCTGGCTATGTGTGATTTGAACTAAAAAATGAGATTTTAACTCATGATATGCTTCAGAAATGAGTATTCCAGTTTATGCTTCACTTTTAATCTTCGAGTTTTTTAATAATAATGATTATAATTTAGGGGATGAAAGGAGGGATACGAGCGTCGCTCGTATCCCTCCTTTCAGTTTGATTATCATTATTATTCAGCGACGATTTGAGTAGGCGATCGCTCTGTTATTGGGCGATCGCTTGTCCAATGAAATATTTTATTTTTACTCAGATATCTACTAAAACAAAAGTTTTGAACCATAACATGGGCATTTGAACCATATTTTGAATTGAAAGTTTATAAATGGGCAATTTTTTCAGAGATTTTTTGTACAAGCAAGACCACCAGCAAATTGAGCGCCTTGTAAGTTGAAGTTAGATTGTTTTTTAGGAGCTTCTGACATAGATTTACTGACGCTCTAGGGTTGTTAGCGGGACTTAAATTATTAAAGAAAGTAAAAAAGTACCCATAAGGGCAATGGTGATTGCTCTACACTGTATCATCCTTTCACAAAAGAAAAGGGCTAAGTATTTGCTTATTAGAAAATTCCCCCACAAATGGGTTGAATTACCCAAAAGTATTTAATCTTTAGCGAAGAAGCTGATTGTTAATATTTTTTTAAAAAGTACTTAATCATGCTGGTGTAGTCTGATTGCTATTCAATATGTACCAAAAAGCAATTTTAAAAGTGAAGATTAATCGACGTACAATCATCAGAGCCATTGCCGCTGCACCAGCATTTGCAGGTCTTTCTGCTGTTTTGTCAAAAGTCAAAGCTCAAGATGCAGGAAAGTTTGAAGTTTGGTTCATTAGGCATGGTGAGAGTGAAGTTAATGTTTTATCCTCAAGAGAGGACTTACCCTCTGAGTTACCACCTGATGAAGGTTTTACTTATCCTCTGACACTAAGAGGTATTGAGCAGGTAAAATCTCTTGCCTCGTCAATTCAAGATATTGATGTTTCGGCGATTTTTACTTCCACTCGCTTGCGTACGGTTCAAACTGCGGATGCGATATCATTTGTTAAAAATCTTCCAATACAACTTGCTCCTGAAATTGTTGAAGTCAATTTCGGCACATTAGCCTCAGCAAGTTCTTCTGGTCTTCAAGAAATCTTTCAAATATTAACTGATTGGTTGATAAACGAACAATACGACCGAAGAGCACCAGATGGAGAAAGCTATAACGATTTACGCTCTCGTTTCGTCCCATTTGTCACAGCTACAATCGAACAGTATTCAAGCATTCCTCAAGTACTGATATTTGTAGCGCACGGTGCTATTTTATCTACCATGCTACCTTTAATATTCAAAAACGTATCGGGTCAATTTGCACTGGCTAACGTCTTACCGAATACGGGGGTTATCAAAGGCGAACTGAGAAATGGGCATCTTATTTGTACGGATTGGAATGGAGTGCAGCCATAAGTACTAAGGACGCAAGCGGTTTTTGACAGTCAGTAGGGTAGAAACTTGCCGCTCTAACAAGCGGTGGAAAAGTATACACGATTGTAAGGGTTACGTCGAGAGCTATCACAGCTTACATTACCAATATGGAATCCCTACTGCTGTTAATATCGCTTTTTGGTGGGAAACTCCCACTGACAGAAAACCCTGGCAGGAGTTGGAGCAAGTGCTAATTCAAAAGTGGAAGTCGCCATTTAATAAGGAGAACTGGGAACGGTGGGGGCAACCGTTTCGGTAGAGCGATCGCACCTCGAACCTGCTCAGGTGGAACCTGAGATAACTATTATGTTTAGGTTTTGTATTTTTCAAATGCTTTTTTAAGATAGTTACTTAAATACCAAATCGGTTCGCCAAATTCTTCTGCATTTGAGGCTCCTAGTTCAATAAGCAATGAGGTACGTTTACTAATTTCTTCTGCAACTTTTTCGGCAAATTCGGCATTTTTTTGGAAATAGTTTTCACTCGTTTGGGGATAAGCGTCGTACCAAAGTATATAGAGCGCGGAGGCTAAAACTCTTCTTTGCCGAATATGGCTATTAGGAGAATCTAAAAACTTTAACAGTAATTCTAAGTTAGTTGGAGTAGCTAGAATCAAATCTTCGTCTTGTTCTGAGAAAGAAAGCTCATCATTAATCGCCCAAATTTCTAATTGTTTGCGAGAGAGTGAGGGAAGGTCATTACTTTCTCTACTAAAATCTGTGGAACCGCATCTGGAACAAGGTTCTTTCCATGCGCGTGTTTGTTCAAATGCTGCGGTTAATTCATCGAGAAATCGCATTTCTTCATAACCACATTTTGCACATGAACGGGTTTGTTCGTATTTTTGAGGGGTCATTGACATTCTAGAAATAATTGCAGTAATTAATATCTTCACCGTTACCTGCTATAATTTCCGACTCAATGGTGATGTATAGCTCAATAAATAGGGGAGATCCAGATAAAAAATTCAGTGGTCGAAGACCCGCCTTAACTCACATCTTGCACCAACATTTTTTGATAAATTTTCGTTACTCAGTATGAAACTAAAAGTCCTTTATTTAGAAAGAAAAGCCAGAAAAAATCGTGTAGCTTACCCTTGCATCTTTTTCGCTTGTACGGTTTTCTACGGATAGGTGCAAGATATCAGTTAAGCGATCGCACGAAACAGTATCGTCCGCCCACCCGCATTCTGGACAATCCCAGTGTATTCTAGCCGTATAATCGCGCTGGAATTCATAGCCGCAATGAGGACATTTACCAGTAAAGATTGGGTGAGTGTCCAGTAATTCTAATTGCTGCTCTGGTGTCCACCGCTGTCGAGGTTGCGCAATCAATTCGCCGGCGTAACAATCAAAACGAACCAGCATCAAAACCACAGGCAGCAACTTCTGCTCAGAATGCAAAAAGCTGCAAAGAACTAGCAGCACAAGGAATCCAAAATATTAGCGTAGCTCAGAATCCCTGGGCGGCAAGGTTCGACCGGGACAATGATGGTATTGCTTGCGAGAGTTAAGCGACTTCAGCCTGATAATCTGAGTTCCCAAACACTGAACACGCGCGAATCACATGACGCTTACATAGAAAAAGCCCTTAGTTTTTAAGCAGAAGCATAGATTTTTTAAATACAATGTCTTCGTTGTTTTGTTAGGTGGTAGGCGATCGCTTCATCACTTTTTAATGGATTGCCTTGAATGCGATCGCACTTGGGAGTATGGGCATCTGTGGACAGCATAAAATTCCCTTTCTATACTGAACATTGGGTATAGAAAAGGGGTGGGTTAATCTTAGACAAAGTTCACGCTTAGAAAACCTTCAATTAGGTTTGCGGCATGGCAGTGTTTTATACAATAACCATCTCTTGCCAATCTAATCAACCCGCCAAACCGCAAAGGTTGGGCAATTTTGTCCAGGTTTGATGAGGGGGGTTATGGGGATTGGGGACAGGTGGTGTGAGGGATTGAGGAGTAGGGAAGGGAAGGGCGAGGTTTTTTGTAAGTGATTATATGGAAACATTTATGTGACATTAATCACTTAAATAAAGAAAACATTGATAGTAGCATTGCGTAAGGACTTAATAGTGTTATCTCTACAAGTTATCAGGGCTTTAAGTCAAGTAAATAATTGTCCGCATCTCCCTATATTTTGTTTTTGGGAGGACATATATATATCTCTATGGAACAAACACATCCAGTTGTGTTGCTTGACATTGAACACCTAGATAGAAGTAAGTTGAGTGAAAAAAAGCTCAATGATTTACAAAATCGTTTAAGTGAAGCTCTTTTCAATAGTTCAGAGCCAATTGCTTTAGATAAACGGTTTGGTAAACCATACAGAATTACGAATGGAAGGCATCGAATTTACCTGGCTCGTGAAAAAGGTTATCAAATGGTTCCGGCAATTTTTACCGATTGGTTGTGATATCGCTAAATGTCATTACACGGGCGACTGGGGTATCTTAACAGCGTGGGGGTGCCGTGAGTAGTTCACTTTGATTTTTATCTCAAGGCATAAATAAAACTGGGTACTTATTTTTCTCTCAAGGAATTACGACAATAGGAAAAATATGTCTTCAAATAACATATTAACTAATGCACTCCAAGATAATGGTGATACAACTATAGAGCCACCAAGTTTTATAGAAATTACCAAAAAGACAGTTAGATTTGGTTCAAATATATATCAATTTCGTAATATTACTGGTTTTGGTTTAGCTGAAGCCAAGAATGGAAATGTAGTTCCAATTAAATTGATTTTAATAGGGTTTGCAGTAGGACTTTTTCTAGCTAATATTCCTGATTTCAGATTTTGGGGAATCTTCATAGCTCTAGCAGCGATTGTTGGAATTATAGTAAATAGTTCTCAACCCAAACGCTATGGGCTTCAATTAGAACTTAACTCAGGAAGAAAAAGAGTATTTATTACTAGGGATTTGGAAGGCGTGAAAAAAGTTGTTTCCGTCTTGTATAACTTCATGGAAAGTGATCAAGAAGGGAGTTTTAACTAACTCTAGTAAGTCTAAGTCACTACTGATGCTTGACCAAATTTTTGTATATTTAATAGTGGTTAGATAATCAGAAATTTGATTATTAGTTAAAGGCTGTAAGTAAATAGCTCCGTTAAGTTGCAGTTGAGCGGAGTAATTACTATATTCCTCACTCCGACTACAAACAACTAGATAAAGCGGTCTATTCTCGCTTCCTAAAAACTGATTAATTATAGAAACACAAAGTTCTTGACGTTGTGGCTCAAGTTCATCCAAACCGTCAAGCAATGGTAGTAACTGGTGATTATTTACCCACTCTTTACTAAGCTTTTTTGATACACCATACTTAGATTTCAGTTCTGCCAACAACCAATCAGTTATAGATTGTCGGTCATCTTTCCAAGAGGACAAGTTGAACAAAACGGGAACAGGACAATCAGGCTGTTCTTCTGCACGTTTGACTAGAGCTTGTGCCAGTTCTAATTGTGTGGTTGTTTTGCCTGACCCTGGCGCACCCAAAATTAACAACTTGCCTGCAACATCTACGGAATCAAAAACATCAATAATTCTGGTAGTATCAGGGATAGGTTCGGGAGGCTTTAACCCAATTTTTACTTCCGCATCCCAAAGTCGTTTTACTTGTTGAGGTTGTGATTCCTTTCCCAAGTTAATCAGTACAACATTGTGTAGAGACTGCTTCAATCGGGATGCAACTTCCTGTTTTACATCTGCTAGCAGTAATCGCTGGTTATGTTCGCGCTGTGGATTCCCTACTGGTGCTAACTGCTGCCCTAGAAAAAGATTCCAAATGTCGCCCCCTATCCGTTGGGCGTTTACCGTGTCAGCATTGATGAACCCACCACCAAATTGGGCGTTGCGTAAGTCATTGTTAGTAACCTTTTTTGGGTCTTCTGACTCTGGCATAGGGCTATCGGGCGTTCTTGGTTGTCTTGTATTATAAATGTCTCCACTTAGGAGATGGCTTTAAACTATATTTCTTAATAGACTATTTCTTCTTCAGTACTGGAGTTAAATGTTCTGGAATTCCCTCTAGCTGAATAACACTGCATCCAAGCTTGTAAGCAAATTCAACGGATTCTCCAGCGCTCAGTGCATTATAAAAGCCTGTTGCAAATTTAATCGCAGCTTTATCACCAATCTCCTTATTCATTCCAATTACGTATGGAATATGCTTAACAATGGCATTTGCTTGTACTTCTGAGTAACAAGCATTGAGGACAACACACTCAACGTTAGAAGCAAATAACTCAAACAGATTAGCCAGAGCTACGGTATCCACTAATCGCACATTTCCGGTTTCATCTTCCAGTGCCAAACCATCATCCCCTGAACCATGACCGCTAAAATGAACAATTTGCGGTTTGAAGTCCAATAATGATTGGTAAACCTCTTGAATACGCACAGCCCAGCGTTGTTTCAGGTCAAATAGTTCCCGTTTTTTGGCTCGTTGCAATCCCGCATCAATTTCTCGTACCTCTTCACCTAATCGCAAAGGTGAGGTATTTTTCGGATTTGCTGCCAAAATTAGAATTGTTTTGACAGGAGAATTGTTATCTTCCGTTCGTGCAACTTGGTTGTAGTTGGTAATATCACCACCTATTTGATGAGCATTTACTGTCTCAGCGTCTACAAGACCACCACCGAATTGAGCGCCTTGTAAATTAAAGTTAGATTGTTTTCTAGGCATAGTATCTCCTTGGTTATTATAAGTTTCCGCATAAAAGCTAGGCTGTTGTAGCGCGGTCACTATCATACTTTCTAAAGAGCGAATTCTATTATCTTTCTCTGCTAAAATTAACTGAATTTCATGTTCTGGCAAGCCTTTTAGCTGATTATATGTAGCAAAATATCTAGCGCTTAACTCGGATTTATCTACCTCAGGTGCAGTTTTAGCACGAAGTAAAAACTTATCTCTACCCCGTTTTTCCATAGCCACAATTTCTAATTCAGCATCAGGATGATTCTCAGCTAATTGCTTGAATGAAATTGCGATCGCCCTTGGGTCAACACCTTGGTTGTGGTAAAGGTCTAGGGTGTCAACAATGGGTTTGATAAAATCACCAAACTCGCCATCTGCAAAGACCTCCTCATTGTTATCGGGTTTGCGAAGTGGGTCGAGATTATCTTTGGTAGGTAAGCGCATATAAACATATTCACACCTCACCCCGTGGAATTTAGTATGACTTGTAATATTCCAATCTTCTATGATGGCTCCGGTGAGAGTAGCACCTGTAAAATCGGTTCTGTCTAACTGCGTTTGTACTAACTTTGCTCTGGATAAATCTGCGTCTTGTAAATTGGCTTCACTTAAATCTGCACCAAAAAAACTTGCATCTACCAAATTGGCTCCTTGAAAATTGACTCCTCGCAAATCCTCACGGTCAAAATTCTTGTCTTGCCCCTGACCTGTGACCAGAACTTGACACACTTTGGCTTTTTGCAGGTAAGTTGTACCAGGGCGAACACGGTCAAGTTTCTTGGTTTTGTGGAAGCAAGTACGAGTCAAAGTAGCTTTTCTAAAGTCTGTGCTTTTAAGGGTAGCTCCCGTAAAATCAGCATCAGTTAAATCAGAAGAGCGAAAACTTGTACCTTTAAAAGCAGCAAAAGCAACAGCAATGTTGCGGATGAAAGCGTGCTTTGGGTCTCCCTTCAATGCACACCAACTGATATAAATGCTTAATAATACTACGGCTCCGACTACGGCTCCGACTACGGCTCCGGCTCCGGCTCCGGCTAAGACTCCGGCGAAGGCGAAAGCGAAGGCGAAGGCTCCGGCTAAGACTCCGGTTACGGCGAAGGCTCCGCTGAAGACTCCGGTTCCGGTTACGGCGAAGGCTACGGCTCCTAAAGCTGCCTGTATTCCTTGACAAATTGTAAAAATAAAGACGAAAATAACTGTAATTATACTAGCTAAATTGATTATTTGATTATCTAAGCTAGAGCTTCTAAATATTAGCACCATCTGGTAACCAACATGAGCAGATAAGAATCCTGACATCGCTGCCAAGATCCAAGAAACAGCCACTAAGAACGCCGCCCACCGCTTTTGCAATCCCGCTTTGGCATGACTGAAGTTTGCACCTCTCAGTTTTGCACCGCTAAAATCAGCGCTTTGGATATCTGCACCGTTAAATTTCGCCCCTATCAAGTCTTGATTTCTAAAGGAGCGCCCTCTGAGATTTTGACCGGAGTAGTCTGGTGGCATAGCTAGGCAAGGGAAAAGACCGTAACCAGAGTTGGCTACAAATTCTATCTTGTATTTTCCGGATTCTCGCCAATTGACCCCTTTCTGGGCAGACCCCGTGCAGATGCGATGCTCCTTTATGAGCCGCCCTGCTGCCGCGATCGCGCGCAGCGCAGTGCGGCAGCATCGGTGAGAGGTTAAGATAATTTTACTTTTGTCAATTAGAAATTATGCTGAAAAGTTAGGGGGAACACAGGTATGAAGTTAACTCTTGTACTGAACTTATGGGGCAATAATGAATCATGCGTATCAAGATTAAGCGATTGCCCAAAGGGCACTGCGCTCCGCGCAATCGCCTGCTCAAAAATTGTGTTTCCAACCCCGATTTTCAGCAATATTTTAAGTAGTATTGCTTATTGACAAATGGTGTTCAACCTTAACCTCTCACGAATGGTGCGGGAGCAGGGTAATCGGCTTATCCACCCTTAGCAGCTAGTATGAACGTGGCATTTAAGAGCGGGGTGCTAAACACGATTACCTTCAATGTAAGTATCAGGTACTTACATCCACAGAGCTACTTATTAATACAAATAAAAGCTCCCAGAAAAACGTTAAGAGGTTACTTGGCGATTTCAAAAGTGAGCTACTACAACCTAAACAAAATCCTTATTTAATAAGACTTTTAAGCTTAATACCAATTTAATATGAAGCTGCATAGAATAGAGGAGTAGCTCCCCTCGATGAGTTTAAGTACCCATGAGCCGCCCATTCAAAATTGAGATCACACAGAGCGAAGAAGAATTGAAAAAACGGCTACAGACAGTCAGGTCAGTCAGCCACAAGGAGAAACTCCAGATGTTATGGTGGCTTAAAAGTGGTCAGGTCAGCGAGCAACAGGAAATAGGGAAACGGTTGGGCAGAGATACCTCAACGATCACAAGATGGTTGCAGAAATACCGTTTAGGAGGACTGTCAAGCTTATTAGAAATCAAAAAAGCACCAGGGGCAATTAGGAAAATGAGTGATGAGGCGATCGCGGCACTCAAACAGCAGTTGGAAACAGGCACTCGTGTTTAGCAGTTACGGTGCAATCGTCGAGTGGTTAGAAAAGGAGCATGGACAAAAGATAGAGTATGGGACGGTCTATGGATGGGTAAGATATCGATTGGGAGCGAAGCTCTTAGTTCCACGTCCCACGAGCTACAAGCAGGATGAGGAAGCAGTACAAGGGTTTAAAAAAAACTCGGTACCGTACTACTGAGCTTGGAGGCACTGCTGGCACGAGGGCAGCGCATTCGCTACCTATGCCAAGACGAAACCAGAGTGGGGATGAAAACTTTGACGGGCAAAGTGATTACCGCTCCTGGGGTCAAACCCACAGTAGAAGTGAAATGGGGACGGGAGAATTTTTGGATTTATGGTGCCATTGAACCAATGAGTGGAGATCATTTCCTACACGAGTATCCACAACTTAATGGGGACTATTTTCAGCAGTTCTTGGACTGGCTATCCCAGCAGTTAGGACAGGATTATGCAATTTTACAGATTGACCAAGCTTCTGCTCATATGACCTCAGCAATTCGTTGGCATGAGTACTTGATTCCTCTTGCGAGCGCCACCTCACTCCCCTGAACTCAACCCAATTGAGCGTATGAAGGCAGTTCCTCAAACAATCACTCAAAAATGAACTTTTCTCTTCGCTACAAGCTTTACGCGATCGCATCCAAGAACTGTTTGACCAACTTACACTTGAACAGGTGATGTCTGTCTCTTCTTATAACTTTATCCTAGAAGCCCTTTTCTATGCAGCTTCACATTAAATTGGTATAACCCGGTTTTCTGTTCCAATGATACTTGTACCCCTTTTACCACGAGAGGAAAAGTACCATCGCACCCAAGGCTCTTTGTTTGTCAAGCTAGCATTTGAGAAAAATCTGAAATTTTTATACTTGTGCGTCCGGAATGGGTAAATTCAAAGGTGATATTAAGTATGTATTTACACCAAAGACGAAATAATAAAACGCAACTAAACAAGGACAAATTATGAACACTACTTCTGTTGTGCTTAAAGAAGGTTCAAGAGGTGCAGAAGTCACCAAGCTGCAAGAAGGTTTGAAAAAACTCAATTTTTATTCAGGTATTGTTGACGGTGTTTTTGGGGCAAAAACCAAGGAAGCTGTCATCAATTTTCAAATATCACAACAATTAGTAGCCGACGGCATTTTCGGCGAGAAAACTTGGTCTAAATTAAACGCAGCACTCCAACAGAGCAATCCACGAGCCGATTTTCGAGTAATTAACGTACAAGAATTTATCTCTTCTAACCGGATCAGAGTTTCTACTCCAAAAGCAATAGCTGTACAATTGTTTAGCAAATCAGAAGAAGAAGAAGCAAGAAAGTCTGAAGACATTTCAGTTGCGTATCTTACAAGAGAAACTGCTGTCATCGTATATACCATAATAGGTTTGGGTGATGATTCAGTAGCTGGAATGCGAAATCGCATCGAATTGAAACGCAACCAAAATAAATGGGAAATTGTCTGGGTAGGTGAACAATACAAGTGTCAACCAAATCGAGGACATCAAGACTGGTCTGGCAGTCTTTGCTCGTAATCGGGTTTTTAGCCAAAGCCTTGCCTAATTTCATTGCTACTTCAGCCTCTGTAATTAGATATATGAAGTAGCATTTTATTCTCTGGCAAGATGCGTGTAATTTTCACGCTTTTGTTGCAGCGAAGTGGTCTTGCAGCATTTTGTGGATGAAGCGATAGCCGCTGCCTACACGTTGAAGGAGTAAGCGTTCGGTGCAGTAGTCGAGGAAACGGGCGTAGTTCCAAGGAATGTAACCGTTGAGGTAGAAGCTGAGGCGGTTGAAGTAGAAGATGAGGAATTGGGTGAAAGCTATAAGCCAATCGTAACCAATTAGTTCAAAAATTAGCCCCCACAATAGTCCAAAAATCAGTCCCCGAGTCAGCCCAAAAATTAGCACAAAAATTAGCACAAAAATTAGACACCAAATTAGCCTTATAATCTGCCTCAAAAACGCCCATAAAATTGCTATACCAAACAGAGCCAAAGTCGCTCTTGCAATACTGGATGGAATCTCAAAAATCATGTCTACAAGGTGACCATTGCTGTTGGATGGACTTTCAGTAGGAAACAAATTAATAATTGTTGTTAACGAATAAGACTCCACCTTTTCAGGAAAAAACTCTGTTTTCGATTCTCGTAGCATATGTTTAGCTAACCAAACAAGCCACATTCGGGTTTGTTCAGGATCAGGAGATTTCTTTTTAAGATATGCCCTACTATTAATATCTCGTGTTAACGTCCGTTCTACATAGGCATTTAGTAAATACTGAAGACGATCTGCTGTAGAAGTCAAATGCTGCCACTCTTCAATAGATATTTCTTGAAACGCTAAGACAGTAATGCTAAGTAGTAAAGGAGTTTTAACTAAAGAGAGTAGATTTAAGTCCTTACTGATAGTTGACCAAAGTTTTGTATATTTAATACTGGTTAAATAATCACGAATTTGGTTATTGGTTAAAGGCTGTAGGTAAATAGCAGCGTTAAGTTGTAATTTAGTAGCACAGCTACTATATTCTTCACTCCGACTACAAACGACTAGATGAAGCGGTCTAATTTCGCCTGCTAGAAACTGATTAATTGTACGAACACAAAGTTCTTGACATTCTGGCTTAAGTTCATCTAAACCATCTAGCAATGGTAGTAATTGGTGATTATTTACCCACTCTTGACCAAGCTTTTTTGAGATACCGTATTTAGATTTGAGTTCAGCCAGTAACCAATCCGTTAAAGATTGGCGGTCATCTTCCGCTTTCCATGAAGACAAGTTAAATGAAGACAAGTTAAATGAAGACAAGTTAAATAAAACGGGAACGGGATAATCAGGCTGTTCTTCTGCACGTTTGACCAAAGCTTGAGCCAGTTCTAATTGTGTAGTTGTTTTGCCTGACCCAGGCTCACCCAAAATTAACAACTTGCCTTTAATTTCTTCGGAATCAAAAACATCAATAATTCTGGTAGTATCAGGGATAGGTTCGGGAGGTTTTAACCCAATTTTTACTTCAGCATCCCAAAGGCGCTTCACTTGTTGAGGTTGTGATTCCTTTCCCAAGTTAATCAGTACAGAATTGTGTAGAGATTGCCTTAAGCGTGCTGTAACTTCTTCCTTGACTGATGCTAGTAGTATCCGTTCATTCTTTGGTCGTTCAGGGTTGCCTACAAGTGTTGTTGTCTGCCCACCTAGAATATTAAAAATATTTTGAAAAACATTACCTTGAATATAGTCGCCTTCAATCCGTTCGTTATAATTACCTCCTCCAGTATTAATATTGCGCTTCTCAGGTGGGTTCGGCTCTTCCATATTTTCGCCTAATACTAATTTTTAAACCTGCTGGTTAGCAAACTCTGCACTTAGAGGTTGTTAATTTAATTCCCTTAATCTTCTGCCTCTACTTCCTGCCAGCCTTTTATAGCACCAACAATGAAAGCACCTGCTGGGTTGTCAATAGCTTTCTCAAAAGCAGCTAAACCACCTTCCTTGATAGCACTTATTACTCGTTTTTTCAAAGTTGGGTTGCTTTCAATGCGGTTTATGACTTCTGCTGCTACTACCATTTGTTGTGATGTTGTAGTAATAGGGTAAGTTTGCTCTAATTGTTTTAGTAATAGCTGAATCTCAGCAGCAGCTTGGGCAAGACTTTGTGGTTGTCCAGCAGCGTAGTAATTACCTTGGATGTAGTCGCGTTCAATGCGCTCGTTGTAGTTACCGCCACCTGTGTTGATGGTGCGATCGCCAGTCATGGTTGTATCTCCTTGATTTTGAATTTGTGTATTGTTATCACCTTGTACTGCTTGCAATCCACCATCAATTTGGCTATCACTAACGTTTTGGTTAATTCCACCTTGATTCGGATGCATATTATGTACCTTTTCTACTTGAGTGTTTGAATAAAAGCTGGGGCGTTGTAGCGCCGTTACTACCATATTCTCTAAACTAAAAATTCTGCTATCTTTTTCTTCTATAAGAGCTTTTAACTCTTGCTGTGCTAATGCTTTATGTTGATTATAAATTTCAAAATATTCTGCACTCAGTTCAGATTTATCAGCATCTGGCGCAGTTTTAGCACGAAGTAAAAACTTATCTTCCCCTCGCACCTCCATCCCCACAATTCGTAGTCCGGCTGCTGGGTGATTCTCCGCTAACTGCTTAAAGGAAATGGCAATGGCACGGGGGTCAACGCCTTGGTTATGATAAAGGTCGAGTGTGTCAACAATGGGTTTGATAAAATCGCCAAACTCCCCATCTACAAAAACCTCCTCCCTGTTATCCGGTTTACGCAGGGGGTCAGGGTTTTCTTTTGTAGGTAATCGCATATAAACGTATTCGCACCGCACCCCATCAAATTTAGTATCACTAGTGATTCCCCAATCTTCGATATATGCCCCGGTGAGAGTAGCACCTGTAAACTCAGTTCCGTCTAACTGTGTTTGTACTAGCTTTGCTCTGGATAAATCAGCATCTTGCAAGTTAGCTTCACTTAAGTTTGCACCTACGAAACTGGCATCTACTAGGTTAGCTCCTTTAAAGTTGACACCGCGCAGGTCTTCATGGTCAAACTTCTTGTCCTGTCCCTGTCCTGTAGCTAGTACTTGACGCACAAGTGCTTTATGAAGGTAAGTTGTTCCAGGTCTTACACGGTCAAGTTTTTTGGTTTTATAGAAGCAGGTGCGAGTAAGAGTAGCTTTTCTAAAATCCGTACTTTTGAACGTGGCTTCTGTAAAGTTAGCATCAGTTAAGTCTGCGTTGTGAAAGCTTGTACCGCCAGTAGCTGCAAAAGCAACAGCGATGTTCCGAATCAAAGCGTGCTTTTCGTCTCCCTTCGTTGCTTGCCAACTGATATAGATGCTAAGTAACGTTACAGCTACGGCAAAGGCTACGGCAAAGGCTACGGCAAAGGCTCCCGCGAAGCCTTTGGCGATGAAGACGGCTACAACGAAAGCTCCGACTACGGTGAAGGCGAAAGTTCCGGCTCCGAGGAAGGCGAAAGTTCCGGCTACGGTGAAAGCTCCGGTGAAGGCGAAAGTTCCGGCTACAGCACCAGCTACGCCTCCGGCTACGATAAAGGCTCCGGTGAAGTCTCCGGGTACGGTTCTGGTTACGGCTGTGGCGAACGCGAAGGCTCCGGCTACAGCTCCGCCGAAGGCGAAGATGAAGGCGAAGGCTCCGAAACCTCTTTGTATTCCTTGGCGAATTGTGATGAAACAGAATATAGCAACGGCAATGATGGCAGTCAAACCTATTATCTGATTCGTTAAGTTGGAGCCATCAAATATTTGCGCCGCGAAATAACCAACTAGAGCTGATAAAAATCCTGATAGTGCTGACAGCAACCACGAAACAAGCACTAAGAACGTCGCCCACCGCTTTTGTAATCCTGCTTTAGTATGGCTAAAATTCGCCCCTCTCAGTTTTGCATCGCTAAAATCAGCGCCTCTAATATCTGCACCGTTAAAATTACCCCCCTCAAGGTTTTGACCTTTGAAGGAGCGCCCACGGAGATTTTGACCGGAGTAGTCTAGGGGCATAGCTAGGCAAGAAAGAATACCGTAAACACAGTTTTGCTACAAATTCTATCTTGTATTTTCCGGATTCTCGCCAATTGACCCCTTTCTGGGCAGACCCCGTGCAGATGTGATGCTCCTTTATGAGCCGCCCTGCTGCCGCGATCGCGCGCAGCGCAGTGCGGCAGCATCGGTGAGAGGTTAAGATAATTTTACTTTTGTCAATTAGAAATTATGCTGAAAAGTTAGGGGGAACACAGGTATGAAGTTAACTCTTGTACTGAACTTATGGGGCAATAATGAATCATGCGTATCAAGATTAAGCGATTGCCCAAAGGGCACTGCGCTCCGCGCAATCGCCTGCTCAAAAATTGTGTTTCCAACCCCGATTTTCAGCAATATTTTAAGTAGTATTGCTTATTGACAAATGGTGTTCAACCTTAACCTCTCACGAATGGTGCGGGAGCAGGGTAATCGGCTTATCCACCCTTAGCAGCTAGTATGAACGTGGCATTTAAGAGCGGGGTGCTAAACACGATTACCTTCAATGTAAGTATGGGGTACTTACATCCACAGGGCTACTTATTAATATAAATAAAAGCTCCCAGAAAAACGTTAAGAGGTTACTTGGCGATTTCAAAAGTGAGCTACTACAACCTAAACAAAATCCTTATTTAATGTCGGTGGTACGATAATATTGCCGCGTCTGGAACCATTATCTTGCCACCTGTTGGGCTGTAATGCTCATTCTTCCGTTAAGCGATCGCCAAGAAATTTTCCAAAATGGAAAGATAACTTTGCCGAAACCCAAAAATCGCACCATAAGTTCGCCAAAATACTAACACCTTTTAGTCACAATTGTGATGTATTTTATACATGAGGGCAAACAGTAATTTAGGCTTAACTTGCACTGTAGGCATTAAAAGCATAACATTGCCGAGAAAAATTGGAAGTATAAGCCTGCCAAACGGCAATATTATCCTTCCACCGACATTTAATAAGACTTTTAAGCTTAACCCGGTTTTCTGTTCCAATGATACTTGTACCCCGAGCAGGGGGTTTAGGCGTTGCTCCAATTTTTATTTCGCTTTTGATATCAGGTAATACTAACCCACGATGAAGGTCAACGGAAACGGACAAGGGAAAATCTTAACCCCGGAAGAATTACGGCTGTTATTTACTGATGGATTGACCAACCCACGCGATCGCGCTCTATTTGCCATCTGCTTATTCACTGGTTGTCGAGTGTCCGAAGCGCTGGGACTCAACACCACGGACATCAAAAGCGGAACGTTAACTTTTAGGAAGTCTACCACCAAAGGGAAGCTGAAAACCCGCATTGTGGATATTCAGCCCGGATTAGCTGCTTTTTTGGCGGAGCATCAACCAAAACCTGACGCATTGGGCGTAAAGCTAGAGAAGCTGTCACCTTGTGCCATATGCCTGAAACCCTTTTAGACAGGGAATTTCATTGTCACCTTCTCATAAATTTCTTGAGCTTCCCTCTCTCAACAGCGCACTTCATCCAAAT
>Ga0209902_100359_pt1 | contig 56193 bp, 48 predicted proteins | sample FECB27metaG_FD_188304 | JGI IMG/M metagenome (GOLD analysis project Ga0209902, IMG submission 188304) | Cyanobacterial communities from the Joint Genome Institute, California, USA - FECB-27 (SPAdes) (version 2) | ecosystem: Environmental > Aquatic > Thermal springs > Hot (42-90C) > Microbial mats...
GCACGCCCTGCGCGGCCAGCCGGTCGGTGATCCAGCCGTCGCACACATGGGTGTCGCTCCAGCTCGCTTGCGCATCGAACACGGCCAGCACGGGCATGGGAAGGTCCCTCTCAGGAAAGTAGTTGGTTTATTGCAGGAAGCTGGGCTTCGCGTAGCCCTGGAACTTCGTGTCGACCACCGCCTTGAATTCCTTCGAGTGGTAGGCCTCCACGAGGTCCTTGGCCCAGGCGGTGTTCTTGTCCGCGGTCTTCACGGCCACGACATTCAGGTAATAGTCGGGCGTCTTCTCGAGCACCACCGCTTCGGTGAGCTTCAGGCCCGAGGAGATCGCGAAGTTGCCATTGATGATCGCGTACTCGGTGTCGCCGAGCGAGCGCGGCAATTGTGCAGCCTCGAGCGGAATGAACTTCAGCTTCTTGGGGTTGTCGGCCACGTCCTTCTCGGAAGCGCGCAGCGGATCGACGCCCTGCTTGATCGTGATCAGCTTGTTCTGCTCCAGCAGCACCAGCGCGCGCGCCAGGTTGCTCGGGTCGTTCGGCAGCGTCACGCGGTCGCCTTCCTTCAGGTCGGCCAGCGTCTTGCGCTTGGTCGAGTACACGCCCAGCGGCGCGATCGGGCCCTGCACCAGTTCGGCCAGGTCCAGCTTCTGGTCGGCCGCGAATTTCTTCAGGTAGACCTGGTGCTGGAAGAAGTTGGCGTCGAGCGAACCCTGGGCCAGCGCCAGGTTGGGCTGCACGTAATCGTTGAATTCGACCAGCTTCACCTTGTAGCCCTTCTTCTCGAGGATCGGCACGATGCCTTGCTTGAGCTGGTCGATGTTCGAGCCGGCGGTGCCGCCGATCGTGAGGTTCTTCTTGGCGTCCTGCGCCTGCGCCGGCAGCGAGAGGCCGCCGAGCGACAGCGCGGCGAGGGACAGGGCGAGGACGGAACGGCGCAGCAGTGCGGTGGTCATGACAAGAGGCTTTGCAGGAAAAGAGAAAAGAAAACGGGAGAAAAGGGAACGGGAGAAAAAACGAATCAACGCTTGTCGAGCCTGCGCGCCGCGGTGTTGCCGACGAATTGCAGGATCTGTACCAGCACCACGAGCAGCGCCACGGTGAGCACCATCACGTCGGTCTGGAAGCGGTAGTAGCCGTAGCGGATGGCCAGGTCGCCGATGCCGCCGCCGCCCACCACGCCGGCGATCGCCGAGTAGGAAAGGAAGCTCACCGCGAGCACCGTGAGCGCCAGCACCAGGCCCGAGCGGGCCTCGACCACCAGCACGCGCCAGACGATCTGCAGCTCCGAGGCGCCCATCGCATGGGCCGCCTCGATCACGCCGCGCGGCACCTCGCGCAGGCACTGGTCGACCAGCCGCGCGAAATAGGGAATGGCCGCGAAGGACAGCGGCACCGCCGCGGCCAGCGGCCCGATCGAGGTGCCCGCGATGATGCGCGTGAACGGCACCAGCGCCACCAGCAGGATGATGAAGGGGAAGGAGCGCACCGTGTTCACGAGCCAGTTCAGGATCAGGAACGCGGGCCGGTTGGCGAGCGACTGGCCCGGGCCAAGCAGGAACAGCAGGATGCCCAGCGGCCCGCCGATCAGCACCGCGGCCGACAGGCCGATGGCCAGCATCATGAAGGTCTGGCCGGTCGCGACCCAGAGCTCGGGAAGAATGGGGGCGATGTTCTCAAACATAGGCCACCTCCAGCGCGCTGCGTTGGGTGGCAACCGGGGCGCTGGCCGAGGCGGCTTCGCCAGCCTCGCGCGCTTCGCGTGCATCGCGCTCGCGGCGCCGCACCAGCTCGTCGATCTCGCGGCCCAGCGCGGTCTTGCGCGCCTCGCTCGGCGCGGCGTCGACCTCGAACTGCTCGACCAGCCGGCCCTTCTCGAGGATCGCCACGTTGCGGCACAGCACCTCGACCACCGACAGCTCGTGCGTCACGATCACGATGGTCACGCCGATCTTCTGGTTGATGTCGCGCAGGGTCTCGAGCAGCGAGCGCGTGGTCTCGCTGTCGAGTGCCGAGGTCGGTTCGTCGCACAGCAGCACCTGCGGGCGCGGCGCCAGCGCGCGGGCGATCGCCACGCGCTGCTTCTGGCCGCCCGAGAGCTGGGCCGGGTAGGTGTCGATCTTTTCCGACAGGCCCACCAGTTCCAGGCATTCGCGCACGCGGGCATCGATCTCGGCGCGCGAATGGCGGCCGTGGATCTTCAGCGGGAAGGCCACGTTGTCGAACACCGTGGCGTTCTGCAGCAGGTTGAACTGCTGGAAGATCATGCCGATGTTCTGGCGCGTGTCGCGCAGCTCGCGGCGCGACAGCGTCGTGAGGTCGCGCCCGCCGACCAGCACGCGGCCCGCGTCGGGCCGCTCGAGCAGGTTGATCAGGCGCAGAAGGGTCGACTTGCCGGCGCCGCTCTTGCCGATCAGGCCGAACACGTCGCCCTGCTGGATGTCGAGCGACAGCGATTGCACGGCGTCGAAGACCTCGCCGCTGGGCAGCGCGAAGGACTTCTGCACCGACTGGAGGCGGATGACCGGTTCCGCGCTGCCGCGGGCCGGGTCGGACGATGGGTTGCTCATGTCTGGGGGGAACCAAGGAACGGATGCGTGCGGCCGCCAAGAAAAAACCATCGGCCACGGATTCGCAAAAAGGTGCCGAGTATGAAAAGAAAGGCATCGAAAGGGAACGAACAAATCGGGCGATGCTTATTCCCGAAATCACATAAAGAGGCGCCGACGTTCGACCACATACACCATAAAGCGAGCAGGGGGCTCCCATATGGATATGCGCATTGGTTCGTTCCCATCGCGCCCGCCTGCTGCCACATTCGCGCCTTTCTTTTTCGAGCGCGCAGCGCCACTCCAACCATGCACAGCATCCTTCGCCGCCGCGGCCTCCTTGCCGCCACCCTGGCAGCTTCCCTCCTCGGCGGCATCGCTGGCGGCGCCCAGGCCCAGGACAACAAGAACACCGTCAAGGTCGGCATCTCGGTCGGCAACGCCGAGCAGATCTTCGAGGTGGTGAAGAAGGTCGCCGCCAAGGACGGCCTCACGGTCCAGGTCGTGGTCTTCAACGACTACCAGCTGCCCAATGCCGCGCTCGCGGCCGGCGACCTCGACGCCAACGCCTTCCAGCACCAGCCCTTCCTCGACAACCAGATCAAGGCACGCGGCTTCGACCTCGTGCCCGTGGGCCTGACCATCACCGCGCCGCTGGGCTTCTATTCGAAGAAGCTCAAGAGCATCGACCAGCTGCCCGAGGGCGCCGCGGTCGGCATCCAGAACGACCCGTCGAACGGCAACCGCGCGCTGTTGCTGCTGCAGCAGGCCGGCCTGATCACGCTCAAGCCCGAGGCCGTGAAGAACAACACCGCCACCCCGCTCGACGTGGTGACCAACCCCAAGAAGCTCAAGCTGGTGCCGCTGGACGCCGCGCAACTGCCGCGCTCGCTCGACGACCTCGTGATCGCCTCGATCAACAACGACTACGCCGAGAAGGCCGGCCTCTCGTTCAACAAGGACGCCGTCATCAAGGAATCGCCCAAGGGCCCCTACGCCAACCTGATCGCCGTGCGCCGCGCCGACAAGGACAAGCCCTGGGCCAAGCGCCTGGTGGCGGCCTACCAGTCGCCCGAGGTCAAGAGCTTCATCGAGACCCAGTTCAAGGGCGCGCTGGTGCCCGCGTTCTGACGCCGCCGCTCCACGCCCTCCCGGCCCCCTGCGCGCGCCGCGCCCAGGGGGCTTTTCGCCTTTGGCGGCACCGGAATGGCACTCCCCATGGGGTCATCCGCCACCCGTGAGAAAATGGCGGGTTCCCTGGAGGGCACGCCCCTCCTCCCCTCGCCAACCCACACAGTCAGGACCACCCCATGGACGCAGAACAAATCAACCAGATCGGCGCAACGCTTGCGGACCTGAGCGTGCGGACGGTGGATCTCCGGAGGTATCTTTGACTACGATGCCAAAGCCGAACGTCTGAGGACGGTCAACGCATCGCTCGAAGATCCCAACGTCTGGAACGACCCCAAGAAAGCCCAGGAACTGGGCAAGGAAAAGAAGTCGCTCGACGACGTCGTCGTCACGCTCGACCGCCTCACCAGCGGCCTGTCGGACAACACCGAGCTCTACGAGATGTCGAAGGAAGAAGGCGACGTCGACGGCCTGCAGGCCATCGCCGATGACGCCGCCACGCTCGAAGCCGACATCAAGCAGCTCGAGTTCCGCCGGATGTTCAACAACCCGGCCGACCCGCTGAACGCCTTCGTCGACATCCAGGCCGGCGCCGGCGGCACCGAGGCCTGCGACTGGGCCAGCATGCTGCTGCGCCAGTACACCAAGTACGCCGAGCGCAAGGGCTTCAAGATCCAGCTCGAGGACGAGACCCCGGGCGACACCGCCGGCATCAAGAGCGCGACCATCAAGGTCGAGGGCGACTACGCCTTCGGCCTGCTGCGCACCGAGACCGGCGTGCACCGCCTCGTGCGCAAGTCGCCGTTCGACTCCTCGGGCGGGCGCCACACCAGCTTCGCGAGCATCTTCGTCTACCCCGAGATCGACGACTCCATCGAGATCGAGATCAACCCGGCGGACGTGCGCACCGACACCTTCCGTGCCAGCGGCGCGGGCGGCCAGCACATCAACAAGACCGACTCGGCCGTGCGCCTCACGCACATCCCGACCGGCATCGTGGTGCAGTGCCAGGATGGCCGCAGCCAGCACAGCAACCGCGACGTGGCGTGGAAGCGCCTGCGTTCGCGCCTGTACGACCACGAGATGCGCAAGCGCCAGGAAGAGCAGCAGAAGCTCGAGGACAGCAAGACCGACGTGGGCTGGGGCCACCAGATCCGCAGCTACGTGCTGGACAACAGCCGCATCAAGGACCTGCGCACCAACGTCGAGATCTCGGCCACCCAGAAGGTGCTCGACGGCGACCTCGACGTGTTCATCGAAGCCTCGCTCAAGCAGGGCGTCTGATCCTGCCTCTTCCTTTTCGTCACCACCGCAACCACCCGCGCAGCCCCGCATGAACCTCAACGGCAAGGTCGAAGCCCTGATCTTCGACATGGACGGCACCATGATCGACTCCATGCCCTGGCATGCGCGCTCGTGGGTCGAGTTCGTGGCGCGCCACGGCCTGGTGCTCGACGTGAGCGACATCCTCGCGCGCACCACGGGCCGCACCGGCGCCGAGTGCATGCGCGAGCTGTTCGAGCGCGAGCTGTCCGATGACGAGTGCCAGGCGCTGGTGCACGAGAAGGAAGAAATCTACCGCGCGATGTTCAGCGACAACTTCACCGAAGTCGCCGGCTTCACCGCCTTCGCCAGGGCCGCCGTCGCGCGCGGCCTGAAGGTGGCCGTGGGCACCGCGGGCGACCGCCACAACATCGAGTTCGCCATGTCGCGCCTGAAGATGGACCCGCTGCCGCTGGCCATCGTCGGCGGCGACGAGGGCTTCAGCGGCAAGCCCACGCCCGCCATCTTTCTCGAGGCCGCCCGCCGCATCGGCGTGGCGCCCGAGCGCTGCATCGTGTTCGAAGACGCCCCCTTCGGCATCGAGGCCGCGCGCCGCGGCGGCATGCGCGCCGTGGCCGTGTGCAGCACCCACAGCGCCGCCGAACTCGCCGGCCCCCACGTGATCGCCGCCGTGCGCGACTACAACGAACTCGCCCATTCGAATTTTCTGGAGACCCTCGATGCCGTTGCTGCCTGATTTCAGCGGTGCCCAAGCCGCACCGAACGCCATCCGCCGCGAAGACTACGCACCGCCGGCCTTCTGGATCGACACCGTCGACCTCACCTTCGACCTCGACCCGGCCAAGACCCGCGTGCTCAATCGCATGCGCCTGCGCCGCAACCCCGACGTGCCGGCGCAGCCGCTGCGCCTGGACGGCGACGAGCTCAACCTCGCGCGCGTGCTGGTCAACGGCCAGGGCGCCTCGTTCCGCATGGAAGGCGACCAGCTCGTGCTCGACGGCCTGCCCGCGGCGGAAGAAGGTTCGTTCGAGCTCGAGCTCTTCACCACCTGCTGCCCCATCAAGAACACCAAGCTGATGGGCCTGTTCGTGAGCGAGGACACCTTCTTCACGCAGTGCGAGGCCGAGGGCTTCCGCCGCATCACCTACTTCCTCGACCGGCCCGACGTGATGGCGATGTACACCGTCACCCTGCGCGCCGCCAAGGCCGCCTACCCGGTGCTGCTGTCGAACGGCAACCTGGTCGAGCACGGCGACCTGCCCGAGGGCCGCCACTTCGCCAAGTGGGTCGACCCCTTCAAGAAGCCCAGCTACCTGTTCGCGCTGGTCGCGGGCAAGCTGGTGGCGCGCGAGCAGCGCATCAAGGCGCGCAGCGGCAAGGAACACCTGCTGCAGGTGTACGTGCGCGCCGGCGACCTCGACAAGACCGAGCACGCGATGAACTCGCTGATCAACTCGGTGCTGTGGGACGAGGCCCGCTTCGGCCTGCCGCTGGACCTCGACCGCTTCATGATCGTGGCCACCAGCGACTTCAACATGGGCGCCATGGAGAACAAGGGCCTGAACATCTTCAACACGAAGTACGTTCTGGCCAACCAGGCCACCGCCACCGACGCCGACTACAGCAACATCGAGAGCGTGGTCGGCCACGAGTACTTCCACAACTGGTCGGGCGACCGCGTGACCTGCCGCGACTGGTTCCAGCTCTCGCTGAAGGAAGGCCTCACCGTCTTCCGCGACCAGGAGTTCAGCCAGGACCTGTGCGCCGACGCCTCCGCGCGCGCCGTCAAGCGCATCGAGGACGTGCGCGTGCTGCGCACCGCCCAGTTCCCCGAGGATGCCGGCCCCATGGCCCACCCGGTGCGGCCCGACAGCTACATCGAGATCAGCAACTTCTACACCGTCACCATCTACGAGAAGGGTGCCGAGGTCGTGCGCATGATGCAGACCCTGGTGGGCCGCAAGGGCTTCGAGAAGGGCATCACCCTGTACTTCGAGCGCCACGACGGCCAGGCCGTGACCTGCGACGACTTCGCCCAGGCCATCGCCGATGCCAACCCCGATTCCGAACTCGCGCGCCTGCTGCCCCAGTTCAAGCGCTGGTACAGCCAGGCCGGCACCCCGCGCCTGAAGGCCAGCGGCGTGTACGACAGCGCCAACCGCAGCTACACCCTGAGCGTGCTGCAGAGCTGCCCGCCCACCCCGGGCCAGCCGAGCAAAGACCCGTTCGTCATCCCGCTCAACCTCGGCCTGCTCGACGCCAGCGGCCGCGAGCTGCCCGTGCAGCTCGAGGGCGAGGCCGAAGGCAGCGCCGGCACCCGCACCCTGGTGCTGTCGCGCGCCGGCGAGCAGTTCACCTTCACCAACCTCGACGCCGAGCCCGTGCCCTCGATCCTGCGCGGCTTCAGCGCGCCGGTGATCCTCGACTTCGAGTACAGCGACGCCCAGCTGCTGACCCTGCTGGCCAACGACCCCGATCCCTTCAACCGCTGGGAAGCCGGCCAGCGCCTGGGCCTGCGCGCCGCGCTGCAGGGCATCGCCGCGCTGGCCACCGACACCACCCCGGTGCTCGGCGAGGCCTACCTCGAGGCCATGCGCAGCGTGCTGCGCCATCCGCAGCTCGACCCGGCCTTCAAGGAGCTGGTGCTCACCCTGCCGTCGGAAACCTACATCGCCGAGCAGCTCGACGTAGTCGATCCGCAGCGCGTGCACCTCGTGCGCGAGGCCATGCGCGCCCAGCTCGCCACCGCCCTCTTCAGCGACTGGCAGCAGGCCTACGAAGCGCACCACGACACCAGCGCCTACAGCCCCGATCCGCTGAGCTCGGGCCGCCGCGCCCTGGCCGGCATGGCGCTCAACTTCCTGTGCCTGGCCGCGCGCTCGTCGGGCGACACCGTCTGGCCCGGCAAGACGCTGCAGCGCTTCAAGGACGCGGGCAACATGACCGACCGCTTCAACGCGCTCAACGCCCTCGTCTCCTCGGGCCACACCCTGGCCGCGCAGGCGCTCGCGCGCTTCCATGCCCTGTTCAAGAACGAGGCCTTGGTCATCGACAAGTGGTTCTCGCTGCAGGCCGGCGCCAGCGACCGCGGCGGCGACATCCTGCCGCTGGTGAAGCAGCTCATGAAGCATCCCGACTTCTCGCTGAAGAATCCCAACCGCGCGCGCAGCGTCATCTTCAGCTACTGCAGCGCCAACCCCGGCGCCTTCCACCGCCCCGACGCCGCCGGCTACGTGTTCTGGAGCGAGCGCGTCATCGAGCTCGACGCCCTCAACCCCCAGGTGGCCGCCCGTCTCGCGCGCGCCCTCGACCGCTGGAGCAAGCTCGCCGAGCCCTACCGCAGCGCCGCGCGCGAAGCCATCGCGCGCGTGGCCGCCAAGCCCGACCTGAGCAAGGACACCCACGAGGTCGTGACCCGCGCCCTGGCCGGCAGCTGATCCGCACACAAGCAACGCATCGAAGAGAAACCGAAGAACCCTCATGGCTCAACAGAAGATTTCCCTCACCCGCTACCTCGTCGAACAGCAGCGCGCCGACGGCCTCATCCCCGGCCAGTTGCGGCTGCTGCTCGAAGTGGTGGCCCGTGCCTGCAAGAGCATCAGCCAGGCCGTCAACAAGGGCGCCCTGGGCGGCGTGCTCGGCACCGCCGAGAGCGAGAACGTGCAGGGCGAGATCCAGAAGAAGCTGGACATCATCGCCAACGAGGTGCTGATCGAGGCCAACGAATGGGGCGGCCACCTCGCCGCCATGGCCAGCGAGGAGATGGACAGCATCTACGTCGTGCCCAACCGCTACCCGCAGGGCGAGTACCTGCTCATGTTCGACCCGCTCGACGGCAGCAGCAACATCGACGTCAACGTCAGCATCGGCACCATCTTCAGCGTGCTGAAGAAGCCCGACGAGCACCCCGGCGTGCAGGAGGGCGACTTCCTCCAGGCCGGCACCCAGCAGGTGGCCGCCGGCTACTGCATCTACGGCCCGCAGACCACCCTCGTGCTGACCGTGGGCAACGGCGTCGCCATGTTCACCCTCGACCGCGAGCAGGGCAGCTTCGTGCTGACGCAGGAAGACATCCAGATTCCGCCCGACACCAAGGAATTCGCGATCAACATGAGCAACATGCGCCACTGGGACGAGCCCGTGAAGCGCTACATCGACGAATGCCTGGCCGGCAAGGAAGGCCCGCGCGGCAAGGACTTCAACATGCGCTGGATCGCCAGCATGGTGGCCGACGTGCACCGCATCCTGATGCGCGGCGGCGTGTTCCTGTACCCCTGGGACAAGCGCGAGCCCGAGAAGGCCGGCAAGCTGCGCCTGATGTACGAGGCCAACCCCATGAGCTGGCTGGTGGAACAGGCCGGCGGCGCCGCCACCAACGGCAAGCAGCGCATCCTGGACCTGCAGCCCACCAAGCTGCACGAGCGCGTCAGCGTGATGTTGGGTTCGCGAAACGAAGTCGAGCGCCTGACGCAGTACCACGCTCAAAAGCCCTGAAAACCTGGCTATAATCGCAGGCTTCGCCGGTGTAGCTCAGTCGGTAGAGCAGCTCATTCGTAATGAGAAGGTCGGGTGTTCGATTCATCTCTCCGGCACCAATCTAAAAAGCCCCGCTATTGAAAAGATAGCGGGGCTTTTTTCCTTGTGGCAGCCTCATGTCTCGAAGCTCGATTCATATGACGCGCGTGTTTCACACCTCTTTGCCCAAGGGCGGGCTCTTCGTCGGTGTCATCGCCGTCGCCTTGCATCTGCTCAGCGCTTCGTCGGCTTACGCCCAGCCCAAGGTCTACCGATGCGAGGCAAACGGCAAAGTCTCTTACTCAGACGCTCCCTGTGTAGGCGCCAAAGTCATCGATGCAACGCCGACCCAAGGCATGGACAAGATGGGCGGGAGCTCTCGCAAGGGCCGCGAAGTTCAGCAAGATGAGTTCCATCGTCAGTTCGACAGCGCGCTGCGCCCCTTACACGGGCGCTCGCATGAGGATATGAACGTCGCCCGCCGCCGCGTGAACCTTCCGGCGGGCGATCAGGCGCAATGCAGCCATCTTGATCGGCTGATGCCCTCGCTGGAAGCCGATGCAAACCAAACGGCGGCAGAAGCGAAGGCCAAAGCGGATGTAGAGCTCTACAAAGCGCGCAAGCGCTTCTTCGATTTGAAGTGCTGAGCACTGCAAAGCATCGAGATTTCCGCTACGGCTCGATGGCGCGCAGTTTCTCGACCAACCCATCGTTCTTCAGCTTGGCGTGCTCACCGTAGTGCACCTCACGATGGCATGTCGGGCAGAGCGCTGCAACAAATCGCGGGTGGTCAGGGCCACCGTCTGACACGCGGGTGGTGTGATGAGGTTCCAGGTAGTGCGCTCCACTCTTGCGTTTGAACGGCGCCGGCTGCCCACAGAGCTCGCAGCGCCCAGCGGCGCGCAACAGAACGTAGTCGCGAACTGTACGACTGCGCTCATAGACCGTCCGCGATCCACTCTTACTGCTGCTCGAGCCATCAATCTTGGCAGCAGCAATCGCTCTACGTCGTGCCTCCTCCAACGAGACATCCTCCGACGCATCCACCTCATCTAGGAGTTCTCGATGCTCCAGATGGCCGATAGGCACCAGCCTGAAAACAATCGCATTTCGATCCAAGCCATCCGTGTCTGGCTTCACGATCCACTCGTGCCCACCATAGACAAACTCGCCGACGTAACGCTGCGCCCCCTTCTTCAACGTGCGGAAGAGATGGAGCGCCTTCGCGTTCATTGAGTGCTGCAGGATCGCTAGGTTGCCACGCGTCATCTTCATGTCGCCGCGCTGTCCCTCGCCCGTATAGAGAAACGTGCCGTCGTCCTCTGGGCGATCAGCGTACCCATGACGGGTACCGCTGTGCCCCGCGAACAAGAAAATCAACGGATAGAGCGAAGACGAAGAGATGCCGCTTTGCCAGCCTCCGCCATAAGGTTTGTGAAGCTCGGATCGTCGGTCGTAGATTTCACCGATCACAAAAGACGGCGACACATGGCTTGGATCGGGCACAGACACGTCTTTCTACGGCGGCGACTCGTGGCAGAGAAGGTTGATAACGTTTATGAATATACGTTAATCAAACCTTTCCAACCTCGAGGCACCCCCCTACGCATCTCCCCCTTGAGGCATTGCGGTCGCGTACCTCAGGCCCGCTTGACGTTAAGGTTCGTGAACACTCCCGCGACAAATGTCAATCACCCGGAGTGACGTTCACCTCCCGCCCTCACCCTCCTACGATCCTCCCCAAGCAAAGGGGCCAAGAGGATCGAAATGCCACAGTACTGCGTCAACAAGACCGCACAACTCAATGGCGACCATGAGGTACACGCACAGGGGTGCATTTTTTGGCCGCATCCGGTGAACACGCTGTCGCTCGACTGGCACGAGGACTGCCGTTCGGCGATGCAGACGGCGCGGGCGTTCTATCGGCAGGTCAATGGCTGCCGCTACTGCTCGCCGGCCTGTCACACGGGGCCGCGCGCGTCGAACGACGACATCGGGCCGATCAGCTATCGCGGAGCATCCAAAGAAGATACAGGGCCGGAATTTCTCTCGGCTCACTCGCTGCGCTTGCGCGAGATCAAGCAGCGCCTGGGCTGCTGAACGCTCCCGGGCCGCGCAGCACCTGAGGCGCCACCTCCTGCAGCAGGTCTTCGGCGTCGCGCGTGAGGTCCGAAGCGATCCACATCATCATGTCGCGCCGCCTCGGGCCTATCTCCTCGAACCAGTCGCTGCCCATGCCGTAGCAACTGCTCAGCAGCGCATGCAGCTGGGACAACTTGTTCTCGAGTAGATCGAATGCATCCGGCGTGGTGGGCGGGATGAACGCGGAGGGCGCGGGGGCGCCGGCCATAATCTCTTCAGCCATTTGGTGTGCTCTCTTTCCAAAGTTCTGCACGTCACTTGGTTAGACGGCCGGGGTGTTAGCGCACCTCGGCCGTCGCCTTTTGTGCCTCGCCTTCGCGCTTGCCAGGGATGCTTGCGCGGGGCGTGACCCCTTGGAATGTAGGGGAGAGAACGAGGGATCGGCTAGGCCCTTGGGGTGAACAATTGTGGACCCGGCGATTTGGTTGGCGCGGTCGTGACAAGCGCGCAGCTCAGCGCGACATCAACGCCCGAAACCGCTCGAAGTAGTCCCCACTCCACCGCCCATAAACCTCCGCATCGAGGTTCTCGATCTTGTAGAGATCGCTCGCATCGAAGTGCGAGAACAGGCAGCGTAGCGTGCCCAGCATCACCCAGTGCGCGAGCCTGCGGTCCTCCACGCTCACCTCGTCCTGACCCAGCACGCATTCGATGTCGGCGATGAGCGGCACGAGCAGCGCCTCGTCGAACACGCGGTCCTCGAACAGCGCGTGGCAGAAGGTGCCTTCGATCTCGTCGTTCTTGTTGTTGCGCAGGTTCTCGCGCGCGGCCTCGACGGTTCGGCCCGATCCACTCGGCGACTTGCCTGCCTCGAAGCTCATTTCGCTTCAGCCAGGGTACGCGCGGCGGTCATTCGGCCGCCTGCCATTCGACGATCCACGGATGCGCGCGCAGTTCGGGCGCCAGCCGCGCCAAGGCCTGCAGGAAGGCGTCGCGCACGCCGAGCAGCATGGTCTCGATGGCCTGCCCCTCGAACGCCTCGACCTCGGGCACGGGCTGCCAGTCGGTGCGACTGACGCAGCGCACGGCATAGCCCGCGCCCTGCGGCTGCAGCTCGAGCGTTCGCTCGATGCCTTGTTCGTAGAGGTCGATCTCGGCCTCCTCGCCGCTTCGCACGGCCCTCAACGCATCGGGCAGCTGTTCGAGAAACACGGCCAGATCGGTGCGCACATCCACGGGCCAGCGATCCTGGCCGAAGCCGGCGATCAGAAACTCCGCATGGCCTTCGAGCGCCTCGCAGGCATCCGCGAGGATCGAGCGCACGTCGTCGTCGTTCGGGTCGTAGGCGCGAGCGGCCAGCGCGCCGGCCGGCAGGTCGGGCCCCACTCTGAGTTCGATATGCATCGGGCGAATCTCTTTGCTTCCAGCGTTCATTCGACGGGAAAGGCGGTGCGTATCGCATCGCCTCGGGGCACGACCATAGCCCATTGGGCCGGCACGACGGAACCGTCGGGCCGGATCACCTGCCCCATGCCTTCGGGGATGGCGATGCGCGTGGGTTCGGTGGCCTTCACGCCGGACAGCAGTTCGGCGGCCGCGGCGTTGTCGCGCCACTGGCCCTGCGACTGCCCGGTGCCGCGCGCGCGGTCGGTGAGCTGCTTGGCGATCTTCGCGCCGGCACCGTGGCGCGAGAAGGCGTGGCCGAACTGCTTGACGCTCTTCCAGTTGATCTTCTGGTCGCCGCAGCTCCACCCCCAAGGATCAATCCACGACACCGGATTCGGCGCATACAGGTGCAGGTTCGCCCCACCCGCCAGCCCGATCGGATCGGGGCTGATGAAGCGGCCGATGTCGGGATCGTAGAAGCGGAAGGTGTTGTAGTGCAGGCCGGTGTCGCGGTCGAGGTACTGGCCCTGAAAGCGCAGGTTCTGCTCGGCGAGCGATGCAGGCCCCTCGTCGCCATGCGCCGCCGCCCGCAGCACGGCGCGGCCGTCGAGGGTGCTGGCCTCCCAGTGCTCCGACACGGTGGCGCCCCAGGTGCGGTAGCTTGCGCGCCAGCGCAGGGTGCCGTAGTGGCCGCTCAGTTCCTCGGGCAGGCCGGCCTGGTTGGTGTGGAAGTGGCAGATCTCGCAGCGGCTCGTGTTGTGCGCGTCGCCACCCTCCCCGTTCGATGCAGGCGAGCGCTCCTCGATCCGGGCCATGGGCGCGTGGCTGCCGGGCTCGTAGACGTAGCTCAGCACCTGGGCGCCGCGCCGCTCCTCGATGAGCTGCATTCCCTCCCAGATGAAGCGCGTGCTGCCGAAGGCGTCGTGGCGCGCGACGCGGCGGCCCAGGGCGTCGTAGTCGAAGCGGGTGGTCTGGGTGGTGGCGTGCTCGGTGCCGGGGCGGCGCGTGGTGCGCACGGCGACGAGGCGACTCTCGTCGTCCCACTCGAAGTGCTGCTCGGTGTGGCGGCCCGCGCGCTTGCGCACGAGCCGGCCATGGCCGTCGTAGCTGTAGCGCTTGTCCTCGAACACGCGCACGAGGTTGTCGTGCACCCGGCCGCCGACGGCGCCTTGCGCGGCGTCGTTCGCGAGCGAGGCATCGAGCAGATTGCCGGCGGGGTCGTAGGCAAAGCGTTCGTGGCTGGCGGCGCCGCGCGGCGCCTGCGCGCTCGCGCCCAAGGGCACGCGCACGCTCTCCTCGATGCGGCTGGTGGCGTCGTAGCGGTGGGCGAAGGCGCCCTGCAGCGAATGGCGGCCGCGGCGCAGCTCGCCGACGGGGTCGTAGCCGTAGTCCTTCGCGAGACCATCGAGCGCACCGGCCTCGGGCGTGCCGGCGCGCTCGAGGGCCTGGCGCCAGGCCGGGTCGTTGGGCGTGAAGGCGGCCGCCAGCGACGAGGGGCGGCACCATGCGGCGGCGCGGCGGCCGAGCGGATCGAGCGCGAAGCGGGTTGACAGCGCGCCCTGGCTGCGCGCGATCTCGCGGTGCAGGTCGTCGCGCTCGATGTCGCTCACGAGCTGGTGCAGCGCCGGCGCATCGCCGTGCTGGCGCGAGACGTTGACCTGGTGCAGGTGGCCTGAGCCGTAGTGCAGGTAGTTCAAGGCGCGCACGGTGTCGCGGTCGCCCGCGAGCGCGGGTAGCTCGGTGCGCGTGCGGTTGCCGAGCGCGTCGTGCTCGTGCCGCAGTTCGTGTTGCTCGCCGGTGCGCTCGTCGATGGCGGTCTCGCTCGTCAGCTGGCCGAGCAGGTCGTAGGCGAAACGCGTGCGGTGCAGCGGCTGCAGTTCGATTGCGTCGCCGGTGCCCGTCACCTCGAGCTTCAGCGCCTCGACGAGGCGGTCGCGCAGGTCGTAGCGATAGCGGTAGTGGTGGCTCGCGGTGCGCTTCTCGATCAGGCGGCCGACGGCATCGCGAACGAGCTCGGTGCGCAGCGGCTGCGCGCCCCGCGGCGGGGCCTCCCCCTCTCCACCGGCATCGCGCGGCTTCAGGTCGTCGTCGCCGATGCCCGGAAAGTGCGTGATGGCCACGGGCCGGCCGTTGGCGTCGTAGGCGATGCGCACGCGCGTGCCGCCCACGCGGCGCTCTTCCACGATGCGGTCGGCGCGGTCGCGCACGAACTCGAAGCGCAGGCCGTTCTCGTTGACCAGCGCCTGCAGCCGCCCCGCGCTGTCGCGCTGCCAGGCGAAGCGCCGGCCCTCGGCGTCCTGGCGCCACAGCGGCTCGCCGCGCGCATCGAGCGCGAAGCGGGTGGCGCGGCTCAGCGCATCGGTGGCGCCGACCAGGCGGCCGGCGGCGTCGCGCTCGAAGCCCTGGTGGCTGCCGTCGGGCAGCGACACCGAAAGCAGCCGGCCCATGGCATCGTGCGTGAGCCGGGTCTGCTGGCCGGCGGCATCGGTCACGGTCTTCAGGTGGCCCCAGCCGTCGTAGTCGTAACGCGTGGTCTTGCCCGAGCAGTCGGTGAAGGCCACGGGCAGCGCGCGCTCGTTCCAGCGCAGGCGGTTGTGGCCGCCGTGCGCATCGGTCACGAGGATCGGCAGGCCGCGCCGGTCGTGGCTGTAGCTGCGGGTCCGGCCCAGCGGATCGGTCTCGCGCACGAGGTTGCCCTCGTCGCTGTAGGCGTAGACGTGGGCACTGCCATCGGCCTCGGTTTCGCGCCAGGGCAGGCCGAAGTCGGTCCAGCCGGTGCCGCGGGTGCGGCCCAGCGCATCGGTGCGGCTGCTGGGGAAGCCCTGCGCGTCGTAGTCGCAGCGCGTGGTGGCGCCGTCGGGCTCGGTGATGGCGACGAGCTGGCGCAGCGCGTTGAAGCGGGCGCGCCAATACTGGCCCTCGGCATTGGTGTAGCCGAGGATCTGGTGCTCGTCGTTCCACTGCCAGGTGAAGCCGCGGCCGAGCTGGTCGACCACATGGGTCTCGCCGACGGCCACGCCGGGGTCGTCGAGCGGCGGCGCATCGTCGGGCCGTAGCCGCAGGTAGCGGACCTCGTGGCGCTCGCCGTCGCTGGTCCAGTGGCGCGCCACGCGGGCCTCGGCGCCCGTGCCGGTCCATTCGTAGCGGCACTCGCGGCCGGCGGCGTCGGCATGCAGGCACATGAGGCCCTGCGCGTCGTACGCGAAGCGCCGCGCCACCACGCCGTTGCGGTCGGTCACCTCGGCCAGGCGGCCGTGGTCATCGTGGCGGTAGCGCACCAGCAAGCCCGGCGATTCGCCCGCCGCGCCGACGGCGATGCGCACGGCATCGAGCCGCGGGCTCTCGCCCGTGTAGTCGAGCGCGAGCAGGCGGCCGGTGCCGTCGGTCATCGCGACGAGGCGGCCCAGCGCATCGTGGCGCAGGTCGATGAAGTTGCCGTTGCGGTCTTCCACGCGCGCGAGCTTCAGCAACTGGCCGTTGCGCGCTGCGTCGGCCAGCGGCTCGAACAGGTAGAAGAGCCCGCCCGGCACATGGATGAAATAGTGGCCGCCCTCGCTGCGGCAGAGGTCCATCCCTTCGCGCAGGCACAGCTGACGCGATCCCGCTTCGAGATCGGGCAGCTCGACCTCGCGCCCCTGCGTGTCGATCAGCACCACTACGGGCTCCCCCGTGGCGCCCCTATCGAGCCGCAGTTGCGAGCCATAGGGCAGGTTCCAGCCCTGCCCCAGCGCGCCGTCGCGCCGCAGGTCGTGGCTGCTGTAGAAGCGCTGCCATTCGATGGGCAGCGCGCCCGGCAGGCGGAAGTCGAACTCTGCCTCGCCGCCGAGAAACTTGCCGCCCGTGGCCGCATGCACCGGGTTGCCGAACGAACTCACCAGGCCGTGGATGCCCATGCCCACGCCGATGGCGCCCTCGATCAGGCAGGGCAGCGCCTTGCGGCCCTGGCGCGCGAGCTTCGGCAGGCAGCGCAGGCCCTTGTAGATCATCACGAGGTTGAACACGGTCACGGCAATGCGCGAGATCAGTGGCACCTCGTCGGCCACCTCGCGCACGCGCGCGGTCGGCCCGCCGATGAAGACGTTGGGCGAACCCTCGCTGACCTTGGCGCCGCACTCGGTGTGGTCGTCCTTGCGCGAGGCCACGCCGCGGTTGATGAACACAGTCTCGGCACCCTCGGCCAGCAGGATCTGCGGCGAGTCGCGCGAACAGCTCACGGTGTCCATCGGCATGTCGGGCGAGGCACGCGCCGCGCCCACGGCCTTGCTGTTGACGAACACGTCCGACGAGGCGCTGGTGATGGCGCCGGTCACGGTGAGCGTCTCGGGCACCAGCGCATCGGCGATCGATTCGCCGATGCTCGCACCCACGTAGCCGCCGGCCATGCGCGCGCCGACCACCACCGCGCCCGCCACCAGCGGCCCCGCGAGCCCGCCGGTGCCGACCACGGCCGCCACGGCCACGCCGGCCGCGAAGCCCACGGCGATGCCGCCGATCAGCCCGCCGGCGAACCTGGCCCAGAAGCGCGCATGCGCGTTGGTGTGGGCAATGGGGTCGTGCAGGCGCGCTGCGGGTTGGCCGGGCATGGTCGATGGCGAGGCACGCAGGCGCGGCGCCGCGTCAGTCCCTGGGCTGGAAGCTCGCGAGCGTGCGCTGCCACAGCGCGAGCTCGCTCTCGCCGAAAGGCTCGGGGCTGCTCGCGGTGAGGATCAGCACCGCGCAGCCGTCGGGCAACTGAAACGCGGCCTGCCGCTGGTGCAGCGCCTGGCCGTTCTGCTTGAAGCGGGTCGCGATCTCGATGGCGGCCAGGCTGCGCATCGCGGGGCCCACGCTGATGGGGTTGCGCGAGGTCTCCTGCAGCTGGCTCACCTGGCGCTTGAGGTCGTTCATCTGGCGTTCGACGAAGACGGCCAGGGTTTCCTGCGCGCGCAATGCGTCGCGGCTCACGATGAAGGTGACGCCGCTGCCGTCGGGCATGGCGAGCACGTTCATCGAGCGGTCGATGCGGCCGTCGTCGGGGAGGTCGAAGTGGCCTTCTTGGATGTGATAGCGCATGGGCGTCCTGCAGTTCAGTGGGGCGCGAAGACGATGTAGGCCAGGCAGTCGCGGCGGCGTTCCTTGAACCCGAACGACAACCGTCCCCATGTCGTCTCGGCGGTGAGGGTGATCGCCTCCTCGGGCGAACGGCCGCGCGGCACGCCGGTGAGCGACAGCAGCTGATGGCGCGCCCTCACCTCCTCGAGCGGGACGCAGCGGCCCTGCAACTCGATGACAAGAAATCCAGGATGCCCGGGTTCGCGCCGGATTCGCAGGTCGACGCTCGATATCTCGACGCCATCGCCGAGGCGGATCGGCCCGCCCTCGAAGAAGCGGAACGGTTCGTCATCGGCCGGCGAGGCTTCCGCCAAGGGCGCCGACAGCAAGCTCGCCACGGCCGGCGCCGAGAACGGAATCTGCGCGGACAAGGCATCGACCATGCTCCACAACGACAGCGCAGACGACGGACCGTTCATCGCCGCGCTCACTTCGGGCCCTTCGGATTGCTTTGAGACATGGCCTTCAGGGCCTGGGGGTAGCCCTTGGCGTAGTAGTCGAAGTAGGACTCCTTGGTCGTCGAAGTCTTCCCGGTGCCGTAGATCGTGCCCATGGTCCGGATCGCCGATTCGGTGTCGCCCGTTTTCAAGGCGTTGTCGTAGGCGCCGTTGTAGATGGCCATGTGAACGGGATTGGTCGTCGCCTTGATGTCGCCCGCGCCCATCGCCAGCAGTTCGCGTTGCACCGTGATCTCGTTCATCTGTGCCGCGCCCTCCGACATCAGCATGCTGTCGATGTAGCTCTCCTTCGATTGAAGGTCGATCTTTCCCGGATACAGCGCATGCCCGAACTCGTGGGCGAGGTGCTCGTGGAACATCGCCGGGTTCGTCTTGACGTCGCTGTCGAGCGTGATCCGTTGGGTCTGCAGATTGGTGTGCGAGCCCTTGCCGTTCGGCCCATAGACGATCTTCCAGTTCGCGGCCTTCAGCGCCTTCATCTGCTCGGTGAGCGTCTTGGACTTCACGGTCGAACCGGAGGTGGCCGCGCTCTGCGGTGTCGCCGGCGCGGCCGCCGCGGGCAAGGCGGGCGCCTGCTCCTCTTCGGTGGCCTCGGGCGGCGCCGCACCCACCGGCGCCTCGCAGTTCAGGAAGATCTTCCCGCCCCGCTGATCCAGATCCTCCGTGAAGTTCACCAGCCCCTTCACGCCACTGATCCGGATCGTCCCGTCCTCCAGCAGCACGATCGACGACTTGCCGCAGATCAGCGAGATGCTGGTCTTGCCCATCACGAACACGTCCTGGTCCACCGCCTGCACCAGCACCGACTTGCGGCCCACGAGGTTGGCGTTGCTCTCGGTGGAGGTCACCGAGGCATCGGTCTTGGCGACGAGATTGATCGCGCCCTCGCTCGCATGCGAGACGATGTCGCCGCCCGAGACCACGTTGACCTGGCCGCCCTTGGCGATCTGCGTCAGCATGCCGCCCGCCACCAGCTGCGTGAGCTGCGCGCCGGTGGTGAGCGTCATGGCCGACTGCGAGCGCATCGACACGCTCTGGCCCGAGCTCACGACGATGGGCTTGGGGCTGATCATGGTCTGGCCCTCGGGGCTCACGATCGAGACCACGGGCTTGTCGATCCTGCGCGAGAGGTCGAGCATGCGCTGCGCATCGGCCATGGCGGGGTCGGCATCGCCCGAGACACCGGCCTCGTCGGAAGCATCGCCCCCCGTCAGCGCGCTCACCGCCTGCGCCGCGCCGGCCAGCGACTGCACGCCCTGCGCCAGCCCCATGAGCTGCTGGCCCTTGCCCTTGGCCATGGCACCGACCAGCGCCTTGGTGGCGGCGATGGCCTGGCCGGCCGACTGCATCAGCGCGCCGCTCTGCGCGAGCGCGGCGCCCATGTGTTCGTGGCCGTCGGGGTTGTCGCGCGACACGCGCTGCGTGAAGTCCTGCGTGTAGGTGGTCAGCAGCAGGCCCTTGTCGGCGCGGATCGAACCCCACTCGTTGGTGCGCAGCTCGAAGCCGTAGCTGCGCTGCACCTCCGAGCCCTGGTTCATCAGGTAGCCCATGTGCAGGTGGGTGGCGCCGTGGTCGGTCGACAGCTCGATGTGCTCGCTGCCGCGCTTGTCCTCGAAGCGCAGCATGTGCTTGCCGCCGCCGCCCTTGCTCCAGTGGGTCTGGATGCCCGACTGCGTCTTGTGGCGCGGCAGCTCCCAGGCCGGCATCTGCGCGGCGTTGTAGACGCAGCCGGTGACGATCGGATGGTCGGGGTCGCCGTTGAGGAAGTCGACGATCACCTCCTGCCCGATGCGCGGGATCTGCATGCTGCCGTAACCGCCGCCGGCCCAGGTCTGCGAAACGCGGATCCAGCACGAGGCGTTCTCGTCGCGCTGGCCGTAGCGGTCCCAGTGGAACTGCACCTTGATGCGGCCGTACTCGTCGGTGTGGATCTCCTCGCCCGCGGGGCCCACCACCACGGCGGTCTGCGGGCCGGTGGTGCGCGGGCGCGGCGTGAGGCGCGGCACGCGATACGGGGCGCTGTCGGGCACCACCGCGAAGGCCTGGCGGTAGCTGGTGCTGCTGGTCGATTCGCCGTAGGCGGCACCGGCGGCAGCCACGCGCAGCGCGTTTTCCTGGAAGTCGTGGCTCGCGGCCTCGATCAGGTAGCGGCGGTTGTCCTCGGCGTTCGGATGGCGCGCGAGGTCGAACAGGTAGCCGGGTGCGATGTGGCGCAGGTTGCCTTCGGCCTCGATCGATTCGCGCCGGCCGGTCTGCTGCTCGAGCCGCAGCCGCGCGTAGTTCTCGCCGTCGCCGAGTTCGGTGTAGCCGCCGGGCCAGTCGTAGATCTCGTAGCTGTCGCGGCTGTGGCCTGCGGGCTGGCGGCGCAGCGTGTCGATCTCGGCGTGGGGCTTCCTGAAGTCGTAGTCGTCGGTCGCGAAATGGCCCGATGCGATGTCCTCGGCGTGGTGCCAGCTGTCGATGAAGTCCTGCTCGAGGATCTGCGCCGCGAGCACGCCCGCGTGGTACGGCACCTTCACCGGGCCCGCGGGCAGCGGCGCATGCGAGCCCGGGCCGTCGCACAGCACGAGCTGGTGGCTGCCCCTGGCATGCGCGAAGAAGTAGTAGATGCCCTCGGACTCCATGAGCCGGCTCACGAAGTCGAAGTCGGTCTCGCCGTACTGCACGCAGTAGTCCCAGTCGCGGTAGCTGCCGCTCAGCCGCGCGTCGATGCCGAAGCCGTAGGGTGCGAGCACCTCCTGCACGATGTCGGGCACGGTCTTGAACTGGAAGATCTTGAAGTCCGAGCGCCGCGTGGCATACCAGAGCCAGGGGCGCAACACGGCTTCGTAAACATGCATGTCGCCGTCGTCCTTGCCCACGCGCGCGAAGCGCGTGACCTGCCCGCTGATGAAGCGCTGGCCCGCGCCACCGAGCTCGGTCGCGAGGTTGACCTCGATCGTCATGTCCTCGCCGAGCATCTGCCTGGCCGAGATGCCGGGCAGCTCGCTGACCAGCCGCACGCGCGATTCGAACAGCGTGGAGATGCGCTCCTGCCCCGTCATCGAACGGAACTTGAGGCGCTCGCCCAGCGCGCTGTGGGCGATGAAGCTGCGGATCATGGGGCCGGGGACTCAGCGACGACGAAGCGGATGCAACGCACGGGCGCGCACGGGCCGGCGCGCATCGCACGCCAGCCTGCACGCGCGGTGCTCAGGCTTCCCTGTTTTCCTTGATGTTCCAGCCGAGCTGGGTTTCGGCGCCCTTGCCGCCCTTGTCGGTCTGTTCCCAGTACTGCTGCTTGACCTTGGCGGCCTGGAACGCGTACTGCACGAACACCGCGTCGCTGCCCTGCTCGGCCGTGTACTGCACCGAAGTGACCAGCACCTCCTCGAGCGTCACGCGCGTGTATTCGATCTGCGAGCCGCCGGCCTTGCAGACCGACACTTCGATCTTGCCCAGGTGCTTGCCGCTGGCGCAGTTCTTCAGCACGGCCGGTGCCGCCTTGTCGATGCGCGCGAGCACCTGCAGGTCGTTGAAGCTGGCCTTGCCCACGCCACCGCCGCCACCGCTGACCATGTTGCCGGGCTGGGTCGCGCCCCATGCGAAGGACTTGATGTCCGTCCAGTCCTTGTGGTTCGCGTCCTTCGATTCGCCATTCGCGCCTTCGACGCGCATGAACATGTCTACCGCCATGAGCTGCTCCCGTGTTGCGTTGAAACCGCCTGGAAGGTAGGTGATGCGCGATGGGCTCGCCAGTGCAGAAGGTCACGGCGAAAAAAGCACTACGCGCCCGGAACCTTAGGAACAATCGGTTCTTTCAAGGGCTTTGTGCGCGACGGCCGAAACAAGGCGACACAAAAAAGCCCGTCATCTCACGATGACGGGCCTGCGTTGGCGAACGCTAGGTGCCGGCTCGTTCCGCTTCCGCGAGCCATCGCGCGACGAGTGTCGGCACCTGCTCGGTCGCCCTGCCGCGCATGAAGACGAAGCCGCGCGGCACCTCCTCCATCTCGAGCGACACCAGCACCTTCTCGGCACTGGCGTGCGCGTACCGCGCGAGCGAGGCGGCCGGCTGCACCGCGAGCGAGGTGCCCACCACCAGCACGCGCGCCGCGGTGGTGACGTGCATCAGCGCCTCGTCGAAGTGCTGCACCGATTCGCCGAACCACACGATGTCGGGCCGCAGCTGCGTGCCGTCTTCGCACAGCTGGCCCATCTCGATCGCTTCGCCGTCGATGCGGTAGCGATGACGCCGCTCCGAGGTGCCGCGCGCATAGGCGAGCTCGCCGTGGATGTGCAGCACCTGCGTGGAGCCGGCACGCTCGTGCAGCGCATCGACGTTCTGCGTGACGATGACCACCTCGTAGGCCGGCTCGAGCGATGCGATGGCCGCGTGCGCCGCATTGGGTTGGGCCGCCCAGGCCTTCTGGCGGCGCTCGTTGTAGAAGGCCTGCACGGTCTGGGGATGGCGCTGCCAGCCCTCGGGACTCGCGAGCTCCTGCCACGGATGGTTGTTCCACAGGCCGTTGGCATCGCGGAAGGTGGGCAGGCCGCTTTCGGCGCTCACGCCCGAGCCCGAGAGCACGACGATCTTGCGGGGTTGAACGGTGGTTGTCATGAAGAAGACTCCGAAGGGAACAAGAAACCCGGGGCGGCGTCGAACGCACACCCCGACCGACCCCGCCATGCGGGATTCTTTCGAGCGGCGACCGAGCGCCGCGAGAATGCCAGAAGCCCGCCGCGGCCCTTCACGCGACCGCGCGCACGCATCCGACCACGAGCCATGAACAGCACCACCACCTCCAACCGACCGCTGCAGCGCTTCTACCTTCTCGCCGTCGCCCTCGTGGTGTTCCTCGGTTGCTGGGTCGCGCCGATCGACACGCCCGCGCGCGCGCAGGTCGAGGACGGACTCAAGCGCGCCCTGACCACCTTCGCCGCGGCACGCGCGCTCGGCGCGGTGGTGTCGGTGGCGCAGGGCACGCAGGTCGACGCCACGCCCGGCGGCATCGGCGTGAGCCTCGCGCCGGGCCAGGCGCTCAAGCCGCTCAACGAACTGATCGAACAGTTCGCGGCCATCATGCTGGCGGCCAGCGTGTCCTTCGGCATCCAGCTCGTGCTGCTGAAGATCGGCGCGCATGCTTACATGTCGGTGCTGGTCTGCGCGGTGGCGCTCGCATGGATCGCATGGCGCTGGCACAGCGGCCGTTCGCCGCGCTGGTTGCAGTCGCTGCTGATCGGGCTGCTGCTGGTGCGCTTCGCGGTGCCGCTGTCGGCCATGGCCAACGAGGGGCTGTACCGCGTCTTCATGGCCGACGAGTACCAGTCGGCGCTCGCGCTGATCGAGAAGTCGCCGGCCGCCGTGGTCGACACCGCGCAGGAGGCGCAGCCGAATGCACAGGAGAGCTGGAAGGAACGCATCGAGCGCTGGCTGCCGAAGCTGCCGAACCTCAAGGCCACCTACGACCAGATCATCCGCTCGGCCTCGGACTGGGCCGAGCGCATCGTGAAGCTGATCGCGCTGTTCGCGCTGCAGACCGTGGTGCTGCCGATCGCGCTGCTGTGGATGGCGTGGCGGGTGGCACGGGCGCTGGTGCGCGAGCCGGTTAGGCCTGCATGAATTGAATGGCTCCCCGAACACGGTTCGAACGTGTGACCTGCGCATTAACAGTGCGCCGCATCTACCAGCTGAGCTACCGGGGAAAAAAGAATGGCCCCACGTGCACGACTCGAACGTGCAACCCCCTGCTTCGTAGGCAGGTGCTCTGATCCATTGAGCTACCGCGGGATGAAGATGGTCTGGGTGGCAGGACTCGAACCTGCAGCCTCCTGCTTCCAGGGCAGGCCGTCTACCTGATTGACACTACACCCAGAGAAATTTGGTGCCTCGGGGGAGACTCGAACTCCCAGAATTCCGCTTCTAAGGCGGACACGTCTACCGATTGCGTCACCGAGGCTGAATGTGTTTTCTCTTGCTTGCCGAGGTGAGGGGCCGCGCCATCGCGGCCCCGCCTCGTCGTTTCGAATTTTTTAAGGAGCGTGCATGGGCCGCCTGGCTTCATGCGCTGCAGCACGATCGCTGCATGGGTCAAGGGTTCGTTGCACAGGCCCAAAACGAAAAGGCCCGGAACCTTTCGGTATCCGGGCCTCTTGGTGAAGAGCGCTTGGGAGGTCGTCGCCTAAGCGCGTCCTCCACCCGGATGCAAGCTGTGGTTCTCGTTGAGCCATGCAGCGACCGTGACGGCCAGCAGAGCGCGCACGAGCGGCCGGACCGGCATGGGTCGGAGGCTGTCGATGCAAATGCGGGCTGCGGTGGTCACGATGGGTCCTGTGATGCTGTGTGTGGAATCGAAGAGGCGCGGTCTGCCGCGCGAAGGAGTCGGACTGTAAATAGTCTTTACTCCGTCGTCAACACATCGATCGAAAAAATTTTGGCGTAGCAATGCATGAGGTCTGCATCGCACGTTCGATGCCTTGCGAGCGCGGGCCCGTCTCAACCCTTGAGCACGCCCGCCATCATTCCCTTGACGATCCGCTCCTGCCCGATCGCATAGGCGGCCAGCAACGGCAGCGAGGTGAGCGTCGCCACCGCGAGCATCGCGGGGATGTTCGACGAGAACTCGCCCTGGTAGTCCCACAGCGCCAGGGGCAGCGTGCGCATGCCGGGCGAGCTGGTGAGCACGTAGGCGAAGATGAATTCGGTCCACAGGTGGATGCCGTTGTAGATCGCCACCGTGGCGATGCCAGGACCGGACAGGGGCAGGAAGATCTGCCGGAAGATGGTGAACGGACCGCTGCCGTCGATCTCGGCGGCCTCCTCGAGTTCGCGCGGGATCTGGCGCATGAACTCGGTCAGGATGACGATCGAGACCGGCAGGCTGGTGGCGACGTAAGGACCGATCAGCGCGAACAGCGTGTCGTAGAGGCCGAGGTTGCGCGTCATCAGGTAGACGGGCACCAACGTGACGTGCAGCGGCACCACCATCGCGGCGACGATCAGTCCGAGCAGCGCGTGGTTGAAGCGAAACCGCAGGCGCGCGAGCGCGTAGGCCGCCATCGTCGACGCCGCGACGATCAGCAGCACCGAGGCGCCGACCACCAGCAGGCTGTTTCGCAGATACCCCGCATAGCCGCCTCGCAGCACCGACAGGTAGTGGCTCCAGTCGAAGCGCTCGGGCCAGGCCCAGAGGCTGCCCGAGAACATGTCCTGCTGCGACTTGAGGCTGGTCAGCAGCATGAAGGCGATCGGCAGCAGCGTGACCGCGAGCCAGACCAAGGCCAGCAGCCAGACCAGGCCGAGTGTCAGCGGACGGGAGCGAACAAGCATGGATGTCACACCGGGGTCGAGAAGCGCCGCGTCAGGCGCAGGCCGAGGGCGGCGATCAGCGTCACGACCAGGAACATCGCCGAGGCGATGGTGCTGCCGTAGCCGAGCTGGTAGGACGAGAACACGGTGCGGTACATGTAGGTCGCCATCAGCTCCGAGGCGCCTTCGGGACCGCCGCCGGTCATCACGTAGACCAGGTCGAAGTAGCGCAGCGAGCCGATCACGGCGAGCATCGCGGCGATGCGGACCGTGCCGCGCAGCCAGGGCAGCTTGATGGTCCAGAACACCTTGGAGGGACGCGCGCCGTCGAGGCGCGCGGCCTCGGCGAGCTCGCGCGGAAAGGAAGCCAGGCCGGCCATGAACAGGATCATGTGGAACGGGATGTTCTGCCAGCAGACCACGAGCGCCACGGACAGCAGGGCCAGGCGCGTGTCGCCGAGCCAGTCCTGCGCCAGCCCCGGCAGGCCGATGGCCTGCAGCAGCGCGTTGAGGGGGCCGAAGTTGGGGTCGAGGATGTTCTTGAAGACCACGCCCAGCGCGACGCTGGAAAACAGCAGCGGCAGGAAGTAGAGCAGCTTCAGCCATTGCGAACCGCGGCCCGCGCGGTCGAGCAGCAGGGCCAGCGCCAGCGCGACGGGCAGCTGGATCAGCACCGAGAGCAGCGCCAGCAGCAGGTTGTTGCACAGCGCGCGCCGAAACTGCGTATCGTGCAGCAGTTCGATCCAGTTGCGCAGGCCGACGAAGACGCGGCCGGCGCCCAGGCCGTTCCATTCGAACAGCGAGAGACGGAAGCTGTCGACCAGCGGATAGACCAGGAAGACCAGCAGCAGCAGCACGGCCGGCGCCAGGAACACCACCGGCGCGAGCCGCCGCGCCAGCGCGGTGCGGCGCCGTGGCGTCGATGCGAAGACGGAGACGCGCGAACTCACGATGAAGGCTCCTGGTCCGGTCACGGGCCGGTGCTCAGCGCGGCATCCGCGCCGCCAGCGCCTCCATTTTCCGCGCGGCCTGCTCGGGCGTCATCGAGAGGCCGAACAGCGCCTGCACCGTGTCCTTGTGCAGCTCGGCGAGTTGCGGCGGCAGTTCCTGGTCGTACCACAGCTGCACCGATGGCGCGCTCACGACCGTGCTCATCAGCCGCTGCAGCAGCGGATCGGCGAGCTGCAGTCCCTTGACCGGCACCATGCGGCTGTTGGCCAGCCGGGCCCGCACGGCTTCGTCGTCGACCATGGTCTTGATCAGCGCGTACGCGGCTTCGGGCGACTTGCAGGCGCTGGAGACGCTGTAGAAGTTGGTGCCCATCGAGCCGATGACGGCATCGCCCGCGCCCTTGCCGTTCGGCACGGTGGGAAAGGGAAAGAAGTCGACCTTCTTGCGGAACGCCGGGTTCTCGTTCTGGATGTTGCCGAGCTCCCAGCTGCCCATCAGCGTCATCGCGGCCTTGCCGGCATAGAGCAGGCGGCGCGAGGCGCCGGCGTCGTAGTCGAGCCCGTTGAAGCCCGGCGCGAAGGCGCCCGCCCGCACCAGCTCCTGCAGGTAGCGGCCGGCCTCGACGAAGGCCGGCGCGGCGAAGCCCTCCCCGCCCGTGCGCGCCGCCGCCTTGCGAAAGGCATCGGGGCCGCCGATGCGGTCGACCAGATACATGAAGTACATCGAGCCGGGCCACTTGGACTTGTTGGCCAGCGCGAAGGGCGCGATGCCCAGCCCCTTGAGCGTGCCCACCAGCGCCATCAGCTCGGGCCAGGTGCGCGGCGGCTTCAGGCCGTGCCGGCGAAAGAGTTCGGTGTTGTAGAAGATGACCGCCGCCGAGGTCTCCTCGCCGGGCAGGCCATAGACCTTGCCGTCGACGGTGGTGGCGTCGAAGGCCCCGGGAAGAAAGCGCGCGCGGAAGGCCTCGTCGCGGGCCAGGTAGGGCGAGAGGTCGAGCACCTGCCCGGCCTTCACGTACTCGCGCAGCAGGCCGCCGCCCCAGTTGGCGAACACGCACGGCGGCTGGTTGGCGCCGAATGCGATCTTCAACTTGACCTTGTAGGCCTCGTTGGCGATCGGCGAGCGCTGCACGGTGTAGCCGGCATGGCTGCTCTCGAAGCGCTTGCCGGCGTCCTGCAGCACCCGCGAAACGCCCGGCTGGGTCTGGATGTCCCATGCCGTGATGGTCGGGGCGCCCTGCGCCGCGACATAGCCGAAGATGCAGCCGGCGGAAATGGCCCATCCGCCGGCGAAAGACCGAGGCTTCATTGCCGTGCCCACTCCTGAAGGTTCAGACGTCATAACGATATTGTTAACGTTAATTATCTCAATACTGGTAAATACCATGTAATCCATAGCGAAACCGTGAATAACGTTACAGAAGGGCGTTACGCGAACGTTATGATGCCCCGAGTACAACGCTTCAACCTCCAGGACATGGCGCGGACCACCATCACCTTGGCCGACATCGCGGCGGCAGCCGGCGTGTCGGTCATGACCGCTTCGCGGGCCGTCAACAACCAGCCCGGCGTTTCGTCGCAGACCCGAGACGCCTTGCTCAAGGTCGCGTCCGAGCTCGGCTACGAGGGCCACCGCACGGCCTCCAAGTCCGGTACGCGCCCCCGCCTCATCGGGCTGATCGCCACGCGCCTGAACCATCCGTTCGTTGCCGACATCGTCGGCAGCGTGGTCGAAACGGCCGCCGCCGCCGGCATCGAGGTCCTGGTGTATTCGCAGGGCCCGCCCAACAGGCCGCCTTCGGTCGAGGTGCTGCAGCTGATGCGGCAGTCCACCGAGGGGGTGGTGGCCCTGCTGCCCTACCGGCTCGACCTGATGATCGACATGGCCTCGGAGCGCTTCCCGGTGGTGATGATCGACAGTCCCGGCGAGCCGGGCGAGCTGCCCTGCGTCGCGGCCGACAGCTACGGCGGTGCACGCGCCGCGATGAAGCACCTGGCCGAACTCGGGCATCGCCGCATCGCCTTCGTCGCGGGCGCCGAGAAGCTCGAGTCGGCGCTCGATCGGCGCCGCGCCTACGACGACGCGATCGCGGTGCACGGGCTGGAACGCGACCCGGCGCTGGTGGTGCCCGGCGAGTACGACTTCGAGGGCGGCCGCGCCGCGGCACGCCAGCTGCTCGCGCTGCCGCAACGTCCCAGCGCCGTGTTCGCCGCCAACGACCTGAGCGCCTTCGGCTTGATGGGCGTGTTCCAGGACCATGGGCTGCGGATCCCCGAGGACGTCTCGGTGGTGGGCTTCGACGACGTCGCGGCCGCGGCCCAGGTGCACCCCGCGCTCACGACCGTGCGGCAGCCGCTGGCCGACATGGGCCGTGCCGCGGTCAGCACGCTGCTGGCGCAGATCGCGGGCGTCGACGCCGGCACCACGCGCGTCACGCTGCCCGCCGAACTGATCGTGCGCCGCTCCACCGCGGCACCGGCACGCTAAGAAGGAACCCCGCATGAGCTCGCCGACACCGACCGCCACGCATCCGCACTACGACCGCCTGATCGCCACCGCGCGCGGCCTGCCGCCGCTGCGCGTGGCGGTGGTGCATCCGGCCAATGCCGTGTCGCTCGAGGCCGCGCTCGCCTCGGCCGCCCTGGGGCTGATCGCGCCCACGCTGGTGGGCCCGCGCGCGAAGATCGAAGCGGCGGCGCACGAGATCGGCATCGACCTCTCGGGCATTGCCATCGTCGACGCGCCGCACAGCCATGCCGCGGCCGACGCGGCCGTGGCGATGGCCTTGCGCGGCGAGGTCGATGCCTTGATGAAGGGCAGCCTGCACACCGACGAACTGATGGGCGCGGTGGTGCGCCGCGAAGGCGGCCTGCGCACCTCGCGCCGCATCAGCCATTGCTTCGTGATGGACGTGCCCGGCCATGCGCAGCCGCTGGTCATCTCCGACGCGGCGATCAACATCGCGCCCACGCTCGAGGAGAAGGTCGACATCGTGCAGAACGCGATCGACCTCGCGCATGCGCTGCTGATGCCGGCCGTGCGCGTGGCCATCCTCTCGGCCACCGAGACCGTCAACCCCAAGGTGCCCTCCACGCTCGACGCGGCCGTGCTCTGCAAGATGGCCGACCGCGGCCAGATCACGGGCGCGCAGCTCGACGGCCCGCTCGCGATGGACAACGCGATCGACGCCGAGGCCGCGCGCATCAAGGGCATCGTCTCGCCCGTGGCGGGCCGTGCCAACGTGCTGATCGTGCCCGACCTCGATGCCGGCAACATGCTCGCGAAGAGCCTCACCTTCCTCGGCGGCGCCTATGCGGCCGGCATCGTGCTCGGCACCAAGGTGCCGGTGATCCTCACGAGCCGCGCCGATTCGGAAGCGGCACGGCTGGCCTCCTGCGCCGTCGCGTCGATGCTCGCGAAGGCGGGGCGCGACCGGCTCATCAAGGCCGTGGGGTAGCCTTCGCCCATGACCATTGCGCCCGAGTCGCCCGATCAGCCCGAGGTGATCGCCCTGATCGCCGCGCTCGATACCTACCAGGAAACGCTCTACCCGCCCGAAAGCCGGCACCTGCTCGACCTCGCGTCGCTGAAGCAGCCCCACGTGCTGTTCTTCGTCGCGCGCGACGACGCGGGGCGGGCCATGGGTTGCGGCGCGGTGGTGCTCGACACCGCGCAGGGCGAGATCAAGCGCATGTATGTCGCACCCGGCTTCCGGGGCCGGGGCATCGCGCGCAAGCTGCTTCAGGCGCTGGAGTCCGCATCCATCGACGCGGGCTGCAAACTGCTTCTGCTCGAGACGGGACCGTTTCAACCCGAAGCCCTCGCCCTCTATGCTTCGCTCGGCTACGAGCGTCGCGGCCCCTTCGGCAGCTACACCGACGACCCGCTCAGCGTGTTCATGCAGAAGGCGCTCTCGAACCGCTGAGGCCCAACGTCCACGCGCCAGGAGACACCCGATGAAGATCCGAGAAATCGCCAGCGGCCTGCAGTTTCCCGAAGGACCGATCGCCCTGCGCGACGGTTCGGTGCTGCTGGTGGAGATCGCGCGCGGCACGCTCACGCGCGTGCGGCCCGATGGCCTGGTGCAGGTGGTGGCCGATCTCGGCGGCGGCCCGAACGGTGCGGCGATCGGCCCCGACGGCGCGGTCTACGTCTGCAACAACGGCGGCTTCAAGTGGCACACCGAGGCCGACGGCAGCGTGCGGCCCGTGGGCCAGGCCGACGACTACTTGGGCGGGCGCATCGAGCGCGTGAACCTCGCGACCGGCCGCGCGGAGCGGCTCTACGACACGGTCGAGGGCGGCGCGCTGTGCGGGCCCAACGACATCGTGTTCGACGCGCATGGCGGCTTCTACTTCACCGACCTCGGCAAGGTGCGCGAGCGCGACATGGACCGCGGCGGCCTGTTCTACGGCCATGCCGACGGCGCCGCCGCTCATGCCATCGCGCGGCCCGTGATGACGCCCAACGGCATCGCGCTGTCGCCCGATGGCCAGACGCTCTACTACGCCGAGACCGAGGGCGCGCGCGTCTGGGCCTTCGACATCGTGGCGCCCGGCCGCGTGCGCAAGGATGGCTGGCCCTCGCCGCATGGTGGGCGCATGCTCTGCGCCTCGCCGGGCGGGCACTACCAGCGCTTCGACTCGATGGCGGTCGATGCGCTCGGCAATCTCTGCGTGGCGACGCTGCTGCATGGCGGCATCAGCATCGTGGCGCCCGACGGCGGCCAGGTCGAGCACCTGCCGCTGCCCGATCGCTACACCACCAACATCTGCTTCGGCGGCCCCGGCCTGCGCACCGCCTTCGTCACGCTGTCGGGCAGCGGGCGGCTGATCGCGATCGACGACTGGCCCACGCCCGGGCTGGCGTTGAACCACGACGCCTGAACTCCGCGCGCGGCGCGCGCCACGCAAGCACATTCCCACCGCTCGCGCTTGTACCGAGTTGCTGTTGTCGCGCCCGCGTCAGCACAGCATCTCGGTACAAGCGTGCGCGCACCTGCATTCCTACGATGCCAGCTCACTCAACAACCAGGTGTGGAGACATGAAACGTCAGGACAGAGGTACGGGGATGAAGTGGTTCATGGCCCTCGCATTGAGCGCGGGGCTGGTGGCATGCGGCGGCGGTGGTGGCGGCGGCAGCGGATTCATCTCGCTGCCACCCGCATCGGGCGGCAATGGCGGCGACCCACCGCCCGCGGCGGATGCGAACGCCTATGCCGATCCGATCCAGACCGCATCGGGCAAGGTGTCGGGCAGCACGGTCGGCGAAGGCGACACGCAGGTGCATCAGTACAAGGGCATCCCCTACGGTGCGCCGCCGGTCGGCAACCTGCGCTGGAAACCGCCGCAACCGCCGGCCGCGTGGGACGGTGTCTATGCCGCCACCAGCTACAGCAAGATGGCGCCGCAGCCCTTCCCCGCGTCGCCGGTCTACGACGCCGTGCCCGAGTCGGGCATGGGCGAGGACGTGCTGCGCCTCAACATCACGACGCCCGCGAAGAAGAAGGGCGAGAAGCTGCCGGTGATGGTGCTGTTCCACGGCGGCGGCCTCACCACCGGCTCGGTGAACCGCGCGAGCGACAACCTGCCGAACCTGCCCAACCACGGCGTGGTGTCGGTCACGGTGCAGCACCGCATCGGCGCGCTCGGCTACATGGCGCATCCGGCGCTCACGGCCGAGTCGGCCCACAAGTCCTCGGGCAACTACGGCCAGCTCGACCTGGTCGCGGCGCTCAAGTGGGTGCAGGCGAACATCGAGGGCTTCGGCGGCGATCCGGGCAACGTCACCATCTGGGGCCACTCCGGCGGCGGCATGAAGACCAACTGGCTCGTGGCCTCGCCGCTGGCCAAGGGGCTGTTCCACCGCGCCATCGCCGAAGCCGGCTGGACCACCGCCGGCACGCCGCTCGCGCAGACCGAGCAATACGGCGTGAAGCTGATGGCCAAGGTGGGCGCGGCCGACATCGACGCGCTGCGCAAGAAGCCGTGGCAGGACATCATCGAGGCCTCGTTCGCGAGCGGCAGCGGCTACACCACGGCCTTCACGGTCGACGACTGGTCGCTGCCCGACACCATCGGCAACCTGATCCTCGACAACAAGCACAGCGACGTGCCCTTCATGGTGGGCAACGGCGGCGCCGAGATCACGGCGGCGAACCCACTGCGCGGCAACTTCCTCAAGCAGATGGTGAAGGTGCAGAAGTCGCCGATCTACACCTACATCTTCACGCACGTGCCGGTGAACTGGGCCAATGCGGGCGTGGCGGCCTACCACGGGCTCGAGGTGTCCTACCAGTACGGCTCGCTCGCCACGGTCGGGCGCATCTACGGCACCTCGCTGCTGCCCGCGAGCCCCGACATCCCGCCCGATCCGGGCGTGAGCGATCGCGACTACAAGCTCAGCGACGAGGTGATGAGCATGTGGACCCGCTTCGCGACCACGGGCGATCCCAACGTCGCCAAGGTCGGCGTGACCTGGCCGAAGTACGACGATGCCGACCAGTACCTCGATATCGGCATCCCCTCGATCGTGAAGACCGGCTTCTCGACCGTGACGACGAAGCAGATGCCGCGCTGAACGCGCCGCCATGAAGAAGAAAGCCGCCGCGGGTTTCGCCCCGCGGCGGCTTTTTTTCGTGGGCGCGTTCAGGAGAAGAACTTCACCGACTCGCGGTCGCGCGAGTACGACGGGCTCTGCCCGTACCAGTGCCGGTAGAAGTGCGAGAGATGCGCCGAGTCGCTCAGGCCGGCCTCGTGCGCGATGTCGGTGAGCGAGCGGCCCGAGTACAGCAGCTTGCACACGCGCACCTGCTTGCGCCAGGCCTGGTAGGCCCGGAACGACAGCCCGAGCGAATCGGAGATCAGGTGCGACATGCGGTGCGGCGACAGCTCGAAGGCGCGCGCGAGCTCGACCAGCGAGGCCTCGGGTTCCTCGTCGAGGTAGCGCAGCACCTGCAGCACGCGCGTGTCGATGCGCTGCGCGCGCGGCAGCTGCTCCACCGCCATCGTGACCAGGTCGCGAAAGATCTCCTCGGCCTGCGCGGGCTTGCGCGCGCCCTCGTGCATGCCGGCGAGAAAGCCGTCGAAGGGCTTGAAGGCCTTGCGCTCGAGCACGTGCGCGCCCGGCGGCACGATGCTGCTGAAGGCGCTGAAGAAAGGCGACGACGGCGGCAGGTTGATGCTCACCAGGCCCGCGTTCGACATGCTCAGCGTGCGCACCGTCTGCGGCGCCACCGCGATCGCACCGCCCACGAACTGGCGCCGCGGCGTGCGCAAGGTGAGCGGCGTGCCATCGACGGAGAACAGCAGCACCGCGTGGGGCCTGGAGGTGGCGGGGAAGTCGTCCTTGCGCGAGGCGTAGACGTAGGAATTCGCACTGAAGAAATACAGGTGGTCGGTCATCGGAGGGGGCAACCTGTCGTTCGGAAGGCAACGCGTGTTTTTGCATCACCACCCGGCATCCGGCCAGCGTGCTAACCCCTAGCGCCCTCGACGACGGGCATCGGTCCTACGACACCACCTGGTAGTACAGGTTCTGCGGATGTTGTGCCTGCGCGAAGAAGAACCAGCGCTCGGCCAGCAGCCCCGGCGCCTGCACCAGCACCGCGAGCAGCCACGGCAGCGCGGCCGCGCTCGCGAGGCCCCAGGCCAGCAGCAGCGCGGGCAGCGCGAAGGCCAGCAGCAGGAAGCCCAGCTTGACCTGGCGCAGCGCGAGCTGCGAGGCGCCATGGAAGAACTCGCGCGTGTTGAACGAGCCCGCCGACATACCCATCGACTTCTGCACCAGCTTGTGCGTGCGAATGCCCGTGGCCGACTGCAGGGTGGAGCGCGGGCGCAGCCGCGCATTGCGGCGCAGCGTGACCGCGCGCACGGCCCAGGCCACGAGCGTGAAGGCCAACGCCCACGGGCCGAAGGCGCGCACGAAGCGCGCCTCGCCGGCCCAGGCAGCGAGCGCGCAGGCCAGCACCAGGCCCGACGACAGCCCGATCAGCATGAAGTTGGCGATGGTCAGCGGATGCGCCCATTCCTGGATGAAGCGCAGGCAGGCATAGATCATCGCGGTGCAGTACCACAGCGCGACGGCGCCCCCCAGCACCAGCACGGGCAGCAGCACCGACCAGGGCGCCGCGACCTCGAGCCGCAGCACGAGCCACCACAGCGCGACCAGCGCGATGAAGGCCGGCAGCACGATCACCTCGCGCGACATCCACGAGGTGCGCCACATCAGCACCGCGCGCCAGGCGCGCGTCTTGCGGCCCAGGTGCATGAACGAGGCCGCGAGGCCCGCGACCAGCAGCAGCTCGGCCAGCGCCAGCGCGCTGCCGAGGAAGCCCGGCGACAGCCCGAGGCCGAACAGCACGGCCAGCGCGAGCGCGGCCACCAGGCCCTGCGCGGCGCCAGCCAGCGTGGTGAAGAAGAGGATCGAGAAGGCGGGATGCATGCGCGCTACTCCGGCGTGCCCTGCGCGGGCGCGGCCATGTTGCGGCGCGGCAGGTAGCGGTTGGCGGGGTTGGTCTCCCACTCGGGCATCAGCGGATAGCCGCCGCGCTCGCGGATCGCGCGCGAGACCTCGGAGTCGGGGTCCTTCACGTCGCCGAACAGGCGCGCGCCGGTGGGGCAGGCCTTCACGCAGGCGGGCTTGCGGTCTTCCTTGGGCAGCTGCTCGTCGTAGATGCGGTCGACGCACAGCGTGCACTTGGTCATGACCTGGCGCTCCTCGTCGAGCTCGCGCGCGCCGTAGGGACAGGCCCAGGCGCAGTACTTGCAGCCGATGCACTTGTCGTAGTCGACCAGCACGATGCCGTCTTCCTTGCGCTTGTAGCTCGCGCCGGTCGGACAGACCGGCACGCAGGGCGGGTCCTCGCAGTGCAGGCAGCTCTTGGGGAAGTGCACGGTGTCGGTGTTGGGGAACGAACCGGCCTCGTAGGTCTGCACGCGGTTGAAGAAGGTGCCCGTGGGGTTGGCGCCGTAGGGCTCGAAGTCCGCGAGCGGGCCCGCGCTGCCCGAGGTGTTCCACTGCTTGCACGAGGTCACGCAGGCATGGCAGCCGACGCAGACGTTGAGGTCGATGACGAGGGCGAGCTGCTTGGCCAGGGTTTCGCCGGGCTCGGCGCGCTGGCTCGTCGCCGGTCCGCCCGCGGAGGCCGGCAGGAATGCACCGGCGGCGCCGGGCACGGCCTGGGGCTGCGCGGCCCCCGCCACGAGGTCCTTCAACCACTGCATCATTTGCGCCCCCTCCCCGCAAAGTACGTCAACACCTGCGCCGCCTTGCCGAGCACTCCAGGCGCGCTCGGCATGCTCGCGAACTGCGGATAGCTCTCTTCGGGCTCGCCGGGCTCGGCCGGCCGGATGCGCACGCGCACGTCGTACCAGCCGGCCTGCCCCGTGATCGGATCCGAATTGCTGATGCGCCCGCTGGCCGTGCCCGCGCACGGCAGCTCCTCGCTGATCAGGTGGTTGAGCAGGAAGCCCTTGCGCGCCTCGTCGGCGCCCGGCGCGAGCTGCCATGCGCCATCGGCCTTGCCGATGGCATTCCAGGTCCACACGGTGCCGGGCTCGACCGCCTCGCTGTAGCGCAGCATGCAGCGCACCTTGCCCCACTGGCTCTCGACCCAGCACCAGCCGCCGTCCGCAATGCCCGCCGCTTCGGCCGTCACGGGATTCACATGCAGGTAGTTGTGGCTGTGGATCTGCCGCAGCCACGCGTTCTGCGAATCCCACGAGTGGTACATCGCCATCGGCCGCTGCGTGAGCGCATTGAGCGGATAGGCCGCGGTGTCGGTCGCGGCCTCCTCGAGCGGCGCATACCAGAAGGGCAGCGGATCGAAGTAGGTGGCGATGCGCTCGCGCAGGCCCTCGGGCGGCTGGCGGCCCTGGCTCTTGCCCTGCGCGGCGAGGCGGAAGCTCTGCAGCGTGTCGGAATAGAGCGCGAGCTGCACCGGGTCGTTGCGCTGGCGCCAACCCTTGTCCTTCGCGAAGTCGAGGTACTCGCGGTTCCAGTTGCGCATGTAGTGCATGGTCTCGGGCATGTGGTACTGGAACACGCAGTTGTTCTGCGCATAGGCCTCCCACTGCTTCGGGTTGGGCTCGCCGCGCAGGTGCTCGGTGCCGTCCTTGCCGCGCCAGCCCATCAGAAAGCCGATGCCCGGCTGCGGCTGGAAATTGACGACGAAGTCGGGATAGTCGGCGTACTTGCGGCCCCCCTCGGCCGTGGTGAAGGCCGGAAACTTGAGCCGCGAGGCCAGCTCGATCAGCACCTCCTGGAACGGCTTGCACTGCCCGGTGGGCGGCACCACCGGGATGCGCACCGAATCCACCGGCCCGTCGAACTCCGAGATCGGCCGGTCGAGCATGCTCATCGCGTCGTGGCGCTCGAGGTAGGTGGTGTCGGGCAGCACGAGGTCGGCGAAGGCCACGGTCTCGCTCTGGAAGGCGTCGCACACCACCAGGAACGGGATCATGTACTCGCCCTGCTCGTCCTTGCGGTTGAGCATCTCGCGCACGGCCATCGTGTTCATGCTCGAGTTCCAGGCCATGTTGGCCATGAAGATCAGCAAGGTGTCGATGCGGTAGGGATCGCCCTTCACCGCGTTGGTGATGACGTTGTGCATCAGCCCGTGGGCCGACAGCGGATGCTCCCACGAGAAGGCATGGTCGATGCGGATCGGCGAGCCGTCGGGGTTGATCGCGAGCTCGTCGGGGCTGGCCGGAAATCCCAGCGGCGCCGCGTTGAGCGGCGTGTTGGGCTGGATCATCCCGGGGTCGTTGAAGGCCCGGTAGTTGGGCACGATGTGGCGCGGATACGGCGCCTTGTGGCGAAAGCCGCCGGGCGCGTCGATGGTGCCGAGCACGCTCATCAGGATCGCGAGCGCGCGCACGGTCTGGAAGCCGTTCGAATGCGCGGCCAGCCCGCGCATCGCATGGAAGGCCACGGGCCGCGCCTGCGTGGTGGCGTGCCGCTTGCCCCAGGCATCGGTCCAGGCGATCGGCAGCTCGAAGGCCTGGCGCAGCGCGGTCTCGCCCATCTCGCGCGCCAGCTGGCGGATGCGCGCGGCGTCGATGCCGGTGATGGCCTGCGCCCATTCGGGCGTGCAGCTCGCCACGCGCTCGCGCAGCAGCTGGAACGAGGGCGCGACGCGCGTGCCGTCGGCCAGCGTGTAGTGGCCCTCGAGCGCGGGATCGCAGCCGTCGGCGATGCCTTCGGGATAGGCGGGCTTCACCGTGCCGCTGGCCTTGTCCCACACCAGCTTGTTGTGCGGGTGGCGGCCGTCGCCGGGCGGGCCGCGCTCGGGGTCGAAGGCGAACAGGCCCTCGCGCTCGCAGTCGTCGAGCACCACCAGCTGCGGCGCGTTGGTGAAGCGCTGGAGGAAGGCATGGTCGATCAGCTCGCTCGCGATCAGCTCGTGCAGCAGCGCCATCAGCAGCGCGCCGTCGGTGCCGGGCTTGATCGGGATCCATTCGTCGGCGATGGCCGAGTAGCCGGTGCGCACCGGGTTGATCGAGATGAAGCGCCCGCCATCGCGCTTGAACTTGCTGATGGCGATCTTCATCGGGTTGCTGTGGTGGTCCTCGGCGGTGCCGATCATCACGAACAGCTTGGCACGCTCGAGGTCGGGGCCGCCGAACTCCCAGAAGCTGCCGCCGATGGTGTAGATCATGCCCGCGGCCATGTTGACCGAGCAGAAGCCGCCATGCGCCGCGTAGTTGGGCGTGCCGAACTGGCGCGCGAACAGGCCGGTGAGCGCCTGCATCTGGTCGCGACCGGTGAACAGCGCGAACTTCTTCGGATCGGTGGCGCGGATCTTCGCGAGCCGCTCGGTCAGGATCTCGAAGGCGCGGTCCCAGCCGATCGGCTCGAACTCGCCGGCGCCGCGTTCGCTGCCGGGCTTGCGCAGCAGCGGCTGCGTGAGCCGCGCGGGCGACACCTGCTTCATGATTCCCGAGGAACCCTTGGCGCAGATCACGCCCTTGTTGAGCGGGTGGTCGGGGTTGCCGTCGATGTAGCGCACCTCGGGCCCGTGCTCGCCCTCGCGCAGGTGCACGCGGATGCCGCAGCGGCAGGCGCACATGTAGCAGGTGGTGGTCTTGACCTCGGTCCGGTCGGTCGGCGTGGGCGCCGCCAGCGGATCGTGCACGGGCTCGCGGGACAGGAAACTGAACACTGGCGGTCCTTTGTTTTCAAGCGTGGCCGGCCGATGGTAGGCAGCATCGATCGAACGGAAAAGCGCAGAATATTGCTCACGATGACCGGAAAATCAGATCAGCAGAGTTCGACCCGCCTGCGCCTCAACCTGCGCCAGCTCGAGGTCTTCGTGGCCACCGCGCGCGGCGGCAGCACGCGTGCCGCGGCCGACCGCATCGCGCGTTCGCAGTCGGCCGCCAGCAGCGCGCTGGCCGACCTCGAGGGCTCGGTCGGCGCCCTGCTGTTCGACCGCATCGGCCGCCGGCTGGTGCTCAACGAGAACGGCCGCGCGCTGCTGCCCAAGGCCCAGGCGCTGCTCGACCAGGCGGCGGAAGTGCAGGCCCTGTTCAGCGGCGAGCATGCGGCGCCGCTGCGCGTGGCGGCCAGCTTCACCATCGGCGAGTACCTGCTGCCCGAGCGCGTGTCGGCCTGGACCGCGCTGCATCCGCAGAGCCAGGTGCACCTGCACATCGCCAACACGCGCGACGTGATCGACGCGGTGGCGGGCTTCGATGTCGACGTCGGCTTCATCGAGGGGCCGCAGACCCATCCCGACCTGGTGGTGCGCGCCTGGCGCACCGACGAACTCGTGATCGTGGCCGCGCCCGGCCATGCGCTGGCCGACCGGGTCGCCACGCACCGGCAGCTGTCGCAGGCCACCTGGGTGCTGCGCGAGCACGGCTCGGGCACGCGCCAGGTCACCGACGCCTGGCTGATCCAGAACCTCGAGCAGGTGCAGGTGGGTTTCGAGCTCGGCAGCACCGAGGCCATCAAGCGCGTGGTGGCCTCGGGCACGGGGCTGGCGTGCCTCTCGCGCTACACGGTGGCGCAGGCGCTGGAGGACGGGCACCTGGTCGAGCTGCGCACGAAGCTGCCCGCGGGCACGCGGCGGCTCGCGACCGTGATGCACCGCGACAAGCTGCTGGGCCGCGCGACCGCGGACTTCCTGCGCCATTGCGGCGCGAGCGTGCCGCGCGGGGCGGTGGCGCCGCTGCCGGGTTAGGCGAGCACGCGCGCCGTGTGGCGCGCGATCACGGCTTCCTCGTCGGTGCGCAGCACCCACGCACTGATGCGACTGCTACCGGTCGAGATCCGCGCCTGCCCACCGCCATTGGCAGCGGCATCAAGCTCCACGCCCATCCACGCGCAGTCCTCGAGCACCCGCGCGCGCAACGCGGCGCCGTTCTCGCCGATGCCGCCCGTGAACACGATCGCATCGACGCCGCGCAAGGCCGCCGCGAGGCTGCCCATGTGCTGCACCACCTGCTCGACGAAATGGTCGATGGCCTCGGCGGCCGCGGGTTCGTCCGATGCTTCGAGCGCGCGCATGTCGCTCGACACGCCCGAGAGCCCGAGCAGGCCCGATTCCCGGAACAGCAGCTTCTCGACCGCATCGGCCGACATGCCGCGCGAGCGCATCAGGTAGAGCACCACGGCGGCATCGAGCCGGCCGCAGCGCGTGCCCATGGTGAGACCGTCGAGCGGCGAGAAGCTCATCGTGGTGGCGACCGAGCGCCCCTGCGCGATGGCGCACATCGAGGCGCCGTTGCCCAGGTGCGCGACGATCACGCGGCCGTGCGCGACCTCGGGCGCCTGCCGCGCGAGCTGGTGCGCGATCGATTCGTACGAGAGTCCGTGGAAGCCGTAGCGCCGCACGCCCGCGTCGTGCAGGTCGCGCGGCAGCGCGAAGCGGCGGTTCAGTTCGGGCTGCACCGCGTGGAAGGCGGTGTCGAAGCAGGCCACCTGCGGCACGCCGGCGAAGGCCTGCATCGCGGCGCGCACGCCCGCGAGGTTGTGCGGCTGGTGCAGCGGCGCGAGCGGCTCGAGCGCGGCCAGGTCATGGAGCACGGCGTCGTCGATGCGCACCGGCGCCACGAAGTCCATGCCGCCATGCACGATGCGATGGCCCACGCCCGCGATGCGGCCCGCGCCACCCTGTTGCGCATGCCAGTCGAGCAGCGCGGCCAGCGCGCCGCGGTGCGAGCGCGCATCGCCCTCGAGCTTCGCGTCGTGCAGGGTGCGGCCCTGCGCATCGCGGATGCGCAGCCGTGCATCGAGGCCCGCGCCCAGGCCATCGGCCTGGCCCGACCAGTGCGCGGCGGGCAATGCGCCGTCGGCACCGGCCGCATCGAACAGCGCGACCTTGATCGACGACGAGCCCGCGTTGAGCGTGAGCAGCTGGTCGGTCATGCGCGGCGCCGTCCGATCAGACGTAGTCCTTGTACTTGTCGAGGAAGCGCACGGGCTTCGACAGCGCATCGCGGCGGAACGGATCGCCAAGTTCGCGCGTGCACATGATCTCGATCACGCAGGTCTTGCGCTGGTTCATCTGCAGGTCGATGGCCTTCTTGAGCGCCGGGCCCACGTCCTCGAGCCGGTCGACCACGATGCCCTCGGCGCCCATGGCCTTGGCGATGCCCGCGAAGCTCTCGCTCTCGAGCTCGCCGGCGACGAAGCGGCGGTTGTAGAAGTCGACCTGGTTCTTCTTCTCGGCGCCCCACTGGCGGTTGTGGAACACGACCGCGGTCACGGGAATGTCGTGCCGCACGGCGGTCATGATCTCGACCATGCTCATGCCCCAGGCACCGTCGCCGGCATAGGCCACGGCCGGGCGGTCGGGCGCGGCGCACTTGGCGCCGATCATGGTGGGCAGCGAGTAGCCGCAGTTGCCGAAGCTCATCGGCGCGAAGAAGGAGCGCGGCTCCTCGAAGCGCAGGTAGCTGTTCGACACGGCATTGATGTTGCCGATGTCGGTCGAGACCATCACGCGCGGCGGCATCGCCTTCTCGAGTTCGCGCAGCACCTGGCGCGGATGCAGGTAGGTGCCGCCGGTGGGCGTCTTCTCGCCCTTGGCTTCCTCGATGACGTCGAGGCTGAACTGGTCGCGCTCGTGGGTCCAGGCGTCGAGCTCCTTCTCCCAGGCCTCCTTCTCGGCCTTGATCTTCGCGGCGCGCTCGGCCTTGGTGGCGTCGCAGGCCAGGGTCTTGGCCGCGAGGCGCTCGAGCAGGGCCTTGGCCGTGGCCTTGGCATCGCCGTGGATGCCGACGGTGATCTTCTTCACCAGGCCCAGGTTGGTGTGGTCGGCCTCGACCTGGATGATCTTCGCGTCCTTGGGCCAGTAGTCCATGCCGTGCTGCGGCAGGGTGCCGAAGGGGCCCATGCGCGAACCGAGCGCGAGCACCACGTCGGCCTGCGCGATCAGCTTCATCGCGGCCTTGCTGCCCTGGTAGCCCAGCGGGCCGGCCCACAGCGGATGGCTCGCGGGGAAGGAGTCGTTGCGCAGGTAGCCGTTGGCCACCGGCGCGCCCAGGCGCTCGGCGAGCGCCTTGCACTCTTCCACGGCGTCGCCCATGACCACGCCGCCGCCCGAGAGGATGACGGGGAATTTCGCGGTGGCCAGCAGCTCGACCGCGGCGTTGAGGCTGTTCTCGCCGCCGGCGCCGCGCTCCACGCGCATCGGCTTCGGGATCTCGGTCGTGATCTCGCCGTAGAAGTAGTCGCGCGGGATGTTGAGCTGGGTCGGGCCCATCTCGGAGATGGCGCGGTCGAAGCAGCGCGCGGTGTACTCGGCCATGCGCTTGGGGTTGTTCACATGGCCCTGGTACTTGGTGAACTCCTGGAACATCGGCAGCTGGTTGGCCTCCTGGAAGCCGCCCAGGCCCATGCCCATGGTGCCGGTCTCGGGCGTGATCATCACCACCGGGCTGTGCGCCCAGTAGGCGGCCGCGATGGCGGTCACGCAGTTGCTGATGCCGGGGCCGTTCTGACCGATCACCACGCCGTGGCGGCCCGACACGCGCGCATAGCCGTCGGCCATGTGGGCCGCGCCCTGCTCGTGCACCACGGGCACGAGGCGGATGCCGGCGGGCGCGAAGATGTCCATCGCGTCCATGAACGCCGAGCCCATGATGCCGAAGATGTCGGTCACGCCATTGGCGACCATGGTCTCGACGAAGGCCTCGGAGGGCGTCATCTTCTGCACGCCGGTGACGGCTTCGCGGGTGGGTTGCTTGCTCATGGGTCGGTGTCTCCTGCGGATGAAGGGCTGGACGGCGGACTGCAAAAAGCCGGAACAGGAAGTTCCGTATTTCGGGTTGGCGAATCGGGCGGACTATAGGACGGGTGCAGTGCCGCGTCAAACAAATTCCAAAAAACGGTACGGAATGTTCTATTTTTTGCAAAAGGACTATGATCCGCCGCCATGAAGATCGTCAAGTCGCTTCCGCCCGCCACCGAGGCCCCGGGCGCCGACACCCCGGCGATGCGGCTGTTCGCGCTGCTCGAGGTGATCGCCGCCAAGGACCAGCGCTATTCGCTGCAGGGCCTGGTGGAGCAGACCGGCCTGCCCAAGCCCACGCTGCACCGCATGCTGCAGCAGATGGAGGGCGCGGGCCTGCTGCAGCGCGAGGGCGACGGGCGCCACTACGGCATGGGCACGCGGCTGCGCCGGCTGGCCGAGAACCTGCTGTTCAACGACAGCCTGCACGGCGCGCGCCACACGGTGCTGCGCCAGCTGGTCGAGGAGATCGGCGAGAGCTGCAACCTCACGGCGCTGTCGGGCAGCGAGGTGGTCTACCTCGACCGCGTGGAGACCGCGGCGCCGCTGCGCTTCTACCTGCACCCGGGCTCGCGCGTGCCGGTGCACTGCTCGGCCAGCGGCAAGATGTTCCTCGCGCAGATGGGCCAGGCGCAGCGCCGCCGGCTGCTGGCGAACGCCTCGCTCGAGGCCTACACGGCGAGCACGCTGACCGATGCCGCGGCGCTCGAGGCCGAGATCCAGCGCGTGCGAAAGAACGGCTTCGCGATCGACAACGAGGAGTTCCTGCCCGGCCTGCTGTGCATCGCCGCGCTGGTGCCGGCCACGGGCGACAGTCCGTCGAACCTCTGCATCGCGGTGCAGGCGCCGGTGATGCGGCTCGACATCGCGAAGGCCAAGACGCTGCTGCCCGCGCTGCAGCGCGCGGCGCTCGCGCTGAGCCGCATCGACGCCGATGCGACGCCCGCGCGCCGCGCCCAGGCCTGACACCTCCACACCCACCCGCCCCATGAACGACATCGCCGCCCTCCACCCCACGCGCCTCGTCGGCGTGCGCGAGACCTTCGGCATCGACGCCGACCTGCAGGTGCCCGCCTTCGCCGAGCGCGACGCGCACGTGCCCGAGATCGACGCGGTCTATCGCTTCAACCCCGACGTGACGCTCGCGATCCTCGCGGGCTTCATGCGCGACCGGCGCGTGATGGTGCAGGGGCTGCACGGCACCGGCAAATCGACCCACATCGAGCAGGTGGCGGCGCGGCTGAACTGGCCCTGCGTGCGGCTCAACCTCGACGGCCACATCAGCCGGCTCGACCTGGTCGGCAAGGACGCGGTGGTGCTGCGCGACGGCAAGCAGGTCACCGAGTTCCAGGAAGGCATGGTGCCCTGGGCGCTGCAGCGGCCGGTGGCGCTGATCTTCGACGAGTACGACGCGGGCCGGCCCGACGTGATGTTCGTGATCCAGCGCATCCTCGAGCGCGACGGCCAGTTCACGCTGCTCGACCAGAACAAGGTGCTGCGCCCGCATCCCTTCTTCCGGCTGTTCGCCACCGCCAACACGGTCGGCCTGGGCAACCTCAACGGCCTGTACCACGGCGCGCAGCGGCTCAACCATGCGCAGATCGACCGCTGGAACATCGTCGCCTCGCTCGACTACCTGCCCACGGCCGAGGAGATCGCGATCGTGCAGGCGCGCGTGCCCTCGCTGGCCGATGCGGCGGGCCGCGCCACGGTCGCGGCGATGGTGGCGGTGGCCGACCTCACGCGCAAGGGCTTCGCGGCCGGCGACCTGTCGACCCTGATGTCGCCGCGCACCGTGATCACCTGGGCCGAGAACCTCGAGATCTTCAAGGACGTGGCGCTGGCCTTCCGCCTCTCGTTCGTCAACAAGTGCGACGAGGCCGAGCGGCCGCTGGTGGCCGAGTACTTCCAGCGCTGCTTCGACCGCGAGCTCGCGGAATCGCACCGACTCGCGGACGGCTGAGCGCGGCGCGCCATGACGCAGCAGGACATCCGCAAGGTTCGGCAGGAGGAACGCGTCGCCGAGCTCTGCGCGGGCGTGGTGCGCGCCTTCAGCGGCGAGCGCGACCTGCACTTCCGCGGCCGGCGCCTGCACCGCGGCCGCATGCCGCTGCCGTGGTTCGCGCCGCACCTGCATCCCTCGCCCGAGACCGACGACTTCGAATCGTTTCGCGGCGTGGCCGACGGCCTGGCGCTGCGCATCGCCGGCTCCGACGCCGCGCTGCACCGCACGCTGCAGCCCGAGGAACCGGTGGAGCGCATGCTGTTCGAGATGCTCGAGCAATTCCGCGCCGAGGCGCTGGTGCCCGAGGCCATGGCCGGCATGCGGCGCAACCTGCGCCATCGCCACGAACAGTGGTCGCTGGCCTTCCATCATTCGGGCCTGACCGAGACCGCGCGCGGCCTGCTGCTGTACGCGGTGGCGCAGATCTGCCGTGCGCGCGTGAGCGGCGATCAGGTGGTCGAGGAAACCGAGGACATGCTCGAGGCCACGCGCTTCGCGCTCGCGCCGCGCATCGGCCATGCGCTGGGCGGACTGCGGCGCGATCGCTTCGACCAGGCCGCGTATGCCGTGCATGCGCTGGCGATCGCGCGCACGGTCGCCACGATGCTGCACGAGGCCGGCGGCGATGACGAAGCACCCGACACGCGCCAGAACGACACCGACGACAAGCGCAGCGTGTTCAGCCTGGTCGCCGAGATGGACCGCGAGATCGTCGAGCAGCATGTCAGCGCGCAGTCGGGGCGCAGCCGGCTGCTCGAGGAGGCCGGCGCCACCTACCGCGTGTTCACCACCGAGCACGACCGAGAGCACGAGGCCGCCACGCTGGTGCGCCGCGAGCTGCTGGCCGAATTGCGCGAGCGGCTCGACCGCCGCATCGCGGCGCAGGGCGTGAACCTGGCGCGGCTCGCGCGCGAACTGCGCGCCCTGCTGGCCGTGCCCGAGCGCGACGGCTGGGACGGCGGCCAGGAGGAAGGCCGCATCGACGGCCGCCGGCTCGCCCAGCTCGTGGCCTCGCCGGCCGAGCGGCGGCTGTTCCGCATCGAGCGCGAGGAGCCGCTGGCCGATTGCGTGGTCAGCTTCCTCATCGATTGCTCGGGCTCGATGAAGGAGCATGCCGAATCGGTCGCGATGCTGGTCGACGTGCTCGCGCGCGCCCTCGAGCAGGCCGGCGTGGCCAGCGAGGTGCTGGGCTTCACCACCGGCGCCTGGAACGGCGGCCGCGCGCAGCGCGACTGGCTGCGCGCGGGCCGGCCCGCGCACCCGGGCCGGCTCAACGAGCGCTGCCACCTGGTGTTCAAGGCCGCGGGCACGCCCTGGCGCCGCGCGCGCGCGCCGATGGCCGCGCTGCTGCGGCCCGAGCTGTTCCGCGAGGGCATCGACGGCGAGGCCGTGGACTGGGCCTGCACGCGGCTGCGCGCGCGCAGCGAGGAGCGCAAGCTGCTGCTCGTGATCTCCGACGGCTCGCCGATGGACAGCGCGACCCATCTCGCCAACGATCCGCACTACCTCGACCACCACCTGCGCGAGGTGCTGGCGCGCCAGGAGCAGCAGCGCGACATCGCGATCGCCGGCATCGGCGTGGGGCTGGACCTGAGCCCCTACTACAGCCACAGCCACGTGCTGGACCTCGCGACCTCGACGGGCAATGCGATCTTCCGCGAGGTGATCGGGTTGATGGCGGGGCGGCACCGGCACTGAGTTCCGCATGGCCCGCGCGCCATGTCAGCCGAAAGTGTCGCGTTGACAAGCGCCATCGGCGTTTGTACATTGAGTTTCAATTATCCGAACGCTGTTCCAATATTTGGAATTCATCGAAAGCGTCGGGACAACGGAGACGCATGGATTCCACGCTCGCCAAAGGCCTCGCCGTCATGGAATGGATGGCACGCCAGGCACGCGCCTGCCGCGTGACCGACGTCGCCCTTGCCTTCGGCATGGCGCGCAGCAATGCCCATCGCACGCTGCAGACGCTGGTGGAATGCGGCTGGGCGGTGCAGGACGCCGACACCAGCGCCTACCGGCCGAGCTTGCGCCTCTTCGAACTCGGCGCCATGGTCTCCGAGGCGGCCGACATCGGCGCGCTGCTGCGCCCGCATCTCGCGGCACTGGCGCAGGCCAGCGGCGAGACCATCCATCTCGCGGTGCTCGACGGCGCCGAGATCGTCTACCTCGACAAGTTCGACAGCCCGTTGCCCGTGGCCGCCTATTCGCGCATCGGCGGCCGCGCGCCGGCCTGCTGCGTGGCCTCGGGCAAGGCGATGCTGGCGGCCGCGCGGCTCGACGTCGCCGCGCTGCAGGTGCTGTTCGGCACGCTGCAGCCCCACACGCCGCACAGCATCGTCGACTTCGATGCGCTGCAGGCCGAGCTCGAACGCAGCCGCGCGCGCGGCTATGCCGAGAACCGCGAGGAATGGCGCCTGGGCGTTTGCGGCCTCGGCGTGCCGGTGTTCGATGCGCGCGGCACGGCGGTGGCCGCCGTCGGCATGAGCGTGCCCTCCATCCGCTTCGCGCGCACCCAGGCGCGCGAACTCTCCGATCGCATCATGGCCTGCGCGCGCGACGCCAGCGCCACGCTGGGCTACCGCCCCGCCACCGCCCCCGCCACCCCAACGAGAAGGAGACCTGCATGAGACTGTCCTTGTCCGCCCCCTGGTTGCGCGCGGGGCTGCTGGCCGCCGCGGCGCTGGCATCGCCGCTGGCCGCGGTCGCGCAGAACGGGAGCGACTACCCCAGCAAGCCGATCAAGCTGATCGTGCCCTACCCGCCCGGCGGCGGCACCGACGTGATCGCGCGCATCGTGCAGGAGCGCTTCCAGACGCTGCTGGGCCAGCCGGTCGTGATCGACAACCGCGGCGGCGCGGCCGGCTCGATCGGCACCGAGCTGGTCGCCAAGTCGCCGGCCGACGGCTACACGGTGCTGTTCACGCTGTCCTCGCACACCATCAACCCCGCGATCTACAACAAGCTCTCGTTCGACACCGCGAAGGACTTCGCGCCCGTGGGCCTGGTGGCCTCGCTGCCGCAGATCCTGGTGGCGAACCCGCAGTTCCCGGCCAGCACCGTGGCCGAGCTGGTCGCGATGGCCAAGGCCAAGCCCGACAGCATCTCCTTCGCCTCGGTGGGCAACGGCTCGCCCGGCCACCTCGCGGGCGAGCTGCTGAAGCTGCGCACCGGCACGCAGATGACGCACGTGCCCTACCGCGGCGGCGGCCCGGCGGTCACCGACGTGATGGGCGGCCAGGTGCCGCTCTTGTGGGTGTCGATTCCCGCCGCCGCACAGTTCGTGAAGGCCGGCAAGCTCAAGGCGCTGGCCGTGTCGACCACCAAGCGCAGCGCCGCCTTCCCCGACGTGCCGACGATGCAGGAGGCCGGCATTCCCGACTTCGACGTCGACTCCTGGTACGCCGTGTTCGTGCCCGCGAAGACGCCGCAACCCGCGATCGACCGGCTCAACCGCGTGATCAACACGGTCGTGAAGGAACCCGACATCCGCGACAAGCTGCTGGCCCAGGGCAGCGAAGGCGTGGGCGGCACGCCCGAGCAACTCGGCAAGGTGGTGTCGACCGAACTCGTGCGCTGGAGCAAGCTCGCCAAGGAAGCGAACATCCGCGTCGACTAGTTTTTCTTTCTCTTCTTGATGAACGGCGCCACGGGCGCCGAGCGATTGCCATGAACACCTCCGCATCCTCTTCAGAAGCCTCGGGCCCCATCGCCGAACTGGTGGCACGCGCCCGCGCGGCGCAACGCATTTACGAGACCTGGTCGCAGGCCCAGGTCGACATGGCGGTGACGGCCGCCGGCTGGGCCATCATCGAACCCGCGCGCAACCGCGAACTGGCCGAGCTGGCGGTGGCCGACACGGGCGTGGGCAACGTCGAGGACAAGGTGCGCAAGAACCACCGCAAGACCTTCGGCCTGCTGCGCGACCTGCAGGGCGCGCGCTCGGTCGGCGTGATCGCCGAGGACCCGGCGCGCGGCATCGTCGAGATCGCGCGGCCGGTCGGCGTGGTGTGCGCGATCACGCCCTCGACCAACCCGGGCGCGACGCCGGCCAACAAGATCATCAACGCGCTCAAGGGCCGCAACGCGGTGATCGTCGCGCCCTCGCCCAAGGGCTGGTCGACCGCGGCGCGGCTGATCGAATTCATCCACCAGCAGTTCGACCGCATCGGCGCGCCGCGCGACCTGGTTCAGCTGCTGCCCGCACCCGTCAACAAGCAGTCGACGGCCGAGCTGATGCGGCTGTGCGACCTGGTGGTGGCCACCGGCTCGCAGGCCAACGTGCGCGCCGCCTATGCGAGCGGCACGCCGGCCTTCGGCGTGGGCGCCGGCAATGTCGCGGGCATCGTCGACGAGACGGCCGATACCGAGGCCGCGGCCGACCGCATCGTGCGCTCGAAGACCTTCGACAACGCGACCAGCTGCTCGTCGGAGAACAGCCTGGTGGTCGTCGACGCGGTGCGCGCGCGCCTGCTCGCTGCGCTCAAGGACCGCGGCGCCGTGATGCTCGACGAGGCGCAGAAGGCCACCCTTCAGCAGTTGATGTGGCCCGGGGGCAAGCTCTCGGCCGCGGTCATCGGCCAGTCGGCGCGTGCCATCGCCGAGCGCGCCGCCGAGGTCGACGGCGCCAACCGCGCGGCCTGGCAGGCGATCGCCGAAGCCGACCCGCGCATCCTGATGGTGGCCGAGGACGGCGTGGGCCACGACCATCCGTTCTCGGGCGAGAAGCTCAGCCCGGTGCTCGCGGTCTATGCGGCGCGCGACTTCGCGCACGCGGCCTCGATCGTCGAGCGCATCTACGGCTACGAGGGCGCGGGCCATTCGGTGGGGCTGCATTCGGCCGTGCCCGAGCGCGCGCTCGAGCTGGGCCTGACGCTGCCGGTGTCGCGCGTGATCGTCGACCAGGCGCACTGCATCGCCACCGGCGGCAGCTTCGACAACGGCCTGCCGTTCTCGCTCTCGATGGGCTGCGGCACCTGGGGCCGCAACAACTTCTCCGACAACATGAACTACCGGCACTACCTCAACATCACGCGCGTGTCGCGGCCGATCGCCGAGCAGGTGCCGAGCGAGGAACAGATCTTCGGCGCCTTCTTCGCGCAGCACGGAGCGCACTGAGCATGGCGGCGGGCGACGGCGACACCGTCCATGGCCTGATCGAGCAGGTCGCCACGCGCCAGCCGGGCGCGGTGTATGCGCTGTCCACCGAGAGCGAGGCGCGCATCGACTGCGCCGCGCTCGCGCTCGGTTGCCGCCGCGTGGCCGGTGCGCTGCAGGCGGCCGGCGCGCGGCCCGGCGACACGGTCTCGGTCGTGATGCCCAACGGCCTGCAGACGCTGCGGCTGCTGCTGGGCGCCATGCATGCGGGCATGGTCGTGAACCCGGTCAACCTGCTGTCGCAGCCCGAGCAGATGCGCTACGTGCTCGCGCACTCCGACTGCCGCGTGGTCTGCGTGGCGCCCGAATGGGAAGAACGCGTGCGCGCGATGCTCGCGGACATCGGCCGGCCGGTGTCGGTGCTGGTGGCCGATCCCGACGGGCTCGCGCTGCCGGGGGAAGGCGAGGCGACGTCGCTTCCCGTGCCCTCGCCCGACGCGGTCGCGCTGCTGATGTACACCTCGGGCACCACGGGCCAGCCCAAGGGCGTGATGCTCACGCAGCGCAACCTCGCGGCCAACGCGCAGGCGATCAGCGCCGAGCACGAACTGGGAAGCGCCGACCGCGTGCTCGCGGTGCTGCCGCTCTATCACATCAACGCCTTCTGCGTGACCATGCTGGCGCCGCTCGCGCACGGCGGCAGCCTCGCGATGCCGCCGAAGTTCTCGGCCGGCCGCTTCTGGGAGCAGGCCGCGCAGGCCGGCTGCAGCTGGATCAACGTGGTGCCGACCATGATCTCGTACCTGCTCGAGGGCGAGGCGCCCGCGCGCGAACGCACGGCCGCCATCCGCTTCTGCCGCTCGGCCTCGGCCGCGCTGCCGCCCGAGCACCACCGCGCCTTCGAGCGCCTGTTCGGCATCGGCATCGTCGAGACCATGGGCCTCACCGAGACCGCCGCGCCCTCGTTCTCCAATCCCCTCGATCCGGCACAGCGCAAGTTGGGCTCGGTCGGCCGCGCCTCGGGCTGCGAGGCGCGCGTGATCGACGCGGCACTCGCCGAAGTGCCCGACGGCAGCACCGGCGAGCTCGCGATCCGCGGGCCCAACGTGATGCGCGGCTACTACAAGAACGAGGAGGCCACGCGCGCCAGCTTCACGCCCGACGGCTGGCTGCGCACCGGCGACCTCGGCCACCGCGATGCCGACGGCTTCTTCTTCGTCACCGGCCGCATCAAGGAACTGATCATCAAGGGCGGCGAGAACATCGCGCCGCGCGAGATCGACGAGGCCCTGTTGCGGCATCCCGCCGTGCTCGAGGCCGCGGCCGTCGGCGTGCCCGACCGCCACTACGGCCAGGAGGTCGGCGTGTGCATCGTGCTGCGCGAGGGCTGCGCCTGCGGCGAGGACGAGCTGCGCGCCTTCAGCGCCGAGGCGCTCGGACGCTACAAGGCGCCGGGCCACTACCGCTTCGTGACCGACCTGCCGCGCGGGCCCTCGGGCAAGGTGCAGCGGCTCAAGCTGCTGCCGCTGTTCGCGGCATGAACCCGGCCGACCTGCTGACGCCGCCGCTGGCGCCGCTGCTGCTCGCCTACAGCCTGTGCGTGGTGTTCGCGGCCGGCGTGGTGCGCGGCTTCGCGGGCTTCGGCTTCTCGGCCATCACCGTGGCCGGCATGTCGCTCGTGGTCTCGCCCGCGCTGGTGGTGCCCGCGATCTTCATGCTCGAGATCCTCGCGAGCCTGAGCCAGTTGAGCGGCATCGCGCGCGACGTCGACATGCCCTGGCTCGGCTGGCTGATGCTCGGCAACCTGCTGTTCATTCCGCTCGGCGTGGCGTTGCTGGCCTGGCTGCCCGAGACGCCGCTGCGCCTCCTGATCGGCGCACTGCTGATGGCCGCCGCGCTGCTGCTGCGCAGCGGCGCGCGCGCCACGCTGGTGCCCACGCGCGCGGTACGCTTCGGCGCCGGCCTGGCCTCGGGCTTCATCAACGGCGTGGCGGCCATCGGTGGCATCGCCATCGCCGTGCTGCTGAGCACCACCGCGATGGCACCGGCCGCGCTGCGCGCCACGCTGATCGCACTGCTGCTGTTCAGCGACGTGGTCTCGCTCGCGAGCGCCGCGCTGATGCCGGCCGCGCATGCCACCGGCAAGCTGCTCGGGCCCGACACCTTCAAGTGGGCGCTGTGGCTCGCGCCCGCGATGCTGGCCGGCATCTGGTGGGGACAGCGCTCGTTCAAGGGGGTGTCGCCCGAGCAGTTCAGGCGGCATGTGCTGAACCTGCTGATCGTGCTGGCGGCGGTCAGCGTGGTGCGGTCGGTGGTCGGGCTGGTCGGGTGACCATCGCGCCCGCGTCGTAGGCCTCGCAGTACACCGCCCAGTCCTTCGCCACCTGCAAGGCGCATTGCTGCGCAGCGTCGAGCAGGTCCGCGCGCCACGACTTCGCCGAGGCGCCGAAGTCGACCAGGGCATCCGCGATGGCCGAGCCCTGCCGGCCCGCGCTGCGCAACTGCGCCCAGGCCATGAGCTGCCCCATGTCGTCGAGCACGGCGCGGATGTCGGCGGGCCGCGTGCGGTGCACGTCGAGGCTCACGCGGTCCTCGCTGGGCTGCAGGCCGCGCAGCACGTACGAGCTCTTGCGCGTCACGATCGGATGCAGGAAGGCCATCGACACGGCCTGCATGCGGCGCTGCAGCGCGACCACGCGGTGCGCCTCCGATTCCCAGGCGGGCTGCGCCGTCTTCTTCAGGTGCGGCGCGAGCGAGGACGGCAGCGCCTGCTTGAGGTCGAGCAGGTAGTTGGCATCGGGCGAGCCCTTGCCCTCGACCAGCACGATGTAGCGCTCCACGCCGAGGCTGCCGGTGCCGGCGATGCGGCGCGCCACGTCGAGCACCTCGAAGAAGCCCGGGTTGGGCTGCGAGGCCGCGAAGCGATCGACCAGCTTGACGACGCGCTCGCGCTGCGCGTCGCTGACCGGCAGCGCATGCTTGCCGTCGCTGCGGATCAGGCGCCGGCGGCCCTTGCGCTCGGTGCGTCGGTCGAGGAAGGCGGGGCGGGTGCGCGCCTTGAGGGTGTCGAGCAGTTCGCGCACGAGGCCGGTCGCGGTGTCGCGCTCGACCCAGCGGGCCTTGCCGAGCGCGAGCGCGCCCGCATAGGCGTCGAGGAAGACCCTGCACAGCGCGGTGGACTCGGCCGCGCTGCGGCTCAAGCCATCGCCGGCCACGAGGATGCTCGTGAGGAAGCGCACCAGTTCCCAGGTCACGGGCGCCAGCGCGGCCTCGTCGAAATCGTTGAGGTCGAAATAGACCAGCCGGTTGTCGCCCTTGTAGCTGCCGAAGTTCTCGAGGTGCGCGTCGCCGCACAGCCAGGCCAGCGGCGCCTTGGCGAACAGCGCGCCCGAGGGCAGGCGGTCGTAGAACAGGTGGCAGGTGCCGCGCAGGAAGACGAAGGGGCTCGAGCGCAAGTTGGCGTATTTCATCGCCAGGCGTTCGGGATCGCGGTCCGCGTTGAAGGCGCGGACGGTCTTGACGACATTGGGCATGGTGCTTTGCTTCCCGCTTTCTTGGTGACGGGATTCTGCGGCCCCAAGCCCAGCCGAAGCTGACCGGCGCGCTCAGGCGATGCCGGCGGCCGTGAGAGGGTCGTAGTCCCTTGCGCGCAGCAGCGCATGCAATTGCCGCCGGCGCACGCCCATGTTGCCGCCGTCGAACAGCGGCAGCGCGATCGCGTCCTGCAGCAGGCCCGCGAGCGGCAGTTCGTGGTCGTAGCTGTCGATGCCCACCACGCGCATCAGGTCGGTGATGACGCGCACGGCCGCTTCGGAGCCGAAGATCTTCGACTGCAGCGCGAGCTCGAGCGCGCCGGGCAGCTGGCGGTCGATCGCATCGCAGGCCTTCCAGCCCAGGTAGCGCGCGGCCTCGATGGTGGTCTTGGCATCGGCCAGCGCATAGCCCACGGCCTGGTGCTCGACGATCGGCAGCGCGCCGCCGCGGCATTCGGTCTTCGCGAAGCGCAGCGCCACATCGAAGGCCGCGCGCATCAGGCCCACGCCCATGATGCCGACCAGCGCCGCCGTGCCCGAGAAGCTGGCCTCGACGATGTCGCGCGCGCCGCCCACCGGGCCGACCACGTCGGCGTCGGGCACGGTCACGCCCTCGAGCCGGAAGCGCGGCACGAGGTGCGCGCGGTGGCCCATGGCATCGATGTCGTGCAGCGGCACCAGGCCCGGCGCGCCACGCCGCACCACGAGGATCGAGAGCGCGGCCTCGGGCGGCGCCTCGGGGTCGGTGCGGCAGACCACGCTGAGCAGGTCGGCGCCCTCGCCGTCCCAGCCGGTGGCGGCCGACACCCATTGCTTGGTGCCGTGGATGCGCCAGCCGCCCTCGCTTCGTTCGGCCGTGGTGCGCACGCCCTCGCCGGGCCGCGGCGCGGCGAAGTTCGCGCTGCCGCCCGGCTCGCTGTTGGCCAGCGCGGCCAGCGGCGCGCCCTCGCAGGCGAGGAAGGGCGCGAGCAGGCGCCGGTGCTGCTCGGGCGTGCCGGCGATGAACAGCGGCGCCAGGCCCAGCAGGTTGGCGAACAGCGTCAGCGAGACATTGCAGTCGACCGCATGGAACTCCTCGGCCACGATCGCGAGGTCGACCATGCCCGTGCCCTCGCCGCCGAAGGGCTGCGGCATGAGCCGGCGCAGGAAGCCGCGGCGGATGATCTCCTCGTACATCGGACGCGTGGCGCGGAAGCGCTCTCCGGGCGTGTGCAGCGCGTGCGTGGCGGCGCGCACCTGCGAGAGCACCTCGCTGGCGGCACGCCGCGCATCGAGCTGGAGCGCGCGGCGCGCGGAGTCGAGGGTGAAGTCGATGGTCATGGGAAATCCGGTCGAGTGATGGGTGGGGCCGCAGTCTGGCCGCGCCACCCCCGGGCGGCCTTGTCGTTTCGTGCACGGCGCCTTGCCGGAACGCGCAGCACGGGCGCGCGGCTTGCAAGGCCCGCGTGCCGTCGCGATGATGCGTATCCCAACCGCCCGCCCACAGGTGCGCACATGAAGTCCTGGTCCACCGAAGCCGTCGCCGCGCCCGAGCAGTTCGCCTACTGGCGCGAGGTGGTGTGCGAGGCCTTCGCGGCGCTCGATCCGCGCTCGGCCGAGCGCGGCGCGGGCTTCGCGAGCCGGGTCGACATGGAGGGCATTGGCGCCATCAACGTGGCGCGCATCCGCGCCGAGGCTCACACCGTGGTGCGCGACTTCTCGCAGATCCGGCGCGATCCGCAGGACCGGCTGTTCGTCAACCTGCAGGTCGCGGGCCAGGGCATCGTGCGCCAGGGCCACCGCGAGACGCGCGTGACGCCCGGCGCCTTCAGCATCGTCGACACCGCCCGGCCCTACACGCTGCATTTCGAGCAGCGCTTCGAAGTGCTGTCGCTGCGCGTGCCGCGCGAACTGCTGCTGCCGCGCGTCAGCGAGCCGCGGGCCCTGTTCGCGCGCGCGCTCGGCGGGCCGGCCGGCATCGGGCGCGCGACCTCGGGCTTCATGCAGTCGCTGATGGAGGGCGGCGGGCTGCCCGCGGGGCCCGCGGCCGAGCGGCTGGCGGTGCTGCTGTGCGAGCTGGTGGCCGAATCGGCACGCGCGGTCGATGCCGGCGTGGAGCCCTCGCCGCCCATGCGCGATGCGCACCGGCAGCTGCTGGTGCGCCGGGTCAAGGCCCATGTGCTCGAGGCGCTCGATTCACCCGAGCTCGACGTGCCCTCGATCGCGCGGCGCTTCGGCGTCTCGGTGCGCTACCTGCACCTGGCCTTCGCGCACGAGGGCAGCACGCCGGCCGCGTGGATCCGCGCGCAGCGCATGGCGCGCTGCGCGCAGGACCTCGCGAACCCCGCGGACCGGCGGCCGGTCTCGGCCATCGCGCTGCGCTGGGGCTTCCAGGACATTCCGCATTTCACGCGCGCATTCGGCGCGGCCTTCGGCTGCACGCCCTCGGCCTATCGCCAGCGGCACGGGGGCAACGGCCGCGGCGACGAAAGCGGCGCGCGCCCCACAAGGTGTGAATAAACCTACTGCGCGCCCCGATCTCGCACCTGCGGTCCTCACCGTACAGAGTACGGCTCCGGTCCTCGGCGCGACCTCGGGGCGCTCGCT
>Ga0209902_100360_pt1 | contig 56159 bp, 50 predicted proteins | sample FECB27metaG_FD_188304 | JGI IMG/M metagenome (GOLD analysis project Ga0209902, IMG submission 188304) | Cyanobacterial communities from the Joint Genome Institute, California, USA - FECB-27 (SPAdes) (version 2) | ecosystem: Environmental > Aquatic > Thermal springs > Hot (42-90C) > Microbial mats...
CCCCCCTCCCACCACGCTTTCGCGTGGTTCCCCCTCCCCCGCAAGCGGGAGAGGGAATCCTGACTGCCAGCGCCGTGCAGCCTGCCCCCCCTAAATCGAAGGCGGACACGCCATCCGTTCCACATACCGCATCGCCGCCGCCGCATGTCTCCGCCCGTCCCGCAACGAAAACGCCCCGTGCCCTGGCAACAGCACCTCGAACTCCAGCCCCGCAATCCGCCGCACCGAGGCGCAGATCGCGGGCACGCTGCAATCGTAGACGTCCTGCACCCCGACCCTGCCGCCGTGGAACAGTGCATCGCCCGACACCAGCACCCGCCGGGCACCCTCGACCAGATAGCTCATGTGATCATGGCTATGCCCCGGCGTCGCCACCGCGGTCACCGTCACCCCGTCGAACGCCACCTGCTCCCCATCATCAAGCACCCGGTCAACCGGGCACGCCGCATAGGCGAAATCCGCCGGATAGCCACCAGCCGCCTTCGCCGCCACCAGGCTGATCGCCGCCTCGTCGCCGGCCGCCACCATCCTGGCCGTGGCAGCGCCGGCCAGCACCGGCAGGCCCAGCCGTCGGCGCACCGCCGCAGCGCCGGCCGAGTGGTCGGCATGCCCATGCGTCAGGAACAGTGCCTTGATCGCGAGCCCGTCCAGCCCGTCGAGCACGGCAGCGGCGCTCCGCCCTGCCCCGGCATCGAACATCAGCCAGCCATCGCCTGAGCGCACCAGGTAGACATTGCAATCGAGCGGATCGGTGAGGTCGAACCCCAGTCCGCCGCTCATCAACAGGTGCAGGTCGTCATCGAGGTTCATGATCGGTGCCGATATGGAACAGGCAATCGCCGCGTTTCACCCGCGCCGGCACCCGCTTGCACAGCACCATGCCGCCGCGCTGGAAGGTGAGCACCAGCGGCGTCAGCCACGGCCGCTCCGGGAAATGCACCCGTGCCGCCGGCTGCCCGGCGCTCACTTCGTCGCCGAGTTCGACCAGCGGCTCGAACACCCCGTCATCGTCGACATAAACGAAGTAATCCGCCCCGCCGACCACCAGGATGCGTGTGTCATGCCCCCGCGTGCCATCGTCCGGCAGGTGCCCCAAATGCGCCAGCAAGCGCCGCAGCCCGGCCTCGGCGATACCGAGTGTTGTGGCGCTCAGCGAGCCCGAACCACCCAGCTCGGTGCCGAGGAACAGCTTGCCCTTGCGGCCGGCAGCGCCGAGCAGCGTCGGATCGTCCGGCCCGGGCGGGTCGAGCACATAAGCCGCCGGGGCGCCGAACGCCCGGACCAGCGCCAGGGATTGCTGAAAGCGCCCCTCGTCGGCCCAGCGCGCCGTTACCACCGAGGGCACGTAGTGCAGCGAGCTGCCGCCCGAATGCATGTCGCAGACGGCATCGCAGAGCGGCATCAGCACCTGCTCGACATAATTGGCGATCTGCGCCGTTGCTCCGCCGCCCGGATCGCCCGGAAAGGCCCGGTTGAGGTTGCCGCCATCGAGCGGCGACACCCGCCGCCCGGCCACCGCCGCCGGCTGGTTCAGCGTCGGCAGGATGATCAGCCGCCCGCGAACCTCTGCGGGGTCGAGGTTGCGGCAGAGATTGCTGAGCGCCACCTCGCCCTCGTATTCGTCGCCATGGTTGCCGGCGGTGAGCAGCGTCGTCGGCCCCGGCCGGCCCGATATCACCACCAGCGGGATCGGCACGAAGCCATAGGCGGATTCATGGGTGGATTGCGGCAGGCGGATATAGCCGTGGCGCTTGCCCGGCCCGTCGAACGCCACGTCGGTGCTGAGGCGGGTGCTCACCATCCGCTGCTGTGTGCTGCTCATTGGATATCCCAGATCTCGCTCTCGCGTGCCGAGAACCATTCGGCATAGGAGGTCATCGGCACGCCGCCGCCAAGGCTGGCCTCGAGCGCCGCCACCAGTTGCTCGGCGACGATCTTCGCTTCAGCCGCGTCGAGGTTGCACGGGTCGAGCTCGAAATAGCCATGCGCCAGCGCCTCGGCCCGCACCGCGATCGACGGCGCGCCCGCCGCGAGCCGGCTGGTGAGGTTCCACGCCGTGGTCTTTGCCAACGCCGGGTCGATGCTGACCCTCAGCCGATCCACCGGATTGCCGGTGGGGTCGGCGACAATGCGCGCGATGACGCCCGGCCGCCCGGCGAGTGCAGCCTGCCACCCGGCGAGAAGCTGCGCCTCCACCGCCCGCTGCGCCGCGTGGTCGGTGGTCTCCCAGGCCTCGAGCGCCACGATGGTGCCGGCAATGCCTTCCTTGCCCACCTTCATGCCGCGCCCGATGCCGCCATTCTGCAGATAGGCCGCCCGCACCAGGTCGCGCCGGCCGGCAACGATACCCGCCGTCGGCGCCCGCAAGAACTTGTGCGCCGAATAGAGCGCGATATCCGCCCCCTCCGCGATGAAGCGCCTGAGCCCATATTCGGCCGCCGCATCGACGATGACCGGCACGCCGTGCGCATGGGCAATTTCGCTGAACCGCCTGAGTGAGAGCATGCCGTATTGCACCGCGTGGTGCGAGATCACATAGAGCGCCGCCGCCGTCCGCTCGGTGAGCGCCGCTTCGAGCTCATACTCGGCCACCGAGGTCGCCTGCCCCACGCTGACCACTTCCGCCCCGGCCAGCCGCACCGCCTGCTCGACCGGCGCGCCATAGGAAATGAGGTGCCCTGCCATGACAGCCACCTCGTATCTCAGCCCGGAGGCATCGGGCAGCCGGGCGATGGCGGCGCGATCGAGCCCGGTCATCGCCCCCGCGACCGCCAGCGTGATCCCCGCGGCCGTGGAGGCCGTGACGAACCCCGCCTCGGCGCCGCAGAGCCGGACGATCGTGCGGCTCGCCACCTGCTGCAACGCATCGATTTCGACGAAGCGCGGCAGGATCGCGCTCACCGCGTCGATCACCTCCGGCCGGGCGCTCGAAGCGCCGATCACCGTCATGGTGCCCGAGGCGTTGATCACCGGCCTCAGACCCCAGCGCGCCACGATATCGTCTGTCGTCAAAACCCGGTCTCCTCAGTCCGTCGCTGGCCCCATCAAACATCAGGCTGCATCCGGATGCAACATTGAACCACGTTGCTCCCGCGGGGATTTTTCCGGGGGCTCGGGCACGTGCCTCGGCCCCATCTCTGGTGGTTGCCGGCAGCATGCTGTAAACGTCCTGCATCGGTATGCAGCGGCGGCCACTGGGGACTTCTTCGATGACGGATGACAGCGCGGACGAGAGTGATGCCGGCCGGCGCGCGCCGCTGACCGGGCGCGAACTCGCCAAGGCGCTCGGCATCTCCCAATCGACCATCTCGCGCGCATTCTCGGAGGGCGCCACCATCTCCCCCAAGATGCGCGCCAAGGTGCTCGAGGCGGCGCGCGAACTGGGCTACCAGCCCAATGTCATCGCCCGCTCGCTGACCACGCGGCGGAGCGGCATTGTCGGCATCGTCACCGCCAACATGACCAACCCATTCTACGTTTCGATCCTGCAGCCGCTGGCCCGCCGGCTGCAGCAGATGGGGCTGCAGACGCTGCTGTTCAGCGTTCCCTCCGGCCAGCAGATCGACAGCCAGCTGCCGCTGCTGCTGCAATATAATGTCGATGCCATCGTCGTGATGACCGGCACCATTTCGGCCGAGATGGCGCGCCGCTGGAGCGATGCGGGCCGGCTGGTGCTGCCCTTCAGCTACACCATCCCCGAGCTCGACCTGCCCAGCGTCTCCTGCGACAACGAAGCGGGCGGCCGCGCCGTGGCGCAGCATCTGGTGCAGATGGGCCACAAGCGCCCGGCCTTTGTCGGCGGCCATCCGCACTCGGCCACCTCCGTAGCGCGCGGCCGCGGCTTCGCCCTGGGGCTCGAAGAACTGGGCGTGCCGCTGTTCGGCCGGCTCGATACCGGCGAATATACCTATGAAGGCGGCTATGCCGCGGCGCTCGAACTGGGCCGCACCCGCCCCGACGCGATCTTTTTCGCCGACGACATCATGGCGCTGGGCGGCATGGATGCGCTCCGCTTCGGGCTGGGGCTCTCGGTGCCGCAGGATATCTCGGTGGTCGGCTTCGACAACATCCCGCTGGCGGGCTGGCCGACCTATGAGCTCACGACGTTCGCGCAGCCGGTGGAGCCGATGATCGAAGCCGCAGTGCGATTGCTGACCCGACGCGATGGCGAGCCGGTGACGGCGGAGCATTCGGCACTGCTGCCGGGGACGCTGGTACAACGAAAATCGGTGCGGGCCCGGGGGCGGTAGCGTCTGGCACTGCCGGTGCCGCCCACGTCCCCTCTCCCCTCTGGGGAGAGGGTCAGGGTGAGGGGTAGCCAAGCACACCGGATGAGCGGCTGTCAGCTGATCTGCCTGGTCCGGCGCGCTTGGCGCCCCTCACCCCAGCCCTCTCCCCAAAGGGGCGAGGGGGCGCTGTGGCACGGCCGGTAGAAGGCACGAAACCTCCCCACCCACCGGCTGTCATCCCAGCGAAAGCTGGGACCCATTTCACAGCCTGCGCCAGCTGATAGTTGGGTCCCAGCTTTCGCTGGGATGACACCGAGTATTGGGCAGCAACTGTGCCCTCCAGCACGACTGCCAGCTTCAGTCGTCTCCGCCAAACGTCGGCACCCGGGCCAGCATCCCGCCATCGACCACCAGCGTGGTCCCCGTCACCATCGCCGACCCCGGTTCCGCCAGGTACACCGCCGCATTGGCGACATCTGCCGCCTCGGCCGCCGCGCCCATCGGGATGGTCGCTGCAAACCCCCGGCGGAACCCCGGCGTCTCGAACAGCTCGCGGTTGCGCGGCACGGTCACCGGACCCGGGGCGATCATGTTGGCGCGGATGCGGTGGCGCGCCAGGTCCACCGCCATGGCCCTGGTCAGCATACCGACCCCGCCCTTTGAGGCGACATAAGCCAGCGCGCCCGCCTCGGCGGCCAGCGCGTTGATCGAGCCGATGGTGACGATCGAACCGCCGCGGCCGCCAGCGATCATTGCTCGCGCCGCCGCCCGGCAGGCGTAAAAGCTGCCACTCAGATTGACATCGATGTAGCGCTGCCACTCGTCATCGCCCACATCGGGGAACGCCGCACGACCGCCGGTCAGCGCCGCTGCCGTCGCCACGATATCGAGCCGGCCGAGTCGTGCCACCGCCTCCGCCACAGCCGCATTCACCGCCGCGCCATCCGCCACGTCGCAGGCGACGAACCCGTCGAGCCCGTCGGCCGGCCTCGCGTCGATGCCGACCACCCGCGCGCCTTCGGCCCGGAAGCGCGCCGCGATGGCGCTGCCGATGCCGCCGGCGGCGCCGGTGACGATCGCCGCTAAGCCGTCGAGCCGTCCCATGTTCCCTCAGTTCTGCCGGATCAGACCTGGCGTGACGATAGCCGCCCCGCTCTGCCGGTCAAACAGGTAAAGCCCTGCCGGATCGAGCCGGATGCCGACCATGTCGCCGGCCTTGGCCGGCTCGGTGGGGCTCGATTGCGCGATCAGCCGCCCCTGCGATGAGGAGAGATGAACGATGGTCTGGGCGCCGAGGTGCTCGACCAGATCGACCCGCATCTTCAGTTGCCCATCCGGCGCCAGCACCAGATCCTCGGCGCGCAACCCCAAGTCATAGCTCTTTCCCACCTTGAGCTTCCCGAGCACCGCCTCGGGCAGCGCGATGCTGGTGCCGAAGGCCCGCAGTTGGTTGTCGTCGCCGAGCGTCGCTTCGACCACCGACATGGGCGGGCTGCCGACAAAGGTGGCGACGAACCGGTTGGCGGGGTTGCGGTAGATGTCGAGCGGGCTGGCGAACTGCTGCAGCACGCCGTGGCGGAACACCGCGATGCGGTCGCTCATCGTCATCGCTTCGGCCTGGTCATGCGTCACATAGACCGCGGTGGTATCGAGATCAGCAAACAGCCGCTTCAATTCCACCCGGGTCTGCACCCTGAGCACCGCATCGAGATTGCTGAGGGGTTCATCGAGCAGGAACACATGCGGGTCGCGCACGAACGCCCGCCCCAGCGCCACGCGCTGGCGCTGCCCGCCCGAGAGCTGGCGCGGGTAGCGGCCGAGCACTTCCTTGAGCTCGAGCCGCTCGGCTGCATCGGCGACGCGCTTCGCAATCTCGGCCTTGTCGAGGTTCCTCACCTTCAGTGCAAAGCCGATATTGTCGGCCACCGTCATGTGCGGATAGAGCGCATAGCCCTGGAACACCATGGCGAAGTTCCTGAGCCGCGGCGGCACCTTGGTGACATCGAGGCCATCCATCAGGATCTGGCCTTCGCTCGGGGTTTCGAGCCCGGCGATCATGTTGAGCGTCGTGGTCTTGCCGCAGCCCGAGGGGCCGAGGAACGACACGAACTCGCGGTCGCGGATTTCGAGGTCGAGCGCCTGCACCGCGACCACCGAACCGAACTTCTTCCAGACGTTGGAGAGGATCAAACCTGCCATTTTCAGCCTTTGACGGCGCCGGCGGTGAGACCGCGGACGAGATAGCGTTGAGCGATGAGCGCGAGCACCATGACCGGCAGCACGATGACAGTGCCCATGGCCGACATCGGCCCCCAGACGGTGCCCTTGTCGGTGATGAAGCCGGAGATTTCGACCGGCAGCGTCTTGGCGTTGAGCGGCCCGACGGCGGAGGCGAAGAGGAACTCGTTCCACGAAAAGAACGCGGTGAGCAGCGCCGCCGTGGCAATGGCCGGCACGGTGAGCGGCAACACGATCGAGAAGAACCGCCGAAGGATGCCGCAGCCATCCATCATGGCGGATTGCTCGAGTTGCTTCGGAAAATCCTCGAAGAAGGCCAGCATCAGCCACACCACGATCGGCAGCGTCATGCTGACATGGGCGATGACCACCGCCGCATAGGTATCGCGCAGGCCGAAATCGCGCATCAGCACGAAATACGGGATGGCGATGGTGATCTTTGGGTAGAACCGGACGATCAGGAAGGTGAGCCCGATAATGGTCGAGAGCCGGAACGGCAGCTTCAACCGGGCGAGGCCATAGGCAACGAGGCAGCCGGTGGAAACGGCGATCACCGTGGTTGCCGCGGTGACGATCACCGAGTTGAGGAGGATCCGGAACGTCGTGCCATTGGCGCTCAGCACCGCCGCGTAATACTCGAAGGTCAGTTGGCTCGGCCACAACCCGGATTTGTCCGAGAGGAACTCGTCGGCCGGCCGAAGGCTGTTGCCGAAGAGGACGAAGAACGGCGCCAGCGTTACCAAGAGCGCCAGGAGGATGATGCCGACGACCAGCAGCCGGCGGCCGATGGGCCCGAAGCCGCTGGTTGCGGCATGTGAGAGTTGCGCCGCCATTTCAGGCCTCCTTCTGCCAGCGCGAAATGCGCGCCCGCCAGACCAGGAGGCCGGCGACCAGCAGCATGCAGCCGATCAGCGAGGCCCAGGAAATCGCCGCGGCATAGCTGATGTTGAAGTAGCGGAGGCCCTGCTGGTAGATCCAGAAACTGAGCGTGTGGGTGGCAAAGCCCGGGCCGCCGAAGGTGGTGGTAAAAACGATATCGAGCGTCAGCAGCGCATCGAGCAGCCGGAACATCACCACCAAGAGCCCCACCGGCGCCAACATTGGCAGGATGACCATGCGGAGGATCTGCCAGGGCGTCGCGCCATCGACCTCGGCCGCCTTCAAGACTTCCGACGGCAGCGACGACAACGCCGCCGCAAAGATCACGAAGACGAACGGCGTCCATTCCCACACATCGATGATGACGATAGAGACCATGGCGAGCGTCGGATCGCCCAGCCAGTCGGGGGTGGGGATGCCGAGGTTGCGCAGCACCTGGTTGACCGGCCCCACCCTGGCGCTGAGCATCATCCGCCAGATCGTGCCGACTGCCACCGGCGCGATCACCATGGGGAGAATGAGGATGGTGCGGGCGACACGCAACGCCAGGGTCTCGCCCATGGTCAGGTAGGCAAGGATGAAGCCGAGGACGATCTGCGCCGCAGTGCTGGCGAGCCCGAACCAGATGGTGCGGCCGACGGCCTGGAGCAGCACGCTGTCGCTCGCCATCTTGGTGTAGTTGGCGAGCCCGACGAAATCGCCCGGCTCGGTGGAGCGCGACAGCGTCCAATCGACCAGCGAGATGTAGAACGAGTAGAGCAGCGGATAGAACTGCGCCACCACGACGATCGCCACTGCCGGCACGATGAAGGCGATCAGAATGCCGCGCTCGCCGACCTTACTCTCGAGCCAATCGGCAAAGCCCCAAACCATCCGCGAAACCCACATACCCTGCCCTGCTCTGAAATATGTCGCGGAGGTGATGCCTCCGCGGTTGCTTGTCGGGCCACCGGCGGCCCCCTCAACCCACCGCTGGTGGGAGCGCGGCTGTCGAACTGACCGTCGCACTCACCCCAAACTCGGTGTCATCCCAGCGAAAGCTGGGACCCAACTCGCAGCCGGCGCAAGTGGAGAAATGGGTCCCAGCTTTCGCTGGGATGACAGCCGGTGGGTGGGCCAAGTTCTCGCCCACCAGCGGCCGCGTCCCCAAGTCACTGCCGATGGCGGCGCAGTGGTGGAACTGACCCACCGCACCCACCCAAAACTCGGTGTCATCCCAGCGAAAGCTGGGACCCAACTCGCAGCCGGCGCAAGTGGAGAGATGGGTCCCTGCTTTCGCAGGGATGACAGCCGGTGGGTGGGCACGATCACAGATCAATCCACCACAGGGCCCTGCCCCACCCACCACCGTCATCCCGGCGCAGGCCGGGATCCATCCTGAGATGCTTCGGCTCTTGCGCCGATCCTCACTATCTCGGGCTGGGCCCCGGCCTTCGCCGGGGTGACACGTGGGTGGGGCAGCCACCCGTGAAATGCCCTACTCCGCCGCCACCGCCCCAACACTCCCGGCAACTTCCAGCAGCGTGGCCGGGACCGGGAAGTTGGCCCAGGCCTGGTTGATGCTGGCGATGCCATCTTCTGCCGAGACGCGGCCGTTGGCGACATCCTGCAGCGTGTTGTTGAGGAAATCCAACGCCTCGCCCGATAGTACCGGGTTCTGCGCCCGCGGCAGGTCGGCGAGCTTGGCCGGCCAATCGTGGGTGTGGGCCGCCTTCAGCTCCGGATCGTCATAGAGCGCCTTCCAGGGCGAGCCGATGCCATATTTCTTGTAGTTGGCCGCAGCGTTTTCCGGGCCGGCAAAGGTCTTGATCCAGTCCCAGGCCACCGCCTTGTCGGGCGCCGTATCGACCATGAACAGCTGCCACTGGCTGAGCTGCGGATAGCCCGGCCCGGGGAACGACACCTGATGCCACTTGCCCTTGAGGGGGCTCGTATCCTCGTCGAGGAACTTGTTGGCAAATGATGGCCAGGTCACCAGCATCGCCGCCTTGCCGTCGCGGAACGCCGCATTGGCTTCGTCGAACGACATGGCGTTGCCCTGCTTGGGCAGGTGCTTCCAGAGCTCGGCGATGAGTTTCCCCACCTCGACGGCCTTGGCCGTATCGAGCTCGTATTTGCCGCCCTTGATATAGGTGCCGTCATAGGCGCCGGTGAAAAAGGCGCTGATCTGCTCGGGGCTGCCGGTCGGGTGCGAGAAGCAGGCGACATCGGGCAAGGCCGCCTCGATGGTCGGGCAGGCGGCGACGAAATCGGCCCAGGTCTTGAACTCGCCGGTCACCCCGGCGGTCTTCAGCATCTCGTCATTGACCATCACACCATAGACGTCGGTGCCGTAGGGAAAGCCGATCTGCTGGCCGTTGAAATATTCCGACCGGCCCGGATCCATCAGCCCGGGGATCATCCCGTCAGCGAGGTTATCCGCCTTGATCATCTCGGCCAGCGGCACGAAATGCGGATAGATATCCACGAGGTAGAAGCCGCCGCTCATCACCTGATATTGGTTGGTGCCGGTGAGCACGTCGGTGATGTTGTTCTGCCTGAGGATCGCCCAGGGGAACGCCGCCACCGTGGTCTTCACCCCGGTTTTGGCTTCGAAAGCCGGCGCCAGGTCCGCCGCCGCCTTGTCATAGGTGCCCGAGGCCATCACCGAGAAGCTGAAACTCTGCGCCACGGCCGGCGCGATGCCGGCGAGCCCGGTGGCCAGCACTGCGGCGGGCAGCACCGCGTGGCTGAGGCGAAGGCGATGCACGTCAAACCAGGTCTTCATCTTAGACATTTGTGGTTCTCCCTGTAGTCGCTGGCGGCCCCCCAAGGGCCGGTAGATGATCACTGGGCAGCAGCGCGTGCTGCCGCGGTGGATAGGCGTGAATGGAACAGTGTGGCGCGAGGCGTGAACGGCACTTCGGGATCGAGCGGGAACATCGGCCGCGCGCAGATCGTATGGCCGAGTGTCGGCAGGTTGGCCGAGGTGGAGCCCGCCACATCGACGATGAAGTTGCGCCTGACCCAGGCCTCGTACATGTGGTGTTCGGTATGCGGCGACTTCACCACGACGAGGTCGTAATCCACCGGATCGATGCCATTGGAATAGTACATGGCGCGGTCGAACAGGCTGAGCGAACGGCTGAACACCACCACGGTGAAATTGTCGAAGGTCAGCACCGCGGTCGGACCGGCGCTCAACGGAATGCCCATGGTTTCGAGCCGCGATTCCCCATCGGAGAGCAGCTTGACCCGCGCCACGACCCGCATCGGGCTGAACCGCTTGGTATCGAGCGCCCCGCCGAGGTTCACCTCGATGGTTGCCCCCACTCCGGCCCGGTGCGCCGCCGCTGCAGCGCCGGCATCGACGATCTGCGCCAGCACCTTTCGGCTGTAACCAGCATCGCTGAGGCCCTTGATCAGGAGGTTCGAATCCCCGCTCGAGCCCGATGACGGCGCATCGGCCGCATCGGAAAACAGCACCGTGCCATCGGTAATCGCCTTGGCTCCGGCAATCGCCTCGCTGAGCGGCGTCAGGTGCGCCTGCATGCGGTTGCGCTCGGCCCAGAATGCCGCGGCGATCCGCTCGGCTGTTTTGACCGCCTCGGCCGGGTCGCGATCGGTCATAACCAGCACCTGGCTGCAGAGTTCGGGCACGTCGGTGAACGGGTTGCCGATCATCACCCCCGCCGCGATCGCCGCGCCGCTTTGTTCAAGCGCCAGGCACTCCCGCAGGTATTCGCCATAGATGCCGGTATCGGTGACCAGCTCGTTGCCGCGCACCAGCGCCGGGATGGTCACCCGGACGATCGTGGTCGCCGGCCGCTCGCGCAGCAGCTTCAGCAGCACCCGGGCCGCCCGGGCGCCGGTATCGGCGAAATCGCGGTGCGGATAGGTGTAATAGATGGCGAGCCCGTTCACCGCCTCGATCATCCTGGCGGTGACGATGCCATGCAGATCGAGCGACATGACGATCGGCGTCTGAGGCCCCACCCGGAGGCGGATTTCGCTGAGCAGCGCGCCTTCCGGGTCGAGCTCGCCGATCGCGGCCATCGCCCCATGCAGCGACACCAGCACCGCATCGACATCGGCATGGCGATCGACCACCTCGAGCAGTTCGGAACTCAGCCGCTGCCAGCCGGCGGCCGAGAGCGGCCCGGCGCTGTCGGAGCGGGCGCCATAGCCCGGCACCACGGTGATTTCCGGATCCGCCTCGAGCACCGCGAGCGCCCCGCCAATGGCGGTGTTGAGCCCGCGCTGGCTCAGCATCGAGTTGCCCCGATCAATACGAAAGTTCTCGTATGCCGACTGCACCGGATTGAACGAGGATACCTCCTGCATGCATTCGAGGACCAACACCCTGAACATCGAGCAACCCCGTTAGATTCCTGGCCGGTTTGGTCGCTGCGCCCTCCCCGCGAGGCCGCCGACCGATCCGGCGAGAGCAAGATAAGCAACAATTGCATCCGGATGCAATAGCTTTCTGCATCCGGATGCAGTAGCGTTGCGCAGCCTGTTTCAGAGGCGGCGAACCGGCCGGAAACCGGGGCTGCCAAGCACATCAAGGGACTGGAAATGATCCGCTACCTGAAGACCGCGGCAGCTGCCGCCACCACCGCCGAGGCTGACCGCCAGGTGCGCAGCACCGTCGAAACCATCATCGAGAGCATCATCAAGCGCGGCGACGACGCCGTGCACGAGCTGTCGCAGCGCTTCGACAACTATGACCGCACCGATTTCCGCCTCTCCGACAGCGAGATCGCCGATTGCGTCGCGGCCGTCGGCGAGGAGGCGCTCGACGATATCCGCTTCGCCCAGACCCAGGTGCGCAACTTCGCCCAGCACCAGCGCGCCGCGCTCACCGATATCGAGGTGGAAACCCTCCCCGGCATCGTGCTCGGCCACAAGAACATCCCGGTCAACGCCGTCGGCTGCTATGTGCCGGGCGGCAAATACCCGCTGCTCGCCTCGGCCCACATGTCGGTGGTCACGGCGCGGGTCGCGGGCGTCAAGCGCATCATCACTGCCGCCCCACCCTTCGAGGGCCGGCCGGCCCAGGCCATCGTCGCCGCCCAGCACCTGGCCGGCGCCGACGAGATCTATTGCCTCGGCGGCGTGCAGGCCGTCGCCGCCATGGCGCTCGGCACCGCCAGCATCGGCAAGGTCGATATGATCGTCGGGCCCGGCAACGCCTATGTCGCCGAAGCCAAGCGCCAGTTGTTCGGCACCATCGGCATCGACCTCCCCGCCGGCCCCACCGAAACCCTGGTTATCGCCGATGACAGCGTCGATGCCGAGCTCTGCGCCACGGACCTGCTCGGCCAGGCCGAGCACGGCCCCACTTCGCCGGCCATCCTCCTCACCAATTCCGAAGCGCTGGGCCGCGCCACCATCGCCGCGGTCGAACAGCTCCTCACCATCCTCCCCACCGCTGCCATCGCCGCCCGCTCCTGGGCCGATTTCGGCCAGGTGATCGTCTGCGACACGCTTGAGGAAATGCTGACCACTGCCGACACCATTGCCTCGGAGCATGTGCAGGTGATGACCGCAGACCCCGACTGGTTCCTCGAACGGATGACCAATTACGGCGCCCTGTTCCTCGGCCCCCGCACCAACGTGGCCTTCGGCGACAAGGTGATCGGCACCAACCACACCCTCCCCACCAAGGGCGCGGCGCGCTTCACCGGCGGGCTGTGGGTGGGCAAGTTCCTGAAAACCGTCACTTACCAGCGCGTCCTCACCAACGAAGCCTCGGCGATGATCGGCGAATACTGCTCCCGCCTCTGCCTGCTCGAAGGCTTTGCCGGCCACGCCGAACAAGCCAACATCCGCGTCCGCCGCTATGGCGGCCGCAACGTGCCCTATGCTGAGGCGGCCAGCCGGAGGTGAGGCAGGGACGGGAGCCGAGATGCCAGTGTTTTGGTCTCCTCCCCCTTGCGGGGAGGGGACAGGGGTGGGGGTCCACAGCCACTGGCGGCAGCAGTGTGGGAAAGGACCTGAGAACCAGGTTCCAATGGCCCCCTGCCCCACCCCACCGGCGTCATCCCCGCGAACGCGGGAACCCAGTGGGATGCCACAGCCTCCACCAGCGTTTGCCGGATCGCACGGGGTTCCCGCTGACTCGGAAGCCCCACACCACCACCCGGGAACAAACCAGCAACAAACTAATGACAGCCGCCGCAGGACCATGTAACGATCCGCCCAATTTGGGGGATTTCATAATGGATTGGTACTATTCAGCCGAGGGCGCCGCCGTCGGCCCGCATTCCGCCGACGAGATCGAGAGCCTGTTCGCCAGCCGTCAGATCACGGCAGAGACGTTAGTATGGCGCAAAGGATTGGCCGAGTGGACACCGCTCGCCGATACTCCCGAGTTCGCGCACCTGATAGATGACGCGCTGCCACCACCCCTGCCCGCTGCCCGCCAGCAAGCAACCGCCTATGCTGCCGATGGCGATGTGCTTGTCGCCGACCGCGTCGGCGACTATCGCCCGGGCAGCGATCGTACTGACGCCGATGAGAGCTATCGCGCCGACGACGATGAAAGCCAACGCGCCGGCGACGATGAAAGTCATCGCGCCGGCGACGACGGCGAGCCGGCCTTCACCCTTGCCCCGGCGCCGGCGGCCCATGCGCTCGCGGGGCCATGGACCCGTTATTTCGCGCGCTCGATCGACATTTCGATCATCGCCACGGTGCTGCTCACCGGCATCTACTGGGTGCTGCCGTGGGTAAACCCAAAGCTCTACCTGCAGGTCTACTTCGTCGATCCCAGGGCGATGGTGTTCCTGTTGCTGCCGGTCGTGGTGGTGATCAACGCCGTCATCATCACGCTCACCGGCAACTCGCTGGGCAAAGCCATTTTCGCGATCCGGGCCGAACCCGTCGATGGCCGGCCGCGCTTCGGCCTTGGCGGCAATCTCAAGCGTGAGTTCCGGGTGTGGGCCCAGGGGCTGGGGCTGGGTATTCCGCTGGTCAACATATTCACCATGGTCTCGGCTTACCGGGCGGTGCTCGCCGGCTCGCCGGCGCCCTACGACACAAAGGTCGCGACCGTCCGCGCCCACTCGCAGAACCGCCTGCGTCGCACGCTGGGCATCCTGTTCGGCCTCGCGCTCTACGCCGTGATCACCGCGGTTAACCTCGTGGACAAGCGCGCCATCGACGCCCTCGAGCTGCCCAGTGCCTGGACCAACCCAACCACCGCGATCGCCACCACCATCCCCGCCGGCTGGCAATACGAAGCCGTCACCGGCCCCGATGGCACAACCCTCTTCGGCTTCACCTACATGAAGACCGGCCTTACCGCCTTCCTCGGCGTCGAAACCGCTGATAACATCGACATGGCGACCTACACCGCCGCCCTCGCCCGCGGCATGGGCGCCACCACCCCGCTCGGCAACTGGTCGACGGCAAGCCTGCCCGGCGTCTGGACCGCCAGCGGCCAGATGGCCCCGGACGGCTTCCCCACCACCGTCTACGCCGCCCAGACCGGCAACCAGTTCTGGCGCATCGTCTATATCGACCAGTTCTCCACCACCCCGCGCGAGATCATCGAGCCGGAGCTGACGCAGGCGCTGTTCAGGAGTGTGGGGGTCGGAGGGTGAGGTGGGGCGCTCAGCGCCCTGGCCCAGACCTGCAGCGCTTCTTGCGACAGATCAACAATCGGCGCGGCCCACCGGTTGGCAACGTCAACCTGTGAGTTGACGCGGATGGAACGTGCGTCAACCTTTTGATTGACGTCAGCCGACCTGCTCTCACCACCTCATCAACGCCATGGGCATCTGGCTTGCCCTTAGCCCCGTAATAGGGAACAGGACGTATCGTTGCCGAATGCCCGGCGACCGTTGAGTCGAGCGCCTGCCTCAACAAGCGCAGCGTACGGCATGGTGTTGATAGCGGAAGGTGCTCTGCGATGGGCTATGTTGAAAGCGTGCTGAAGCCTGATGAGCAGGTGCTGGCCATCGGCCGCATGCACTGGATCGTTTATCTCCGCGGCCTGATCCTCGCCGCCGCCGGCCTGATCCTGATCCTCGCGCCGGTCGGGCCCGGCCTCAGCCTGGCCCTTACCATAGCGGGCGCAGCTTTCCTGCTCTTCGGCCTCTGGAGCCTCGCCGGCGCCTGGATCGAACAGGCCACCACCGAGATCGCCGTAACCACCCGCCGCGTCATCCAGAAACGCGGCCTGATCCGCCGGCAGACCGGCGAGATGAACATGGAAAAGGTCGAGTCCGTCATCGTCGACCAATCCATCCTCGGGCGAGTTCTAGGCTACGGCTCGATCGTGGTGCGGGGGACGGGGTCGGGGATCGAGGGGTTGCACCACATTGCGGATCCGATCGCGCTCAGGAGTTCGATTGTGGTGCGGTAGGGGCGGGTGAGCCGCTGCCGACAGGCTGTCCCGGCCGGACCTGAACTGCGTCACATATCCTGGGTCTCGTACCTTACCGGACCCGGGTTTTGTGACAAGGACCGGCCTTGCCGGAGGCGGCGCGCATGCCCCCCCGCCCCGATCCCCCGTTCACGAAGATCAATTGGGGTTTTGCCTTTGACGTCAATGCCGTATCAAATCACGTTGGTAATGCGGCAGTGATCAGTCTCGAGGTGCGGTAGCCACCTCTAGCGCAACAATCAAGATCGCACGCATCTGGGGGCAATAATGGCGATACAGGGCAACGACCTTGGCTTCGAGGCTGAGCTTTTCAAGGCGGCCGACAAGCTTCGGGGCAATCTCGAACCCTCGGAATACAAGCATGTCGCGCTGGGGCTGATCTTCCTAAAGTACATCTCGGAAGCGTTCGAGGCCCAGCGCGCCGCGCTTTCGAAGGAAGAGTATGCCGACCCCGAGGATCCTGAAGAGTACCTCGCAGCTCATGTGTTCTGGGTGCCGCCAGAGGCGCGGTGGGAGAACCTGCGGGCAAATGCCAAGCGACCGGAAATCACGTTCACCGATGTGACCACCGGGCGAGAGCGGAAGGGCGACATCGGAGGGCTGATCGACAACGCCATGGAGGCGATCGAACGCGCCAATGCCAGCGTCCTGAAGGATGTATTGCCGAAGATCTATGCCCGACCTCAGCTTGACAAGAACATGTTGGGCGAGCTGGTCGACCTCTTTTCTAATGTCGACATGAAGGCCGGCCAGGGTGGCGCCCAGGATCTACTTGGCCGGGCCTACGAGTACTTCATCTCGCAATTCGCCGGCGCCGAGGGCAAGAGAGGTGGTGAGTTCTTCACCCCGCGCTCGGTCGTGCGCACCATCGTCGAATTGCTCGAGCCCACCAACGGTCGTGTCTACGACCCGGCCTGCGGCTCCGGCGGCATGTTCGTGCAGTCGGAGCGCTTCGTCGAGGCACACCAAGGACGCCGGTCCGACATTGCCATCTACGGGCAGGAACGCAACCACACGACCTGGCGGCTATGCAAAATGAACCTGGCGGTGCGCGGCATCGATGCCGACATCGCCTGGAACAATGAGGGTTCGTTCATCCGCGACGCGTTTCCGAACCTCAAGTTTGACTACGCCATGGCCAATCCGCCGTTCAACATTTCGGATTGGTGGCAGGCGAGCCTCGATGGCGATGCGCGGTGGGCGTACGGCACACCGCCGCAGGGCAACGCCAATTTCGCCTGGCTGCAACACATCCTACATCACCTGGCGCCGCGGGGTACGGCTGGCGTCGTGCTGGCCAATGGCTCAATGTCATCTCAGCAATCGGGCGAGGGCGAGATCAGGCAGGCCATGGTTGAGGCCGATGTGGTCGATTGCATGGTGGCGCTGCCTGGCCAACTTTTCTACTCAACGCAGATACCCGCCTGCCTATGGTTTCTTGCGCGCAACAAAGGCGCAAACGGCCATCGCAGTCGCAAAGGCGAAATCCTGTTCATAGATGCGCGCAAGCTCGGCCACATGGTCGATCGCACCCGGCGCGAGTTTTCCGACGATGAGATCGCGCGCATCGCCAGCACCTATCATCGGTGGCGCAATAAGCCCGAAACAAACGAAGCCGAGGGGCTTCCGTCCTACGCAGACCAAAAAGGTTTCTGCCGTGCCGCCAACCTAGATGAGGTCCGGAGCCACGACTTTGTGCTCACTCCAGGTCGCTATGTTGGCGCCCAGGACATTGAGGACGACGGTGTAAGCTTCGAGGAGCGGTTCGGGGAGCTACGGGAGAAACTGACCCAACAGTTTGCCGTCGGGCGAGACCTAGAGGCTCGGATCGATGCAGCACTGGGAGTTGTGGAGCGTGGGTGAAATCAATCACTCCACAGTTGCTGAGCTAGTTCGCCTGGGTATCCTCTTCGTTGAGGACGGCAACCATGGCGAGAACAGGCCCCTGCCACACGAGTTTGTGGCAAGAGGCATTCCGTTTGTACGACCTCCCGACTTGGTTGATGGGGAGGTCGACCTAGATCGCTGCGAAAAGATCAACGCCACGGCTCGTGCTCGCATCCGCAAGGGCATCGGTCGCGGCGGTGACATCCTTTTCACGCATCGTGCTACCGTCGGCAGGCTCGCACTAATGGACATCGCGGCGGGTGAGTTTGTTACCAATCCCGGAGTGACTGTCTGGCGCTCGCTGAAGCCGGAAATACTTGACCCTCTCTATCTCTACTACTGGATGCACACGCCCGCATTCATGAACCAAGTGTGGGCTGTGGCTGGTGGGTCGGATACGTTCCCATACGTCAGCTTAACTGAGCAACGGCGCCTGCGCGTTGAGTGGCCGTCCCCAAAAGTCCAGAAACGACTTGCCGACACATTGCGACCGCTGGACTTGAAGATCGCGATCAACAGGGAAACCAACAAGTCGCTTGAGACGATGGCGCAAGCCGTATTCCGTGATTGGTTCATCGATTTCGGTCCCACCCAGCGCAAGCGCGCCGGCGCCACCGACCCGGTTGTCATAATGGGCGGGGTAGCACGAGACGGCGCGAGGGCCGCTTCGTTGGCTGCGTCGTTCACGGACGAACTCGGCGATAACGGTCTCCCCGTTGGGTGGCGAGAGCGCCCCATAGGTGAGCTAGTAAACCCTGTAGGCGGCTCAACGCCGAGCACGGGCGAGCCGTCCTACTGGGCGCCAGGGCAACATAGGTGGGCAACGCCGAAGGACCTATCCGGAATGCGCGATTTCGCGCTGTTCGAGACGGAAAGACGGATCAGCGATGAAGGTCTCGCCAAAATCTCCTCGGGCCTGCTGCCAGTAGGAACGGTGCTGCTCTCGTCGCGCGCCCCGATAGGCTACCTCGCGATTGCTCAGAAGCCCGTGGCCATCAATCAAGGTTTCATCGCCTTGCAGCCGGCCGGGCCAATCGGCAGCGCCTATCTGTACTTATGGTGCAAAGCCAACATGCCGGCGATTGTCGCCAACGCGAATGGCTCAACGTTCCAAGAAATCAGCAAGAAAAACTTCAAGCCGATCGTCTCTGCGACCCCGATCGAGGATGCAGTCTTTCGAGCGTTCAGCAGCATGGCCCAGCCGTTGCTTGACCGCGTTGTCTCGGCCTCTCGGGAAAGCCACACGCTGGCAGAGACCCGCGACTATCTGCTGCCGCGGTTAATGTCCGGCGAATTGCGCCTTGGTCGTGCCGCCGAGGTCGAAACGCCATGACGACCGCTGCCCAGGCCGACGATTATACGCTAAAGGCCGAACTGTCCTATCTGGATCGACTGACCGTTTGGCCGCAATTCGCATTTGGGGATGAGGGCATCGATGGCCTTGTGCCCTCGTGCAAGGTCGAAAGCTGGCGCGAACTTGAGCGCGTAGTTGCCGGCCCACCTCATAGCAGCAATGTCGGCCAGATGATCTATCGCGGCCATCGACGCTACGACTGGCCATTGGCCCCGGGACTGTCCAGAGCCTTCGACGGCGGCGCCATTCCCGGCGAATGGGCCGCTGGTATTTTGCACAAGTTCAAACTCTCAATGCGCGGGCGCGGCTCCGACATTAGCGGTTACGATGACAACGAAGTTTGGGCCATCGGTCAGCACTTCGGCCTATTCACACCGCTTCTGGACTGGACAGAATCTGCCTTCGTCGCCCTGTTTTTCGCATTTGCTGATGCCGATCGCGTCGAAGAAAAAGACAATCCGACGCGTACTGTGTTTTGCCTCAACCGATCGGCACTGGACGATGTGCTCGACGACTTCTTCTTCGAACCGAAGTTCGGCGAGAACACTCGCCTGGTCAACCAAGCCGGCCTGTTCACTGTCACCTCCTCTGAAGCGGAGAACCCGGTGACTGAGATCATCAACGCCCTCGGCGACACGGGCGCGATCGATCTCGACAATCCCGACGCCGAGCAACTGGCGAAGTTCATCTGCAAGATACACATCCCAAATGTGGATCGCGTGTCCTGCCTCTCCATGCTGCGCAAGATGAATATTCACCATGCCAGCCTGTTTCCAGACCCCACCGGTGCGTCCAGCTACTGCAACGATTGGCTCAGCCGGGCGGTGGCGGAGCGGAAAGAATTGGAGAAGGCGCTGGCAGTCGCGCGAGCGACGGCTGCAGTCGCTGAGAATAAGCCTTTCGAAATGCCTACCGACGAGGCTGGTGCGGATGCCGTTCTTGAGGACGTCCTGCAGCAACTAGCCTCTTTAGAGGGGACAGGCCTGTTCGACCTCAGCACCATCGCCCGGCGGGTGCACGACCTCTACACATCGAGGAGTGGTCTAGATTGGTGGGCGCACCCTACTACCCGCGCCCGAATGAAGGTCGACCTCAAGCGCTTGCTGGCCTCAATGGACTGGCCGGAAAGCTCCCGCGAAGTGTTGGCGGAGCGATTGACTGAGCTCTACGCAAACCGCGATTCCAAGGTCGACCGATGAGTGCAGGGCTTTGCTCCACCTTTCAGGAACTGGGCGCACTCACTTGGCAACGGATGACGGATGCCCAGCGGGCTGGCCTCAAATGGAGCGAAGAAACCAACACCGAGACTCTGCTCCTTGAGCTCGGGCGCCGGCATCCGGCGCAGATTGTTATTCAAGCCTTCAACCGCAGTGAGGAAGCGAGCAACGGAGCGGATTGGGAGTGGCACATCGGCTCACCAGGGTGCTGGGCCGGGCTGCGGGTGCAAGCTAAGCGCTTGGAACCCGGCAGCTCGGACTTCAAGAGGCTGCAAACCCAGAAGGCCAAGAAACAAAAACTGCCACAGATCGACAACCTGCTCGCTCACGCAAAGAAGGACAGACTCAACCCCGCGTACTGTTTCTACTTGAATAGAAGCCCTGCCGTCGGTTTCGGTCCGGTCACTGGTGTGCGCCCTCAAACGATCTTCACCCCTAGCGGGTGCTTCATGGCAGATGGCGTAGCAGTCAAGGCGACCCGATCGAACAATTTCTCCAAGCTCTCGTCACTTATGTTTCCTTGGCATTGGATGGTTTGCGATTGCCTCGCAGCCTCCCACTCTCTGCCCAGCGGCAGCGCTGTTCAGGCGCTTCTCGGCCAGAGTCGAATGAGTGCACTTGACGCCCGCGGGGACCTGGATGTTGAGCCACTATTTCCGCCTGCCGAACGACTGCCCACCTACCTTGCTCAGTACGAGCTTGATCTAGATAGACTACCTCCACCCGAACTCGATAGTAATCTCCGGAGGGTTGCCGCCGAACGAAGTTTGGCTGGCTTCGTAATCATTCGAACAGAGTCAGAATAGAACCGATGAGCGAGCTCAAAACCTGCTTCAAGCGCGTCGACTACGATCTCAGCAATCTTCTGCACTATATCGATCTCGGCGACATCGGCCTGCCCGAAATTCAGCGACCGTTTGTGTGGTCGAACGCCAAGGTCCGCGACCTGTTCGACAGCATGTATAAAGGCTTTCCGGTTGGCTATCTGCTGTTCTGGGAGAATGGAGCTACGCAGGGTGCGCGAACGATCGGCAGTACCGACAAGCCCCACGCCGCGCCCAACCGCCTGATCGTTGATGGCCAGCAGCGCCTTACGTCGCTCTATGCAGTGTTCAAGGGTAAGACGGTGCTAGATGCGGACTACAAGGATCGTAAGATCGAAGTAGCTTTCAACCCGCGCAGCTGCAAGTTCGAAGTAGCCGACGCTGCCATCCGGCGCGACCCGGAGTGGATCGCGAATATTTCCGACATGTGGTCGTCCAAGCGTTCCAGCCGCAAGATCGTCAATGACTACCTCGCACAGGTCTCAACCAAAACCCCGCTGACCGAGGACGAAGAGGAAGAGATCGCCCACAATCTCGATCGCCTGTTCGACCTGCAGAAGTACCCCTTTACCGCGCTGGAGATCGCCTCCTCGGTCGATGAGGAGCAGGTGGCCGACATTTTCGTGCGCATCAACAGCGAAGGGGTGAAGCTCAACCAGGCTGACTTCATCCTGACGCTGCTATCGGTGTTCTGGGACGAAGGCCGAGCCGACCTGGAGCGCTTCTGCCGAGAAGCGCGGCAGCCGCCTAAAGGAAACACGGCTTCGCCCTACAACCACTTCATCCAGCCCGACCCAGACCAGTTGCTGCGCGTCTCGGTGGCGCTTGGTTTTGGCCGCGGACGGCTCAAGAGCGTCTATCAAGTCCTGCGTGGCAAGGACCCCGAAACCGAGCAGTTCTCGCCAACCCTGCGCGACCAGCAGTTCGCCAAACTTGCCGAGGCCCAGGCCCTCGTGCTGAATCTTGGCTATTGGCACCAGTTCCTAAGCGCGCTGATCGGCGCTGGCTTCCGCAGTGAGGAGATGGTGTCGTCGCAAAGCGCGATCCTCTACTCCTACGCCTTCTACCTCATCGGCAAGACGCGCTATGCCATCAAGGAGCATGAGCTGCAGCGCGCCATCGGACGCTGGTTCTTCTTCTCCAGCCTCACCGGACGCTATTCGGGGTCACCAGAATCCGTAGTCGATGCCGACCTCAACCGCCTCAAGGGGGTGGAGACTGGCGATGCCTTCCTCGAGGTGCTGGATCGGCTAGTGACATCCGAACTGACCGCGGACTACTGGGCCATTACCTTACCTGCCGAACTCGCCACCTCGTCGGCGCGCAACCCCCAGCTTTTCGCCTATGTCGCGTCACAGAACCGGCTCGATGCCAAAGTGCTGTTCTCGCATAAGCGCGTCTCCGACCTGATCGATCCGGCACTCCGCACGAAGAAGAAACCGCTGGAGCGGCACCACCTGTTTCCCAAAGCCTGGCTCGAGCGTAATGGCTTTCCGGACCAGGTGCAGACCAACCAGATGGCCAACTACGCGCTGCTGGAGTGGCCGGACAATATCGACATAAGCGACACCGCACCGGCCGAGTACGTAGCCACCATTCGTGCACGCTTCAGCGACGCCGAGTGGCACACCATGAGTGAGTTGCACGCGCTGCCTGCCGGTTGGCAGGACCTCGACTTCCAGAATTTCCTGGAGCAGCGACGTGTGCTGATGGCGCGCATCATCCAGCGTGGCTTCGAGAGCCTCTGATGCAGGGGTTTTCCGAGGACACTGTCGAGCACGCCGGCATCGAGATCCTTAAGGACCTCGGCTGGCTACATCTTGGCGGCGCTATCATCGCCCCTGATGGTCCCGCGCCGCAACGTCAATCCTTTGGCGATACGGTGCTCACCAAGCGCCTGGAAAGTGCGGTCGAGACACTCAACCCTGGAGTGCCGGACGGCGCACGAAGCGATGCAATTCGCAAGGTGTTGATTTCCGAAACTGGTTCCCTGGTCGAAGAGAATCGACGGCTCCATCGCCTGCTCACCGAAGGCGTCGATGTCGAGTATCGCCAAGCCGATGGCCGCGTCGTGGGCACGAAAGTCTGGCTCATCGATTTTGCGGTCCCAGAGAACAATGATTGGTTGGTCGTCAACCAGTTCACTGTTGTCGAGGGCCGCAGTAACCGCCGTCCCGATCTGGTGCTGTTCCTCAACGGCCTGCCAGTCGCGGTGCTTGAACTGAAGAATGCCGCGTCCGAAAGCGCTACGATCGACGACGCGTTCCAGCAGCTCGAGACCTACAAGCAGCAAATCCCAGGCCTGTTCCGCACTAACACTGCGATGGTGGTCTCGGACGGCATGGAGGCGCGGATCGGCTCTTTGACTGCCGACCGAGAGCGCTTCATGCCCTGGCGCACGATCACCGGCGAGGATTTTGCGCCGCGCGGCACGCCGGAGCTAGACACGCTCTTGCGCGGTGTGTTCGATCGGCGGAACTTCCTGCGGCTGATGCGTGACTTCGTCGTCTTTGGTGATCAGGGAGCGGGGCCGTTCAAGATCCTCGGCGGCTACCACCAGTTCCACGGCGCCCAGAAGGCCGTCCGCGAAGCCGTCGAAGCCAGCGCTCCCGATGGCGACCGCAAGATTGGCGTTATCTGGCACACGCAGGGCTCCGGTAAGAGTCTTTTGATGGCGTTCTTTGCCGGCTTGGCCGTCAAGTCGCAGGAACTGGGAAACCCCACCTTGGTGGTCCTTACCGACCGGAACGATCTCGACGATCAGTTGTTCTCAACGTTCGGTCTTTGCCGCGACCTCATCCGCCAGAATCCGGAGCAGGCCAGCAGTCGAGATGACTTGCGACGCCTGCTCAGTCGCAACTCAGGCGGCGTCATCTTCACGACCGTGCAGAAGTTCTCGCCAGACGCCAGTGAAGAGCACTTCCCACTGCTCACCGATCGCCGCAACGTCATCGTCATGGCCGATGAGGCACATCGCAGTCAGTACGGCTTCGACGCCAAGCTCGACGCCAGGAGCGGCCTGCGCCGGTATGGCTACGCCCATTACATCCGTCAGGCTCTGCCCAACGCTTCGTTCATCGGCTTCACCGGGACGCCGATCGAGGCGGAAGACGTCAATACGCCGGCGATCTTCGGCGACTACATCGACATCTATGACATCAGCCGCGCCGTTGAAGACGGGGCGACGGTCCCAATCTACTACGAGAGCCGGCTGGCACGCATCGTGCTCAATGAGGACGAAAAACCAAAGATCGATGCCGAGATTGAGGCGCTCATCGAAGACGAGGCACTCAGCGAGGCCGAGAAGGCTAAAGCAAAATGGGCCAGCGTTGAGGCGCTGGTTGGTTCGCCGAAGCGCTTGAAGCAGATCGCAGCTGACCTCGTCACTCATCTCGAGGCGCGCATCGAAGCACTCGATGGCAAGGCAATGGCGGTGTGCATGAGCCGCCGCATCTGCGTCGCTCTCTATGATGAGATCGTCGCCCTACGGCCATCCTGGCACTCGGACGATGACACTCAGGGTGCGATCAAGGTGGTGATGACTGGCCAGGCATCCGATCCCCTGTCGTGGCAGCAGCACATCGGCAATAAGCGGCGACGCGATGACCTTGCGAAACGCGCCCGTGATCCCTCAGATCCCCTAAGGCTGGTGCTGGTCCGCGACATGTGGCTGACCGGCTTCGACGCGCCCTGCATGAATACCATGTACGTCGACAAGCCCATGCGAGGCCACGGCCTGATGCAGGCCATAGCGCGTGTCAATCGGGTGTTCCGTGACAAGCCAGGTGGGCTGATCGTCGACTACGTCGGCATTGCTTCCAACCTAAAGTCGGCGCTAGGCCAATACACCCAGTCCGACCGTGACAAGACCGGCATCGACGAAGAAGCTGCCATCGCGCTGCTGCAGGAGTGCTTCGAAGTGGTCGCCGGCATCTTCCACGGGTATGACCTCCGCCCGGGAATAGAGGGAGCTCCCGCACAACGTCTCACCTGTCTAGCCGGTGCGGTGGATTGGGTCTTGCGTTGGGCCGAAGAGATGGCTGGGAAGGTGACGTCGGCAGAAGAGAAGAAGCGCGCCCACCGCAAGTTTCTCGATATGGTCCTGGAATTGTCCAAAGCCTACGCGCTGGCCTCGGCGAGCGACTACGCACGCGAAATCCGAGATGAGGTTGGCTTCTTTCAGGCCGTACGCGCTGCCCTAGCAAAGAGCACCGGGACCGGGAAGATTAGCCAAGCCGATCGCGCCTTTGCCGTGCGGCAGCTGATTGACCGCGCCGTCTCCTCGGCGGAGATCGTCGATGTGCTGAAGGCCGCTGGTCTGCAGACGCCTGACATATCGATCCTATCCGACGAGTTCCTCGTTGAGATCGAGGGGATGCAATACAAGAATCTCGCACTTGAGGCGCTCCGCAAACTTCTCAACGGTGAGATTGCCAGCCGCTCATCCAGTAATGTCGTGGAGAGCAAGCTCTTCTCAAAACGCCTCGACGAAGCCGTTGCGCGATATCACGCCGGTGCCCTCACGGCAGTTGAGATGATCCAGGAACTCATAGCCCTCGCCAAGGATTTGCAGGCGGCGCGAGCGCGAGGAGAAGAACAAGGGCTCTCCGCTGAGGAGGTGGCCTTTTACGACGCACTTGCCGAAAACGAGAACGCGATTGAAGCCATGGGAAGCGAGAGGTTGCGCATTATCGCGCACGAACTCCTGGAGCAGTTGCGGATGAACGTCACCGTGGACTGGCAGAAGCGGGAAAGCGCCCGCGCCAAGATGCGGATCCTAGTCAAACGCATCCTCAAGAAGCACGGCTACCCACCGGATCTGTCGGAAAGCGCGGTGCAAATGGTCTTAGCGCAGGCGGAGATGCTGCTACGGGAGATTACCGCGCAGCACGTGTGACGGTTGGTGGCCCGCTGGTGAGACGATGCAGAATCTGCCCGTCGTCCGACGATCGCTATCCGAAGAGATAGTCGGCGGTAGTGAAGTACTCGGGGGTTTCGTAACCCAACTTCGACAAGGAGGCGACGAGTGCGTGCGATCTGCCGGCGATCATCACGGACTGCCGCGTCATTGCTTCGTTCATTGCTCTAACCTGCGGACGAGTCAGGCGTTCCACTTGAACGGTCCGCGGACGGACGTGATAGCCTATGGCGACGTCGCAGGCGATCGGCATGAAAGTGGTCTTGCCGCCAACGGATGCTTCTGCCGCCTTTCCAACTCGTGCCATCGCTATTGGGTGATCGCCCAGGACGAAGGATGCCCCCGTCGGTACGACGTAGATTGCCATGCCCCGGTTGCGCATCACGGCCAGGAGATCATCTGGGGGAGGCATGCCTTGCGCGGCGATCCGAGCGTTGTTCATGACGCGGTCGAGCTTCGCCGGCTCGTTCAGTTGAGCTCGTTCTGCATCGGTCCAGCGCAACTCATTGGCCATCCGGTTGGCGAGGGCCACGACCTGATCGCGAGTGACAAACCGGCTATGCCACGCGGCCGAACGCTTCCCCGAGTAGTAGTGAAAGTAGCAAAAGAACTCCCATGCATCCTCGCTGAGCACGGGCGTCCTTCCCGATCGCACGACCGTCAGGAGGTCGCCAATCAGTCGGGCGCCGGTCGACTCCATTTTTGCAAACCAGTGTTCGAGTGACACGTCGCGGCCGCCTTCGTCGTCCATGACGGAGTAGAGATTGTCCTCAATAAACAGGTTGTCGGGTGTTGTGGCACGGACGTCGCCGACCTGGAACTCACGGCGCCAAAAGCAAAGGCCACCCTCCGAACTCACGAAGTTTCGCAGGATCATCTGCGGAATGTAGTGGTGCCTGTGAGGGGAGTTCTTGCGAGCCATCTCGTTCCTGAAGGGAGCAGATTCCCGTCTCGATGCACAGTCGGTTCCGGACGGTCAACCGAGGTCGCGACGCTCCCCGTCGCGGCGACAATGATCAACCTTGGGAAGCCTGCGCATCGTCTGCCCTGCCCCTCAAGCCACCTCCGCCAACTCCGTCGCCACCACCCCTTCCCGCTCCGCCAGCAGCGCCAGCGCCACCTCATGCTGGTTGCGGCACCAGCGCTCCACCCGCTCGCGCGCTTTCGCCAACGCGAAATCATCCGCCACATACTCCACCCGCCGCACCAGCCGACGGTCGGCGGCGGTTTTGCGGGGGGCGCTGATCGAGAGGGGGACGCCGAAGGTCGCTGGGTCGTCGTCGACCGTGACATCCCAGATTTCGCGGGTGACGGGGCGGACGCTCATTGCGCAGATCGAGGTGATGCCGGCGGTGATGAGGAGGTCGAGGGCGGTGGTTTTGAGGCCGAGGGCGGTGCGGATGGTTTCGGCGGCGATGGGGTAAGGGCCGCGCTCGATCAGGTAGGAGGTCATTGCCAGCTCCAGGTGCGATGGCGCGACGATGCATTAATGCATAATTTTCGTCAAGCGCATCCGTGCACGAATGCACATCACGCTGCAGTCACGAGACCGACTCGACTCCGTCGCTGAGCTGGTGTTTGAATGTGAACAAACAGTGAACACTTGGGGATTGCGGGGGATGGTGACCTATTACGTCGTGCAGGGGTTCGTGGCGGGGAAGAACGGCTATCCGATCCCCGAGGAGAGCCGCGAGGTGCCCAATGCGCGCTATGCCCGGGCGCTGTGCGAGCGGCTGATGGCCGACCGCATGGCGGCGGTGGCGTTTTCGCGCAGCGGCGACCCGGCGACCGGGGAGTGGCAGGATGCGGAGATCATCTGCCGGCTGGGGGCGGTGTCGGATGAGTTGCTGGCTGAGGCGGCGGCTTGAGGGGGGGCTGGATCCTCGGAGCATTGTGGCTCCGCACCCCCTCTCTTGCGATTTCTAGGACTTAGCAAACGCTAAGCCCAAGAAATCGCTTTCTCCCCCGCAAGGGGGGAGATGATCAGTGGCCACCATACGCATCGGAGCATCAGTCGGGACTCTCCCCCTTGGCGGGGGAGAAAGCGAAAACTTGGGCTTAGCGCAGCTAAGTCCTTAGTTTTCGCAAGAGAGGGGGCGTGGGAGGCACGATGGTTGGCGCCTGCTGCGCACCCCCTCCGAGCTGCGCTAGGTCGCTGGCGCTCCCAAGCTTCGCTTGCCTCCCCCGTCAAGGGGGAGGTGGGCATCGAGGGTGGGGGTGGATCCCGAGCTGACGGTCGGCCAGTGCCCCTGCCCTACGGCGCTTCGTACTTGCCTACCACGCGGTGGCAGATCGGCCAGATGCGGCGGGATTCGGTGAATTGCTTGGCTGGGTTCCACTGCTCGAGCTGCCACTCGCGATCGTTCCAGCCGTTGAGCCGCTTGATGATCGCTTCGGCATCTTCGCCGCCGGGCGGGGTGTGGAAGAAGACGTGGTTGCGGCCGCGCGCCGGCTTCAGATGCGGGTTGATCCAGGCGATGTCGCCTTCCCAGAATTCGGGGTTCATCGAGCTGCCATCGACGATCAGCCCATAGGCGCCCTGCACCCCCTCGAGCGCTGCGGGCATGGCCATGTGGTCGACGAAATCGGAACTGACGATGAGCTTGCCATCGCCGCCCATGGCGCCCGAAAACACCGGCAAGAGGTTGCGGCGGCCCGAGAGCACCACCTGCTCGCCCGGCACATAGCGCACCGGCTGGCCCGTGCTGCGGGGCTGGGCCGGCGCTTCGGATCCGGGCGGCAGCTGGTCGGTGCTGTGGGCGGCGGCAAAGCTCAGATAGGCGATGCCGGTTGCCGCCTCGATCTTGCTGAGCGTGGTGTTGGTGAGCGCGAACTTGTACTCGGCCGAGTTCAGCGGCCGGGTCAGCGTGGTCGATGAAATACCGGCCTTTAGCGCCAGGCCCGTCGGCGACAGGCCGGTGACGCCGAGCACGTGGCGCACATACTCGACGGCGAGCTGGTTGGGTTCTGCCATGTGCATAACCTAGCACCTCTGTGCACAAATGCATCGTGCATTCATGCTTGACATGCTGTGCATTAATGCTCAGTGTATCTCCCCATGAGCAGCAGCAACGACATCTTCGGTTTCGAGTCGCCGCGCTGCGGCCAGTTCAAGCCCGAGAGGCGACGAGGAAGACCTCGCGCCGAGGCGACGAGGAAGACCTCGCGCCGAACTCCCGAGCCTGCCGGCGGGCGGGCGCAGTCGCAGGGGCGGATGCGTCGGGTTTCATGCCCGGCGTCAAACCGGAGCTCGGGCGGGCGGCAACGCCGGCATGAACCCGGCAATCCGCCCCACCCGCCACTTTTGCTGCCGTCGCTGAAGCGCCGGCGCTGAACTTCACGTCCCTGCTCGCGGTCTCGCTGCGGGCAACGCCACCACCCACCGCCGGCGCCCCCGCGCCGGTGAACGCCACCCCTTTGCCCATGGAGCCAAGCTCATGATGCTCTATCGCCAGCTTTGCCTCGCCCCGGTGCGGGCGGCCGATGCCAGCCCCAGCCAGCAGCGCCTCGCCGAGGAGCGGCGGGCCCGCGAGGCGCGCATCCGCCGCGCCGCCCAGCACCCCCGGCCCGCCTCGAATCTCGTGGTGCGGCCGTTCCACTCGGCACGCCAGCGGCCGCAGCTGCCGGCGCCCGAGGCCTGGCCGGATTACCGCGAGCCGGCGCCCTACGACACTATGGAGTACTCGGCGCGATACCTCGTCGCCGGCGCCCCGACCGCCCGCCCGATCACGGCGCGCGAGATCATCGACGAGGTGGTGACAAAGCACCGGATCAGCCGGGTCGAACTGTCAGGCTCGTCGCGGCGGGCGCTGGTCACCGCGGCGCGGCGCGAGGCCAGCTGGCGCATCCGCCACGAAGTGCTGGTCAATGGCCGGCAGATCAGCCTGCCCGAGATCGCCCGGCACCTGGGCGGCCGCGACCACACCACCGTGCTCTACAACATCCGCCGCTATGCCGCCGAGCTCGAGGCCAGGGCGCTCTCCGGCGACACGGCCCGCCCAGCACAGCAGGCGGGTGCGCGATGAGCCGCATCCGCTCCATCCACCCGGGGCTGTGGACCGACGAGGCCTTCATGGCGCTCTCGGCCCCGGCTCGGCTGCTGCTCATCGGCCTCTGGACCGAGGCGTTCGACGATGGCGTGTTCGAGTGGAAGCCGCTGACCCTGAGGGCACGGATCTTCCCGGTCGATGCGGTCGAGATGACCGGCCTGTTCGACGAGCTCATCGCCGGCGGGTTCGTGCGCCGCGAGGCGGTAGGCGACCGGCCGATCGGGCTGATCCGCAATTTCCGTGCCTTCCAGCGGCCGAAAAAGCCGAACTCCTCGGGCCTGCTGCGGCCCGAATGGGAAGCCTATGTCGGGCTCAGCCCGGTCAATGCGGAAGCAATTCTCCACCCCGCCGCCACCACTGCCGAACTCTTCGCGCAGATGGAGGAGGAAGGAGGAGAGAAGGAGGAGTCCAACCCACCCCCGCCAGTGCCTGAAGCCGAAACGCGCGAAATCTTCGCGACGCTCTGGTCGGTGTTCCCGCGCAACCCCACCAGTTCGCGGGCGCGGGCCGAAGCGGCGTTCACGGCGCTCAGTCCCGCCGAGCGCCAGCCGGTGCTGGCGGCCGCGCGGCGCTACCAGAACTGGTTCGCCGAGGATTGCGCGGCGCGCGGGCGCAGCAAGGAGGCGGGCCGGCGCTATGCCCCGCACCTCGCCAAGTGGCTCGGCGATGGCGCCTGGCGCGAGGCGGCGGGGCTGGCGCTGCAGGTCGATCCGGATCGGCCGGCGGTGACCATGGTGCGGCTCGATCGCATCCTCGATGCCACCCTGTGGGCCGCCTGCGAAACGGTGCGCGGCAAGCCGGCGCCGGCCAGCCCCTGGTCGTTCGAGCCCGAGGTGGTCGCGGCGGCCCGGGCGCTGGTCGCCACTAACCCGGCGGTGCACTGATGCCGATCCGCGCCATCGAAACCGCCCGTGGCTCCCACGTCTTCGAGCGCCGCTGCGACGGCTGCGGAGCGCTTCACGCGCCGCATGGCAAAGGCAGCCTGCGCGAAGCCATTCGCACCGGCGAATTCGGCCGCAGCCGCTGCTGGTGCGGGCCCGCCGGGTGCCGCGCCCCACGCAGGGGAGGCGCGCCATGACCTGGTCGCAAACCGGCGCCGAACACCGCGGCAGTGGCCGCAAGAACTTCATCGAACGCATCCGCGAGGTGGCGGCCGAATATTCGGATCGCGGCCTCGGGGCGAGCGCGGCGATGGCAGAGATCCGGGCGGCGTTGCGCGCCCTCGACCGACAGCTGAAGGAGACCGAACATGGCAGAGTGGTACGCGCTGAGGACACGGGCCAAGGGCGAGCGCGAGGCGCTGCGCCAGCTCGAGCAGGCGGGCTTCGAGGCCTACCTGCCGCAATACCGGATCGAGCGCTTCAACCGGCGGCTGCGGGTGCGCAAGGTCACAACGCTCTGCCACTTCCCGCGCTACCTGTTCGTCCGGATGGAGCGGCTCGAGGACACGTCGAAAGTGCTCGCCTGCCCCCAGGTGCTCGAGCTGCTGCCGGGCCGCCCGCACCCGCCGATGCCGGTGCCGACCAGGGACGTGCTGGCCTTGCGCGACGCCGAGGCCCGCCAGCTGTTCGATGACACCGACGCCGCCCGGCGGCGGCGCGGCGAGACGACGAAGCAGACGCTGACTGCCATGAAGAAGCGGTTGACCGGCAAACCGGTGCGGGTCGCGGCGGGGCCGTTCACCAGCTTTGCCGGCACGGTGGAGGCAGTGGATTCACTCGATCGGCTGAAGGTGCTGCTGGATCTGTTTGGAAGGCCGACGCCGGTGGAGCTCAGGGTTGGGCAGGTGGAGTTGGCGGCTTGAGGGGCACACGGGACGGGCAGTCGGGGGTGATGGGGCCTTCGGGCCTTGGCAGTTTCTCTCCTACCCACCGGCTGTCATCCCAGCGAAAGCTGGGACCCAACTCGCCGCAGCGCAAGTGGGTAGATGGGTCCCAGCTTTCGCTGGGATGACACCGAGTTTGGGGAGATTGCAGTGAATCGGCCCGCCAGTACTTTGCGAGCCTCGTCGCCCTCGGAACGTGCAGTCGGCGAGCTACTTCGCCGACTGCGTCCTTAACGCCTGGCTTACCCAGCCACGGCGCCGTTACCCGGCAGCTGCTCGATCATCCCCGAGCGCCCATCGCGCCCACGACCGTGCTCGTCACCCCGGCCGCCCCGGTGCTCGTCGCCACGGCCGGCGCGGTCGCCGCCGTGATCGTCACCACGCGGGCCGTGATGCGGGCCGACCAGCGGCTGCAGCGTGGCCTTCTGCGCATCGGTGAGGCTGTTGTAGAGCGCCTCGAAGCTCGGCAGCACGGCGTTCAGTGCGTCGAGCTCGGCGGTCTGGCGGGCCTGGCGGTCCTTCAGCACGGTGAGGGCATCAGGGGCGGTCGCCGGAGCAATGGCCGGCTGCAGCGTCGCGCAGCTTTCGGCAAAGCTGGTCTGGGCCGTCAGCGCCGCGGTGCGGTAGGCATCGAACAGCGGCTGCTGCTCGGCGGTGAGGGCGAGCTTGGTGGCGATATCGGCGAGCCTGGTTTCGAGCTGCGTCGCGCCATCGGTGCTGCAGATCAGCCCGGCAATGCCGCCGCGCTGGCCACGCTCACCACGATGTTCGCCCTGGGGGCCGGGGCCCTTGGCGTCGGGCTGCGTCACGGCCGGCGCATCCGGCGCTGCCGGGGCCGACTGGGCATAGGCGCCGGGTGCGAGGGCGGTGAGGCCCATGATGGCGGCGAGGGCGGTGGTAACAAGCATGCGGTTCATGATCGTCTATCCTCTTTGCTGGCCGGCTGGGGCGCCGGCACGGGGTCGCGGCGGGATCGCTGCGATCTGGGGAGAGACAACCAGCCCAAGCTGTCGGCGACCTTGCGGGGGTGCAGATTTTTCGTAAGGCTGGCGACAGCTTGGCAGGTTACAGGAGCCCGCCAAAGGGGCCCGTGGCGTGCGCATTCTGCTGATTGAGGATGATTATGTGCTCGGCGAGGCGATGCGCGATCAGGTGCGCGCCGATGGCCATGGCGTCGATTGGATGCAGCGGCTCGACGACGCGCGCGCCGCGCTCGATACCGTGGAATACGGGCTGATCCTGCTCGATCTCAACCTGCCCGATGGGCGCGGGCTGGATCTGCTGAAGCACCTGCGCAAGTCGGGCAATCCGGTGCCGGTGATCATCGCCACGGCGCAGGATCAGGTGGCCATCCGCATCGAGGGGCTGAATGCCGGGGCCGACGATTACCTGGTCAAACCCTTCGATCTCGACGAAATGAGCGCCCGCGTCTCGGCCGTGGCCCGTCGCTATGCCGGGATCGCCACGCCCGAGCTGCAGCTGGGCGCAGCCCGCGTCAACCTTGCGACCCGCAGCATAACCCTCAACGGCAAGCCGATCGGCGTCACGGCGCGCGAATGGGCGGTGCTGGAGCGGCTGCTGAGCCGGCGCGGCGGCATCGTCACCAAGGCGGAAATCGAGGATTCGCTCTATCCGTTCGGCGCCGAAATCGAAGGCAATGCCGTCGAGGTCTATGTCAGCCGGTTGCGCAAGAAACTCGGCCAGGCCGTCATCACCACGGTGCGCGGCCTCGGCTACCGGGTCGAACAATGAAGCGCCGCTCCATTGCGCTGCAGCTGGCGATATGGCTCAGCGCCGGCATGCTGGTGTTCTGGCTCGGCGGCGCCGCGATCTCCACCCTGGTGCTGCGCAGCGAGCTTGAGCAGGCGTTCGACGAAACGCTGCGCCAGAGCGCCTATCGCCTGCTGCCGCTCGCCAACCGCGATGTCGGCGACGATGTGCATGGCCGCGCCCCGGTGCCGCGGCTCGGGCGCGACGACGATAATCGCGGGCCCAAGGGTCGGCCCCTGCCCCGGCCCGACGACATGGCTCCGGAGCTCGAGGCCTTCACCTACCTGGTGTTCGACCAGAACGGGGTGATCCGGCTCCGCGCCGAGGATGCGCCCGAGGTGCTGCCGGCACTGCCGGCCAGCGATGGCCTCACCTTCATCGATGACCAGCGCGCCTTCAAATCCACCGACCGGCGCAACGGCATGGGCATTTTGGTGCTCGAAACCAGCAATGCGCGCAGCGACGCGCTGTGGGGCGCCGTCGCCGGGCTGCTCTGGCCGCTGGCGGCTCTGCTGCCGCTGGTCGGGCTCGGCATCTGGCAGGCGGTGCGGCTGGCGCTGCAACCGGTCAAGCGCCTGAGCCGCGATGTGGCGTTGCGCAGCGGCACCAACCTCACCCCGCTCAACGATGACGACCAGCCGGCCGAACTCGCGCCGATCGCCCGCGAGATCGAGGGCCTGCTCGAGCGCTTACGCGCCGCCATGGAGGCCGAGCGCACCTTCGCCGCGAGCAGCGCGCATGAGCTGAGGACGCCGATCGCCGGGGCGCTGGCGCAGACCCAGCGTCTGGCCCGCGAACTCGGCGACCAGGCCTCGCCGCGGCTGAAAGAGATCGAGCAATCGCTGCGCGGCCTCGCCGATCTCAGCGAAAAGCTGCTGCAGCTCTCCCGGCTCGAGGCCGGCTTCGCGCGTTCCGCTGATCTTGTCGACCTCGCGCCGGTGCTCAACCTGGTGCTCCGCGACTTCGAGGCGCAATCGAGCACCAAAGGCCGGGTGCGCTTCGAGCTCCACCCGGCGGCTGAGCTGACGCAACGGATCAACCCCGATGCCTTCGCCATCGCCGTCCGCAACCTGATCCACAACGCACTGCTGCACGGCGCGCCGAGTGGCCCGGTGTTCGTCACCGCCGGCCCCGGGCCGCTGCTGGTGGTGCGCAACCACGGCCCCATCGTCGCCCCCGAACTGATGGCGCGGCTCACCGAACGCTTCGCCCGCGGCCCCACCCGCGCCAGCGGCACCGGCCTCGGCCTCGCCGTGGTCGCCACCATCATGCAGCAGACCGGCGGCGAGCTGGTGCTGCACTCACCGGTCGAGGGGTGGGCGGATGGGTTTGAGGCGAGGCTGCGGCTGGGGGGCTAGCAAAGAGGCTGCAAGTACTGGCGGCCGACCCACCGTAATTGCCCCAAACTCGATGTCATCCCAGCGAAAGCTGGGACCCAACTCGCCACAGCGCAAGCGGATGGATGCCGGACGAGGGCAAGCCCTCGCCGAGGGGTCCCAGCTTTCGCTGGGATGACAGCCGGTGGGGAGGCGAGAACCCGGGCAAGCCTGCGATCACCATTGACTCCCGCCCCGCTCCGCCGTAAATGACATCGGTGTCATGACATCGGTGTCACAAATCGAGACATGACAAGAGGAGGACACGATGGCGACGATTTATGATGTGGCGAAAGCCGCCAAGGTTTCGCCCAAGACGGTGAGCCGGGTGCTGAATGGCGATGCGCCGGTGGGGAAGAAAACCCGCGCCGCGGTCACTGCTGCCATCGCCGCGCTCGGCTATGTCCCTTCGAGCGCCGCGCGCATGATGCGCTCCAACAAATCCGGGCTGATCGGGCTGATCACCGGCGCCATCTCCGACCAGATCGAGCCGGCGCAGCCAGCCGGTCTGCCCGAGCTGCTGCTGGTGCGCGGCATCCAGCAGACCATCGGGCTCACCGGCAAGACGCTGATGATCGCCGACTCGGGCAACCGCTCGGAGCGCGTGCCCGAGCTGATCAAGACCTTCCTCGAGCACCGGGTCGAGGGCCTGATCTATGTGGCGCCCTACCATCAGAATGTCCGGCTGCCGCCGGTGCCAGACGATACGCCGGTGGTGCTGACCAACTGCTACGACGATGCCGGCACCCCCGCGGTGATCCCCGATGATCGGCGTGGCCAGCATGACCTGGTGTCGCGGCTGATCGCCGCCGGACACCAGCGCATCGCCTATCTGACGCTGCGCGAGGATATCGTCGCGACCGGCCTCCGCCGTGGCGGCTATCGCGATGCGCTCGGCGAGGCCGGCATCGCCTACGATCCGGCGCTGCTGCAATGCGGCGAGATCGGCAGCCCGGAAACCGAGACACAGGTGCTGTGGACCGCCATCGACCGGATGCTGAACCTCGACCAGCCGCCCACGGTGTTCTGCTGCGGTAACGACCGGCAGGCGCTCAAGGTCTACGGGATCCTGCGCTCGCGCGGGCTCGCCGTCCCCGACGATATCTCGGTGGCCGGCTACGACAATTACCGCGTCATCGCCGAAACGCTCTATCCGCCGCTCACCACGGTGGAGCTGCCCTATACCGCGATGGGCGTGCGCGCAGCGCAGCGGCTGCTCGATCTGATTTCCGGCGAGAGCCGGAATGATACCGGCCCCGACGTGATCGGCGGGCCGGTCTACTGGCGCCAATCGGTCACCGAGCGGCGCCCACCCAACGTCTCACAGCTAAAACTCGTCAGGGAGGACTAACGACAGTGAGCAAACTTCTATTCGTTACGGGCGTGCTGCTCAGCACCGCGCTTTCATCCGGTGGCGCCTTGGCCCAGACCACGCTCACCATGTGGTACCATGGCGCCGGCAACGAGGTTGAACAGAAGCTGGTCAACCAGATCATCTCCGATTTCAACACCAGCCAGGCCGACTGGAAGGTCGAGCTGCAGAGCTTCCCGCAAGCCGCCTACAATGACAGCGTCGTTGCCGGGGCGCTCGCCGGCAACCTGCCCGACATCCTCGATGTCGATGGCCCGGTGATGCCGAACTGGGCCTGGGCCGGCTACATGCAGCCGCTCAAGATCGATGAGACGAAGATTGCCAGTTTCCTGCCCGGCACCAAGGGCGTGTGGAACGGCCAGCTCTATTCGATCGGGCTGTGGGACGCCGCCGTGTCGCTCGTCACCCGCCAGTCGACGCTCGATGCGCTCGGCCTCCGCACCCCGACGCTCGAGCAGCCCTGGACCAGGGACGAGTTCATGGCTGCGCTCGATAAGGCCAAGGCCTCGGGCACGTTCGAATACGCGCTCGACCTCGGCACGGCCTGGACCGGCGAGTGGTACCCCTATGCCTATTCGCCGCTGCTGCAGAGCTTTGGCGGCGATATCGTCGACCGCTCGACCTACAAAACTGCCGAAGGCAAGCTGAACGGCGATGCCGCCCTGGCCTTTGGCGAGTGGTGGCAGGGCCTGTTCACCGCCGGCTATGCCCAGGCGACGCAGGATCCGGCCGATCGCGATGCCGGCTTCAACAGCGGCAAATACGCCTTCTCGTGGAACGGCAACTGGGCGGCCATCGGCACGCTCGCTGCCTATGACGACGTGCTGTTCCTGCCGGCGCCCGATTTCGGCAATGGTCCCAAGATCGGCGCCGCGTCGTGGCAGTTCGGCGTCTCGGCCAAATCGGCCCACCCCGATGGGGCGGCGAAGTTCATCGAGTTCGCGCTGCAGGACAAGTACCTCGCGGCCTTCTCCGACGGCATCGGGCTGATCCCGGCCACCGCTTCGGCGGCGGCGCTGACCGAGAACTACAAGCCGGGCGGCAAGCTGGCGGTGTTCTTCGATCTGTCGGCCAAGCAGGCGCTGCTCCGTCCGGTCACCCCCGGCTATGTGGTCGAGGCCAAGGTGTTCGAGAAAGCCCTCGCCGATATCGCCAATGGCGCCAGCGTCGCCGACACCCTCGATGCGGCGGTCGACGAGATCGACGCCGATATCGAAAAGAACGGCAATTACGGCTTCTAGAGCCCTCCCTCCCCTCGGACTCCCAGGAGTCCCCTTGGACTCCAAGGGGATCCCGGCTTCGGCCGGGGTCCCCGTCCCCTGCCCTCGCGAGATCGACATGGCTTCCAAGTTCACACGCTCAAATCGGGTCGGCTGGCTGATGGCGGGGCCGGCGGCTTTGCTCATCGCGGTCTTCGTGGTGCTGCCGTTCATCTTCGCCATCGGGCTGAGCTTCACCAACCAGCGGCTGATCTCGCCCAACCCCACCGAGTTCGTCGGCCTCGCCAATTATGAGCAGCTGCTCGGCATCGGCATGCTGACGCTCGAACCCGAGCGCGACGCGGCGGGCGCCGTACTGCGCGATGCAAACGGGGCGCCAAAATACCCGACGCTGCGCAGCGTCACCCGCAACAATCCCGATCTGCCGCAATTTGCCGGCATGCGCGAGTGGTTCAGCTTCCAGCTGGGCGAGCACCCCACCTATGTGCTGGCCCGCGACGTGGTGTTCATGAAGGCGATCGTCAACACCTTCATTTTCGTCCTCGTCGTCGCCCCGGTGCAGGCCGGGCTGGCGCTGGTTCTGGCGCTGCTGATCAACCAGCGGCTCAGGGGCATCAACCTGTTCCGCGCCATCTATTTCATGCCGGTGGTGGTTTCGATCGTCGTCGTCTCGCTGCTCTGGCGCTTCATCTATGACGGCAGCAGCGGGCTGCTCAACAACCTGCTGGCGGCGCTGAGCTTCGGCGCCTTCCCCAAAATCGACTGGCTCGGCAACCCCTCGACGGCGCTCGGCGCCATCATCGCCATGTCGATCTGGCAGGCGGTGGGCTTTCACATGGTGATCTGGCTCTCAGGCCTGCAGACCATCAGCCCCTCGCTCTACGAGGCCGCCGCCATCGAGGGCTCCAGCAAGTGGCAGGTGTTCCGCTACGTCACCTGGCCGGGCCTCCGAAACACCGCCGTGCTGATCCTCATCGTCATCACCATGCAGGCCTTCGCGCTGTTCAGCCAGATCGACGTGATGACCGGCGGCGGGCCGCTCGACTCCACCCAGACCATCGTCTTCCAGGCGGTCGAGCGCGGCTATGGCAAGCAGGATATCTCGGGCGGCTCGACCATCTCGGTGATCCTGTTCGTCATCGTCTTCTCGATCTCGCTGATCCAGCGCTACCTCGCCCGGGAGAAGCAGTGATGGCGACCATCGCCTCCGATAACCGTGGCCTCCGCCTCGCGGTGCGCTATGTCGTGCTGATCCTGATCGCGGTGATCTTCATCTTCCCGCTGATCTTCATGGTGATGTCGAGCTTCAAGCCCGACCAGCAGCTGCTCAACGATACCGGCAGCTTTGCCGCCTTCCTGCCGGTGGGCGATATTTCGCTCGATAACTATGCCGATGCGTTCAAACGGGCGCCGGTGGGGCTGTTCATCTTCAACTCGGTGCTGGTCACCGGCGTCACGGTGCTGCTGTCGCTGCTGCTCTGCTCGGCCGCCGCTTTCGCCTTCGTCTTTGTCGATTGGCGCGGCCGCGAGCTGGTGCTGACGGCGATCCTTGCGACGCTCATCGTGCCGTTCGAAACCATCGCCATCCCGCTGCTCCTGATCGCCTCCAAGCTCCCCTGGATCGGCCTCGAGGGCCTGACCTTCGGCTGGCTCAACTCCTACCAGGTGCAGATCGTCCCGTTCATTGCCGATGGGCTGACGATTTTCCTCTTCGTGCAGTATTTCAAGGATCTGCCGGGCGAGCTGATCGAAGCGGCCCGGGTCGAGGGCGCCAGCTGGGGCCAGGTCTACCGCAAGGTGGTGATGCCGCTCGCCGGCCCGGTGCTGGCGACCGCCGCGATCCTCAAATTCCTCGTCATGTACAACCAGTATCTGTGGCCGCTGATGGTGGTGCAGCAGGAAGGCTACCGCCCGGTGATGGTGGGCCTCCAATACTTCTTCCAGCTCAACCGGGCCTGGGGCGAGATCATGGCCTACCTGTCGCTGATCACCGTGCCGGTGCTCGCCTTCTACCTGTTCCTGCAACGCGCATTCATCGCCTCGATCGCCTCGACCGGCGTCAAAGGCTGACGGAGTTCCTCATGGTCATTGCCCTCGAAAACAACTGGATCTGGGACAGCTGGTACGTCAATGACGGCCAGCGCTGGCACGGCTTCTTCCTCCAGGCCGACAAGCGCCTCGGCGACCCGGACCTGAGGCACCTCAACGTCACCCAGGGCCATGCCGTCTCCGACAACCTGGTCGATTGGCAGCACCTGGGCACCACTTTTGCTCCCAGCGCCGGCCCCGCCTGGGACGATTACACCACCTGGACCGGCTCGGTGGTCCGTGGCGACGATCAGCTCTGGCACCTGTTCTATACCGGCACGCGCCGCAGCGAAGCCGCGCTCTACCAGCGCATCGGCCACGCCACCTCGACGGACCTGCATAATTGGCAGCGCGTCGGCACCGGCTTCTGCCTCGATCTCGAAGGCCCGGCCGCCCCCCATTACGAGGCCGCGCACGCCATCGGCCACTGGCACGATCGCGCCATGCGCGACCCCTGGGTGATGCGCGATCCCGGCGGCAAGGGCTGGCTGATGTATTTCACGGCCCGCGTCCCCGGTGTCGCCGAACCCAATGCCGGCGGCGCCATCGGCTTTGCCACCTCGCCCGACCTCGTGACCTGGACGCTGCAGCCGCCGGTATTCTCAGGCGGCTTCGGCCAGCTCGAAGTGCCGCAGGTCTTCGAACATGGCGGCAAATGGTATTGCCTGTTCTGCACCTCGAGCGCGCACTGGTCCGAGGCGTACAAGCGCTTCAACCCGCAAAGCCCGGTCACCGGCACGCATTACCTCATCGCCGACGATCCGCGCGGCCCTTGGCAGGTGGCCCCCGGCCCCTTCCTCGATGGCGCAGAGCCCTGCCGCCGCTATGCCGCCCGCATCGTCGAAACCGCCGACGGGCTGCGCATCCTTGGCTTTGCCGATAATGGCAAGGCGCAGTTCGGCGGTTATGTCACCGACCCCGATCCGGTCACCGTCGGCCCCGACGGGCTGCTTGCGGTCACCCCGATCAGAGCTGCAGCGGAGTAGCAGACATGGCACGCGTATCGCTTGACGGTATCAGGAAGGTCTACGGCTCGACCGAGGTCATCAAGGGCGTCGATATCGACATTGCCGATGGCGAGTTCTGCGTGTTCGTCGGGCCCTCGGGCTGCGGTAAATCCACCCTGTTGCGGATGATCGCCGGCCTCGAGGATATCTCGGGCGGCACGCTCACCATCGGCGAGCGGGTGGTCAACGACCTGCCGCCCAAGGATCGCTCGATCGCCATGGTGTTCCAGAGCTATGCCATCTTCCCGCACATGACGGTGCGCGAAAACCTCGCCTTCGGCCTCACCATCGCCAAGGCCCCCAAGGCCGAAAAGGACGCCAAGGTGGCCGAAGCCGCCCGCATCCTCAAGATGGAGCACCTGCTCGAGCGCCGCCCCAGCCAGCTCTCGGGCGGCCAGCGCCAGCGCGTCGCCATCGGCCGCGCCATCGTGCGGCACCCAGGGGTGTTCCTGTTCGACGAGCCGCTAAGTAACCTCGATGCGGCCTTGCGCGTCGACATGCGCATGGAGCTGGCCAAGCTCCACGCCGATCTCGGGGCGACGATGATCTACGTCACCCACGACCAGGTCGAAGCCATGACGCTGGCCGACAAGATCGTCGTGCTCGATGCCGGCGTCGTGCAGCAGATCGGCTCGCCGCTCGATCTCTACCATCGCCCGGCCAACCTCTTCGTCGCCGGCTTCATCGGCTCGCCCAAGATGAACCTGCTTGAGGCCCGGGTCGAGGGCGTCGATGCGACGAGCGTCAAGCTCGCCTCCGCCGATCTCGGCACCCTGGTGCTGCCGCGCGCCAATGCCGCGGTCAGCCGCGGCGACGAGGTCGTGGTCGGCCTGAGGCCCCACCACCTCGGCACGAGCGGTAGCCAGCAGATCGGCGGCAAAGTGAAGCTGGTCGAGCGGCTCGGCAACGAAACCCTGGCCGCCCTCACCCTCGCCTCCGGCCAGCAACTCATCGCCGCCCTTCCGGGCGATGTGGACGTCAGCATCGGCGAAGACCTGCGCCTCGCCCCCCAACCGGAGCGGGCCAGCCTGTTCCTGAGCTCAGGCGCGGCGGTGAACTGAGGTCACAGGACGTGCAGTCGGATGGCTTCGGCGCCGATTGCGCCACCTCTAGCAGACGAGGGCGAGGCCCTCGCCGCGGTGATGCGTCCGGGCCTTCGCCCATATGCGGCGCCGATCGGCGAACTTGCCGCCGGCAGCGCCCCTAACTCGGTGTCATCCCTGCGAAAGCAGGGACCCAACTCACAGCCCGCGCAGGTGGGATGGATGGCGGACGAGGGCAAAAGCCCTCGCCGCGAGGTCCCAGCTTTCGCCGGGATGACACCGCGTTTGGGGGCGTGCGGTGGCGAACGCACCTGCGAGAGCCGCATCAGCCCCTACCGCATCAGGTGGCCGCCGTCTGCGATGATGGTCTGGCCCGAGAGGATGCGGGCATCGTCGGAACAGAGGAACAGCGCGAGGCTCGCAATGTCCTCGGCCTTTACCAGGTGCTTGACGGCCTGCCGCCCGATGGTTTCGGCCACATAGGCGGGATCGGTCGCCGTTCGTTCGACCACCGTCCGCCCCGGTGCGATGCACATGACGCGGATCCCTGCCTCGCCGAGGTCGCGGGCGAGGCACTGGGTGAAGCCGCCGATCGCCGCCTTCGCCGTGCCATAGGCGATGAGGCCCGCGGCGCCCTGCATCCACGAAGTCGAGCCGAGGTTGATGATGACGCCGCCGCCGGCGCCCTCCATGTCCGGCGTCACCGCCTGCGCCGCAAAGGCGAGATGGCGGAGGTTGGTCGCCATGCGGTCGTCCCAATAGTCCGGGGTGATGGTGCGGAAGTCGTGCCGGGTGTCGCTGCCGGCATTGTTGATGAGGATGCGGATCGGCCCGAGCTCCGACCGGATCGCCGCAATGGCGCCGCGCAGCGCCTCGATATCGGTCACATCGGCGACCCGGGTCGCGACCGTGCCGCCGATCATCCCGGCGGTGCGTTCGAGCGCGGCAGCATCGCGGTCGATCAGACCAACCTGGGCGCCCTGCCCCGCAAAGGCCAGCGCCATGGCGCGGCCGATACCGGCGCCGGCCCCGGTGATCAGCACCGGACGCCCGGCAAGACTGGGGTAGCGGTTGGACAGGCTCATCGGCCGAACGTCCCGCTCGGCTGCCCACGGACGCCCGCGGCGATGGCGAAGATGCCGCCCGACAGCGGCGCCTCCACCAGCATGCGCTCGGCGAGGCGGATGCGGCCCGAGGTGATGTAGAGCGTCTCGAGCCTGTCGCCGCCGAAGCAGCAGCTCGAAGGACGCGGCACCGGCACGCCGACGACCCGATCCAGCCGGCCGTCCGGGGCATAGCGGCGCACCGCCCAGCCGTCCCACACCGCCACCCAGATATAGCCCTCGGCATCGACGGTGAGGCCGTCGGGCTTGCCTTCGACCGGCGGGATCTGGATCACGCTGCGGCGGTTCGACAGGGTGCCGGCCTCGATGTCGAAGTCATAGGCAAAGACACAGCCCTGGGCCGAGTCGACGAAGTACATCAGCCGGTCATCCGGGCTCCAGCCCATGCCGTTCGAGACGGTAAAGCCGGTATCGTGCCGCAGCCATTTGCCATCCGCCTCGATCGAATAGAGCGAGCCGGCCGGCCGTGAGGCATCGAGGGCCATCGAGCCGGCCCAGAACCGCCCGCGGCGATCGCACTTGGCATCGTTGAAGCGGTTGGTCTCGATATCGGCCTCGGGGTCGACCACCGGCGTCAGCTCGCCCGTGGCAATGTCGAGCAGTTCAAGGCCGTTCTGCGTCATCACCGCATAGCCGCCGGCGGCGCGCGGGGCGATGGCGGTGACCATCCGCGACACCTTGGTGGTGGTGTCCTGGCCGGTGGCCGGATCGAACACATGCACCGCCGGCGCAAGGATATCGAGCCAGACCAGCTTGCTCTCCGCCGCGCTCCACATCGGCCCTTCGCCCAGATGCGCCGCCACCGGCAAGACGCACTCGGCATTGGCCGTAACCGCCGTGCGCGGCCGGTCCGGGGCATTGATGCTCATGGCTGTGGCTCCGACATTGCCCGAAATGCGCCGGGCCGCCTCCATCAGGTCGCGGCCGATGGTGTGGAGGCGCTCGACCGAAATGCGTTCGCGCGGACCGGAGACGCCGATCGCCGCGATGGGTTCATGCCGATGGTCGAGCACCGGCGCCGCCACCGACACCACGCCCGCGACATGCTCCTCGATCGACAGCGCATAGCCGCGGGCCCGCGTGAGCCCGAGATCGGCCAGCAGCCCCGGTTCATCCGGCGGAATCTTCGTCGGATCGCCGGAATTGCGCAGTTCCGCAATCAGTTCATGCTGGCGGTGCGGCGCGAGGAAGGCCAGCAGCGCCTTGCCGCCCGAGGTGCAGTGCAACGGGGCGCGGCGCCCCACCTCGATGCGGAAGCCGAACGCATCCGCCCCCAGCCGCCGGTCGATATAGAGGATCGCGCCACTCTCGATCTCGCACAGCGACACCGTCTCGTGGGTGAGATCGGCGAGCCGGTCGAGCTCGGGGGCGGCGGCGCCCCGGAGGTCGAACTCGTCCCACACCTTGTGCGCCAGCTCGAACAGCCGCGGCCCCAGCCGGTAGGTCTGGTCCGCCTCGTTGAAGCGGATCAGCCGGAACTCCATCAGCGCTTCGAGGATGCGGTGCAGCGTGCCCTTGGGAAAGCCGGTGAGCTTGAGCAGTTGCGTGAAGCGCTGTGGCCGCTCGACCTCGCCGAGCAGGTCGAGCACATAGAGCCCCTTGCCCAGGGCCGAGGTGCCCATGGGCATTTCATGCCCGCCTAGTTGCTTTGCGTCGATCGGCATTGCGGCTCCGGCTTAGCTGATTGCCTGTTCTGTAGCCGGGTCGAACAGGTGGACGGAAGCCTGCGGCTTCAGGCCCAGCCGGATTGTCCCCCCGGAAAGCGGTGTGCCGACATCGTAGAGCCGTGCGATCAGCGTGCCGTTGCCGAGCGGCTGGTGCTCGTGCTCGCCCGCCACCGCCGTCGCGACCTGCTGTCCGGGCAGCTTGAAATGCACATAGGCCTCGGTGCCCAGGCTCTCGACCAGCGTCGGGGTGATCTCCAGCGCCGGCGCATCGCCGCGCGCCAGGTCCAGCGATTCCGGGCGGATGCCGCAGAACACGGTCTTGCCTAGATAGGCCGCTGCCGCCTCGGCCACCGGCAGCCTGAGGCCGCCGGCGTCGATATTAAGGCCCCGATCGTCGCGCTGCACCTTGCCACGCAGAAAATTCATCGCCGGCGAACCGATGAAGCCGGCGACGAACATATTGGCCGGGTGATTGAACAGCGCGTCGGGCGAGCCGATCTGCTGCACCACGCCCTTGCGCATGATGACGATGCGGTCGGCCATGGTCATGGCCTCGGTCTGGTCGTGCGTGACGTAGATGGTGGTGACGCCGATGCGCCGCTGCAGCGCGGTGATTTCGGCCCGCATCTGCACCCGCAGGGCCGCATCGAGGTTGGACAGCGGCTCGTCCATCAGGAACACCCGCGGCTCGCGCACGATCGCGCGGCCCAGCGCCACGCGCTGCCGCTGCCCGCCCGACAGGGCCTTGGGGCGGCGCTCCAGGAGGTCGCTGATTTCGAGCGCCTGCGCCGCCCGTTCGACGCGCTGGTTGATCTGCTTTTTGTCGGTGCCGCGCATCATCAGGCCGAAGCCGATATTCTGCCGCACCGTCAGATGCGGGTAGAGCGCGTAGTTCTGAAACACCATGGCGATGTCGCGCTTGGCCGGCGCCAGCTCGGTCACGTCCTCGCCGCCGATAATGATGCTGCCGGTGCTGGCCGCCTCGAGCCCGGCGAGGATCTTCAGCGCCGTCGACTTGCCGCAGCCCGAGGGGCCGACAAAGACGATGAACTCGCCGTCCTTGACGTCCAGCGACATGTCGTGGAGCGCCTGGAAGGTGCCGTAGCGCTTGTTGAGGTTCTGGATCTGGATATCGGCCATCGGACTATTTCCCAGCGCCAGCGGTCATGCCGCCGACGAGAAAGCGTTGCAGGAAGAGGTAGGCGATCATGATCGGCAGCGCGGCCAGCAGCGAGGCCGCCATCACCAGGTTCCAGTCGGTCTGGTACTCGCCCTTGAAGGTGGCGATGCCGAGGTTGACCGTCCAGCTGTCGGCATTGTTGGCAAGGAACGTGCGGGCGAACAGATAATCGGCCCAGCTCAGCACGAACCCATAGAGCGAGGTGGCGGCGAGCCCCGGCGCCGCCACCGGCAGGATCACCCGGAACAGCGCGCCCCAGGGCGTACAGCCATCGACCTGCGCCGCCTGCTCGAGCTCGTTGGGAATGGAGTCGAAATAGCCCTTCAGCATCCAGGTGGCGAACGGCACGATCGCCGTCGCATGCGCAAAGATCAGCGACCAGAGCGAGCCCATCAGGCCCAGCGAGCGCATGATGCCGAACAAGGGGATGATCAGCATGGTGGCCGGCAGCATCTTGCTCATCAGGATGAACAGGCCGACATTCTCGCTACTCTTGGTCTGGTAGCGCGACAGGCTGTAGCCGGCCAGCACCGCGGCCACCATCGAGATGCCGGTGGCGGTGACGGCGACGATGGCCGAGTTGGCCATCCAGCGCAGGATGTCGGTCTCGATGAACAGCCTGATATAGGTCTGCCACTGCGGGTCGGGCGGCAGGAAATGCGGCGGATAGGCGCGGAGCGACCCGGGCGGCTGCAGCGAGGTGACCACCATCCAGTAGACCGGGAACAGCACCACGGCGCAGGCCGCGATCACCGTCGCGTAGAGCAGGATGGATTGCCAGAGCTTGCGTTTCATCGAGCGCCCCTCCCTCAGAACACGGCGTGGCTGGTCTTTTTGACCAGGAAGGCGCTGATCAGCGCGCAGATGACCAGCGTCACCACGCCCAGCGCCGAGGCGTAGCCCATGCGGAAGAACGAGAAGGCTTCCTCATAGGTCATGATGGCGAGCGTCTCGGTGGCGCCCACCGGACCACCGCCGGTCAAGACGTTGATGATCGAGAAGTCGCGGAACACCCAGAGTACGGTGAGCACCAGCGACACGCCGAGCACCGGCATCAGGCAGGGCAGCGTGATCCAGATGAAGCGCTTCCACACATTGGCGCCGTCGACGCGGGCCGCCTGGTAGTATTCCTCGGGGATCGACTGCAGGCCCGCGAGGATCATGATGGAAATGAACGGGAAGCCCTTCCACACCATCACCATGGTGACCGCCGAGAAGGCCGGCAGCGGCTGGTTGAGCCAGGAGATCGGCAGGCCGATCACCCCGAGCTTGAGCAGCATCCAGTTGAGCACGCCGAACGAGGCATCGAGGATCCACAGCCAGGTGATCACCGCCACCACTTCGGGAATGGCCCAGGGCAGCGCGATCAGCATGCGGGCGACGCCGCGGCCGCGGAACTGCTGGTTGACCAGCAAGGCCGCGCCAAGCCCCACCAGCATCGAGATGCTGGTCACCACCACCAGCAATTTGGCGCTGACGCCGATGGCGTTCCAGAAATCGCTCGAGGTGAACAGTTTGACGTAGTTCTTGAGCGTATATTCGCTGGCGCCGAAGCTCAGCGTCGCGAACTTCACGTCGTGAAAGCTGATCTCTATGGCGAGCAGCATCGGGTAAACGAGGATGCCGAGGATCAGCAGCACCGCCGGCAGCAGCAGCAGGTAACCGAGCTTTCTGGCGTGGCGCGGGCTCGCGAGGTCAATGCCGAACAAGCCGGAACTGCGGCGCACCGGCGCCGTCACCGGGCGCGGCTGGGTCAGGTCGGTCATATCAGCCTCTCCTCCTCAAGATGACTGGAAGCGGGCCGCGCGCCTGCCAGTGCGCGGCCCGCTTGTCGCTACTGCAGCGCTTCGGCTTCGGCCTGCACGGTCGCGGCGACGGCTTCGGTTGGCAGCTTCTCGATGATCATGCGCTGGAACTGCTCGGCCGCCAGCTTGGTGAACTCGTTGTTCTGCGCTTCGAGCCCCTTGGGCATGCGGTCGACACCGGCAGCCGAAGCGGCGTTGGTGGCGTCGATCAACAGCTGCATGTGCGGCACCTTCTCGAACGAGGCCGGGCCGACGGCGCCCGGACGCGGCGCCGGCGAGGCGCCGAGCTCGGAATAGAGCTCCTGGAACTTCTGGCTGGTGGCGAGCTGGATGAACTCCCAGGCCAGTTCCTTCTTTTCCTGCGGCGTCTCGGCCGCCAGGGTCAGCACGTTGGACGCCCCACCCAGCGGCGGCTGCATCGGCGAAGCCGCGTATTTCAGGTGCGGCTGGATCGCCGGATCGGCCTTCTGCAGGAAGGCGTTGATCCACGGACCATTGAGGCGCATGGCGACCTTGCCTTCGATGAACAGCTGGTCGAGCTCGGCCCCACCCGGAGGCACCAGCCCCTCATCCACCAGGGTGCGCCAGCGGTTGATCCCCTCGATGGTCTCGGGGGTGTTGATGGTGACCTTGCCTTCATTATTGGTCCAGCGGCCGCCGGCCGACAGCACGTAGATCAGCATGTCGTTGGTCCAGCCGGAATTGGCCGAAACCATGTGCACGCCGGTGCCGTAGACATCCTTGATGCCGTCGCCATCGCGATCGATGGTGGTGGCGCGGGCCGCCGCGAGGAACTCTTCCCAGGTCTTGGGCGGCTCGGCGATGCCGGCCTCGGCGAGGATCTGCTCGTTATAGGCCATGATGTACCCGAAATAGAGCATCATGATGCACTGGGTCTTGCCGTCCCATTCGCAGACGCTCTGGCCGGCCCAGCCGTTGAGATCCATGCCCGATTTCTCGATCCACGGGCCGAGGTCCTCGAGCCAGCCATTTTCGGCGAAGGTGACATATTCGAACGAGGTGAGATGCACGATGTCGGGCGCCGAGCCGGCGGCGAACTGGGTGATCATCGCGTCCGAATAGCCGTCGCGCGGCATCAGCGTGAAGTCGATCTTGACGTCCGGATGGGTCGTCTCGAACTCGTCGATGACGGCCTGCCACCAGTCGCCATAGCCCTTCTCGCCCTTCTGCCAGGACACGAAGTTCAACCGCGTTTCCGCGGCGGCGAGCCCCGGTAGCGCGACGATGCCGGCCAAGAGCAGCGCGGCAAGTGTTTTCGAAAGCTTCATCGTCAATATCCTCCCAAATGTGACGTGTTATTTGACCATCGTGGCCAGCGCCCGGGCCGATGGCTCGGCGCCATGGCCGGGCTTGTCGGGCACCAGGTATTTGCCCTCCCGCACCTCGAGCGCGGTCTCGACGTAAGGCGCGTTGCGCGCCATCACCGAGTGCTGGAATTCGTGACCCCTGAGGTTCTGCAGCGTCGCGCTGACCTGCAGGCTGGCGGCGAGAAAGATGCCCGTGCCGATGGTGGCATGCGGGATGATCTGGCGATGATGCGCCTGGGCCAGCTGGCCCATGCGGTGGAACGCCGTGATCCCGGTGTGCCCCATCTCCGGCTGCACGATGGCCAGCGGCCCGGCTTCGAGCCGGGCGCGCAGATCAAAGACATTGCGCCATTCCTCGCCCGCCGCGATCGGCACCGGCGAATGCTCGGCCGCCCGGCCGATGCCCTCGATATCCTCGGGTTTGCACACCGCTTCGAGGAACCAGGGATCGTAAGGCAGGCACTTATGCGCCAGCGCCACCGTCTCGACATCGGTCAAGGTCCAGTGCAGATCCGCCGCGATCATCGGCTTGGGGCCGAGCGCCTCGCGCAGCACCCGGAACTCCTCGACCACGCCGCTCTCGGCATGCGGCGAGGCGAACTTGAACTGGGTGAAGCCGCGCTCGAGCCAGCTGACGGCAAATTTCGCCCGGTCGGCCAGCGTCTCGCCCGGCAGGCCCGAGACATAGGCCGGCACCTCGGTGCGGCGCGCCCCGCCCAGCAGCTTGGCGATCGGGGCGTTGCGGAGCTTGCCGCAGATATCCCACAGCGCGATATCCACTGCCGCCAGCGCATCATGGGTATAGCCGCTGTGCTGGCCGCGGACGCGTTGCAGGTCGTAGAGGTCTTCGTAGATCACCGCGACATCGAAGGGGTCGCGACCGATGAGGAAGGTCGACAGCAGGTCATCGATGATGGCCCGCACCGCGCCCGGGGCGACGATGCCATAGGTCTCGCCCCAGCCCACCGTGCCATCGACCGTCTCGATGCGGCAGAGCACCGTGCGGTCCTTGGTCGGATACACCGTCCGGTTCTCGGCCCGGACGAAATAGCCGGCCTCGTTGGCGGCCTCGCCGTTCTTGGGGCCGCCCAGATAGGGCTCGTCCTGCCGGTCGATCTGGATGGTGAAACTCTCGACCGATTTGATGCGGCTCGTCATCATGCATCTCCCAGGGCAGGTAGTTTCGGCGTGGCGCCGACCGGCAGCAGGTCGGCGATCTCGGCGATCATCATGTCGATCTCGGCGAGGCCGTGGGCATCGAACTTGGGCAGCGGGGCCCGCACGCCGGAGCTGGTGAAGATGCCGCGGCGCATCAGCACTTCCTTGGTCAGCGACATCCGGTAGATCATCTGCACCAGCAGCAGCGGCAGCGAGCGGATATAGAGCTCACGCGCGCCACCGAGATCGCCGCGGCGATAGGCCCGGAACAGCGCGGCGTGGAGATCGGTGATCTCGGCTGCCGGCATCAGCGCCACTGCGCCCCGCTCGAGCTCGTCATAGACATAGCGGGCGCCACCCCCGCCCATGACGCCGTCGAGCCGGTCGCCGACAGCTTCGAGCAAGGCGGTGATGCGGGGGCCGGAGGGGAGCGTCTCTTCTTTGACGTAACGGATGGCCGGCACGGCGCGGACCACCTCGGCGATGGCGGCGACCGGCAGGCCGCTGCCCACCGGCGCCGGTGCGTTCTGCAGGATAATGTCGATACCGGCCTCGGCAGCGACAGTGCCGAAAAACGCAACCAGTGCCCCGGGATCGGCGCCGACCGATGCCGGGGCCATGACCATGGCGGCTGTCGCGCCGGCCGCCTTGCCGATGCGGCAGAAGGCGATGACTTCGGCGGGAGTTGCGGCGCTGGCCCCGACAATGAGCGGACGTCGGCCGCCGAGCGTACGGCCGACGATCCGCACCAGCGTCTCGCGCTCGGCGGCGCTCAGGTGGTCGAACTCGCTGGCGACGCCCGGAAACACCACGCCATCCGCACCCGCCTCGAGGGCGAACTCGGTCACCCGCGCCATGCCGGCCTCATCGATCTGCCCCGACGCGTCGAACGGCGTCGGCAGGACCGGCAGCACTCCCTCAAGCATCCTCAACTCCCTAAGTTCCATATGTTGGAACTACTTTCTTTGATATGGAACTGATGCCACGGGCCGTGCTAGCGGTCAAGGGCGCGCGACGAAGTTGCTGAGCGCGCCGACCAGCAGAACGAAGATCCGATGAAGATTTATGTGGAGTGGACATCAGCGAGTTTCGCCGCCGACCTGATCGACGCGGCCGGGGCGGTGGTGGCCGAGATCCGTCAGCCGCTCGGCGTCAACCAGGTGAAGGACGGAGCGTTCGAGGCCCGCTTTCGCGAGCTGATCCCGGCCGACTGGCGTCGTCGCGCCACACGCGCCTATCTCTCGGGAATGATCACCGGACGGGGCGGCTGGCTCGAGACCAGCTTCGCGCCGGCCCCCGCAGGGTTGGCGGAAATCACCGCACAGGGAAAACACCTCCTGCTCGACGGCCTGCCACTGCTGTTTCTCAGCGGCGTCAGTGTCGACGACCCGCTCCCCGATGTGATGCGCGGCGAGGAGCTCAAGGCCATCGCCGCAGCCGGAGCGCACCCCGCCGCCACCGTCATCCTGCCGGGCGCCCACACCAAATATGTCGCCGTCGAAGCCGGCCGCATCACGCGCCTTGCCACCTATATGGGCGGCGAGGCCGCCGCGCTGCTGCGCCGCGACTCGCTGATCAGCCGGCTGATTCCCGAAACCGCGGCGATCACCGAACCCGGGTTCGAGCGAGGTCTGGCGACGGCATGGAGCAGCGAGATTGCCGGCGGCCTGCTGCGACGGTTGTTCTCCGCCCGCAGCCTGGTGCTGTTCGAGCGCCTGCCGCGCGAGGATATTGCCGGCTACATCGCCGGCCTCGTCACCGGCGCCGAAATCCTCGAAGCCGAGGCGGAGTGGTCGCTGGGATCAGTGCCCGTTCTGGTCGCCGGCAGCAGCCCCGATGCCGTCCGCTACGCAACGGCCCTCCGCCGGCGCGGCATCGCCGCCGCATCGGCGCGGATCGATATCGGCGGCCTTATCGCCGCCCTTCCCGCACCTGCGCTCCTCCCGGGGTGAAGCGCAGCCGGTAGCTGCGGCTGGCGCCCGGCGGCAACCGCGAAACCCCTGGCAGGGTGGCGAACTGCCGGGGCTCGGTAATGGCGATCGGCATATCGCTCCACGGCTCGAGACAGAGGAACGGCGCCACGCCCCGGCTCCACAGCGCAAACTGTGCGAAGCCGTCGAAAGCGAGCGTCATATGCGTCGCCTCGGTGCCGAACAGCACCGAGCGGCTGGCGATATCTTTGAGGCCATGGGCGGTCGAAAAGTCGATGTCGGATGGCACGGCGACGCGTCCGTCAAAGCGGTAGCGAGGGACCGGCGCGGCGCCGAGCGGCTGCGTCTCTCCGGCCTCCACCGCGTCGAACTGCAGCCGGTGCGCCTCGCGCCGCCCTGCCCCCGGCAGCGGCCAGTTGAAGCCCGGGTGGGCCCCCAGCATGTAAGGCAGCTCGGCCTCGGCATCCGGGTTGTGCACCCGCATCACCTGCGTCAGTCCCTCGGCGTCGAGCGCGAAATCGACGCTCAGCTCGAAGGCGTAGGGGAACGCCGCCAGGGTCTCCGGCGACGATTGCAACCGCAACCGGCAGGCGTCCCGCGCCGCCTCCAGCACGTCAAATCTGCTGCCCGGCGCAAAACCATGCGGCGGCAGCTCCATCGGGGTATCACCGAGCAGCACCAGGCCGCGCGGATAATGCGACACCACCGGGAACAGCACCGGCGCGCTGCGCCGCCACGCCTCCGATTGCGCCTGCCAGATGAACTCCCCGACCTGGTGATGCCTGAGGGATGTGAGCTCCGCCCCAACAGCAGAGATGCCGGCGGTCAGCTCACCAGCCTCGAGCTCGATCGATCCCACCGAAGGTTACCCCGCCTGATTCCTGGTTTCTCGCGCCCGCAATTGAAGGCGTAACGGCTGACAAGCCAAGTGGCAGATTGCGATGAACCCCGGGGGCCCTGTTCTCACCAGGACCGCCGCTCCCAGAGCGCAAGCGCGTCGGCGCCGGCCGGAAAGCGCAACTGCCCGGTGGTATCGTGCACGGCGCGCCACACCCCTTCCGCGACATCGCTTTCGCTGGTGGTCACTTCAGGGCGGGCGCTGAACACTGCCGTGGCGTGGGCCGCGTAGGCCGGCGGAACCTGCGCAGCGAAGTCGAAGGCCGAGTTCTGCGCGAAGCGCGTGCTGACCCCGAGACCGGGCTCCACCAGCTTCACCCGCAGGCCGAACGGCGCGAGTTCGGGCACCAGGGCCTGCGAAAACCCCTCGATCGCCATCTTGCTCGCCGTGTAGGGCGCCGAGAACGGGAAGGCGCCGAGCGTTGCCGAGGAGGTGACGTTGACCACCGTACCGCTGCCGCGCTCGCGCATGCCCGGCAGCACTGCCTGGGTCATCGCCATCACCCCAAAAGTGTTGGTCTCGAAGATGCGGCGGATATCGCTGAGCGGCGCGATCTCGAAGGCGCCGCCGAGGCCCACCCCGGCATTGTTGACCAGGACGTCGATCGGCCCGGCCGCGGCGATGCAGGCGCCAATGCTGGCGGCATCGGTGACTTCGAGCGGCAGCAGCCGCATCCGCTCGGTGTCCGGCAGGATGCCCGGCTGGGGCCTCCGCATCGTGGCGATGACGTTCCAGCCCAGCTCGTGAAAGTGGCGGGCGGTCTCGCGGCCATAGCCCGAAGAGGCGCCGGTGATGAGAATGGTGTTCATGAAACTCTCCTTCAGTTGCTGGAGTTGAGAATGCGGCCGAGCCAGGCGCTGCGCGTCTCACGGGCGATGCGCGACAGCTGCGCCGTGGGGAACAGCGCGTCGAAACCGTGAAAGCCGCCGGGCCAGACATGCAGCTCGGCTTCGCCGCCGGCCGCCCAGATCCGGCTCGCAAAGGCTGTGTCTTCGTCGCGGAACAGTTCGGCCGAGCCGGTATCGATGAAGCTCGGCGGCAGGCTGCCGAGATCGGCCGCCAGCGCCGGCGACACATAGGCCGGCACTTCGGTGGCGGCGCCGAGCAGCGCCTGCCAGCCGAAGGTATTGGCGGCGCGCGTCCAGGTGGCGGGCCCCTCGGCAAATTGCCGGCTCGAGACGCTGTCATTGCGATGGTCGAGCATCGGGCAGATCAGCACCTGCGCGGCAATCGCCGGGCCGCCCCGGTCGCGCGCCAGCAGCGTCATGCCGGCGGTCAGGCCGCCACCGGCGCTGGCCCCGGCAACGATCAGCCGCGCGGGGTCGATGCGGAGCTCAGTGGCGTGCGCGGCAACCCAGACGAGGCCGGCGTAGCAATCCTCGACCGGGGTCGCGCCCTTGGCCTCCGGCGCCAGCCGATAGTCCAGCGTCACCACCACGGCGCCGAAGCGCTCGAGCCAATCAAGCGGAATATCGAGATTGGCGAAGCGGTCGCCCATCACCATGCCGCCGCCATGCAGCCAGTAGATGCAGGGCGCCGCCGCCTCGAGCCCGGCCGGGCGGAACATCGACAGCGGCAGTTCGGCGCCATCGGCAGCGGTGACAGTCAGCTCGCGCCGTTCGATCGAGCGGCCCTCGATGAAGGCTTCGGCCGGCAGCTTGTATTGGCGCAGCAGCGGCAGGCTCTCGGCATCGAGCGCCGGCGCCGCCGGCAACTCTGCCAATAGCCGGGCCAGTTCGGGGTCCAGTGCAGGGCGGGACGTGGTCATGGGAGGGTTCCTTTGGGCAAGGCGATGCCACGACGCCGATGGGCGTGTGCGGGCGTCGCGGTGAATAGGGGAGCTAGAGGACGGCTTTGCCGCCCAGCGGCACTTCGTCGGTGTAGGCGCTGTCGGCGACCAGCGGGCCAAACTCGGCGGTATAGGCCTTCGCTACGTCGCTGACGAAGAAGCGGCCATGCGCCTCGGCACTACTCCAGCCTTCGGTGACGAACACCAGGTCCGGGTTGCTGGCCGAGCGGCCGATCAGGAAGACGAGGCAGTCGTCATGCTCGAGCGAGGGAGCCCGTTCGAGCAGTGCGACGAGTTCGTCGCCCTTCCCCGGCTGGGCGGTCATTGCGGCGTGGAAACCGTGCTTGCTGGTCATTTCGAGTGTCCTTTCGATGCCGTGGAGCCCAGTGCTCGGCGGCAACGACACCAAACCATTTCCAGCATCCGGGGCGGTATCACAGGGCTCCCGACGACTTGCACGATCCTACCATCATCGAGAGAATCGTTTGAACGCAGCCTTCTCCGCTGTTACTCAAGCTCCATGCAGATCGATGAACTCAACGCCCTGATCGCCCGCCACGCCCGGCCCGATGCCTCGACGCCGGTCGAGGGCGTGCTGCTCGCCGAGCACAACGCCTCGATCGAGGAACACTCGACCACCGGCACGGTACTGGCGCTGATCGCCCAGGGCGAAAAGCGCCTGGCGCTGGGCGACCGGCTCTATCGCTACGGCGCCGGCCAATATCTTGTTGCTTCGGTTGACCTGCCGATCAGCGGCCAGTTCGTCGGCGCCAGCCCCGAGCACCCGGCCCGCGGCTTCGGCATGGTGCTGCATCCGCCCAGCATCGCCGAACTGCTGCTCGAGGCCGGCTCGGAGAGCCTCGGCCGGCCCAGCGGCGTGCCCTCCGCCCTGATTGTCTCCGACGCCCCCACCGAGCTGCTCGATGCGGTATTGCGGCTGCTGCGGCTGTTCGACCGGCCGCGCGATCTCGCCGTGCTGGCGCCATCAATCAAGCGCGAAATCCTCTGGTGGCTGATCGTCGGCGAACAGGGGGCGACGGTACGCCAGCTCGGTCTCGCCGACAGCCATCTCAGTCACATCGCCCGCGCCGTGCGCTGGATCCGCGAGCACCATGCCAGCGCCTTCCGGGTCGAGGACGTGGCGGAAATCTGCGGCATGAGCCCCTCGGCCTTCTATCGCAATTTCCAGGCGGTGACGGCGATGAGCCCGATCCAGTTCCAAAAGCAGGTCCGGCTGCAGCAGGCGCGGCTGCAACTCGCCGCCACCCCCGACGACGTCGCCGGCATCGGCTTCCGCGTCGGCTATGACAGCCCCTCGCAGTTCAGCCGCGAATACCGCCGCCAGTTCGGCGCCCCACCCAGCCAGGACGCCCAGCGCCTGCGCGGCGAGGCGAGGCTGGCATAGATGGCGCAGTGGGCGGCCCTTTCCCGTTTACGGGGTCGGCGGATGAGGGCCGGAGGCCCTCACCGCGGGGGGACCACGCGAAAGGGTGGTGGGAGGGGGGGCCCACGCACTGATCGTAAGCGGCTGGGGCAGAGGCCAGAGTTTGTGGCACCCCCCTCCCACCAGCCTTTCGGCTGGTCCCCCCTCCCCCGCAGGCGGGAGAGG
>Ga0209902_100361_pt1 | contig 56130 bp, 53 predicted proteins | sample FECB27metaG_FD_188304 | JGI IMG/M metagenome (GOLD analysis project Ga0209902, IMG submission 188304) | Cyanobacterial communities from the Joint Genome Institute, California, USA - FECB-27 (SPAdes) (version 2) | ecosystem: Environmental > Aquatic > Thermal springs > Hot (42-90C) > Microbial mats...
GCTACGAGCCGATGGGATACGGCTACCAGTGGTGGACCTTCCCGCGCGGCGCGCAGGCGCTGCCCGAACTCGACGGCGGCCTGTTCGCCGCGCTCGGCATCTTCGGGCAGCAGCTCTACATCCATCCGAAGGAGCAGCTCGTGGTCGCGATCCACAGCGCCTGGCCGCAGCCGGTGCACGGGCCGAGCCTGGTCGAGACGCATGCGCTGCTGGGCGCGCTGGCGGGCGCCCTGCGCGCCTAGGCCTTATTTCGCCAGCGCCTTCAGCGCCAGCTTGATGCCGTCGCTCACGCTCACGTCCTTCGGCAGTGCCTTGAGCGCGGCGGCCGCTTCCTTGTCGCTGTAGCCCAGCGCCACCAGCGCCTGCAGGATGTCGGCCTGGGCATCGGAGGCGGCGTGCGCGGGCAGGCCGATGTCGGCGCCGAGCTTGCCCTTGAGTTCGAGCAGGAGGCGCTCGGCGATCTTCTTGCCGATGCCGGGCACCTTCACCAGCCGGCCGGCCTCCTGCAGGGTGACGGCCTGCGAGAGCTCGCCCACGCTCATGCCCGAGAGCACGCCCAGCGCGGTGCGCGGGCCCACGCCCGAGATCTTGATGAGCTGACGGAAGGCGGCGCGCTCCTCGGCGCTGCCGAAGCCGTAGAGAATCTGCGCGTCCTCGCGCACGATGAAGTGCGTGAGCAGCGAGATCTTGGCGCCGACGCCGGGCAGGTTGTAGAAGGTGCTCATCGGCACGTCGACCTCGTAGCCGACGCCGTTGCAGTCGATCACCACCTGCGGCGGATTGCGTTCGGCGAGTATCCCGGTGAGTTTGCCTATCATTGGCGCCCCCCCGACGCTTGCGGCGCTTCCCGCCTTGGGTTGCATTTTCTGGAGCAGGGCCGGTCTTGCATGGGCTACCAATAAAGATGGAAATGGAAACCGCGTGATTCTGCGACACACCTTCGCTCCGCCCAACAACACGCGCCTGGGCCACCTGTGCGGTCCGCTCGACGCCCACCTGCGCCGCATCGAGGAAGCGCTCGCGGTGAAGATCGCGCACCGCCACGAGCAGTTCAAGATCGACGGCCCCAAGGTCAACGCCCAGCGCGCGATGGACGTGCTGCAGGCGCTCTACGAGATCGCCCAGCGACCGATCGACGCGGCGGTGGTGCAGCTCACGCTGGCCGGCGACGGCTCGATGGACGAGGACGTGGACGGCGCGGTCACGCTCGCCACCCGGCGCGCCGACCTGCGCGCGCGCACGCCCACGCAGAGCCTGTACCTCGACAACATCGCCAAGCACGACATCACCTTCGGCATCGGCCCGGCCGGCACCGGCAAGACCTACCTCGCGGTGGCCTGCGCGGTCGATGCGCTCGAGCGCAGCGCGGTGCAGCGCATCGTGCTCACGCGCCCGGCGGTCGAGGCCGGTGAACGCCTGGGCTTCCTGCCCGGCGACCTGACGCAGAAGGTCGACCCCTATCTGCGGCCGCTGTACGACGCGCTCTACGACCTGATGGGCTTCGAGAAGGTGCAGAAGGCCTTCGAGCGCAACGCGCTGGAGATCGCGCCGCTGGCCTTCATGCGCGGGCGCACGCTCAACAACGCCTTCGTGATCCTCGACGAGGCGCAGAACACCACGCCCGAGCAGATGAAGATGTTCCTCACGCGCATCGGCTTCGGCGCCAAGGCGGTGGTGACGGGCGACGTGAGCCAGATCGACCTGCCCAAGCAGCAGCTCAGCGGCCTGATCGACGCCGAGCGCGTGCTGCGGCGCGTGAACGGCATCGCGATCACGCACTTCACGAGCGCCGACGTGGTGCGCCATCCGCTGGTGGCGCGCATCGTCGACGCCTACGACGGCCAGCGCAAGCGCGCCGGCGCGGGCGGGCACTGAGATGGCGCTGGCAGCACTCACCCTGTCGCTGCAGTTCGGACGCTTCAAGGGCGTGGAACGGCACCGCGCCGCGCTGCCGCGCCACGGCGTGACGCGCTGGATCCGCCATGCGCTCGATGCCGACGCCGAGATCACGGTGCGCATCGTCGATGCCGACGAGGGCCAGCAGCTGAACCGCGAATTCCGCGGCAAGGACTACGCGACCAACGTGCTGACCTTCGACTATGCGCAGGCACCCGTGGTCATGGCCGACCTGGTGCTGTGCGCGCCGGTGGTGGCGCGCGAGGCGAAGGAGCAGCGCAAGACGCTGGCCGCGCACTACGCGCACCTGCTGGTGCACGGCACGCTGCATGCGCAGGGCTGGGACCACGAGACCGGCGAGGAAGACGCCGAGGCGATGGAAGCGCGCGAGGTCGAGATCCTCGCGGGGCTGGGCATCCGCGATCCCTACAACCGCTGAGACCCGCGCACCGATGACCATGGATGACACCGACCCGTGGCTCGTGCGCTGGCTGCCGCTGCTGGCCGAATGCGCGGGCGCCGACCCGGTGCTCGAGCTGGGCTGCGGCGACGGTCGCGACAGCGCCACGCTGGCGGCCGCGGGGCTGCGCGTGGAGGCGATCGAGCTGTCGGCACGGGCGGCGGATGCCGCGCGCGAGCGGCGCCTGGCGGGCGTGCGCGTGCACCACCAGGATTTCCGCGCGCCCTTTCCGCTGGCCGAGGGGCAGCGCATCGGCGTCGTGCTCGCGAGCCTGTCGCTGCACTACTTCGAATGGGAGCAGACGCTGGAACTGGTCGAGCGCATCCATGCGCTGCTGCGGCCCGGCGGCGTGCTGCTGTGCCGGCTCAACTCGGTCAACGACCGGCACTACGGCGGCCGCGGCCCGGGGCGTTCGGACGAGGACAACCTCTACCTCGTCGACGGTTCTCCCAAGCGCTTCTTCGAGCGCGGCACGGTGCAGCGGCTGTTCGCGCGCGGCTGGCACATCGCGCAGCTCGAGGAGCTGAGCATAGCCCGCTACGAGCACCCGAAGGTGGCGTGGGAAGCGCTGCTGCGGCGCGACTGAACCAGGGGGCGCCGCCCTCAGCTCATCTGCAGCGGAATCGTGACCGGCCCGTCGTTGAGCAGGTGCACCTGCATGTCGGCGCCGAACTCGCCCGTGGCCACCACCGGATGCGCGGCGCGCGCCTGGGCGACGAAGTAGTCGTAGAGCCGGCGGCCCTCGTCGGGCGGCGCCGCGAGCGTGAAGCTCGGGCGGTTGCCGCCGCTCACGTCGGCCGCGAGCGTGAACTGGCTCACCACCAGCAGGCCGCCGCCGATGTCCTGCACGCTGCGGTTCATCTTGCCGGCCGCGTCGGAAAAGATGCGCAGCTTGAGCATCTTGGCGAGCATGCGGTCGGCCGCGGCGTCGGTGTCGCCGCGCTCGGCGCACAGCAGCACGAGCAGCCCGGCGCCGATCTCGCCGACGGTACGGCCCGCGATGTCGACGCGTGCCTGCGCCACGCGCTGGAGCACTGCTTTCATGGATGGGATTCCTCGGGGATGTCTGACGGAAGCTGGGTGGCGCGGGCTTCCATGCCCAGCGGCAGCAGCTGGATGGTCACGCGCAGGCCGGGCACGGCGTCCATCAGGGCCTGCTCGAGCGCATCGCGCAGGGCGGCGGCGCGCTCCAGGGTCCAGTCGCCGGGCACGTGCATGTGCAGGTCGGCGAAGCGGCGCTGGCCGGCGCTGCGCGTGAAGATGTCGTCGAAGCGCAGCCGGCCGCCCTCGGGCACGCCGGCGGCGAAGCGCTCGAGCGTGGCGCGCAGCAGTGCCTGGGTCTCGGGCTCGAGCGCCTGGTCCATCAGGCCCTGCGAGGAGCGCCAGACCAGCTTCGCGCCCTCGCGCGCGATGTTGAGCGCCACGCCGATGGCCAGCAACGGGTCGAGCCAGAGCCAGCCGGTGAAATGCACCGCGACGATGCCCACCAGCACGGCGGCCGAGGTCCAGACGTCGGCCATCAGGTGGCGCGCGTCGGCCTCGAGCGCGATCGAGCGGCGGGCCTGGGCGGCGCGGAACAGCAGCCACGCGAGCCCGGCGTTCAGCCCCGAGCTGACGATCGACAGCGCGAGGCCCCAGCCGAGCTGCTCGAGCGGCTGCGGCGCCAGCAGCCGCTGCACCGAGACCCAGAAGATGGCCACGGCCGCGCCCACGATCAGGATGCCCTCGAAGCCCGAGGAGAAGTACTCGGCCTTGTGGTGGCCGTAGGGATGGCCTTCGTCGGCCGGGCGTTCGGCGATCGTCACCATGGCCAGCGCGAAGGTGGCGCTCGCCAGGTTGACGAAGGACTCCATGGCGTCCGAGATCAAGCCCATCGAATGGGTGATGTAGCCCGCGAGGCTCTTGAGCACGATCGTGACCAGCGCCACCGCGATGGACGCCCGCAACAGGGTCTTGGGGGTCAGATTCATGCGAGCGTGGAGGGTGATGACGGCGACAGGCGACAGGAAAAACGGTAAAAGGCCGCAGTTAGCCACCGAATTATCATGTTCGTGTCCAGGTGTAACGCCTTCGCATTAATAATTGTGTCCGCCCCGAAACAGTTCGCGGAAAACCCGATGATGCACAAGAAATTCCTCCTGCCCCTGCTGGGCTGCGCGCTGCTTGGCGCCGCGGCGATCTCGCAGGCGCAGACCGCCCCGAGCACTCCGGCCGCCGCGCCGGCTCCCACCACGGCCGCCGCAGCAGCGCCCGCCGCGACCGCCCCCGAGCGCCAGGCCGGCTTCGTGAAGTCGGTGCGCGGCGACGTCAAGCTGCTGAGCGCCGCCGCCACCGCCCGCAACGCTGTGCCCGGCGACGCCCTGGCCTCGGTCGACCGGATCGTGACCGGCCCCGACTCCTCGGCCGCGGTCGTGCTGCGCGACGACACCACGCTGGTGGTCGGCCCCTCCTCGCGGCTCGACCTCAAGCAGTTCCACTTCGACGCCACCACCCACGAAGGCGGGCTGCTGGTTTCGCTGCTGCGCGGCTCGATGCGCATGATCACCGGCCTGATCGGCAAGACCAACCCCGACGCGGTGCGCGTCGAGACGCAGACGGCGACCATCGGCATCCGCGGCACCGACTTCATCGTCCAGACCGACGGCCAGCCATGATGCGTTCCGGTTCCAGTTCCCTCATTTCCTCCCGCCTGCGCTTCCTCGGTGCCGCGTTGCTGGTCGCGCTGCTCGCGGCCTGCTCCTCGCCCGCCACCCGCGTGGTGCTGCTGCCGCAGGCCGATGGCTCCGCCTCGGCGGTGGTGGTGCGCGCCAAGAACGGCGAAGAAGTGCTCTCGCAGCCCTACCAGCGCGCCACGGCCAAGCAGGGCGCCTCGGGCGCGCCGGTGGTCGACGCCGCCGATGCGGCCAAGGTGCAGGCCGAGAACAAGCCACTGTTCGACATGCGTCCGCCGCCGTCGCAGCGCTACACGGTGTACTTCGAGCTCGGCACCATCACGCTGACGGCCGCCTCGCAGAAGATCATGGAAGAGGCGTTGGCCGCCGCCCAGGCGCGTCCGGGCGGCGACATCGTCGTGGTCGGCCACACCGACACCAAGGGCACGCTGCAGAACAACGACGCGCTCTCGCGCCGCCGCGCGCAGGAAGTGGCCCAGCTCTTCATCGAGCGCCGCTTCCCGGCCAACCGCATCGAGGCCGCGGGCCGCGGCGAACGCGAACTGGCGGTGCCGACGGCCGACGAGGTCGACGAGCCGCGCAACCGGCGCGTGACGATCGAAGTGCGCTGAGGCGCGCCCCTCGCGCAAAAAAGGCCGGGATCGACCCGGCCTTTTTTCTTGGGAGCGCCCGCCTCAGGACAAGGTCACGCGCGCGAACTTGCGCTTGCCGACCTGCACCACGTAGCTGCCGGCCGGCAGCTTGAGCCCCTTGTCGCTGACCACCGCGCCGTCGATGCGCACGCCGCCGCCGTCGATCAGGCGGTTGCCCTCGCCGGACGAGGCCGCGAGGTTGGCCTGCTTGAGCAGCTGGCCGATGCCCAGCGGGGCGCCGGCCAAAGTCACTTCCGGGATCTCGTCGGGCACGCCGCCCTTGCTGCGGTTGACGAAATCCTGCTCCGCCGCCTCGGCCGCCGCCGGGCTGTGGAAGCGCGCCGTGATCTCCTTGGCGAGCGCGACCTTGGCGTCCTTCGGGTTGCGACCGCCTTCGATCTCGGCCTTGAGCGCCGCGATCTCCTCGAGCGAACGGAAGCTCAGCAGCGTGTACCAGCGCCACATCAGGTCGTCGGAAATCGACAGCACCTTGGCGTACATGGTGTTGGCGTCTTCGCTGATACCGATGTAGTTGTTCTTGCTCTTGGACATCTTCTCGACGCCATCGAGCCCTTCCAGCAGCGGCATAGTGAGTATGCACTGCGGTTCCTGGCCGTATTCCTGCTGCAGATGCCGGCCCACGAGCAGGTTGAACTTCTGGTCGGTGCCGCCGAGCTCGAGGTCGCTCTTGAGCGCCACCGAGTCGTAGCCCTGCATCAGCGGGTAGAGGAACTCGTGCACCGAGATCGACTGGCCGGCCTTGAAGCGCTTGTTGAAGTCGTCGCGCTCCATCATCCGCGCCACCGTGTACTTGGCGGCCAGCTGGATCATGCCGCGCGCGCCCAGCGGGTCGCTCCATTCGGAGTTGTAGCGGATCTCGGTCTTCTCGGGATCGAGCACCAGGCTGGCCTGCTTGTAGTAGGTCTGGGCGTTGGCCTCGATCTGCTCGCGCGTGAGCGGCGGACGCGTGCTGTTGCGGCCCGAGGGGTCGCCGATGGTGGTGGTGAAGTCGCCGATCAGGAAGATCACGCGGTGCCCCAGGTCCTGGAGCTGGCGCATCTTGTTGAGCACCACCGTGTGGCCGATGTGGATGTCGGGCGCGGTCGGGTCCAGCCCGAGCTTGATGCGCAGCGGGGTTCCGCTGGCTTCGGAGCGTTGCAGCTTGCGGACCCACTCGTCCTGGGGGAGCAGTTCGTCAGCCCCCCGGAGGGAGATTTCGAGCGCGCGTCCTACACTATTTGAAAGGTCCATGGATGTAACAGATTCGGCGTTCATGGGCTTTTTTTGGCTGACTTTTTGAGTGCGGAAGCTATACTCGCCCGACTTTTTCAAGCGCCGGATTCTAAGCGGCGCTTTTTCCGCACCGTCCTGCCGCCCTGACCGCTCTGGGCTCTGCAGCGCGGATCTGCAGAAACCTGAGCTGGAATTCATAGTTTGATCAACGGCATTCTTGCCGCCGAGGAGCTTCTCGCTTCTCGCGTGGCTTATACGTTCCGGACCTACCCCAAGCAGATCACCGCGGTCATCGCGGCGGCTCTGCTGAGCGCCGGAACCCTCGCCGTGGCTTCGCTCGGACCCGACGCCTCGGACCTCCCGGTCCACCAGGTGCTCGAAGCCACTTCCGCCCCCCTGTCGTTCGCCGACCAGGCCACGTCGCTCGAGGACTTCAGCTTCACGCTGTTCCGCACCGACGTCACCCGCTCGAGCGACACCGCCGAGGCGCTGCTCAAGCGCCTGGGCATCTCCGACCCGGTCGCCAGCGCCTTCGTGCGCGGCAGCGGCGAGGCCCGTTCCGCGCTGTTCGCGCGCGCCGGCCGCACCGTGACCGCCGAGGCCACGCAGGACAACCAGCTCAAGAAGCTCAGCGCACGCTGGATTCCCGACGGCGACGGCGGCTTCAAGCGCTTCGTGATCGAACGCACGCCCGTGGGCTTCGTGGCCCTGACCGAGCGCGACACCCTCACGCCGGGCGCCCGCCTGGCCAGCGGCACCATCCGCAGCTCGCTGTTCGCCGCCACCGACGAAGCGCGCATCCCCGATGGCGTCGCGAGCCAGCTGGCCGACATCTTCGCGGGCGACGTCGACGTGCGCCAGCTGCGCAAGGGCGACCGCTTCGCCGTGGTCTACGAGACCTTCGAGGCCGACGGCCAGGCTCTGCGCAGCGGCCGCGTGCTCTCGGCCGAGTTCGAGAACAACGGCAAGATCCACCAGGCCGTGTGGTTCCAGCCGCCGGGCGCGGGCCAGAAGGGCAGCTACTACCGCCCGAACGGCGACAGCCTGCGCAAGGCCTACCTGGCGACGCCGGTGGAATTCACGCGCGTGTCGAGCGGCTTCGCGATGCGCATGCATCCGATCCTCAACAGCTGGCGCCAGCACAACGGCATCGACTACGCGGCGCCCACGGGCACCGCCGTGCGCACGGTCGGCGACGGCACGGTCGACTTCGCCGGCACGCAGAACGGCTACGGCAACATCGTCATCATCAATCACCGCAACAACCAGCAGACGGCCTATGCGCACCTGAGCCGCATCGACGTCAAGGCCGGCCAGAGCGTGAGCCAGGGCCAGACCGTCGGCGCCGTGGGCTCCACGGGCTGGGCCACCGGTCCGCACCTGCACTTCGAATTCCGGGTCAACGGCGTCTACCAGAACCCGACCTCGATCGCGCAGGAAGGCGGCGCCCCGATCACCGCGGCGATGCGCCCTGCCTTCGAGCGCATCGCCGTCGGCGCGCGCAACGAACTGGCCGCCGCGTTCTCGGTGGTGCAGGCCAGCGCGGACTGAGCGCCGCGCTCCTCCTCTCCTATATAGAAGCGCCGGAACGTCCGGCAGCTCCCCCATCCCCATGGCCACCGGCGATCTCTACATCGGACTGATGTCGGGCACCTCGCTCGATGGCGTGGACGGCGTGCTCGCCGACTTCTCCGACGGCGGGATCTCGGTCACCGGCTACGCCACCGCCCCCTTCCCGGTCGGCCTGCGCGGCGAGCTGATGGCCCTCAACACCCCGGGCGACAACGAACTGCACCGCGCGGCGCTCGCCGGCAACGGGCTGGCGCGCGTCTACGCGGGCGTGGTCGAGCAACTGCTGGCCGATGCCGGCCTCGAACCCGGCGCGGTCCGTGCCGTCGGCGTGCACGGCCAGACCGTGCGCCATCGGCCCGGCGAATTCGACGAGGTCGGCTACACGCTGCAGCTCAACAACCCGTCGCTGCTGGCCGAGCTCTGCGGCATCGACGTGGTGGCCGACTTCCGCAGCCGCGACCTCGCGGCCGGCGGCCAGGGCGCGCCGCTGGTGCCGGCCTTCCACCGGGCGCTGTTCGCCGGGCCCGGCGAGCCGATCGCGGTGCTGAACCTCGGCGGCATCTCGAACCTGAGCCTGCTGCCGGCCAGCGACGCACCCGAGGGCGCGGTGGTGCTGGGCTTCGACTGCGGCCCGGGCAACGCGCTGATGGACCACTGGTGCCAGCGCTACCACGGCCAGCCCTTCGACCTCGACGGCCAGTGGGCCGCGAGCGGCAAGGTGCTGCCCGAGCTGCTCGCGCGGCTGCAGGGCGAGCCCTTCTTCGCCAAGGCCCCGCCCAAGAGCACGGGGCGCGACCTGTTCAATCCCGAATGGCTGGCGGCGCACGTGGGCACCGGCGCGGCCGACGCCCCGGTCGACGTGCAGGCCACCCTCGCCGAGCTGACGGCCAGCACCTGCGCGGCCGACCTGCTGCGCTACGGAAAAGAGAGCAAGCTGCTGATCGTCTGCGGCGGCGGCGCGCTCAACGGCCACCTGCTGGCGCGGCTGCGTGCCCTGCTGCCGGGCATCGCCGTGGTGGCCTCGAACGAACGCGGCCTGCCGCCGCAACAGGTGGAGGCGGCCGCCTTCGCCTGGCTGGCGCGCGCCACGATGCGGCGCGAGAGCGGCAACCTCGCCAGCGTGACCGGCGCGCGCGGCGCGCGCGTGCTGGGCGCGATCTACCCGGCCTGACTCAGCCCTGGCCCGAGACCTCGGGCTGCGCGGGCCGTGGCGCCCGCACTTCCGCCGGCAGATGCCAGAAGATGAGCGCCGAAGCCACCGTGATCAGGCCCATGCTCGCAAAGGTGGCCTGGAAGGCATCGAGCGTGCGCACCGCGGTGTCGGTGCCGAAGATGCCGTTGTAGCCCGCCAGCACCGCGCCCGCGGCGGCCACGCCCATGCTCATCGCGAGCATCTGCACCATCGACAGCAGGCTGTTGCCGCTGCTGGCCATGCTGCCGTCGAGGTCCTTGAGGGTGATGGTGTTCATCGCGGTGAACTGCAGCGAATTGACCGCGCCGAAGAACAGCAGCTGCAGCACGTGCAGCGCGACGGGCTGGCCCGGTGCCGTGAGGCCGAAACTGGCCATCGCGAGCCCCACCAGCACCGTGTTGACCACCAGCACCTGGCGGTAGCCGTGGCGCGTGATCAGCGAGGTGGCAAAGCGCTTCATCGCCATGCCGGCCAGCGCCACTGGCAGCATCATCAGGCCCGCGCGCACCGGCGAATAGCCCATCGACACCTGCAGCAGCAGCGGCACCAGGAAGGGCATGCAGCTGCTGCCCAGGCGCGAGAACAGGTTGCCGAGCAGGCCGATGCTCAGGGTCGGCACCTTGAACAGCGAGGGCGCGAACAGCGGGTCAGGCGTGCGCGCCGCGCGCAGCCAGTAGGCCGCCACGCTCGCGAAGCCGAACACCAGCACCACCATCACGCCGCCCTGGCGCAGGCCGAGCTCGGCCACGCCGTCGAGCGAGAGCGAGATCGCCACCATGCCGAAGGCCAGCAGGCCGTAGCCCACGCCATCGAAGCGCCGCAGCGCAGCACCGCGCAGGTCGGGCATGAAGCGCAGGGTGGCGATGCAGCCGGCCAGGCCCACCGGCACGTTGATCAGGAAGATCCAGTGCCACGAGGCGTACTGCACCAGCCAGCCGCCCAGCGTGGGCCCGAGCAGCGGTCCGATCAGGCCGGGAATGGCCACGAAGCTCATCGCCTGCAGGAACTCGCCGCGCGGCACGGTGCGCAGCAGCGCCAGCCGCCCCACCGGCAGCAGCAGCGCGCCGCCGAGCCCCTGCACCACGCGCGCGGCCACCAGCTGGCCCAGCCCGTGCGAGAGCGCGCACAGCACCGAGCCCAGCGCGAACAGCACGATGGCCGCGAAGAACACGCGCCGGGTGCCGAAGCGGTCGGCGATCCAGCCCGAGGCCGGGATCAGCATCGCCATCGTCAGCGCATAGGCCACCACCACCGACTGCATGCGCAGCGGGCTCTCGCCGAGGCTGGCCGCCATCGCCGGCAGCGCCGTGTTGATGATGGTGGCGTCCAGCGTCTGCATGAAGAAGCCCACCGCCACGAGCCACAGCAGGCTCTTGCGGGCGGGGGCGACGGCGGTGTTGGCTACGGCGGTGTCGGGCGGCATGGGCGGGGATGGAGGCGCAAAGCAAAAAGCCGCCCGGAGGCGGCTTGGTGGGGGAATGGTGCGCTGCGGGCAGGCACCATCGGTCGGATCAGGCCGAGAAGCTGGAGCCGCAGCCGCAGGTGCTGGTGGCGTTCGGGTTCTTGATCACGAACTGGGCGCCCTGCAGGTCTTCCTTGTAGTCGATCTCGGCGCCGACCAGGTACTGGTAGCTCATGGCATCGATCAGCAGCGACACGCCGTTCTTGGTCATGGTCGTGTCGTCTTCGTTGGTGATCTCGTCGAAGGTGAAGCCGTACTGGAAGCCCGAGCAGCCGCCGCCCTGGACGAACACGCGCAGCTTGAGGTCGGGATTGCCCTCTTCGGCGATCAGGTCGGCCACCTTGGCGGCCGCGCTGTCGGTGAAGACGATCGGTTCGGGCATCTGGGTCTGGATGTTTTCGGCAAGGGCGCTCATGAGGGGAAACTCCTGGAGAGGGGCCGGAACATGCGGCCAAGGGAGGGAATGCTACTGCAATGCGGGCTTTGGAGCCGGGGCTGCAGGCGGTGCACCCAATGCAAGTGGGGTCGCAACCACACGAGGGCAAGGCCGGCTCGGCCGGTGATGCTCATGAAAAAACCGCCCGAAGGCGGTTTTCTCGGCAGGCGAAGGCTGGAGATCAGCGCTTCGAGAACTGCTTGCGGCGGCGTGCGGAGTGCAGACCGACCTTCTTACGTTCGACTTCACGCGCGTCGCGGGTGACGAAGCCGGCCTGGCTCAGCACCGGCTTGAGGCTCGCGTCGTAGTCGATCAGCGCGCGGGTGATGCCGTGGCGGGTTGCGCCGGCCTGACCCGATTCGCCACCGCCGTGCACGTTCACCATGACGTCGAAGGCTTCGAGGTTGTTCGTCAGCGCCAGCGGTTGCTTGGCGATCATGATCGAGGTCTCGCGGCCGAAGAACGCTTGGATGTCCTTGCCGTTGACCGTGATCTTGCCGGTGCCCTTCTTCAGGAACACGCGAGCGACGCTGGATTTGCGACGGCCGGTGCCGTTGTTCCATTCACCAATCATTCTCAAGGCTCCTTACAGTTCCAGCACTTTGGGCTGTTGGGCGGTGTGCGGATGCTCTGCACCACCGTACACCTTGAGTTTCTTGATCATGGCGTAGCCGAGCGGGCCCTTGGGCAGCATGCCCTTGACGGCCTTCTCCAGCGCGCGGCCGGGGTGCTTCGACTGCATGTCGCGGAAGTTCGTCGCCGTGATGCCGCCCGGGTAACCCGAGTGACGGTAGTACACCTTGTCGATGGACTTGGCGCCGGTGACGCGCAGCTGTGCTGCATTGATGATGACGATGAAGTCACCGGTATCGACGTGAGGCGTATAAATGGCCTTGTGCTTGCCGCGCAGACGGAGGGCAACTTCGCTGGCTACCCGTCCGAGGACCTTGTCGGTCGCGTCAATCACAAACCACTCGTGCTTCACGTCAGCGGGTTTTGCGCTGAACGTGGTCATGAGATTTCTCTTTTCAAAAGAGGGTTTGGCGGCCCTTTTCCACGGTCGGTTTTCCTCTGGTGGGAATCTCTTAGGTGGTGGAAGTACTTCGCCGCGGGGCCACAAAAACGCTGCGAAGCCCGCGATTATACGAAGAATCGGGGTTGGCGGGCAATTTTCCCGCCGGACGCCTCCCGACGCCCGGTTCGCCCTCAGCGCCAGACCCGCACCAGTTCCAGCGTTTCCCGGGCCATCCCCAGGTAGACGCGACGGTATTCGGCCTCGAAGCGGACCACCCGCGCCATGTCCGGCGAGTAGTAGGCCGTCGCCTTGAAAGGCAGCGCCTGCGCCGGCCCGTTGCCCACGGCGGCGAACATCCAGCCCTGGTAGGCGATCTGCTGCACGGTCAGGTCCGCGCCGTCGACGGTGAGGCGGCTGGTGCCGACCACCGAGGCGTCGAGCTCGAAGCGCGCCTTCTCGCCGTTGGAGGCGGTGTATTCGCTGCGCCAGCGCATGCCCGGCGCGAGCGCCGGCCGGCCCCACCCATCGGGCGGCGAGGCCGAGTCGAACAGCCCGCCGGCCGGCGAGGACACCGAGACGAGCTGGCCATCGGCCTTCTCGATCCTGGCCCCCTGGTTGAACAGGATGCGGTCGCCGTCGATGCGGTCGACGCGATAGTGCACCGGCGTGCGGACCTGCGTGAAGCCGTCGATCAACGCGTATTCGAGCGAATTGCCCTGGCGGAGCGCGAGAGGGCCCTGGGGCTTCGCGGCCGCGAGAGCCGGTGACGGCGCCACAACGGGAGGCGTCGGCGCTGGCGCTGGAGGAGATGCCGGCAACGGCGCGGCAACGGGCGTCGCCGCCACGACCGCCGCCTCCTCCTTGCGCTCGGCCGTGGCCGGCAGATTCGACCGCACCACGGTACCTGCCGCCACGGTGTTGTCGCGGTGATCGCCACGGTCGTAGAGGCGGTCCTCGCCGAACACCAGCCGGACCCAGGTCGGGTAGGTGTAGGCCGCGCCGGTGCCCACGTCGACGGCCGCGCCCAGCACCCCGCCGAGCAGGATGTTGCCGGCCAGCCCGGCATTGGCGCGCGACACCGCCTGGCCCGTGGCCGCGGGCTGGCCGCTCAGCTCGCAACGCATCATCAGGTTGCCGCCCGAGCGGCGCACCAGGGCGCTCTGCCCCGACAGAACCGAAGCGCTGCCCTTGTCGTTCGACAGCCGGCAATCGGCCCCCACCAGGGTCTCTCCCTTCGCGGTGAAGGTCTCGACCTTCACCGGCTGCTCGGTGCCCTGGGTGACCGACGCGCACCCCGTCAAAATAGACAGCACGCCCGCACCCACGCACAGGCCCCAGAATCTCCACCCTGCTCCACGCATTTGCGCCCTCTTGTTAATTAATGTTTCCGGCGCGCGAGTCTAGCGATCTCGCCGGATGCATGCCTCCACCTTTTAGGTACTTCTTCTCATGTTCAGCTACCGCCACGCCTTCCATGCCGGCAATCACGCCGACGTGCTCAAGCACATGGTGCTGATCGCCACGCTCGATCACATGCTCGAAAAGGAGACCGCCCTGACGGTGGTCGACACGCACGCGGGCGCGGGCCTGTACCGGCTCGATGGCGACTACGCGGGCACCAGCGGTGAGGCCGCCGAGGGCGTGCTGCGCCTGGTCGCCGACCCCAAGGCCGCGCCGGCCCCGGCGCCCGCCCCCGCGACGACGGCCGCCGCCAAGAAGGCGGCCAAGGAAGCCGAGGCTCCGCTGGCCGATGCGCTCGCGCGCTACCTCGAGGTGATCCACGACTTCAATGCCAAGGGCGGCGCCCGCGTCTACCCGGGCTCGCCGTTCATCGTGCAGCACCTGCTGCGCGACCACGACCGGCTCAAGCTGTTCGAGCTGCATCCCACCGACAGCCGCACGCTCACGGCCAACATCGCGCAGCTCGAGGCCGGCCGCCAGATCGCGGTGCTGCACGAGGACGGCTTCGGCAGCGCGACCAAGTTCCTGCCGCCGCCCTCGCGGCGCGCGCTGGTGCTGATGGACCCGAGCTACGAGCTCAAGACCGACTACGGCCGGGTGCTCGATTTCGCGGCCGAGGCGCTCAAGCGCTTCGCCACCGGCACCTACGCGGTCTGGTACCCGATCATTCCGCGGCCCGAGGCGCACGACCTGCCGCGCCGCCTCAAGACGCTGGCCACCAAGGCCGGCAAGTCCTCGCTCAATGTCACGCTGACGGTCAAGTCGAGCAAGATCACGACCGCGCCCAGCGGCGAAACGCGCCGCCCGGGCCTGCCGGCCAGCGGCATGTTCCTGATCAACCCGCCCTATACGCTGAAGCCGCTGCTCGAGGCGGCGCTGCCGCAGCTGGTGCAGAAGCTGGGGCAGGACCGCAACGCGGGCTTCACGGTCGAAGCCGCGGGCTGATCCGCGCGGCGGCCGTTCAGCGCCGCCGTACCGGCGCGCGGCGCGCCGGCACCTTGCGGGCCGCCGCGGGCTGGGCCTGCGGCCGCACCGGCGCCACGTCGAGCGAGGGCGTGTCTGTCTCGCCCGGCTGCGCCAGCTCGCCGTCGCAGCGCATGCCCTCGCGGTCGATGACGGTCAGCGCCACCTGCTTGATGCCCAGGCTCGCGAGCCCGATGCGGTCGGCCGCGGCGCGGCTCAGGTCGATCACGCGGCCCTGCGTGTAGGGACCGCGGTCGTTCACGCGCACCAGCACTTCCTTGCCGTTGACGAGGCTGCGCACGCACACGCGCGTGTTGAAGGGCAGGGTCTTGTGCGCGGCCGTCAGTGCGCCCATGTCGAAGCGCTCGCCGCTGGCGGTGCGGCGCTGGTGGAACTGGATGCCGTACCACGAGGCCCCGCCGCGCTCGAAGATCTCGCCGCGCGGTTCGTCGCCCGGCAGGCCGTCGGCGGGCAGTTCATCGGGCCCGGTCACCGCGAGGTCGTAGCGCACCGAGGGCACGTTCGAACGCGGCTCGGCGCCGGGCGGCACGGTCATCTGGCGCGGGATCGGCGACAGGCTCTCCTGCGCCACGGTGTCCGACGCCGCGCCGCCCTCGGTGGCCGGCGGCATGGCACAGCCCGCGAGCGCGCAGGTGCAGGCCACGAGCGCGGCGCGAAGCCCCGCGCGCAGCGAGCCTGGCGCCCGCGCCGCCCCTCTCAATCCAGGCGCTCCAATACAGCCAGCGTGGCCGCCGACTGGTTCATCGTGTAGAAGTGCAGCGCCGGCACGCCGCCCTCGCGCAGCCGCGCGCAGAGGTCGGTCACGACGTCGAGGCCGAAGGCCTTGATCGAGGCCGTGTCGTCGCCGAAGGCCTGCAGCCGCAGCCGGATCCAGCGCGGGATCTCGGCGCCGCAGGCGTCCGAGAAGCGCATCAGCTGCGTCGAGCTGGTGATCGGCATGATGCCGGGCACGATCGGCGTGTCGATGCCGAGCGCGCGCGCCTCGTCGACGAAGCGGAAGTAGGCGTCGGCACTGAAGAAGTACTGCGTGATCGCCGAATCGGCGCCGGCCTTCACCTTGGCCGCGAAAGCCTGCAGGTCGGCCTCGGGCGAACGCGCCTGCGGATGCACCTCGGGATAGCAGGCCACCTCGATGTGGAAGTCGCGGCCGGTCTCTTCGCGAATGAAGGCCACGAGGTCGCTCGCGTACTGGAACTCGCCGCCGGCGCCGTAGCCGCTGGGCAGGTCGCCGCGCAGCGCGACCAGGCGCTTCACGCCCATGGCCTTGAGCTCGGCGAGCTGCGCGCGCACCGTCTCGCGCGTGGCGCCGATGCACGAGAAATGGCTGGCCGCGTCCACGCCCTCGGACAGGATCTCCTGCACCGCGCCGAAGGTGCCCTGGTGGGTGGAGCCGCCCGCGCCGTAGGTGACCGAGCAGAACTCGGGCTTGCGCGCATAGAGCTGCTGGCGCGCCGCGCGCAGCTTGACCGCGCCTTCGGGCGTCTTGGTCGGGAAGAATTCGAAACTCAGCGGAAGGCGCACCTGCGTCTCCTAGGAACCGCCCGCGCCCGTCGCGCGCACGGCGTGAATGAAAAACTCGCGGTTGCCGTCGCCGCCGGCGATCGGGCTGTCGAACCAGCGCAGCACGCGCAGCTCGAGCGCGGCGCAGGCATCGCGCAGGCGCTTCTCGACGATCTCGTACATCGCCGCGTCGCGCACGATGCCGCCCTTGCCGACCTGGCCCGGCTGCAGTTCGAACTGCGGCTTGACCAGCATCAGCAGCTGGCCATCGTCCGCGAGAAACTGCACCACCGCCGGCAGCACCAGTGTGAGCGAGATGAACGACAGGTCGCCCACGATCAGGTCGAAGCGCTCGTCGAAAGGCTCCTCGCCCTCTTCCTGCAGGTCGTCGGCCGAGAGAGCGCGCGCATTGACGCCTTCGATGGCGAGCACGCGCGCGTCCTCGCGCAGCTTCGCATGCAGCTGCCCGTGGCCGACGTCGACGCCCACCACCCGGGCGGCGCCGCGCTGCAGCAGGCAGTCGGTGAAGCCGCCGGTCGACTGGCCCACGTCGAGGCACAGCTTGCCGGCGGCATCGACGCCGCCGGCCTCGAGCGCGCCTTCGAGCTTGAGTCCGCCGCGCGAGACATAGCGCGCCTCGGCCGCATCGTCGAGCTCGAGCTCGGCCGACTCGGGCACCTCGTCGCGGTTCTTCACGACCGAACGCCACGCATCGGTCGAGCCCGCATCGCGCCAGCGCATGCCGCCGGCGATGAGCCGCACGGCCTGCGAGCGCGAGGCGGCGAGGCCGCGTTCCACCAGCAACTGGTCGGCTCGCATGCGCGGCGATCAGTAGCGGTAGCTGTCCGGCTTGTAGGGGCCGTTCTTGCTCACGCCGATGTAGGCGGCCTGGGCGTCGGTCAGCTCGGTGAGCATGGCGCCGACCTTCTTCAGGTGCAGGCGCGCGACCTTCTCGTCGAGGTGCTTGGGCAGCACGTAGACCTTGCCGGCCTGGTAGGCGTCGGGCTTGGTGAACAGCTCGATCTGCGCGATGGTCTGGTTCGCGAACGAGGACGACATCACGAAGCTCGGGTGGCCCGTGCCGCAACCCAGGTTCACCAGGCGGCCCTTGGCCAGCAGGATGATCTTCTTGCCGTCGGGGAAGGTGATGTGATCGACCTGCGGCTTGATCTCTTCCCATTCGTACTTCTCGATCGACGCGACGTCGATCTCGTTGTCGAAGTGGCCGATGTTGCAGACGATGGCCTGGTCCTTCATCTTCGCCATCGTGTCGTGCGTGATGACGTCCTTGTTGCCGGTGGTGGTCACGAAGATGTCGGCCTTGTCGGCCGCGTATTCCATGGTCACGACCTTGTAGCCTTCCATCGCGGCCTGCAACGCGTTGATCGGGTCGATCTCGGTGACCCACACCTGCGCCGACAGCGCGCGCAGCGCCTGGGCCGAGCCCTTGCCCACGTCGCCGTAGCCGGCCACGCAGGCCACCTTGCCGGCGATCATCACGTCGGTCGCGCGCTTGATGCCGTCGACCAGCGATTCGCGGCAGCCGTAGAGGTTGTCGAACTTGCTCTTGGTGACCGAGTCGTTGACGTTGATGGCGCGGAACAGCAGCGTGCCCTTGGCGCTCATCTCGTTGAGGCGGTGCACGCCGGTGGTCGTCTCTTCGGTCACGCCGATGATCTCGGCCGACTTGCGCGTGTACCAGGTCGCATCGACGGCCAGCTTGGCCTTGATCGCGGCGAAGAGAATGCGCTCTTCCTCGCTGCCCGGGTTGGCGATCACGCCCAGGTCCTTCTCGGCGCGCTGGCCCAGGTGCATCAGCAGCGTGGCATCGCCGCCGTCGTCGAGGATCATGTTCGGGCCTTCGCCCTTCGAGTCCTTGGGACCGAAGTCGAAGATGGCGTGGGTGTAGTCCCAGTAGTCCTTGAGCGACTCGCCCTTGATCGCGAACACCGGCGTGCCCGACGCGGCGATCGCGGCGGCCGCGTGGTCCTGCGTCGAGAAGATGTTGCACGAGGCCCAGCGCACCTGCGCGCCGAGGGCCTGCAGCGTCTCGATCAGCACCGCGGTCTGGATCGTCATGTGCAGCGAGCCGGTGATGCGCGCGCCCTTGAGCGGCTGGCTCTTGGCGAATTCCTCGCGGATGGCCATCAGGCCGGGCATCTCGGTTTCCGCGATGCGGATTTCCTTGCGGCCCCAGGCAGCGAGCGAAAGGTCGGCGATCGCCTGGTCGGCGGACGAAACAGGGGTGGGCTTGAGAACAGCGCTCATGTGAAGTGAACTCCAGAACTGTGTTTGAACGAGGCCACTGCGTCGGGGGAAAAGACTCACCGCGAGAACAGCGGATGAGCGTGGTTGCGATGGGTCCGAGCCTCACGCCTGGCGGCGCTGCAACGCTCCTCGGAAGCGGCGGATTGTAGACGTGCCGGACACGGGCGCCAACGGCCGGGGCTTCCCACATCACGGAACGCGAGGGCGCGCCAACACCCCGCGTCATGCAGGGCTCAGAGTCGAGGCGTACAACGCTGCTTGCATTCCTTTTCCGCGAAAGCCCCTCCGATGCGTTCATCCCGCCTTTCCCCTCCCTCGTCGCCCACCGCGCGCCGCGCGCTCTGCACGGCGGCCCTGCTCGGCCTCGCCACCTTGCCGGGCCTGTCCTTCGCGCAGCAGGCGCAGGCCGCGCAACCCGTGGTGCGCGTGCGCGGCACGCTGGTCTATGCCGATGCGAGCAAGCTCGTCGTCAAGGACCGCGGCGGCGAGGTCGTGAGCCTCGCGCGGCCCGCGGACATGCCGCTGTCGGAGGTCTATCGCATCAAGCTGTCCGACATCAAGAAGGGCAGCTTCATCGGCACCGCCGCGATGCCGCAGGCCGACGGCACGCAGAAGGCGCTCGAGGTGGTGGTGTTCCCCGAGGCCGCGCGCGGCACCGGCGAGGGCCACTATCCGTGGGACCTGCAACCGCAGAGCACCATGACCAACGCCACCGTGGCCGACCTCGCGGCCGCGCCGCGCTCGGTGCGCGGCGAGCAGCAGTTGCGCCTGTCCTACAAGGGCGGCGAGAAGACCGTGATCGTGCCGCGCGACGTGCCGGTCGTGACCTTCCGCGCCGGCACCGAGGCGCTGCTGGTGCCGGGCGCCAAGGTGCTGGTCAATGCGCAGGAGCGCAACGGCACGCCGACCGCGCTGCGCGTGGTGGCCGGCCGCGACGGTTTCACGCCGCCGATGTAAGCCGTTGCCGCTACCCGCCGGCGCTCCAGCGAGCGCCGGTGCCGTGGCGCACACCATCCCTTCGGGAAATCCCCCAGGCAAATCCGCGGCCGCGATCGCCGCGGCAGGGTCGCCGCGGCGTATCGTGGCGGCGGACCACGCGCGTGCGCGGCCGGTCCCGCCACCATCTTGTCTAACGTCCTCAGGAGATTCCGCACCATGGCCACTGCCAAGAAAGCCGCCGCCAAGAAGACCACTGCCAGCAGCAGCAGCAGCGGAAGCGCCGAGAGAAAGGCGGCCCCGAGCGCGGCCGACATGCTCAACCCGCTCAAGGGCATGGCCGAGCGGCTGCAGAACCTCAACATGACCGACGGCGCGAGCAAGCTGCTCGACAGCGGCCGCAAGGACCTGCAGGCGCTGATGCAGGCCAACGAGAAGTCGTTCCAGGGCCTGCAGACCGTGGTGCAGCGCCAGACCGAGATGATCAAGAGCGCGATCACCGACTGGCAGGCGGCCGCCAAGGACATCCCCGGCAAGGATCCGAAGGAAAGCCTCGCCAAGCTCGACGCGCTCGGCCGCCAGTCGTTCCAGCGCGCGGTCGACGACATCAAGGAACTCGCCAACCTCGCGGCCAAGTCGCAGGCCGATGCCTTCGAGGTGGTGCGCCAGCGCATCCAGTCGAACGTCGACGAGGTCACGAAGATGCTGCAGCGCAAGTAGCGCGCGGCCCAGGCGCCGCGCCGGCGCACGGCGCGACCTTCCGACGACGAACCTCGGTGTGCGGCCATGACCCAGTCCTCCTCTCCCCTCGACCCCATGGCGATCTGGCGCGAGCTCACCGCGCAATGGGAAAAGAGCACCAACGCGTTCGCCAACGAGGCCATGGCCTCCGATCCGTTCCGACAGGGCATGCACGGCGGCATGAACGCCTCGCTGGGCGCGCAGAAGGCGCTCGGCGACCTGATGGCGCGGCTGCTCACGATGCTGAACCTGCCGACGCGCGCCGACCTGCAGGCGCTGTCCGAGCAGCTGCAGCACATCGACGACCACCTGGCGCGGATCTCGCGGCTGCTCGAGGAGGGCGGTGCTGCGCCAACGCCGGCGCCGCAGTCATCGGCGCCGAAGCGCACGAAGCAGCCGCCCTCGATGACGGCCACGCCACCCGCACCCGCATCCCCGAAGAAGACAGCGGCCAAGGCCTCGAAGGCCCCGGCCCGCACCCGCCGCCCGCGCCCATGAGCACGCCCGCCGCCGAACTGCCGGTGCTGCCCGACCTGCGCGCCGAGATCGAGCGCACCATCCAGCGCAACATCAAGGGCCTGGATTTCCTGACCAGCGCCACGCCCGCGGTCGGGCTCACGCCCAAGGACGAGATCCATCGCCGCGGCACGCTGAGCCTCTACCACTACCGGCCGATGGTCGACGAGATCTACCGCGTGCCGGTGCTGATCGTGATGGCCACCACCAACAAGGGCTACATCCTCGACCTCGCGCCGGGCCAGAGCATGGTCGAGCACCTGCTGCGGCAGGGCTACGACGTCTACATGATGGACTGGAACGCGCCGCGGCCGCAGGAGAAGCGGCTGCGCATCGAGGACTACGTGCTCGACTTCATTCCCGACTCGATCCGCCGCGTGCAGCAGCGCTCGGGCGAGCAGGACGTGAGCATCGTCGGCTACTGCATGGGCGGCGTGCTCTCCACGCTCTACGCGGCGCTGCATCCGGGCGGGCCGCTGAAGAATCTCGCGCTGTTCACCACGCCGATCGACTTCAGCCGCATGACGATGTTCCATGCCTGGTCCGACAAGCGCTACTTCGACGTCGACCGGCTGGTCGACAGCGTGGGCAACGTGCCGCCCGAGATGCTGTTCGCCTCCTTCGACATGCTGCGCCCCGCGGGTCGCGGCGCGGGCCTGGTGCAGCTGTGGGACAACATGGCGAACGACGAGTTCGTCAAGTCCTACCGCATGTTCGACCGCGGGGGCGCCGAGATGCTGCCGCTGGCGGGCGAGTACTTCCGCCAGACCGTGAAGGAACTGATGTGGGGCAACAAGCTGCTGAAAGGCGAGCTCTCGATCGGCGGACGGCCGGTGCGCCTCGCCGACATCGAGGTGCCGGTGCTGCATGCGCTCGCGCAGCACGACCACATCGTTCCCTATGAGGCGGGCGCGCCGCTGATCGCGGGCATCGGATCGGCGGACAAGGAGGAAGTGGTGCTCAAGGGGGGCCATGTGAGCCTGGCCGCGGGACCGAACGCGGTGCGCCGGCTGTGGCCGAAGCTCGACGAATGGCTGGGAGTGCGATCCACATGACGAATGCCGCAGACACCTCGACGAACCCGGGTTCGACCCGGCTCTATCCGCGCACGCTGCCGCATGCCGACGGCGAGATCGCATTGCGCCGCATGGACGCCGCCGATGCCGGCGCGGTGCTGGCCTTCGCGCAGGCGCTGCCCACGCACGACCTGCTGTTCCTGCCGCGCGACATCACGCAGCCCAAGGTGATGGATGCCTGGGTGCGCGCCATCGCGCGCGGCGACATCGACAGCGTGCTCGCGGTGCGCGACGACAAGGTGCTGGGCTGCGCGGCGGTGATCCGCGATCCGCATTCGTGGTCGCGCCACGTGGCCGAGCTGCGCGTGCTGGTCGAGCCTGCCCTGCGCGGCAGCGGCCTGGGCCAGCAGCTCGCGCAGGAAGGCTGCGCGCTCGCGATGGAACAGGGCCACGAGAAGGTGGTGGCGCAGATGACCGTGGACCAGCGCGGCGCGATCGCGGTGTTCCAGGCGCTGGGCTTCCGGCCCGAGGCGCTGCTGAGCAAGCACGTGAAGGACCGCGAGGGCCGCGCGCACGACCTCGTGGTGCTGTGCCAGGACGTCGCGCAGGTCGAGGCGCAGATGCGGGCCTACGGGGTGACCGAGGCGTTCTGAGGCGGCGGGTCGAAGCGGCCTTGCGCGGCGAAGGCATCGAGCGCGCGCGCCATGCGTTGCGCCATCGCGGGATGGAAGGGATCGTGGCCCGCGCCGGGCACGGTCTCGAAGCGGCTCGCGGGCAGCAGGCTCTGTACCGCCTGCGCGGCGGCCGGCCGGCAAGTCCGGTCGAGTTCGCCGTGCAGAAACAGCACCGGATGGTCGCGCAGCATGTCGAGCGCGCCCCACGCCACCGCGTCGCCGTCCGCGAGCCAGCAGCGGTGCGCGAGGTAGTGCGCCATCACCTTGTAGCGATCGATCGCGCGTTGCAGCGCATCGCCTTGCGGCTCGGGCGCGGCGCCGGACGGGCCGCCCTGCGCGTGCTCCCAGGCCAGCCAGGCGAGCGTCGCGCGCGATTGCAATGCGAGGTCATCGCCCGCGAACACGCGACACAACGCGGGCAACAACGGCGCGCCCTCGGCCAGCGAGACCGCGCCGGCCAGCCGCGACCATGCGTCGGGATAGCTCGCGCGCGCCCCCTCGAAGCTCCAATGCAACTCCGAGGCATTCGGCACGAACAGCCCGCGCAGCAGCAGCCCGTCGACGGACTCCGGATGGCGCACCGCATAGGCCAGCGCCAGCGTCGCGCCCCACGAACCGCCGACCACCAGCCAGCGCTCGATGCCCAGGTGCCACCGCAGCGCCTCGATGTCGGCGATCAGCAGCTCGGTGCGGTTGTGGCGCGTCTCGCCGCGCGGCGTGCTGCGCCCCGCGCCGCGCTGGTCGAAGGCGACCACGCGATAGCGCTGTGGATCGAAGCCGCGCGCGAGCGCGGGCGAGCCGCCCGAGCCCGGCCCGCCATGCAGCACGAGCGCGGCGCGACCATCGACGGCACCGGTGGTCTCCCAGTGCAGCCGATGGCCCCCGCCCACGTCGAGCCGGCCCGTGCCATCGCCTGTAGAACCAAGTGCCTCCAGCATGCAACCGATGCTACGCCGTCGGACCACGCCCACGCCACGACGGGTACTGCAACCACGCTGCGCGCACCACTCAAACTGGGTATGCTGTCCGCGGAGCGCGCTTTCGCCGCTTCCGAAGGCGCCCATCGACCTTCGCCTGCGAATGGAATTCCTCAAGGAGACTTCATGACCTGGACCACCCCTCAAGCCACCGACTTCCGCTTCGGCTTCGAGATCACGATGTACGTGGCGGCGCGCTGAGCGCCACGCCCTTTCCGGCACGGCCCGCTTCGGCGGTCCGTGCCGGTTTCGCTTTCCCCTCCCCCTTCTCTCGCGCCGCGTCGCGGCGCTGCACCGCATGCACATCCGCGTCCTGGGCGCCGCCGCCGGTGGCGGCTTTCCGCAGTGGAACTGCAATTGCGCGAACTGCGCCGGCCTGCGCGCGGGCACCGTGCGCGCCCGCGCGCGCACGCAGTCGTCGATCTGCGCCAAGGGCGACGTGGGCGACGACTGGGTGCTGGTCAACGCCTCGCCCGACATCCTCGAACAGATCAAGGCCACGCCCGCGCTGCAGCCGGGGCGCGGCCCGCGCGACACCGGCATCGCGGGCGTGGTGCTGGTCGACGGGCAGGTCGATCATTCGACCGGCCTCTACATGCTGCGCGAGCGCGGCGCGCCGCTGCCGCTGTGGTGCACCGGGCCGGTCCACGAGGACCTCACGCAGGGCAACCCGATCCTGCGCGTGCTCTCGCATTTCTGCGGCGTCGCGCACCACGAGCTGCCGCTCGACGGCCGCGGCTTCGAGGTGCCGGGCGTGAGCGGCCTGGCGCTGCGCGCGCTCGCGCTGGTCGGCAAGGCCGCGCCCTACTCGCCGCACCGCGAGCATCCCGTGCCCGGCGACAACATCGGCCTCACGCTGACCGACACCGCGAGCGGCCGCAGCGCCTTCTATGCGCCGGGCCTCGGCGCGCACAGCCCCGAGGTCGATGCCGCGATGCGCGCGGCCGACTGCGTGATGGTCGACGGCACCTTCTGGCGCGACGACGAGATGATCGCGCTGGGCTTCAGCCGCAAGACCGGCCGCAGCATCGGCCACCTGCCGCAGTCGGGAGCGGGCGGCATGCTCGAATGGCTGGCCGACCTGCCCGCGCGCACGCGCAAGGTGCTGATCCACATCAACAACACCAACCCGATCCTCGACGAGGACTCGCCCGAGCGCGCCGAGCTCGACCGGCGCGGCATCGAGGTCGCCTTCGACGGCATGGAGATCGTGCTCTGAGCACGACCAACGAACAGCCAGGACCCAGGAGCCCATCATCGCCCTCATCGACATCTCCCTCGCGCCGCCACGCGCGCCCAGCGGCGAGCCGGCCTGGAGCCACGCCGAGTTCGAGGCGCAGCTGCGCGCCAGGGGCAAGGCCTATCACATCCACCATCCGTTCAACCGCATGCTCAACGAGGGCCGCGCCACGCCCGCGCAGGTGCGCGGCTGGGCCGCGAACCGCTTCTACTACCAGATCGCGATTCCCGTGAAGGACGCGGCGATCCTCTCCAACTGCCCCGAGCGCGAGGTGCGGCGCGGCTGGGTGCAGCGCATCGTCGACCACGACGGCAGCGGCGACGACCCCGGCGGCATCGAGGCCTGGATCGGCCTCGGCGTCGCGACCGGCCTGGCGCGCGAGGAGATCGTCGACCTGCGCCACGTGACGCCCGCGATGCGCTTCGCGGTCGATGCCTACGTGAACTTCGCGCGCCGCGCGCCCTGGCAGGAGGCCGTGTGCTCCTCGCTGACCGAGCTGTTCGCGCCCGAGATCCACAAGCAGCGGCTGGCCGGCTGGCCCGAGCACTATCCGTGGATCGAGCCCGGTGGCCTCGCCTACTTCCGCAACCGCGTGAGCCAGGCGCGGCGCGACGTCGAACAGGGCCTGGCGCTCACGCTCGAGCACTTCGCCACGCGCGCGCAGCAGGAGCGCGCGCTCGACATCCTTCAGTTCAAGCTCGACATCCTCTGGGCCATGAACGATGCGATGGCGCTGGCCTACGGCGTGACGCCGGCCGCCGAGGGAGGTGCCGCATGAGCGCGCCCACGCTCGACAGCCGGCCCGGCATCGCCGAGGGCTTTCGGCTGCAGTGGGAGCCCGCGCAGGACTGCCATGTGCTGCTGTACCCCGAGGGCATGGTCAAGCTCAACCAGAGCGCGGGCGAGATCCTCAAGCGCTGCGACGGCCAAAGCGACGTGCGCGCGATCGTGCTCGACCTCGAGGAATGCTTCGACACCACCGGCCTCGGCAAGGAGGTGCTGGCTTTCCTCGAGATCGCGCTCGCGCAGCGCTGGGTGGTGCTGAAGTGAGCGCGACGGCGGCACTGCCGGGTCCGCCACTGTGGCTGCTGGCCGAGCTCACCTACCGCTGCCCGCTGCACTGCGCCTTCTGCTACAACCCGGTCGACTTCGCCGGCCATGCCGACGAGCTGCCCACCGAGGACTGGCTGCGCGTGCTGCGCGAGGCGCGCGAGCTGGGCGCGGTGCAGTGCGGCTTCTCGGGCGGCGAACCGCTGCTGCGCGACGACCTCGAGGTGCTGGTGGCCGAGGCCCGGCGCCTGGGCTACTACACCAACCTGCTGACCTCGGGCGTGGGCCTGAGCGAGGCGCGCGCGGCGGCGCTCAAGGCCGCGGGCCTCGACCACGTGCAGCTCTCGTTCCAGGACTCCACGCGCGAGATGAACGACTTCCTCTCGCACACGAAGACCTTCGACCTCAAGCAGAAGGTGGCCGGCCTGATCAAGGCCAACGGCTGGCCGATGGTGCTCAACGTGGTGATCCACCGGCTCAACATCGACCACATCGACCGCATCGTGGAGATGGCCGAGGCCATGGGCGCCGAGTACCTCGAGCTCGCCAACACCCAGTACTACGCCTGGGCGCGCGAGAACCGCGCCCACCTGCTGCCCACGCGCGAGCAGATGCGCCGGGCCGAGGCCGCCACCGAGGCCTGGCGCCGCAAGCTCGACGGCCGCATGCGGATCTTCTTCGTGGCGCCCGACTACCACGAGGCCGCGCCCAAGAAGTGCGTGAACGGCTGGGGCAGCATGTTCATGACGGTCTCGCCCGATGGCACCGCGCTGCCCTGCCACACGGCGCGCATGCTGCCGGGCCTCGAATTCCCGAACCTGCGCCACACCAGCGTGCGCAGCGCCTGGCGCGATTCGGAAGGCTTCAACCGCTACCGCGGCACCGGCTGGATGAAGGAGCCCTGCAGCAGCTGCGAGCACAAGGAGCGCGACCTCGGCGGCTGCCGCTGCCAGGCCTACATGCTGGCGCACGACGCCGCGGCGGCCGACCCGGTGTGCGCCAAGAGCCCCGCGCACGGCGAGGTGCTGGAGGCCGTGCGCCGCGCCGACGCGGGCGAGCTGCCGGCGCAGCCGCTGGTGTTTCGCGATCCGAAGGCCTCGCGGCGCTTCGTCGCGGCCGACGACGCGCTGTCGCTGCCCCACGGGCACAACTGAGGGACAGGGGTGCGGTCCGCGGGGTGACCTGCGACAATCGCCGGTTCGCCCGACCGACCCCTTCTACCTGGCCCTACCGTGTCTTTCGCCTCCGAAACCCGCCGCCGCCGCACCTTCGCGATCATTTCCCACCCCGACGCCGGCAAGACCACGCTGACCGAGAAGCTGCTGCTGTTCTCCGGCGCGATCCAGATCGCCGGCTCGGTGAAGGCGCGCAAGGCCTCGCGCCACGCGACCTCCGACTGGATGGAGATCGAGAAGCAGCGCGGCATCTCGGTGGCCTCGTCGGTGATGCAGATGCTGTATCGCGACCACGTGATCAACCTGCTCGACACGCCCGGCCACAAGGACTTCTCGGAAGACACCTACCGCGTGCTCACGGCGGTCGACTCGGCGCTGATGGTGATCGACGCGGCCAACGGCGTGGAAGCGCAGACGCGGCGCCTGATCGAGGTCTGCCGCCAGCGCGACACGCCGATCATCACCTTCGTCAACAAGATGGACCGGGAAGTGCGCGAGCCGCTCGACATCCTCGACGAGGTGGAACGCGAGCTCGGCATGCCCTGCGTGCCGATGACCTGGCCCGTGGGCCAGGGCAAGAGCTTCCGCGGGATCATGAACCTGCGCACGCAGGCCATGACGGTGTTCGAGTCGGGCAGCGAACGCCTGCCGCAGGACTTCGAGACCATCCCCCTGAGCGAACGCGACACGCTCGCCAAGCGCTTCGGCGCCGACTTCGAGACCGCGATGGACAGCATGGAGCTCGCCACCGGCGCATCGCCGACCTGGGACCGCGAGGCCTTCCTCGCCGGCAAGCAGACGCCGGTGTTCTTCGGCTCGGGCGTGAACAACTTCGGCGTGATGGAAGTGCTCGACGCGCTGGTCGACCTCGCGCCCTCGCCGCAATCGCGCACCAGCACCACGCTGGTCAATCGCCAGCCGGTGACCAAGGAGATCCAGCCCGAGGACAAGGACTTCGCGGGCGTGGTCTTCAAGGTGCAGGCCAACATGGACGCCAACCACCGCGACCGCATCGCCTTCGTGCGCATGGCCTCGGGCAAGTACACGCCGGGCATGAAGCTCAAGGTGCAGCGCACCGCCAAGGAATTGCGCCCCACCAGCGTCGTGACCTTCATGAGCCAGCGCCGCGAGGCGGTCGAGGAAGCCTACGCAGGCGACATCGTGGGCTTCACCACCCACGGCGGCGTGCAGCTCGGCGACACCATCACCGACGGCGCGAGCCTGCAGTTCACCGGGCTGCCCTTCTTCGCGCCCGAGCTGTTCATGACCGTGATCCTCAAGAACCCGCTGCGCACCAAGCAGCTGCAGCAGGGCCTGGCCCAGCTCGGCGAGGAAGGCGCGATCCAGGTGTTCCGCCCCGAGATCGGCGGCCCGATGCTGCTGGGCGCGGTCGGCCAGCTGCAGTTCGAAGTGGTGCAGCACCGGCTGAAGGCCGAGTACGACGCCGACGTGCGGCTCGAGGGCTGCCAGTACACCGGCGCGCGCTGGATCACGGCCGACACGCCGGCCGAGTTGCGCGAGTTCGTCAACGCCTATCCGCAGCGCATGGCCAAGGACGCGGCCGACACGCTGGCCTTCCTGTGCACCTCGCCGTACGACGTGCGGCTGGCGCAGGAGCGCTTCCCGAAGATCCATTTCCACCCGCTGCGCGAACACGCGGGGCTGGCGCTGCAGAGCGCCGGCTGAGCAGGCAGGCTGCCGGAGTTCGCGCGCCACCCAGGAGAACCCCATGGACACCTACATCGAAGTCGCCGGCCAGGGCGACATCGCCGAGACCGTGGTCGAGCAGCGCGCCGCGCTCACGCTCACCGTGAAGGCCTCGAAGGCGGAAGCGGCCTTCGAGGAGGCGACCCGGCTGCGCAACGACACCATCCGCGCGCTCAAGGCCGCGGGCCTCGGCTCCGACGAGATCAGCGAGGGCGGCCGCGACACCTGGCAGCCGTGGTACCGCCGCAAGAGCGCGGGGCAGGAGGTCTCGCACCGCGTGCTGCTGCGCTGCCGCGACACGCAGCGCCTGTACTTCGCGATCGATGCGCTGCAGCCGCTGTTCGAGAACGCGCGCCATTCGCTCTCGGTCGACATGCTGCAGCCGCGCTTCGACGCCTCGGCCGAGGCCGAATCGGCGGCGCGCGCGGCCGCGATCCAGCAGGCGCGCGCCCGGGCGCAGGTGATCGCGCGCGAAGCCGGCGTGTCGCTCGGCTCGGTGGCGCAGGTCGAGGAACTCGGCGCCGACGCCGAACGCACGGGCTCCTATGGCGACTACGGCTTCGCGATGGCCGCGGCCGCGCCGCTGGCGGCCTCGTCGGCCGACGACTTCGAAGCGATCGACGGCGCCTCGCGCGTGCGCCGGCTGCGCTTTCGCGTGCGTTTCCTGATCAGCTAGCTGCCCGTCGAGGCGTAATGCCTCAAGCCGAGCCCCCACACGCGAAACGCCAGCGCGAGGAAGACGAAGCCTGCCAGCGGCGACACCCAGCCCACCCAGTGCGGCGCGCCGAGCGGATCGGGCCGCCCGAGGATCAGCAGCGCGGGGTAATAGGCCACGCAGGCCAGCGGCACCGCGAAGGTGAGCAGGCGCCGGAACCAGCGCGCGTACAGCGCCAGCGGGTACTGCGCCGCCTGCACGCCGCCATAGGTCAGCACGTTGGCGATCTCCAGGCTCTCGATGGTCCAGAAGGCCAGCGTGCCCTGCAGCACCAGGATGCCGAGGAACAGCGCCACGCCGCCGGCCAGCGCGAACAGTGCGACGGCCACGGCCTCGGGCGTCCAGGCGATGCCGGCCTGCGCGGTCGCGAAGCCGATCACCGCCAGCCCCTGCAGCAGCCGGCCCATGCGGCTGATGCGGAAGTCGTGGCCCATGAGCTGCAGCGCGAGCGGGCGCGGGCGCAGCAGCAGGCGATCGAAGGCGCCGCTGCGCAGGAACTCAGTGCCCAGCACGTCGAAGCCGCGGCCCAGGGCATCGGCCAGCGCGAACATGCAGTTGACCAGGCCGTAGAACAGCGCGACCTCGCCGAGGGTCCAGCCGCGCACCTCGCCGAAGCGGTGGAACATGGCCCAGACCGCGACCACCTCGATGCCGGTGACGAGGAACTGGCCCACCGTGAGCATCAGCGCCGAGGCCGGATAGCGCGCCTGCGCGCCGACCGAGGCCTTCACCAGCCGCAGGAACAGCGCGATCGATCCCGGGGACCTGCTCATGTCGCGCTCACCCGCCCTGCACCTGCAGCCGGCGCATGGTGCGCACCAGCAGCCAGCGGCCGGTGGCCACCAGCAGCGCGATCCAGAAGCATTGCAGCGCCAGCCCGAGCAGCGCGTCGGCGCCGCGCAGCTGGCCGAAGTACAGCCGCGCGGGAATGTCCATCAGCCCGGCCAGCGGCTGCACCAGCAGCGCGGTCTGCCAGGCATCGGGCAGCAGCGCGAGCGGCAGCAGGTTGCCCGACAGCACGATCACCAGCGGCGCCGACAGCGCGTTGATGCCGCGCTCGTTGAGCGCCGACAGCGTCGCGACGTTGAGCAGCATCACCATCGCGGTCGACAGCGCCAGCGCCAGCCCCATCGACAGCGCGAAGGCCAGCGCGGCCGCCACGCCCACCGGCGGCTGCCAGGCCCAGGCACCGAGCCCCAGCAGCGGCAGCGCGACGGCGGCGAAGCCCAGCATCAGCGCCGCGCGCGGCAGCAGGCGCGCGGCGATCCAGCCCGCGCTGCGCGCATACCAGAGCGCATAGGCATCGACCGGACGCAGCCGGTCGTAGGCCACCGAGCCGGTGCGCACCGACTGCGCCACCTCGGGATCGACCAGCCAGGGCATCAGCACCAGCAGGCCCTGCGCGAGCCAGGTGTAGGTGATGGCGTGCTCGAGCGACATCGGCGCCTGCGCGGCGGCCGAGGCGCCGCCGTAGAAGGCCGCGAACACCATCACCTTGATGCCGCCCCACCAGCACTGCGTGCCGAAGCCCGCGAGCGCGGCGGTGCGGTACTGCAGCATCTGCAGGAAGCGCGAGGCGAAGGCCGCGGTGTAGGGGCGCGCGATCTCGCGCCATCCTTCCTTCATGCGTCGGCCGCTCCATGCATCGCATAGAAGCGCGCGATCACGGCCTCGATCGCCAGCCCCTCGAGCCGGATGTCCTCCACCGCATGCTCGGCCGCGATGCGCGCGATCAGGGCCGGCGCGGAGACGGCCGCGGGATCGAAGTCGAGCACCAGCGTGCGGCCATCGCGCGCGTTCACGCGCACGCCGGGCCAGTGGGTGCCGAGATCGTCGGGCAGTTGCGCTTCCTGCGCGAAGTCGACCACCAGCCGGCGCTCGGCCAGCACCTGCGCGCGCAGCGCCTCGACCGGGCTGTCGGCCAGCACGCGGCCATGGCCGATCACGATCACGCGCCGCGCGAGCGCCTCGATGTCGTGCATGTCGTGCGTGGTCAAGAGCACCGTGGTGCCGCGCTCGCGGTTGGCACGGCGCACGAAGTCGCGCACCGCGAGCTTCGAGGGCGCGTCGAGGCCGATGGTGGGCTCGTCGAGGAACAGGATCTCGGGCTCGTGCAGCAGCGCGGCCGCGATCTCGGCGCGCATGCGCTGGCCCAGCGAGAGCTGGCGCACCGGCTGGTCGAGCACGCGCTCGAGGCTCAGCAGCGCGACCAGCTCGTCGCGCGTGCGGCGATAGCGCTCGCGGTCGACGCGGTAGATGTCGCGCAGCAGGTCGAAGCCCTCGCCCACCGGCAGGTCCCACCACAGCTGGGTGCGCTGGCCGAACACCACGCCGATGCGGCCCACGTGGCGCTCGCGGTCGGCGAAGGGATCGCGCCCGTCGATGCGCACGCTGCCGCCGTCGGGCCGCAGGATGCCCGAGAGGATCTTGATGGTGGTCGACTTGCCCGCGCCGTTCGGACCGATGAAGCCCAGCAGCTCGCCGCGCTCGAGCGCGAAGGACACGCCCGCGAGCGCCTCGACCGTGCGATGGCGGCGATGCAGCAGGCCGCGCACGGCACCGAGCACGCCGGGGTCGCGCTCGGCGATGCGGTAGGTCTTGAGGAGGCGGTCGACGACGATCTGGGACATGGGCGGGCCGCGCCGGGGCGGTCTGCGCGACCGGCCGGCGGGGGCGGGATGCTACACGAAAGCGCGGCGCGCGCGGCCACCGGTACGATCCGCGCTCCTGCCGTGCCTCGTCCGCCATGTCCTCCTCCACCGCGTCTTCCTCCCTCCCCGCCTCGCCCGACCGCCTGCTGCCGCTCGGGCAGTGGCCCGCCACCGCGCGCGCCACGCTCGCGGGCGTGTTCACCGACATCGACGACACGCTGACCACCGAGGGCGCGATCACCGCCGATGCACTCGCAGCGCTCGGCGCGCTGCGCGCGGCCGGGCTGCACGTGGTAGCGATCACCGGCCGGCCCGTGGGCTGGAGCGAGCCCTTCGTCAACGCCTGGCCGGTCGATGCGATCGTGGCCGAGAACGGCGCGGTGGCGCTGCTGCCGCTGCCCGGCGGCGGCATCGCCAAGCGCTACCAGCAGGACGCGCCCACGCGCGCCGCCAACTACCGGCGCATGCAGGCCGTGCTCGCGCGCATCGAGGCGGAGATTCCGGGCGCCGGCCGCGCCACCGACTCGCCGGGCCGCGAGACCGACATCGCGATCGACCACAGCGAGTTCGTACGGCTCGACGAGGCCACCATCGCGCGCGTGGTGGCGCTGATGCGCGGCGAAGGCATGCATGCCACCGTGAGCAGCATCCACGTCAACGGCTGGTACGGAGGCAACGACAAGCTCGAGGGCGCGCGCTGGATCGTGCGCGAACTCTGGGGCCGCCGGCTCGACGACGAGATCGCGCGCTGGGCCTACGTGGGCGACTCGACCAACGACCAGCTGATGTTCCGCAGCTTCGCGCACAGCATCGGCGTGGCGAACGTCGCGCGCTTCGTGCCGCAGCTGGAGTTCCTGCCGCACTACGTGACGCGCGGCGAGCGCGGCGCGGGTTTCAGCGAGGCGGTGGCCGCGATCCTCGCGGCGCGACCGAACTAAGGCGCGGCACGCCGGCGCAGCGGCGCCCATTGGTTCCAGGTGCCCACGGCCGCCACCAGCAGCAGCACGCCCGCGTAGCCCTCGACCGTCGCCAGCAGGCCCAGCGGCGCGACCAGGAAGCCCGCGAGCATCGCCGGCAGGCTGAAGGCCAGGTAGCTCACCACGAAGATCGCCGCGAACAGCTCGCCGCGTTCGTGGGACTGGGCCAGCGGCGCGAGCGTCTGCACCAGCGCCGAGAAGGCGCCGCCGAAGCCGATGCCCGCGACCGCCGTGCCGACGAAGAACAGCGCCAGCGAACGCGTGGCGAGCGCCGCCAGCAGCAGCACCAGCCCGAGCGCCAGGCTGGCCATGCCGAGGATCGCCGGGCGCGGCGCCGCGAAGCGGCCCAACAGCGTGGGCGCCACGGCCCCCACGCCCGACAGCACCGCGATCGTGAGGCCGTTGACCACGCCGCTGTCGATGCCGAACACGTGGTGCATCAGCGAAGGCGCGAGCGACAGGAACAAGCCGCCGAGCGCCCACACCGCGATGAACACCGGCAGCCCGCGCGCGAACTCGGCGCGCGCCCGCACGGGGATCGACACCCGCGGCACCAGCGAGGCTAGCGCGCCGGCGCGCGGCGTCACGGTCTCGGGCATCCACAGCACCAGCGCCGCGCCGAACGCGAACACCAGCGCCAGCACGCCGAACACCCACATCACCGGCTGCCCGGTCCAGCGCACCGCCATGCCCGTGAGCAGCGCGCCCAGCGCCAGGCCCGCGAGCGGCGACACGCTGGTGATCAGCGCGCCCAGCCGCTTCTTCGCGGCCGGTGCCGCCTCGACCACGGCCGCGCTCAGCGCGCCGCTCGCGATGCCCGTCGCCACGCCCTGCACCACGCGCGCCAGGATCAGCCCGCCGATGTCGCCCGCCAGCAGGAACAGCCCCATCGCCACCGCCTGCAGCACCAGCGCCGCGAGCACCACCGGGCGGCGGCCGATGTGGTCGGACAGCGAGCCGGCCACCAGCAGCGAGATCAGCAGCGCGATGGCGTAGATCGCGAACGCCACCGTCAGCATCGAGGACGAGAAGCCCCAGGTGTGCTGGAACACCACGAACAGCGGCGACGGCGCAGCCGCGGCGAAGAAGAAGGCGAACAGCACCGCCGCCAGCAGCGGGAAGGCCAGGGACGCCGGCATGCGCCGGGGCGCCGCGGCAATGGGCGCCGCGCAGACAGGGGCGGCGGCGGTGCCGGGGCGGCTTGCGAGGTCGGGGCATTGGGACACGGTGAACTCCTTGGCGCGGAACGACTCTTAACGCACAAATCTTTGCGTTTGCGATTCTAGGCTTCTCCCGCTGTTAAAGCAAATATCTTTGCGTTAAAGTCGATTCACCATGAACACCGCCGTCCCGTCCGCCGTTCCTTCTTCTTCAGCCAAGCGCCCCGGCGGGCGCAGCGCGCAGGTGCAGGCGCAGGTGCGCGCCGCGCTCGAGGAACTGGTCGCCGAACAGGGCCGAGAGCGCGTCACCGTGCCGGCCGTGGCCGAGCGCGCGGGCGTCAGCGCCTCCAGCATCTACCGCCGCTGGGGCGATCTTTCCGGCCTGCTGGCCGAGACCGCCACCCACCGCCTCGACCCCGACCGCCCGCTGCCGGACACCGGCACGCTGCGCGCCGACCTCGCGGCGTGGGCGCGCGAACTGATCGAGCACCTGGCCAAGCCGTGCAACACCTCGCTGCTGAAGGCCGCGGCCGCGCTGGCCAACGGCGACGAGGACACCGACTGCCTGCGCAACCGCCGCCGCGAGGCGCTGGCCCTGGTCGAGCAGGCCCGCGCACGCGGCGAGGCCACGCCGACGACCGAACAGGTGATCGATCACCTGATCGCGCCGATCGTGTTCCGGCTGGTGTTCGGGGGGGAGCCGGTGCGCGTGGAGCTGGGGGAGCGGCTGGTGGGGGAGTTGTTTGCGATCAGGCAGTGAGCGCCGTGCCCATGCCAGTCATGTTTAAAAATCCATCGAAAATCGACACGTTCTCGCGATGTGTCGATGCCATCGACATGTCTCACGCCACGAGTTCGTCGAAAAGCGCGTCGTTGATGTAATACTTTTCGCGGCCGTGGCGGCTTTCGCGCAGCACGCCCAGCTTGGCCAGCACCTGGAGATAGCCCGATGCCGTCTGCCGCTTGGCGATCCCGGCGTCGACCACGAACTGGATCTTGGTGTACGGGTGACGGAAGATCACCTCGACCAGGTCCTTGCTGTAGACGTTCGGAGCCTCCCGCTGCACCCGCTCCCGGACCCGTTCCATCAGCGCCCGGATGCGCATCACCTGATCGAAGGTCTGCTGGGCCGTGCTCTCCACCGCCCACAGCATGAAGAGCAGCCAGTTCTCCCAGTCCCGCGATTCGGTCACGCGGCGCAGGCCATCGTAGTAGCCGGCCCGGTTCGCGATGAAGTAGCGCGACAGGAAGAGCACCGGGCTGTCCAGCAATCCCTTGTCGACCAGGAACAGCAGGTTCAGGATGCGCCCCGTTCGGCCGTTGCCGTCCGCGAAGGGATGAATGGCCTCGAACTGGTAGTGCATCACTGCCATCTTCAGCAAGGGGTCGAGATCGTCGTCGCCGTGGATGAAGCCCTCCAGGTTCGCGAGCTTTTCCCGAATCACGGCGTCGCCGACCGGCGGCGTGTAGATCACCTCGCCCACGTTGTTCTTCAATGCGGTGCCGGGAATGGCGCGTACGCCGAACTCGATCTGCTTGATCCGCTGTGCGATCTCGATGAAGAGGTTGGTGGCCAGCGGGCGCGTCTTCAGGGCCTCGAGCCCGAGGTACAGCGCCTCGCGATAGCGCAGGACTTCCTTGGTGTGCGCATCGGCCTTGCCATCGGCATCGGCATCCGCGCGATACAGCTCATCGTTGGTGGTGACGATGTTCTCGATCTCGGACGAAAGCCGGGCCTCCTGCAGAACGATGCTGCTGATCAGCACATCCTGGTTCGGAATCTGCGCGGCGAGCCCTCGAAGGTTGGCCAGGACCCGGTTGGCGGAGATCGCCTGCTTGAGCACCGCCTTGCTTTCGAGCTCGATCGCGGGCGGCAGCAAGGGCAGCGCATTGAAGGGTTGAAGGCGATCGAATGCCATTCGGAAGGCCGGACGTGTACAGGAAACCGCCGATTCTTATGCATGTCCGCCTTGTCATGTTTAAAAAGCTTCAACTTTTAAACATGTTTGACAAAGAAGCAGGGAGCCCGCCTCACTTCTCCTTCGCCAACCCCAGCTTCTCGATCAGCACCTTCTCCCGCGCCACCGTGTCCTGCGCAAACTTCGTGTACTGCGCCGAGCTCATGTAGTCGGGCAGCATGTCGTAGCGCCCCAGCGCGGCGACGTAGCTCGGCTCCTCCATCGCCTGCTTGAAGGCGTCGTGCAGCTTCTTCACCACCTCGGGCGGCGTGCCCTTGGGCGCGCCGATGCCGAAGGGCGAGTTCTGCACGATGTCGTAGCCCAGCTCCTTGAGCGTGGGCGCGTCGGGGAACTTGGCCAGCCGCTTCTCGCCCCAGGTGTTGAGCACGCGCAGCTTGCCGGCCTCGACCTGCGGCGCGAAGCCGGTGCTGTCGGCCGCGGCCATGAGCTGGCCGCTCACCACGGCGAGCATCAGGTCGGCGCTGCCCTTGTAGGGCACGTGCTGCAGCTCGATGCCGGCCTTCTGCGCGACCAGCTCGGTGGTCAGGTGCGGGCTGGTCAGGGTGCCGGTGGAGCCGTAGGTCAGCTTGCCGGGGTTGGCCTTGGCATAGGCGACGAAGTCGGCCCAGGTCTTGAACGGGCTGTTCGCGGGCACGACGATGCCGAAGGCATAGCCGGTCACGTTGATGACGTAGCTGATGTCCTTGAGCGGATCCCAGTTGATCCTGGTGGTGTAGCCAAGGCGGAACACGCCGAGCGGGATCTGGGCGATGGTGTAGCCGTCGGCCTGCGAGGTCTGCAGCGCCTGCGCGGGCAGGGTGCCGCCGGCGCCGGGCTTGTTGTCGACGATCACGGGCTGGCCGAGGATGCGGCTCGCGTTGTCGGCGAGCTGGCGCATGGTGATGTCGGTGGGACCGCCCGCGGGGAAGGCGATCACCAGCTTGACCGGCCTGGCCGGAAAGGCCTGCTGCGCGAAGGCCGCGAGAGGCGCGGCGAAACCGCAGGCGGCGAGCGCGGCGGCGCGGAGGAAGGTGTGGCGGCGAAGCATGGCGGCTGGGGTCCCGGCTGGATTTGAAAGAGCGCGATTGGGCCCCGCCGGCCGGCCCGAGACAACCGGGGCAGCCCTGATTTCCTCAGGGCCGCAAGGACATTCAGGCCTGCTCGAAGCCCTCGAGCACGTTCACCGCGTTGACGCCCACCTCGGCCACCGCATAGCCGCCCTCGAACACGAACACCGTCGGCAGGCCCGCGCGCGCGAGGTCCTCGCCCATGCGCAGGTAGTCGTCGCTGCGCAGCCGGAAGCCCGAGATCGGATCGCCCTCGAAGGTGTCGACGCCGAGCGAGACCACGAGGGCGCCGGCCTTCACCTCGGCGATGCGCGCGAGCGCGCTCGTCAGCGCCGCGCGCCAGCCGGTGAAGTCGGTGCCGCGCGGCAGCGGCAGGTTGTGGTTGAAGCCCAGCCCCGCGCCGGCGCCGCGCTCGTCGGCATGGCCGAGGTAGTAGGGATAGTCGGTGACGGGATCGGCATGCAGGCTCGCGAAATGCACGTCATCGCGCGCGTAGAAGATGGCCTGGGTGCCGTTGCCGTGGTGGTAGTCGACGTCGAGCACGGCCACGCGCCCGATGCCCGCGTCGCGCAGCGCCTGCGCGGCCACGGCGGCGTTGTTGAGGAAGCAGTAGCCGCCGAAGAAGTCGGCGCCCGCATGGTGGCCCGGCGGCCGGGTCAGCGCGAAGGCGGCGCGCTCGCCGCCGACGACGCGCTGCGCGGCCGTGAAGGCGCTGGCCGCGCCGTGGCGCGCTGCGGCCCAGCTGCCGGCGGTCAGCGGCGTGCCGGCATCGAAGCCGAACAGGCCCAGGCGCGCGGGAAAGCTCGCGGGCAGCACGTCGGTGCGCATGCCGCGCGTGGGCCAGTACGAGGGCAGCGCATCGCGTTCGGCATTGGCGGGATCGAGCGCCACCCATTCGTCCCAGGCACCGGCGATGAAGTCGAGGTAGCGCGGCGCATGCACCTTGGCGAGCAGTGCGTCGGGCAGCGCATCGGGCGCGAGCAGCGGGCCGAGCGCGCGGCGCTCGATCTCGGCCTTCACATGGTCGGCGCGCGCCGGCACCTCGAAGCACGGCACGAGCTCGCCGCGGAACATCTCGACTTTGCCCTGGTGCAGTGCGTGCCGGTCGTTGTAGATGGTGAGCATGGAACGGGGTCGGCGGCGGGCGCCGTGGCTGGACAGCCGCCCATCATGCCGCACGCCGCAGCACGGCCCGGCGCCGGCCCGCGGCCGTGAGCCCGAACAGGTCCTTGGGATCGTCGAGCTCGGGCACCAGCGCGATCTGCCGGCCCACGCCGCGCTCGATGGCGAGCTGGTGGATGTAGCGCAGCGCGGTGTAGTCCTCGAGCGCGAAGCCGACCGAATCGAACACCGTGACCTGGTCCGGCCGCTCGCGGCCCGGCACCTCGCCGAGCAGCACCTTCCAGAGCTCGTGCACGGGGAAGTCGGCCGCCACTTGCTGGATCTCGCCCTCGACGCGGGTCTGCGGCTCGTACTCCACGAACACGCGCGCGCCGAGCAGCACGCCGGGGTCGAGCTCGGTCTTGCCGGGCGAATCGCCACCCACCGCGTTGATGTGCATGCCGGGCTCGATCATCCCGAGCTCGAGCACCGTCGCATGGCCCTGGTAGGCAGTGACGGTGGTCACGATGTCGGCGCCGCGCACCGCCTCGGCCACCGAATGCGCGCGCACGATCTCCATCGGCGAGCAGGCGGAGAGATGGCGCACCAGCTTGTCGGTGGCATGCGGGTCGATGTCGAACACGCGCACCTCCTCGATGCCCAGCAGTGCATGGAAGGCCAGCGCCTGGAACTCGCTCTGCGAGCCGTTGCCGATCAGCGCGAGGCTGCGCGAGCCGGGCCGCGCGAGCACGCGCGCGGCCATGGCGGAGGTGGCGGCGGTGCGCAATGCGGTGGTGAGGGTGAGCTCGGACAGCAGCACCGGGTAGCCGGTATCGACCTCGGCGAGCACGCCGAAGGCCATGACGGTGGGCAGCCCGACCGCGGTGTTGTGCGGATGGCCGTTGACGTACTTGAAGGCATAGGCGCCGTCGTCGGCCACCGGCATCAGCTCGATCACGCCGAGGTGCGAATGGCTGGCCACGCGGGCCTTCTTGTCGAACTCGCGCCAGCGCAGGAAGTCGTCGCGCAGCGCATCGGCCAGGGCAGCGAGGAACTGCGGCACGCCGGTCTCATCGACCAGGCGGACCAGGCTGTGGACATCGATGAAGCGGGTCATGGCATGGCTCCTTGCGAGCCCCGGCCGGCGCCGCACCCGATCCGTTCCACCATGGCGGGTCCAGGATGAGCGCCTGCGCCAAGGGTTCGAAGCCATTCTGCGCCGCGCGCGCGGCCACGGCGAGGCCCGCGACCCCGACCGCGTCGAGCGCAGGGGCAAGCCCCCGCGAGCGACGGTTCGGGGCTACCGTCCGGCGTTGGTGCCGGCCGAAGGAAGCCTCAGCGCGCCAGCACCGGCGCCAGCGCCACGCCCGTGTGCGTGCCCAGCCGCACCACTTCCTCGGGCGCAGCCGCCGCCACCACGCGGCCGCCGCCGTTGCCGCCCTCGGGCCCGAGGTCGACGATCCAGTCGGCCTCGGCGATCAGGTCGAGGTCGTGCTCGATCACCACCACGCTGTGGCCGCCGTTCACCAGCCGGTGCAGCACGTGGATCAGCTTCTCGACGTCGGCCATGTGCAGGCCCACGGTCGGCTCGTCGAGCACGTAGAGCGTGTGCGGCGCCTTCTGGCCGCGGCGCGTGATGTCGTCGCGCACCTTGCTGAGCTCGGTCACCAGCTTGATGCGCTGCGCCTCGCCGCCCGACAGCGTGGGCGAGGGCTGGCCCAGCGTCAGGTAGCCGAGCCCCACGTCCTTGAGCAGCTGCAGCGGATGGCTGATGTTGGGCATGCTCGCGAAGAACTCGACCGCCTCGTCGACTTCCATCTGCAGCACGTCGCCGATGCTCTTGCCGCGCCAGCTCACGGCCAGCGTCTCGGGGTTGAAGCGCGCGCCGTGGCAGACCTCGCAGGGCACCTTCACGTCGGGCAGGAAGCTCATCTCGATGGTGCGCACGCCCGCGCCGTCGCAGGCCGGGCAGCGGCCCTCGCCGGTGTTGAAGCTGAAGCGCGCCGGGCCGTAGCCGCGGGCCTTGGCCTCGAGCGTGTCGGCGAACAGCTTGCGGATGGTGTCCCAGAAGCCGATGTAGGTCGCGGGGCAGCTGCGCGGCGTCTTGCCGATCGGGGTCTGGTCGACCTCGAGCACGCGGTCCACGCTCTGGTAGCCCTCGACGCCCTTGCAGCCGGCCCAGGCCGGGCGCTTGCCCGCGGCATCGGCGTCGCGGCCGGCCTTGGTGCTGCGCTGCTGCACCACCGCCTGCACGTTGGCCAGCAGCACGTCGCGCGCGAGCGTGGACTTGCCCGAGCCGCTCACGCCGGTGACCACCACCAGCCGCTGCAGCGGCACGGTGACCGTCACGTCCTGCAGGTTGTGCATGTCGGCGCCGCGCACCGTGAGCCACTGGCCGTTGTCGGGCGCCTTCGGGTCGGGCGACGGAATGAGCCGGCGCGCCTGCAGCGGATGCTTGATCGCGTCGCGCAGGTAGCGGCCGGTCTGCGACTCGGCCGCCTGCTCGATGTCGGCCACCGCGCCCTGCGCCACCAGGCGGCCGCCGCGCTTGCCGGCGCTCGGGCCGATGTCGATGATGTGGTCGGCGCGGCGGATGGTGTCCTCGTCGTGCTCCACCACCACCAGCGTGTTGCCCTTGTCGCCGAGCTTGTGCAGCGCGTCGAGCAGGATGCGGTTGTCGCGCGCATGCAGGCCGATGGTCGGCTCGTCGAGCACGTAGCACACGCCCTGCAGGTTGCTGCCGAGCTGCGCCGCGAGCCGGATGCGCTGCGCCTCGCCGCCGCTGAGCGTGGGCGCGCCGCGATCGAGCGTGAGGTAGCCCAGGCCCACTTCCTCGAGGAACTCGAGCCGGCTCTTGATCTCGGGCACCAGGTCGCGCGCGATCTCGGCCTCGCGGCCCGCGAGCGAGAGGTTCTCGAACCAGGTGCGGATGTCGGTCACGCTCATGCGCGCGAGCTCGGTGATGCCGATGCCGCCCTCGCCCCAGCCCGGCGTGCCGGCATGCGCATGGACCGCGCCGCCGCCGAACAGCACCGCGCGCGCGGTCGCATTGAGCCGCGTGCCCTTGCAGGTCGGGCAGGCCACGTCGCCCACGTCCTCGGCATCGGGCTCGGCGAAGGTCTGCTCGCGTCCCTTCTGGTCGTCGGCCATCACCGAGTCGTCGAAGATCTTGCGCTGCTCCTTGCTGAGCTTGACGCCGGTGCCCACGCAGTCGGGGCACCAGCCGTGCTTGCTGTTGTAGCTGAACAGGCGCGGGTCGAGTTCGGCATAGCTGGTGCTGCAGACCGGGCAGGCGCGCAGGGTCGAGAACACGCTGACGCGGCCGATGCCCGCGGCCGTCACGCCGGCCATCATGGCGGCGCGCAGGCCGTCCATCTCGCTGAGCACGTGCACCACGCCCTTGCCGTGCTCGAGCGCCTTCGTGAGCGCCTCGCGCAGCTGGTTCTCGTTCGTGGGCAGCACGTCGAGGCTGGCCACCGGCAGCTCGATGCTGTGTTCCTTGAAGCGGTCGATGCGCGGGAAGCCCGCGGTCGGCAGGAAGTCGCCATCGACGCGCAGGTGCGTGAAGCCGCGCGGCCGCGCCCAGTCGGCCAGCTCGGTGTAGACGCCCTTGCGGTTGCTCACCAGCGGCGCGAGCAGGCCGATGTGCTGGCCCTTGAAGTTGCGCATCAGCTGCGCCGCGATGCTGTCGGGGGTCTGCGGCTGCACGGCCGCGCCGTCCTTCACGCAGTGCTGCACGCCGAGCTTCACGAACAGCAGGCGCAGGAAGTGCCAGACCTCGGTGGTGGTGCCCACCGTGCTCTTGCGGCCGCCGCGCGACAGGCGCTGCTCGATCGCCACCGTCGGCGGAATGCCGTAGACGGCATCGACCTCGGGCCGACCCGCGGGCTGCACGATGCTGCGCGCATAGGCGTTGAGCGATTCGAGATAACGGCGCTGGCCCTCGTTGAACAGGATGTCGAAGGCCAGCGTGGACTTGCCCGAACCGCTCACGCCGGTGACCACGCTGAACTTGCCGCGCGGGATGTTGACGCTGAGGTTCTTCAGGTTGTGCTCGCGCGCGTTCACGATCTCGACCGCGTCGGCGCCCGGCGCCTTCTTGGCCTGCGCGATGTAGCGGCGCGCCGCGCGCTCGGCCACCTTGTAGGCACCGGGGCCGATCGCGAGCTCGTAGTCGGCCAGCGCGGCGCCCGTGAGCGAGGCGCGGTTCTCGCGCAGCTGCTCGGGCGTGCCCTCGGCCACCACCTGGCCACCGCCCTCGCCGCCTTCGGGGCCGAGGTCGATGCACCAGTCGCTGGCGCGGATCACGTCGAGGTTGTGCTCGATCACGATCAGCGAATGGCCGGCGTCGAGCAGCTTGCGCAGCGCGCGCATGAGGCGCGCGATGTCGTCGAAGTGCAGGCCGGTGGTGGGCTCGTCGAACAGGAACAGCGTGCCCTTGCGCGCCACCGCCTGCTTGCTCGAGGTCGCGCCCTTAGCGGCCTCGGCCAGGAAGCCCGCGAGCTTGAGGCGCTGCGCCTCGCCGCCCGACAGCGTGGGCACGGGCTGGCCCAGCTTCACGTAGTCGAGGCCCACGTCGGAGATCGGCTGCAAGACGCGCAGCACGTCGCGGTCGGCATCGAACAGCGCCGCGGCCTCGGCCACGGTCAGCTCGAGGATGTCGGCCACGTTGTAGCTCTTGCCGTGGCGCTCGATGCGCACCTCGAGGATCTCGGGCCGGTAGCGCTTGCCGTCGCAGTCGGGGCAGCGCAGGTAGACGTCGGAGAGGAACTGCATCTCGACGTGCTCGAAGCCCGAGCCGCCGCAGGTGGGGCAGCGGCCGTCGCCCGAGTTGAAGCTGAACTTGCTCGCGGTGTAGCCGCGCTGGCGCGAGATCGGCGCGGTGGCGAAGATCTCGCGGATCGCGTCCCAGGCGCCGACGTAGCTCGCGGGGTTGGAACGCGCGGTCTTGCCGATCGGCGACTGGTCGACGAACACCACGTCGCCGAGGTGGTCGGCGCCGAGCAGGCGGTCGTGCGCGCCGGGCGTCTCGGTGGCCTTGCCGAAGTGGCGCATCAGCGCGGGCGCGAGCACGTCCTGCACCAGCGTCGACTTGCCCGAGCCGCTGACGCCGGTCACGCAGACCAGGCGCGCGAGCGGAAACTCGACGCTGATGTCCTTGAGGTTGTGCTCGCGCACGCCCTCGAGGATGAGACGGTGCGTGTTCTCGCTGACCAGCCGCTTGAAGCCCATGCCGATCTTCTTGCGCCCGCCCAGGTACTGGCCGGTCAGCGTGTCGGCGTCGCGCAGCGCGTCGGTGCTGCCGTCGAACACGATCTGGCCGCCGCGCGCGCCGGGGCCGGGGCCCATGTCGATCACGCGGTCGGCCGCGAGCATCACGGCGGGGTCGTGCTCGACCACCACCAGCGTGTTGCCCGCGTCGCGCAGCCGCAGCATGGCCTCGGTGATGCGGTTCATGTCGCGCGGATGCAGCCCGATGCTGGGCTCGTCGAGCACGAACAGCGTGTTGACCAGCGAGGTGCCGAGCGCGGTCGTGAGGTTGATGCGCTGCACCTCGCCGCCGCTGAGCGTGCGGCTCTGGCGGTCGAGCGTGAGGTAGCCGATGCCGACGTCGTGCAGGTAGCGCAGCCGGGTCGTGATCTCCTCGAACAGCAGCTTGAGCGCCTGCGCCTCGCCGGCCGCGCTCGAGCGTTGCGCCTCGCCGGCCGTGGCGATGCCGCCGGCCGTCATGCGGTCGAACAGCTGGCGCAGCCGCTCGATCGGCAGCAGCATCAGGTCATGCAGGCACAGGCCCGGCAGCGCCTCGAGCTGCGCGCGCGTCCACTTCACGCCGATCGGCATGAAGCGCTTCTCGGGCGGTAGCACCGCGTCGGCGTCTTCCTTGCTGCCGATGCGCCACAGCAGGCTTTCGAGCTTGAGCCGCGCGCCCGCGCAGGTGGGGCACGGCGTGTAGCTGCGGTACTTCGACAAGAGCACGCGGATGTGCATCTTGTAGGCCTTGCTCTCGAGGTAGCCGAAGAAGCGGCGGATGCCGTACCACTGCTTGTTCCAGTTGCCCTCCTTGTAGTTGGGCGTGCCCTCGATCACCCAGTGCTTCTGCTCGGCGGTCAGCTTGTTCCACGGCGTGTCGCGCGGAATGCCGGCGGCCTCGGCGTGGCGCATGAGGTCGTCCTGCGCCTCCTTCCAGGCCGGGGTCTGGATGGTCTTGATCGCGCCCGCGCGCAGGGTGAGCTTGTCGTTCGGGATCACGAGGCCGAGGTCGACGCCGATCACGCGGCCGAAGCCGCGGCAGGTGTCGCAGGCGCCGACGGCCGAGTTGAACGAGAACATCGAGGGGATCGGGTCGCCGTAGCGGATGTCGCTCTCGGGGCAGTGCAGGCCCGTGGAGAACTTCCACACGTCCGTCGGCGCGTTCTCCTCGGCGCCCGTCGCATGCACCGTCACGCGCCCGCTGCCCCGCTTCAGCGCGACCTCGATCGCCTCCACCACGCGCGAACGCTCGGCGCTCGAGGCGCGGAAGCGGTCGGCCACCACGTCGAGCACCTTGCGCGGACCGGTGGGCGTGGCCACCTCGCGCTCGGCGTGCACGCGCGTGAAGCCGCTGGCCGACAGCCACTGCGTGACCTCGTCGGCCGTGGTGCTCGCGGGCAGCTCGACCGGGAAGGTCACGACCAGCCGCGGATCGCCCGCGGCCGCGGCGCGCTCGACGATCTGCGCATAGATGCTGTCGGGCGAGTCGTGGCGCACCGGCAGCGCGGTCTCGCGGTCGAACAGGTCGGCCGCGCGCGCATAGAGCAGCTTCAGGTGGTCGTTGAGCTCGGTCATCGTGCCGACCGTGGAGCGCGAGGAGCGCACCGGGTTGGTCTGGTCGATGGCGATCGCGGGCGGCACGCCCTCGACCTTGTCGACCGCCGGCTTGTCCATGCGGTCGAGGAACTGGCGGGCGTAGGCGGAGAAGGTTTCGACGTAGCGCCGCTGGCCCTCGGCGTACAGCGTGTCGAACACGAGGCTCGACTTGCCCGAGCCGCTGGGCCCGGTGACCACGGTCATCTCGCCGGTGCGGATGTCGAGGTCGAGATTCTGGAGGTTGTGCTGGCGTGCGCCACGGATGCGGATGGAGCCCTGTGTCATGAGTGCCTTGGGGGTGGGGCAAACATTCTAGGGAGTGGTCCATGACGCGCCGGTGCACCTCTCTGTAAGGACGGTGGCCGCGCAGGGGTTTGTCCGAATGGTGGATTTAATACTTTTAGAAACAAATAAGGCGTTGGTTTGCAACGGTGGCAGCGCCATCGCAAAAGAAGGGACGAGCACACATGACGAACAAGCACGGCCGCCTGCGCGCGGCCCTGATCGCGCTCGGCGCGCTGGTCTGGCTGCCCGCGCAGGCGCAGATCCTGATCGGCCAGACCGCCGGCATGACCGGCCCGGTGGCCGCCAGCGTCAACGAGACCATCGGCGGCGCGCAGCTCGTGATCGATGCCGCCAATGCGCAGGGCGGCGTGCACGGCGAGAAGATCGAGGTGGTCCGGCTCGACGACGGCTTCGACGTCAAGCGCGCGGGCGAGAACGGCCGCGCGCTGATCGAGGACAAAAAGGTGCTCGCACTCTTCATGAGCCGCGGCACGCCGCATTCGCAGGCCATCATTCCCTGGCTCGACAAGCACGGCGTGGCGCTGATCGGGCCTTCCACCGGCGCGATGGTGCTGCACAAGCCGGTGCAGAGGAACGTGTTCAACGTGCGCGCCACCTACCAGCGCGAGGCCGAGAAAGCGGTGCAGCACCTGCTGACCATCGGCATGGTGCGCATCGCGGTCGTGCACGTGACCGACTCCTTCGGCGCCGATGCGCTCGAGGGCGCGATGACCGGCTTCGGCAAGGCCAAGGCGCAGCCCGCGGCCACCGTGCCGGCCGACCGCGACAAGCCCGACTACGCGGCCATCGTGCCCGCCATCGTCCAGGCCAAGGCGCAGGCGGTGCTGTGGATCGGCTCGGGCAGCGCGGTGGTCGAGGGCATCAAGGCGCTGCGCGCGGCCGGCTCGGCGGCGCAGGTGGTCACGCTGTCGAACAACGCCTCCTCGGGCTTCATCAAGCAGTTGGGCGAGGCCAGCCGCGGCGTGGTGGTCACGCAGGTGTTCCCGAGCGAGCGCTCGATCAGCTACCCGATGGTGAAGGAGGCGATCGCGCTCGCGAAGGCCAAGGGCCAGAACGAACTCTCGCCCGCGGCGCTCGAGGGCTTCGCCTCGGCCAAGGTGCTGGTGGAGGCGCTGCGCCGCGCCGGCCCCAAACCCACGCGCGCCCGCGTGGTGGCCGCGCTCGACGGCCTGCGCGACTACGACCTCGGCGGCCTCGAGATCAGCTACACGCCGCAGGACCACAGCGGCATCGATTTCGCCGACCTCTCGATCATCAGCGAGGGCCGCTTCAAGCGCTGAAGCGCCGCCTTTCCCTCTCGACGAAGCCGGGCCCAGCGCCCGGCTTTTTGCTTTTGCAAACAACGGTTTGACAGGGTTTGCACGAGGAATCGTATGTCACGTCTAGCTACACATAATTGCATTTGCTGACATGGACACGAATCCCGACGGGAAAGGTTTTGTCGATGAAGAAGAAGAAAAGGATCCCGCGCCTGCGCGCCGCCGCATTGCTGCTCGCACTCGCGGCGACCGGCGCCTCGGCCCAGATCGTGATCGGCCAGTCGGCCGACCTGTCGGGACCGGTGGCGGCCAGCGTGAAGGAGACGATCATGGGCTCGCAGCTGGTCATCGACCAGGTCAATGCCCAGGGCGGCATCAACGGCGAGCAGATCGAGGTCATCCGCATGGACGACGGCCTCGATGCCAAGCGCTCGCTCGAGAACTCGCGCATCCTGATCGAGGACAAGAAGGTGGTCGCGCTGCTGCTCAACCGCGGCACGCCCAACACGCTCGCGGTGATCCCGCTGCTCGACAAGCACGGCGTGCCGCTGGTCGGCCCGTCGACCGGCGCGATGGCGCTGCACAAGCCGGTGCAGAAGAACATCTTCAACGTGCGCTCCACCTACCAGCGCGAAGCCGAGAAGGCGGTGGTGCACCTGCAGACCACGGGCATCCAGCGCATCGCGGTGGTGCAGGCCGACGACTCCTTCGGCAAGGACGGGCTCGAGGGCGCGAACCGCGGCTTCGAGAAGGCCAACCTCAAGCCGGTGGTGATCGCGCTGGCCGACCGCAACAAGCCCGACTTCGCGGCCATCGTGCCGAAGCTCGTCGAGGCCAATGCGCAGGCCGTGCTGTGGATCGGCTCGGGCACCTCGGTGTCCGACGGCGTGAAGGCGCTGCGCGCCGCGGGTTCGGCCGCGCAGGTGGTCACGCTGTCGAACAACGCGGCCTCGGGCTTCATCAAGGACCTCGGCAGCGCGAGCCGCGGCGTGATCATCACGCAGGTGTTCCCCTACGAGCGCTCGTTCGGCAATCCGCTGATCAAGGAGGCCCTGGCGCTCGCCAAGGCCAAGGGCCAGGAAGACCTGTCGCCCGCGCTGCTCGAAGGCTTCGTCGCGACCAAGGTGCTGGTGGAGGCGCTGCGCCGCACCGGGCCGAAGCCCACGCGCGCGCGGCTGCTGGCCACGCTCAATGCCTTCCAGTACGACCCGGGTGGCGGACTCGATATCTCGTTTTCGCCGACCGATCACACGGGCATCGAATACGTCGACCTCTCCATCGTGAGCGACGGCCGCTTCAAGCGGTAGGCAGCGCTTCGGAGATTTACTTCGGCGCGCTCGCGGCGGCAGCCGGCGCAGCAGGCGCCGGCTCGTGCACCTCCACGCCGTGCTTCTCGCCCGACATGTCGACCTTGTCGCCGGCCTTCGAGATCACGTACAGCGCGATGGCCGCGAAGATGGCGAAGCCGACTGCGATTTTCCACATGGGTTCTGTCTCCTGAGATGGGTAATGCGGGGTTCAAGAAAAAGGCCTCATGCCGAGGGTCGGCATGAAGCCTCTTTGTTGAACGGAGGACGCGCGGCGCCCTCCTTTCATCGGCGCCGCGGCGCTCACACCTTGTCAGTCGTGGGCGTAGATGTCCACGTCCTTGGTCTCGCGGATGAACAGCGTGCCGATCACCAGCGTGATGCCCGCGATGATGATCGGGTACCAGAGGCCGTTGTACATGTTGCCGGTCGAGGCCACGATGGCGAAGGCGGTGGTCGGCAGCAGGCCGCCGAACCAGCCGTTGCCGATGTGGTACGGCAGGCTCATCGAGGTGTAGCGGATGCGCGTGGGGAACAGCTCGACCAGCATCGCGGCGATGGGCCCGTAGACCATGGTCACCAGCAGCACCAGCCAGAACAGCAGCAGCACCGTCAGCAGCTTGTTCATCTTCGCGGGGTCGGCCTTGGCCGGGTAGCCCGCGATCTTCAGGTCTTCGGCCACGCCCTTCTTGAAGGCCGCGATCTCCTTGGCGGAGGTCTCGTCGAACTTGAGGTTCACGACGTTGCCGATCGGTGCTTCCACCGTCTTGTCGCCGATCTTCACGACGGCCTTCGAACCCGGCGCGCCGGCCACGTTCTCATAGCTCACCGAGTTCTGCACCAGGTAGCGCTTGGCGATGTCGCAGGAGCTGCGGAAGTCGATCTCGCGTGCCACCGGGTTGCCCTGGAACGAGCAGGTCGCGGGGTCGGCGGTCACGGTCACACCGGCCGTGGCCTGGGCCTTGGCGAGGTCGGGGTTGGCGGCCTCGGTCAGCATCTTGAAGACCGGGAAGTAGGTGACCACGGCCAGCAGGCAGCCGGCCATGATGATCGGCTTGCGGCCGATCTTGTCCGACAGGGTGCCGAAGATCACGAAGAACGGGGTGCCGAGCAGCAGCGCGGCGGCGATCATCAGGTTGGCGGTGGTCGCATCGACCTTGAGCTGCGCGGTCAGGAAGAAGAGCGCGTAGAACTGGCCCGAGTACCAGACCACGGCCTGGCCGGCGGTCAGGCCCACGAGTGCCAGGATCACGATCTTGAGGTTCTTCCACTCGCCGAAGGATTCGGCCAGCGGCGCCTTCGAGGTCTTGCCCTCGGCCTTCATGCGCTGGAACGCCGGCGATTCCGACAGCGACAGGCGGATCCACACCGAGATGCCCAGCAGCAGGATCGAGACCAGGAACGGAATGCGCCAGCCCCAGTCGTTGAACACCGCTTCGCCCAGGCCTTCGCGCACGCCCAGGATCACGATCAGGCTCAGGAACAGGCCGAGCGTGGCCGTGGTCTGGATCCACGAGGTGTAGGCACCGCGCTTGCCGTGCGGCGCGTGCTCGGCCACGTAGGTGGCGGCACCGCCGTACTCGCCGCCGAGCGCGAGGCCCTGCAGCATGCGCAGCGCGATCAGGATCACCGGCGCCGCGACGCCGATGGTCGCGTAGCTGGGCAGCAGGCCGACGATGAAGGTCGACAGGCCCATGATCAGGATCGTGACCAGGAAGGTGTACTTGCGCCCGATCATGTCGCCGAGCCGGCCGAACACGATGGCGCCGAACGGACGCACCAGGAAGCCGGCCGCGAAGGCCAGCAGCGCGAAGATGAAGGCCGCGCCCGCATCGAGGCCGCTGAAGAACTGCTTCGCGATGATCGCCGCGAGCGAACCGTAGAGGTAGAAGTCGTACCACTCGAACACGGTTCCCAGCGAAGAAGCGAAGATGACCTTCTTCTCCTCCGCCGACATGGGCCGGGGGGCCGGATGCGGCACTCCCCGTGAATCTAGTGTGGCTGCCATTGATCGTCTCCTGTGTATGCGTTCATGCGGCGCCCGAATTCGGGACCGTGGGGCATTCTTGGAGGCGCGACTGACCCGAGCCTTTCGCGAAACTGAACGGGCGCTTACGGATTAAGGTGAAACCCTCGACGCACGTTTCAGCCTGTAAGAAATGCAGCGTCGGTGCTGCGGATGCTCAGTTTTTGCTGCTGCGCAGCAGGGCCGGACGCTGGTCGGCCTCGGCCCATTGCGGGCCGTCGAACCAGGCATCGCCCGCGAGGTAGGCGCGCAGCATCGCGAGGCCGTCGAAGCCCCAGAACAGCCGGCCGTCGACCGCATACGCGGGCGTGCCGAACACGCCGAGCGCGATCGCGTCCGCGGTGTTGCGCTGGAGCAGGGCCTTGCTCTCGTCGCTGCCGGCATCGCGACGCGGTTGCAGTTGCGCGGTGAGCGCGGCCAGCCGCGCGGGATCGGCCGCCTCGAGGCCGCCGCGCCAGACGTGGCGGAAGACGGTCTCGGCCACCAGCCGGCTCACGCGGCCGTCGTCGGAGGTGGAGAGCGCGAGCCGCAGGTGCGCGAGCGGGTTGTAGGGATGCGAGGCCGGCATCGCGATCTCGATGCCGTGCTGGTGGCCCAGCCACAGCACGTGGCGGTAGGTCCAGCCGCGCTTGGCGGGAATCTCGGCCGGCCCGAGCTGGCCGTGCGCCTTGAGCACCGCGCCCAGCAGCACCGGCCGGTAGTCCACGCTATAGCTCAGGCCCTCGAGCGCCTGCGGCAGCTGCTCGAACGCGAGATAGGCATAGGGCGAGATGAAGTCCAGGTAGAAGTCGATGTGCTTCATGCGTCGATGTCTCCGATGGCCGGAGCGCGCCAGATGCCGGCCCGGGCCCGCCACTCTATCGCGCGCCAGACCTGCCGCCGCTCGTCGTCCTCCATGCGGCTCCAGCCCGCGATCTCGGGGATGGTGCGCAGGCAGCCCTCGCAGAAGCCGCTGAGCCGGTCCATGCGGCACACCGAGCTGCAGGGCGAGGGCACCGGCTCGGCCCGCTCGCGCAGGTCGGCGGCGCGATCGGCCAGGGCCTGCGCTTCGGCGACGTTCACGCCGCGGCCACCACCACGTCGGCCACCGGCGCGCCCGTGAGCGTCTCGAGGTCGTGCGGGCGCAGCTGGAACACCGCATGCGGATGGCCCGCGGCGGCCCAGATCTCCTCGAAGCGGAACAGCTCGCGGTCGATCAGCACCACCGGCTTCGTCACATGGCCCACGGGCGACACGCCGCCGATGGTGAAACCGGTGCGCGCCTTCACGAAGTCGGCGTCGGCGCGGCCGGTCTTGCCGACGATCGCGTCGACCTTCTTCTCGTCGACGCGCTTGTCGCCCGAGGTGATGACCAGCACCGCGACCTCGTCGCTCTTGCGCCGGAAGATGATGCTCTTGGCGATCTGGCCGACCGCGATGCCGAGCGCGTCGGCCGCCTGCTGCGCGGTGCGGCAGGCGTCGTCGAGCATGCGCGGCGCATGCGGATGGCCGGCGTCCTGGAGCACGCGCGCGACGCGCTGGACACCGTCGGGAAGGGAATGGAGTTCGGAACCGCACATGGCTTGGGTCTTCGGAGGTTCGTGGGGGCGTGCGCCCCGCGTTGCAGGCTCCCGAGCATACGAAAAAGCCCCGGCCCCGGCGCCACGGCCGCGCGGCCACCCTTTCCGGCACCGCACCAATGCGGACAGCGCCGCACCGCCGCCGCGCCGCTTTCGGTGCGATTGCGGTGCGCGCGCGGGCTGCGACCGGTCTTTTTCGGCGGCATGGATATTGCTCGACCCCATCGCGGACCTCCCGGCCTGGGTGGGTCCGCAGTGCCTCCGCTAACGACGGCGGGGTTCGAGCGAGCCGATGGCGATGAGCCGCCGGATTCGTTTGTCCATCCGATTATTCGCATCCGTTCCGTCGCGGAGGCCCCCTGCCGCTGTCGCCCCGACAGCCCCGGTGGCCTGCATCCGAGGACCGGCTGCCCCCGCAGGACCTCACCATGAAAATCGCAGTCATCGGCCACGGCATGGTCGGCCACAAGTTCCTCGAGCAGCTCCACACGCTCGGCATTCCCGGCGCGGAAGTCACCGTCCTGTGCGAGGAGCCGCGGCCGGCCTACGACCGGGTGCACCTGTCCGAGTTCTTCGCGGGCAAGACGGCCGAAGACCTCTCGCTGGTCGAGCCCGGCTTCTTCGAGCGCAGCGGCTTCACGCTGCGCCTGGCCGCGCGCGCGATGGCGGTCGAGCGCCGCAACAACACCGTCACCACGGCCGACGGCGAGGTCGTGGCCTACGACAAGCTGGTGCTGGCCACCGGCTCCTTCCCCTTCGTGCCCGCGGTGCCGGGCCGCGACCGGCCCCACTGCTTCGTCTACCGCACCATCGAGGACCTCGAGGCGATGAAGGAATGCGGCGCGCGCTCGCGCAGCGGCGTGGTGGTGGGCGGCGGCCTGCTCGGCCTCGAATGCGCGAAGGCGCTGCGCGACATGGGCCTCGAGACCCACGTGGTGGAGTTCGCGCCGCGGCTGATGGCGGTGCAGGTCGACGAGGGCGGCGGCCGCGCGCTGCGCGAGAGCATCGAGGCGCTGGGCCTGCACGTGCACACCGGCCGCAACACGGTGGAGATCGTCGATGGCGCCGCCGCGCGCCACCGCATGGTGTTCGCCGACGGCAGCTACCTCGAGACCGACATGATCGTGTTCTCGGCCGGCATCCGCCCGCGCGACGAGCTCGCGCGCCAGTGCCTGCTGGCCGTGGGCCCGCGCGGCGGCGTGGCGGTCGACGACCACTGCCGCACCAGCGACCGCAACGTCTACGCCATCGGCGAATGCGCCTCGTGGAACGAACAGACCTTCGGCCTGGTCGCGCCCGGCTACGACATGGCGCGCGTGGCGGCGCGCCACATCGCGGGCGAGCACGAGGCCGCCTTCACCGGCGCCGACATGAGCACCAAGCTCAAGCTGATGGGCGTGGACGTGGCGAGCATCGGCGACGCGCACGGCAGGACGCCGAAGTCGCGCGCCTACCAGTTCATCGACGAGCGCAAGAAGGTCTACAAGAAGATCGTCGTCAGCGAGGACGGCAAGCTGCTGCTCGGCGCCGTGCTGGTGGGCGACGCCACCGAATACGGCACCCTGCTGCAGATGGCGCTCAACGGCATCACGCTGCCGGAAGATCCCGCGTTCCTGATCCTGCCCTCGAGCGACGGCAAGGCCAAGCCGGGCCTGGGCGTCGAGGCCCTGCCCGACAGCGCCCAGATCTGCTCGTGCAACGACGTCAGCAAGGGGCAGATCTGCGAGGCCGTGGGCCAGGGCGCCTGCACCCCGGCCGCGATGAAGGCCTGCACCAAGGCCGGCGCCACCTGCGGCGGCTGCGTGCCGCTGGTCACGCAGGTCATGAAGATGGAGATGGCCAGGCGCGGCATGGCGGTCGACAACCACCTCTGCGAGCACTTCCCCTATTCGCGCCAGGAGCTCTACCACCTGATCCGCGTGGGCGAGATCCGCAGCTTCGCCGACCTGCTCGCGAAACACGGCAAGGGCCTGGGCTGCGACATCTGCAAGCCCGTGGCCGCGAGCATCTTCGCCTCGTGCTGGAACGAGTTCGTGCTCAAGAAGGACCTGGCCGCGCTGCAGGACAGCAACGACTACTTCCTCGGCAACATCCAGAAGGACGGCACCTACTCGGTGGTGCCGCGCATGCCGGGCGGCGAGGTCACGCCCGACGGCCTGATCGCGGTCGGCCAGGTGGCGAAGAAGTACGGCCTCTACACCAAGATCACCGGCGGCGCGCGCGTGGACATGTTCGGCGCGCGCGTCGAGCAGCTGCCCGCGATCTGGGAGGAACTGATCGCGGCCGGCTTCGAGTCGGGCCATGCCTACGGCAAGTCGCTGCGCACGGTGAAGAGCTGCGTCGGCTCGACCTGGTGCCGCTACGGCGTGGACGACAGCGTGGGCCTCGCGGTCGAGCTCGAGAACCGCTACAAGGGCCTGCGCGCGCCGCACAAGATCAAGTTCGGCGTCTCGGGCTGCACGCGCGAATGCGCCGAGGCGCAGGGCAAGGACGTGGGCGTGATCGCCACCGACAAGGGCTGGAACCTCTACGTCTGCGGCAACGGCGGCATGAAGCCGCGCCATGCCGAGCTGCTCGCGAGCGACCTGTCGAAGGCCGAGCTGATCCGCCTGATCGACCGCTTCCTGATGTTCTACGTGCGCACCGCCGACCGGCTGCAGCGCACCAGCACCTGGCGCGAGAGTCTCGAGGGCGGCCTCGACTACCTCAAGGGCGTGCTGCTGCAGGACACGCTGGGCCTCCACGCCGAGCTCGAGACCCAGATGCAGGCCGTGGTCGACACCTACCAGTGCGAGTGGAAGACCGCCGTCAACGACCCGGCCACGCGCCAGCGCTTCCGCTCCTTCGTCAACAGCGACAAGCCCGACGAGCACATCGTGTTCGTGAGCGAGCGCGGCCAGAAGCGGCCCGCGCGCGCCGAGGAGCGCACCGAGGCCGCCGACCTCTCGATGGCCTGAAGAACGACAACGAAAGAGGAAGCCCCATGACCCAGCAAGACCTGCACTGGACCGCCGTGTGCGCGGCCACCGACATCCTGCCCGACACCGGCGTGTGCGCGCTGGTCGAGGGCGTGCACGTGGCGATCTTCCGCGTCGGCCGCGAGGCCACGCTCTACGCCATCGACAACGTCGACCCGAAGGCCGGCGCCAGCGTGCTCTCGCGCGGGCTGGTCGGCAGCCTCGGCGACCGCGTCGTGGTCGCCTCGCCGCTCTACAAGAACCACTTCGACCTGCGCAGCGGCGAATGCCTCGAGGCGCCCGAGCACTCGGTGCGCGCGCATGCGGTGCGCGAGCACGAGGGCCGCGTGCTCGTCGCGCTGGCCTGAGGCGCGCTCCCCTTCCCCGGCATTCCATTTCTTTCCAAGGATCCCCATGGCCTACCTAGCCCCTGCCGAGTTTGTCACCAAGATGGTCGATGCCGGCGAATCCAAACTGCTGATGTCCACGCGCGACACGCTGATCCGCTCGTACATGGCCGGCGCGATCCTCGCGCTGGCGGCGGCCTTCGCGGTCAGCATCACGGTCAACACCGGCAATGCGCTGGTCGGCGCGATGCTGTTCCCGGTCGGCTTCATCATGCTGTACCTGCTGGGCTTCGACCTGCTGACCGGCGTCTTCACCCTGGCGCCGCTCGCGGTGCTCGACAAGCGCCCCGGCGCCACCTGGGGCGGCGTGATGCGCAACTGGGGCCTGGTGTTCGTCGGCAACTTCGCGGGCGCGCTCACGGTCGCGGTGTTCATGGCGATCATCTTCACCTTCGGTTTCAGCGAGGCGCCCAACGCCATCGGCGAGCGGCTCGGCCACATCGGCGAGGGCCGCACGCTCGGCTACTCCGCGCACGGCGCGGCCGGCATGCTGACGCTGTTCATCCGCGGCGTGATGTGCAACTGGATGGTGTCGACCGGCGTGGTCGCGGCCATGATGTCGACCACCGTCTCGGGCAAGGCGATCGGCATGTGGATGCCCGTGATGATCTTCTTCTACATGGGCTTCGAACATTCGATCGTCAACATGTTCCTGTTCCCCACCGGCCTGATGCTCGGCGGCAAGTTCACACTGATGGACTACCTGATCTGGAACGAGCTGCCCACGGTGATCGGCAACCTGGTCGGCGGCCTGAGCTTCGTCGGCCTCACGCTCTACGCCACGCACTACAAGACGGCGCCCAAGCGCGTCGCAGGCTGATCGCGCCTCCATGGCCGCCGGGCGCCAGGCGCCGCGCGTCACGCTGGGCCAGCACTCGCTGGCCGGCGTCGGGTCGGCGGTCAACCAGGACTTCCATGGCGCGATGCTGCCCGAGGGGGCGCAGCGCGCCGCCAAGGGCATCGCGCTCGCGCTGGCCGACGGCATCGGCTCGAGCCGCGTGAGCCAGGTCGCGAGCGCG
>Ga0209902_100362_pt1 | contig 56032 bp, 56 predicted proteins | sample FECB27metaG_FD_188304 | JGI IMG/M metagenome (GOLD analysis project Ga0209902, IMG submission 188304) | Cyanobacterial communities from the Joint Genome Institute, California, USA - FECB-27 (SPAdes) (version 2) | ecosystem: Environmental > Aquatic > Thermal springs > Hot (42-90C) > Microbial mats...
GGGGGGGGGGGGGGGGGGGGGGGGGGTGGTGCAGTCACCCCCGAGGTTCCTCTCACCACCCCCACCCCCCACCTGTCCCCTCAAGGGGGAGGGGAGCCGATGGGCGTGCTGGCCACAGGCAACGCCCTGATCGAACTCCTCCAATCCGGCCCCACCAACGCCCATCCCGAGCGCGGCACCGGCATCCCGTTTCCCGTGCATCGCTACCGCGAACTCTTCGCTACGCTCCCGGCCAGGGTCCAGTCCGAAGTCACCACCCGCTGGGGCGATCTCGCGGCCGACCCGTTCGTGCGCGGCGAGACCTTCCACCTCCCCGCGCTCCGCTTCGGCAACCTCGCCATCCTCATCCAGCCGGCCCGTGGCTATCACCTCGACGAAACCGCCAGCTATCACGACCCGGACCTGGTCCCGCCGCATGGCTACCTTGCTGCTTATCTGTGGTTGCGCCACGAGTTCGCCGCTCACGCCGTGATCCACAACGGCAAGCACGGCAACCTCGAGTGGCTGCCCGGCAAGGCCACCGCGCTTGACGCTGCCTCCTATCCGGCAGCGCTCTGGGCCGAGCTGCCGCAGCTCTATCCATTCATCGTCAACGACCCGGGCGAAGGCACGCAGGCCAAGCGCCGTACCGGCGCCGTGATCATCGACCATCTGGTGCCGCCGCTCACCCGTGCCGAAACCTACGGGCCGCTGAAGGACCTCGAGGCGCTGCTCGACGAGTACTATGCCGCCACCGGCATGGATCGCCGCCGCCTGGCCGGCTTGCGCAAACGCATCCTCGATTTCACCCGCGACGCGCGACTCGACCGCGATATCGGCCTCGTTGCGGACGAATTCGAAACGCTGAAACGCATCGACACCTTCCTGTGCGATCTGAAGGAAGCGCAGATCCGCGACGGTCTGCATGTGTTCGGCCAATCCCCGACGGGCCGGTTGGAGCGCGACCTGATCGTCGCCTTGGCGCGGGTGCCGCGTGGCGAGGGACCAGGGGATGCCTCGCTGATCCGGGCGTTGGCGGATGACCTCAAGCTCGGGTTCGATCCGCTGATGGCGGATCTGGGTGCAGCTTGGACCGGTCCGGTGTCTGTTGCTCCCCCCCTCCCAACCTCCCCCGCAAGGGGGAAGGTGCCGTTCGGTGGAGTCCGCCCGATCGTGCCGCAAACATCAGCCGGCATCCTCCCCCTTGCGGGGAGGGTTGGGGAGGGGGGCTCCCACCGCACCGTCGGTGACGTGGTAGAACACCTCGAAAACCTCGCAGCCGAACTCGTCGACGGCCATGCTCCCGACGCCGATTGGCACGCCACAACGGCGGTCCTCGAAACAATAGAACACGTTATCCGTCCTCGCCTCGCCGCCTCGGGGCCGAACGAGATCGCCTCGCTGCTCCTCGGCCTTGACGGCAGGTTCGTGTCCCCTGGCCCCTCCGGCGCGCCGTCGCGCGGACGCCTCGACGTGCTCCCCACCGGCCGCAACTTCTATTCGGTCGACATCCGCGCCGTGCCCACTCCGACCGCCTGGGAACTCGGCCGGAAATCCGCCGAGAACCTGCTGGTCCGGCATTTCCAGGATCATGGCACGCCGTTGCGCTCGCTCGCCCTGTCGGTCTGGGGCACCGCCAATATGCGCACAGGCGGCGATGACATTGCCCAGGCCCTCGCCTTTATCGGCGCCAAACCGGTGTGGGACCCATCCTCGCTCCGCATCTCCGGTTACGAGATCATCCCGCTGGCGAAGCTCGGTCGCCCGCGCGTCGACGTGACCCTCCGTATCTCCGGTTTCTTCCGCGATGCGTTTCCGGCGCAGATCGCGCTGTTCGACAAGGCCGTCCGCGCCATCGGTGCGCTCGACGAGCCCGAGGACCAGAACCCCATCGCCGCGCGGATGCGCACCGATGCGCTGGAGCTGATGCGCGCCGGCGCCGACGACCGCGCCGCCGCCCTGGGTGCCGGCCATCGCATCTTCGGCTCGAAACCCGGAGCTTATGGCGCGGGCCTGCAGGGGCTGATGGACTCCGGCAACTGGGAGAGCAAGGCCAACCTTGCCGAGGCTTTCCTCAACTGGGGCCAGTATGCCTATGGCGCCAATGCCGACGGCACGCCGGAGCGCGATCGCTTCGCCGCCCGCCTTTCCGACATCGAGGCGGTGGTCCACAACCAGGACAACCGCGAACACGATCTGCTCGACAGCGACGACTACTACCAGTTCGAGGGCGGCCTCGCCGTTACCGCCGAAACGCTGAGCGGCCGTGCCCCCGCTGCCTACCACAACGACCATTCCCGCCCTGAGCGGCCATTGACCCGTATGCTGGCCGAAGAGATTTCGAAGGTGGTGCGCTCGCGCGTCGTTAATCCGAAATGGATCGATGGCGTGAAGCGCCATGGCTACAAGGGCGCCTTCGAGATCATCGCCACGGTCGACTATATGTTCGCCTTCGCCGCAACCACGGGTGCGGTACAGACCCACCATTTCGACTTGGCGTTCGAGGCCTTTGTCGAGGACGATGCGACCCGCCAGTTCATTCGGGCCAACAATCGCTTCGGCTATGACGAACTGATCGCCAAGTTCAACGACGCTCGCCGCCGCGGCTTCTGGACGCCGCGTTCCAATTCCGCCTTCGCCTATCTCGAGGACACTTGATGACCGACAAAGCTCCCAAGAAGACCGACCTGATGAGCGAAGCCGAGCGCGACGCCTATCACGCCGAAAAGATGCGGAAGAAAAAGGAGGCGCGGAACAAGATCCTCGCCACCAAGACCGAGGAGCGCGGCCTGCTCATCGTCCACACCGGCAAGGGCAAGGGCAAATCGACGGCCGCCTTCGGCATGGTGTTCCGCGCCATCGGCCACGGCTTCAAGGTCGGCGTGGTGCAGTTCGTCAAGGGCGCCTGGAGCACTGGCGAGCGCGACGTGCTCGACAAGTTTCCCGACCAGGTGACGATCAAGGCGATGGGGGAGGGCTTCACCTGGGACACTCAGGACCGTCAGCGCGACCTCGCCGCCGCGCGCGGCGCCTGGGAGATGGCGAAGGAGTTGATCGCCGACCCCTCCTACAAGCTGATCCTGCTCGACGAGCTCAACATCGTCCTGCGCTACGACTACCTGCCGCTCGACGAGATACTCGAGGTGCTGCGCAACAAGCCGCGCGACACCCACGTCATCGTCACCGGCCGCAATGCCAAGGACGAGATCATCGAACTGGCTGACCTCGTCACCGAAATGACCGAGATCAAGCACCCGTTCCGCTCAGGCGTGAAGGCGCAGGCGGGGATCGAGTTTTAGGAGTCGGGACAAGGACAAGCCCACCGGCCGGCTGATGGGGCGACATAGTGTCCCCTCTACTCCAGCCACCGAGTATCGAACTTCGGGCTCGCGTGGATGTGGATGCTCTTCATCGGGCCGAGCGTCCTGAATTTGTGCGGCGCGTTGGCCGGCACCACGAGGATCTGGCCGGGCCCGGCCTCGATCTCCTCGTCGCCGATGGTGAATACGGCACGGCCCTCTTCGATGATGAAGGTCTCGGGGTAGGGGTGGGTGTGCAGCCGCGGTCCGGCTCCGGCATCGACACTGTCATGGAAGATCACCGTGACATTGGCCTCGCCACCCTCCCACTCGCCCGACTGGCGGGTGGGGTGCATGGCCCAATCCTCGCGTTGGTACACCCGCGCCATCAGCACCCTCCGGTTAAGCTCCGCACCAGCCGCTCCACCACCGGCTCCAGCTTGCCGAGGTCGACCGCCGAATATTCCAGCCGAAACGCCGCATAGGCGCCGTCGCATAGCGCGATCATCCGCTGGTACAGGATGCGCTTGCCCTGCGCGCCGGAAAAACTGGCCCAACTCGGCGTTGTCGCTTCGTAGCTGATGCCCCAGCCGTCGGCCTCGGCATAGCCCCGGGCCGCCGCGACGGCACTTTCGAATGTATCCTCGGTGATGTTGCCGCCCCAGACCAGGAGCTTTGTGGCCCCGCCACGGAAGGCGCGGCCGTCACCATTGTCCGCCTCCTTGCCCCACTCGAAGCCCGGCGGCACGTCGATGGTGTAGCCGAAGCGGGCATTGTCATACTGGCCCCAGTCGGTGGCGAGCACCGGGGCGGCGAGGACGATGGCGAGAAAACAAATCAAAGCGCGCATGGCGGTGAGGATCACCCGCCATGCGCCAGCCTGCAACCTCAAACCCGATAGGTCTCAGGCGCCTTTCATCATCACCGCGGCGGCGAGTACGATGAAGGCGACGATCAGGATCCAGAACGCATACGCACTGACGAATGGTATCGAGACGATCGCGCCGAGCAGCGCGATGACTGCGATGACGACGGCGACGATGAACATGGTCTGGCTAGGCGCATTGAGAGTCATGGAAGATCTCCTGGGTCATGCACACCCCTGGACCTTAGGCGCGCCGCCGAATCGCGACCATGCCGCACAATCCGCTTTGCACAGCTTGTGCCGCAGCGGCCTGCTGGCGTTCGGAGACGATCAGCACTCACTGACAAAATTCGATTTTCATTGTTCGGCCAACAATTCCGCGACAATACTCCTGCAGAATGTCGCGGCCTTGGGGAGCTGCAGTAGTGTCTATACCCGGTTTGAAGCGACTCTGCTGCCTCGTATTACTGTTTAGCGAAGGCTATCTGCTGGCCCTCCTGTTCTCGCTGCCAGTTCACGCGCAATCGGCAGCGATTGCCCGCATCCAGGCAGCCGGCCAGCTCACCGTCGCGGTGTTCTTCGAGGACGTGGTGCCGTTCTTCTATGCCGGTCCGGACGGCAAGCTGATCGGCGTCGACCCGGCCATTGCCGAAGACATTGCCGAAAAGCTCGGCGTGACGCTGCGATACAATCGGGCCGCCACCACCTTCGACGGGTTGGTAGATGAGGTGGTCGAGGGCCGCGCCGACATGGCGATCAGCCTGTTGAGCGATACGCTGGAACGTGCTGCGCGCGCCAGCTTTTCGCAGAGCTATGTCAGCGTTCGCCAGTTCCTGCTGATCAATCGCCTGCAACTGGGCCGCCTCGTCGCCGCTGATCCCGATCGTGCCAATGACATTCCGGCTTTGCTCAACAACCCGCAATCGCGCATCGGGGTCATCGGCGGCACCTCCTATGTCGGCTTTGTCGCCGAGGATTTTCCCGCCGCGCAGAACGTCGCTTTCGATGCCTGGCCCGAAATGCTGGCCGCGGTGAAATCTGGCGACCTGGTGGCGCTGATGTACGATGAGATCGAGATCGGCAACTGGCGCCTCGCCGATTCCGCCGGTGCAGTCGAGCTTCGGCCCTATCACCTCGCCGGTCACCCCGACACCATCGCCATCGCCATGCCGCCCGGCGATACCGACCTCAAAGCCTGGGTCGATCTTTACCTCACCAAAGCCAAGAGCAACGGGTTTCTCGATGGCGTGCTCAACCAATATCTCTACTCCAAGGACAGGGCGCTGATCGATGGCTGATGCGACAAAGGGCAGCCTCGGCCGCCTGCTGCTCCACCCCGCAGCGATCTTTCTCGGGTTGATCGCCGGCGGCCTGCTCGGCTGGCTCGACAAGGGGCAGTTGCCGGTCGTCGGTACCCTGGGCGAGATCTATATCCGCCTGCTCCAGATGTGCGTGATCCCCCTGCTCTTCACTGCGGTGGCCACCAGCCTCAGCCGGCTGTTCCTCGATGGTGCGGCCAACCGCTACTTCACCCGCCTGGTGCTGCTGGTCATTGGCGGCCTCGCCATTGCCGGCACGCTCGGCGTAGTGCTGGGCTATTGGGGCCAGCCCGGCGGCGAGCTGCAACTCGCGGCCCGCGAAGTCATCGGCAAGGTCATCTTCACTGCCGAAGCCGCCGGCACTGGTGTCGATCCCACCCATGCCCAGGGGGTGTTCGCTGACCTGGTGGTCGGCATGTTCCCCGAGAACATTTTTGGAGCGCTCACCACCGGCAACAAGATCGCCATCCTGATGTTCGCCGTGCTGTTCGGCGTTGCCCTGGGCTCCATTGCGCGCGAAAAATCCGAGCGCGCCACCGCCCTGCTCGAGGCGTTCTACGACACCTTCATCAAGATCATCGAATGGCTGATGTACGTGCTGCCGTTCGGACTGTTCTGCCTTGCCTACAGCCAGGTCTCCGCCGTCGGGCTCGACGTGCTGTTCGCCATGACCAAGCTGGTGGTGCTCATCTATGTCGGTGCGATCGCGCTGATCGCCTTCTACTCGGTGCTGATCTGGCTGCGCGTCGGTGGCAGCTATCTCGCCACCCTCGGCGCCATGCGCGAAACGGTCGTCGTCGCCTTCGGCACCTCGAGCAGCTACGCCTCCATTCCCTCCGCCCTGCGCGGTCTCAAGGAAGGCCTGCGGCTCGATCGTCGCGTCGTCGATCTGGCGCTGCCGCTCGGCATCACCCTCAATCCGCCCGGCTCCACCTTCCACTTTGCGCTGGCGACGCTGTTCCTCGCCAACCTCTACGGCCTGGCGCTCGATCCGGGACAGATGGTGTTCGTGCTGTTCGGCGCCATGCTCGCCGGCGTCGCCGCCACCGGCGCACCCGGCATCGCGGCGCTGTCGATGATCTCGATCATCCTCGTGCCGCTCGGGCTGCCGGTCGAAGTGGCGATCATCCTGCTGGTCGCGATCGACCCCATCGTCGACCCGATCCTCACGGTGGTGAACGTGCAGGGTAATGCGGCGACCACGGCGTTGCTGGCGGGGAGGCCGGAGCGAGCTGAAGAGACGGCAGCGGAAGCGAGCAAGGCGCCGACGGTGCCATGAGGGAGGGGGGTGGTGCAGTCAGCACCGAGCGCCCCTCACCACCCCCACCCCCCACCCCTCCCCTCAAGGGGGAGGGGAGCTATCTGGAGGCCCCGGGGACGACCCCGTCACACCACCACAATCCCCGAGTGCTTCGCCTTGTTCTCGGGCTCGACGTGGATGGTGATCTGCGCCCGCTCCACCGCCTCGCGCAGCTTGGCTTCGATCCCGTCGCAGATCGCGTGCGCCGCCTCGACGCTCATCGTGCCCGGCACCACCAGGTGAAAGTCGATGAAGGTCATGGCGCCGGCCTGTCGGGTACGGATGTCGTGCGCCTCGATCGCCCCTTCGGCATTGGCCGAAATGATCTCGCGGATCTGGTTGAGCAGCTTCGGTTCCACCGCCACATCCATCAGCCCGATGACGCTCTGCTTGATCAGTTCCCAGCCCGACCACAGGATGGCGACGCCGACCAGCGCGGCAAGGATGGCGTCAAGCTGTGCGAAGCCGGTGGCCGCCGCCAGCAGCACGCCGATCAACACCCCGAGCGTCGAGACCACGTCGGTCCATAGATGCCGGCCGTCAGCCACGAGCGCCGGCGACTGCTCTTCACGGCCGCGCCGCGACAGCCACCAGGCCCAGCCGGCATTGATGCCGGTCGCCAGCACGCTGACGCTGAGGCCAAGCGGATCAAGAGTGAAGCCGCGCGGCTCGATGAAGCCGTAATAGGCCTCGCGGAAGATCAGCAACGCTGCGACGGCGATGAAGATGCCGATCACCACCGCCGAAAAATACTCGGCCTTGTAGTAGCCGTAAGGCAGGCTGGCATCGGCCGGGCGGGCGGCGAGCCGTACCGCGATCAACGCCACGATCGCCGTCACCACGTTGACCACGCTTTCGAGCGCGTCCGAGAACAGCGCGATCGAGCCGGTCGCCCAGGCGGCATAGCCCTTCAGCGCCAGCACGAGGATGCCGACCGCGAGGCTGCCATACGCGACGCGCACCGCCAGATTTGAATTGCCGTTAGCCATCATCGGCCAATAGACGAGCCCTCTCGTGCTGACAAGTCACTGAATTTGCATGTGATTTTGAGAAGCGTTCGCATCTGAGGGCGGAATCGTTTGACCGGCTATGGGCCCCTCACTACAACCCATTGATAGCGCAGCGTTCCTTGATGGACTGAAACTCACGCCTGGTGCGGTCGACCCAAATCGGGGACCAAATCCGGGGCTGCTGGTTGGTCGAAAAGCGAACTCTGCCTTTGTGCAAAACAGAGGCGAGATGAACAAATCCCTGATCCTGCCGGCGGACACCGCCGTGATGCTCTGCGGCCATGGCAGCCGCAACCAACTCGCCGTCGGCGAGTTCGCGGTGCTGGCCGAGCGGCTGCGTGAGCGCCTGCCCGGCGTTCCGGTCGAGTATGGCTATCTTGAATTCGCCAATCCGGTGATCCACCAGGGGCTCGACAAGCTGAGGGCCGGGGGGGCCAGGCGCGTACTCGCCGTCCCAGGCATGCTGTTCGCCGCCGGCCACGCCAAGAACGATATCCCCTCGGTGCTCAACACCTATGCCGCCGGCAAGGATGTCGAGATCACCTATGGTCGCGAGCTCGGCGTTGACCTGAAGATGCTGCGCGCCGCCGGCGACCGCATCCAGCAGGCGATCGACGCCTCCCCCAACGAGGTGCCGCGCCACGAAACGCTGCTGGTGGTGGTCGGCCGCGGCGCCTCCGACCCCGACGCCAATTCCAATGTGACCAAGGTGATGCGGCTGCTGTGGGAAGGCATGGGTTTTGGCTGGGGCGAGGTCGCCTATTCCGGCGTCACCTTCCCGCTGGTGGCCCCGGCGCTCGACCATGCGGTCAAGCTCGGCTACCGCCGCATCATCGTCTTCCCGTATTTCCTGTTCACCGGTGTGCTGGTCAAACGCATCTATGATGCCGCCGACGAGGCCGCGGCCAAGTACCCGCAGATCGAATTCCTCAACGCCCCCTATCTCAATGACCACCCGCTGGTGGTCGAAACTTTCCTCGATCGCATCCAGGAGATGCTGGTCGGCCAGAACCTGATGAACTGCGCCATGTGCAAATATCGCGAGCAGGTGCTGGGCTTCGAGGCCGAGGTCGGGCTGAAGCAGGAGAGCCACCACCACCACGTCGAAGGCATCGGCGGCGGGCTCGAGAACTGCCCCTGCAAGGGTGATTGCGATTCATCGTGCCGCGATGAAGCGTTCTGCCTGAAGCACAACCTGCCGTGGACGCCGCTCCATTCCCACGATCATGGGCACGACCACGGTCACGACCACGCCCATCCGCATACGCATCCGCATACCCATGCTCCGGCGCGGCATGCGCTGGTCGCCAACCCGGCCTTTCCGGTGATCCGGCTCGGCGGCAGCCACGATCACGGCTACCCCGAGGATCACGGCCATCATCATGGCGACGGCGCCCACCACCATCACGATCATGCCGATCACCATCACCACCCCTATCCGCACGCCGATCATCCGCTCGGGCCGGTGACTCTCCCCAAGGTTCCCGGCCGTCTGGCGCGCGAGGACAGCGAGAGCTGATGCCGCTGTTCGATCGCTACATCGCGGTGGATTGGTCGGCGGCGAATGCGCCGAGACGCGGCAGGGATTCGATCTGGATCGGCGAGCTCGGCCCCGAGGGTCGGGCGCCGAGCGAGAACCCGCCAACCCGCCACGCCGCCATGGAAGCGATCGCCACCCGTCTGGTCGCCGCCCGTCAGCGGGGCGAGCGCATCATGCTCGGCTTCGACTTCGTCTTCGGCTACCCCCGCGGCGCCGCTGCGGCGATTGCCGGTAGTCCGGACTGGCGCGCGCTTTGGCAATATCTTGCAGCCGAGGTGGCCGACACATCCGGCAACAACTCCAACCGTTTCCAGCTTGCCGAAGCGATCAATCATCGGCTCGCCGATGGTCCGCATTTCTGGGGCCACCCGCATCAGCACAGTTACGCCGCGCTCCATCCCAAACGCCCTGCTGGCGCCTACGGCAGCATCCCGGAGCGCCGCGCTGCCGAGCGCTATGTCCGCAGCGCCCAGCCGGTGTGGAAGCTCACCGGCGTCGGTTCCGTCGGCAGCCAGGCCATGCTCGGCATCGCGCGTCTCGAGGCCTTGCGAACCGACCCACGCTTTGCCGCCGACACCGCCGTCTGGCCGTTCGAGACCGGTTTCGCCGACGACCTCGGCAAGCCGATCATCGTCACAGAAATCTACCCTTCGCTGTTCCCGGTCAGCGCGGCCGATGGCCTGCCGCGCGACCGCGCCCAGGTGGAAGTCTCCACCACCCGCTTCGCTGAGCTCGACCGAACCGGTCTTCTCGGCGACTTCCTCAGCCCGCCCGCCGGCATGACTGATGAGGAGCGCGCCATCCTCATCACCGAAGAGGGGTGGATCGCCGGCGCCGGTCACCAGGCGCTGCTCGCCCGGTTGCGGGACGCCGCATGAGCTACCTCCGCGACCCCGCCGCCATCTATGCCGAGAGCTTCGCCACCATCGAAGCCGAGGCCGACCTGTCGGCGCTCGCGCCCGAGCTCCACCCCGCGGCCATCCGCATGATCCATGCCTGCGGCATGGTCGATCTGGCGGCCGATATCGTCGGTGATCCCGCCGTCGCGGCGGCCGCCAAAGACGCCCTCCGCGCCGGCGCACCGGTCCTCTGCGATTGCGAAATGGTCCGCTCCGGCATCATCCGCCGCCACCTGCCGCAAACCACCGAACTGATCCTCACCCTCAACGATCCCGCGGTTCCGGCCCTTGCGCAGTCCCTCGGGACCACCCGGTCCGCCGCCGCCGTCGAGCTCTGGCGCCCGCACCTCGCCGGCGCCGTCGTCGTCATCGGCAACGCCCCGACGGCGCTGTTCCATCTGATCGAGTTGATCGTCGCCGGTGGCCCGCGCCCGGCTGCGATTCTCGCCGCACCGGTCGGTTTCGTGGGGGCGGCCGAAAGCAAGGCCTTGCTCGCGTCCAACACGCTTTCTATGCCATTCCTCACGGTGCGCGGGCGCCGCGGTGGTTCGGCCATTGCCAGCGCCGCCTTCAACGCCATTTCGAAAGACCTCGCATGACCGCCTGGCTGCACATCATCGGGGTAGGGGAGCGTGGACCGGGCGAACTGCCGGCTTCCTACAAGCTACTGCTCAGCTATGCCGACACCGTCATCGGCCCGGCCCGCTTTCTCGCCGATCTCGAGCCGGTCACCCGCCCCAATGCCAGCGCCGACCTGTTCAACCCCGAATTCGTTACCAAGCGCAGCTTCGAGGCGGTGGCCCGGGCGCTGGCCGGCGAGGAGCCCGATCATTCTCCGTCAGCCACGTATGCCGATGGCCGTACCCTGGTCGAATGGGAGCCGCCGCTCGACCACATGATCGAGCAGGTGATGGCGCTGCGCGAGACCCCCACCGTGATCCTCGCCTCGGGTGATCCGATGTGGTTCGGCATCGGCGCCACGCTGACGCGTTACCTGCTGCCCTCCGAGTTCGTCATCCACGCCCATCCCTCGGCGTTCCAGCTCGCCGCGGCGCGCCTGCACTGGCCCCTGCAATCGGTCGCTACCCTGTCGCTGCATGGCCGAGCGGTAGAGTCGCTGCATCCGCACCTGCTGCCCGGCAACCGTATCCTGGCGCTCACCTCCGACCACACCACCGTCGATCTTGCCAACGAACTGCTGGTCGATCGCGGCTATGGCCGCAGCCTCGTTACCACGCTCGAAAATCTCGGCGGCCCGGACGAGAAGATCACGTCCGACGAGGCCGAAAACTTCAACAGCCGCGAGGTCGAGGATTTCTATGTCCTCGCCATCGATTGCGTCCCCGATTTCACCTCGCCGCTGCTGCCACCGGTCCCGGGGCTGCCCGACGAGGTGTTCGTCACCGATGGCCAACTGACCAAGCGCGAAGTGCGCGCCGCGACACTGGCCAAGCTCGCGCCGTTTCCCGGCGCACTGCTCTGGGATGTCGGCGCCGGCTCCGGTTCCATCGCCATCGAGTGGATGCGCGCCGCCCGCGATGCCAAGGCCATCGCCTTCGAGCGTGAGGGCGAGCGCCTGCAGATGATCGCCCTCAATGCTGCCGCCCTTGGCGTGCCCAACCTCGAAATCGCCAGCGGCGAGGCCCCTGGCAGCTTTGGCCGCAAGACCCCGCCCGATGCCATCTTCATGGGTGGCGATGTCGGCAACGACGACCTGTTCGATGCCTGCTGGAGCGCGCTGAAGCCCGGCGGCCGGCTGGTCGCCAATGCCGTCACGCTCGATGCCGAGCATGCGCTTTATTCGCGCCACCTGCAGTTGGGCGGCGAACTCACCCGGATCGAGATTTCGGCGCTCGATCGCGTCGGCGGCCACCGTGCCTTCAAGCCGCGCATGGCGGTGACGCAGTGGCTCGTCACCAAGGCGCTGCATGGCCTCGTGGTGACGCCGTGACGGGCACGCTGCATCTCGTCGGCGTTGGCCCGGGTGATCCGGAGCTGCTGACCCTCAAGGCCGCGCGCCTGCTCGGCAATGTGCCGGTACTAGCCTACCCCACCACCGGCGAGGATGCCGCCCTGGCGCTCGAGATCGCTAGCCCTCATCTCAATCCGCTGGCCGAGCGCCTGCCGGTGCCGATCCCGATGGCAGTGGAGCGCGGTCCCGCCCAGGCCGCCTATGATGGCGCGGCCGCCGCTATCCTCGGCCATCTCCGCGCCGGCCGCGACGTCGCCTGGCTCTGCGAGGGCGATCCGCTGTTCTATGGCTCGGCCATGTATCTCGTCGCCCGCGTCGGCCCGCATGCCCCGGTAGAGATCGTCCCCGGCATCACCTCGCTCACCGCCGCCGCCGCCGTCGCCGGTCGGCCGCTCGCCGCCCGCAACGAAATGCTCAAAGTGCTGCCCGCCCCGCTCGACGACGCGACGCTCCGCACTGAGCTCGCCGCCACCCCGGTCGCCGCCATCATCAAGGTCGGCCGCCACTTCGATCGCATCCGCGCCCTGCTTGCCGAGACCGGCCATGCCGATGGCGCCGTGGTGGTCGAGCACGCCACTACGACGCGCCAGCGCATCACCCGCCTCGCTGATTTCGCCCATGACGAGCGGCCGTATTTTTCCACCATCCTCTGCTATCGCGGCGCCGAGGCCTGGGGTGAAACCGCCGGAGCCGGCAATTGACCACCCCCGCCATCATCATTTTTGCCGATACCGGCCTCGATACCGCCACCCGGATCGCCGAAGCGACCGGCGGCGAAATCTACACCTGCGGGCAGGGCGGCGCCGATGCGCTGAAGCTGTTGCCGCGGCTGTTCTCCGAAGGACGCCCGATCATCGGGGTCTGTGCGGCCGGCATCCTGATCCGCCTTCTGGCCGCAAGCCTCGAGAACAAGCAAAAGGAGCCGCCGGTGCTTGCCGTCTCGCTTGGCGGCGCCAGCATCGTGCCGCTGCTCGGTGGTCACCGCGGCGCCAACCGGCTGGCCCGCGAGCTGGCCGACGAACTGGGCGGCCACCCCGCCATCACCACGGCGTCGGATAGCAAATTCCTCCACAGCCTCGACGAGCCGCCCCCGGGCTGGGTCCTCGGCACGCCGCAGGATGCCAAACCCGCCATGATGGCGCTGCTGCTCGGTGCCAAGCTGCAGATCGAAGGCGAAGCGCCGTTCCTCGCCGAGGCCGGCTATCCGGTCTCCTCGATGGGCGCGGTCAAGGTGCTGGTCACCGAGCAGAAGCTGCGGATCGAGCGCGGGGTGGTCTACCATCCCAAAACGCTGGTGGCCGGTGTCGGCTGCGAGCGTGGCGCCGAGGCCGAGGAGGTCATCGGCCTCATCGATTTTGCGCTTCGCCAGCAAAACCTCGCGCCCGAGAGCCTCGCCGCCATCGCCTCGATCGACATCAAGGCGGACGAGCCGGCGCTGCTCGAAGCAGCACGCCACTTCAAGGTGCCGCTCCGGTTGTTCTCGGCTGCCGAGCTGAGCCAGGAGCGCTACCGCCTGAAATCGCCCTCTGACTATGTCGCCCAGACGGTCGGCACCCCCAGCGTTGCCGAGGCGGCGGCGCTGAAGGCGGGCCCTCTGGTGGTCGAAAAGCTGAAGTCCGATCGCGCCACCTGCGCCATCGGCAAGGCGCCGCGCCCTATCGATCCCGATCAACTCGGCCACCGCCCCGGCCTGCTGCACCTCGTCGGTATCGGTCCGGGGGAAGCCATCTCGCGCACCGCCGCGGCCGTCAATGCGCTCGAGCAGAGCACCGACTGGGTCGGCTATGACCTGTACCTCGATCTCGTTGCCGACCTCCGCCGCGGCCAGGTCGAGCATCGCTATGGCCTTGGCGAGGAAGAAAGCCGCGTCCGCCACGCCCTCGAGCTCGCTGCCGAGGGCAAGGTGGTGTCGCTGGTCTGCTCCGGCGATGCGCAGATCTACGCCATGGCAGCGCTGGCCTACGAACTGCTCGATGCCACGGGCCCGCGCGCCGTCTCCGAGGTGGCCCGTCGCGTCAACCTCGAAACCCATCCCGGCGTCTCTGCCTTCCAAGCCGCTTCCGCCGCCGCCGGCGCGCTGATCGGCCACGATTTCTGCTGCATCTCACTCTCCGACCTGTTGACCCCGCGCCAGGATATCCTGAGGCGTCTCGACGGCGCGGCGCGTGCCGATTTCGTCACCGCGCTCTACAACCCGCGCTCGCAGCGCCGCACCGACCTGATCGAGGAGACCAAGCGCATCTTCCTCGAGCACCGCCCGCCCTCGACCCCGGTGATTATCGGCTCCAATCTCGGCCGCCCGACCGAGAAGGTCCGCGTGGTCCGGCTGGCCGATTTCGATCCTACCGAGATCGACATGCTGACCATCGTGATGATCGGCTCCAGCACCTCCCGCACTTTCCAGCGCGGCTCCGGCACCGTCGCCTACACCCCGCGCGGCTATGCGGCTAAATCTGCTGAGACCACCGACAAATGACCGTCTATTTCATCGGCGCCGGCCCCGGCGCGCCCGATCTCATCACGCTGCGGGGCCAACGCCTCATCGAGCGCTGCGAGGTCTGCCTCTATGCCGGTTCGCTGGTGCCCGCCGAAATCGTCGCCGCTGCGCCCGAAGGAGCGCTGGTCCGCGACACCGCGCCGATGCATCTCGATGAGATCATTGACGAGATCATCAAAGCCAATGATGCCGGCAAGGATGTGTCGCGTGTCCATTCCGGCGATCCCTCGATCTACGGGGCCGTCGCCGAACAGATGCGCCGCCTCGATGCGCTCGGCATCCCCTACGAAGTCGTCCCGGGCGTCCCGGCCTTTGCCGGTGCGGCCGCCCGCATCGCCGCCGAACTGACGTTGCCGGAGATTTCGCAGACCATCATCCTCACCCGCACCTCGGGTAAGGCCTCCGCCATGCCGGAATCGGAAAGCCTCGAAATTCTCGGCCAGAGCAAAGCGACGCTCTGCATCCACCTGTCGATCCGCAATCTCGGTTATGTCGAAACCGCGCTCACCCCGAATTACGGCGCCGATTGCCCGGTGGTGATCATCTACCGTGCCACCTGGCCCGATGAAGAAGTGATCTTCACCACGCTCAGCGAGATGAAGGCCCGGGTGCGCGAGGAAAAGATCACCCGCACCGCGCTGATCCTCGTCGGCCGCGTCCTCGGCGAGACCCGCTTTCGCGAGTCGAAGCTCTATGACGAGAGCTTTGCGCATGTGCTGCGCAATGCGGGCAAGAAGAAGCTGAGGGCAGGGGGATGATGGCCAGTGAGGCGTGCCGCTCAGAAGCTGGTGCCCAGCTTCAGTGCCGCAATCGCCTGGCCCACGGTCGGCACCTCATGCGCCGGCGGCAGCGGTGGCCGGGCGATCATGAACACCGGCAGTCGCAGCCGCAAAGCTGCCTGCAGTTTCGCCTCGGTCTGCGCTCCCCCCGAGTTCTTGCAGATCAGGTGGGTGATGCCCTGCTCCTGCATCATCTGGAACTCGCCGTTGAAAAAGAACGGCGGTCGCCCGAGGAGCGAGGTGGCGTTCACCGGCAACTCCTTTTCCGGCGGCTCGATCGAGCGCACCACGAAGCTGCAATCGGTGCGCTTGAGGTAGGTGTCGAGGTGGGTGTGCCCTACCGTCAGCAGCGCCCGCGCCCCCTTTGGAAGGCTGGCTGCGGCTTCCTCGGCATCGGCGACATGCTTCCAGAACGCGTATTGCGGTTCGCTCCACGCCGGCCGGGTCAGCCGCACCAGCCGCATCTCGGCCAGTTCCGCCGCGCGCACTGCGTTGCGCTTGATTTCTTCGGCATAGGGGTGCGTCGCATCCACCAGGCGGTCGAAGCGCTCTGTGATGATGTAATTGCCCATCCCGTCGCCGCCGCCGAAGCCGCCGATGCGCACCTCGCCCGCCGGCAGCATCGGGTCGCTGGTCCGGCCAGCCAGCGACGTGGTGACGGCATGCCCCATCTTGGTCAGTTGCGCGGCAAGCTGCCGAGCCTCTTCGGTCCCGCCGAGGATCAGGATCTTCATCTATTCGCTTTCCCCAAGTCCGGCGCCCATTCGGGTCGCAGCGCCGCCAGTACCCCCCGGTCTGGTCGCGATAACCCTATCTTAACTGCTAGCCCCAAGATTTTGCAGCATAATCTTGCGGTGATCGAATGAACGGCCTGGTCATCGCAGCCCCACGATCCGGTTCGGGCAAGACCACGCTCACCCTGGGCCTCCTTGCGGCCCTCAACCGCCGCGGCTTGCAGGTCGCGCCGGCCAAGACCGGCCCCGACTATATCGATACGACCATCCTCGCCCGCGCCGCCGGCCGTCCCGCCATCAACCTCGATCCCTGGGCCATGTCGCTTCCGCGCCTGCGTGAGCTCGCAGTGAACCACGCCGCCGCGGCCGACCTGCTCCTCGTCGAAGGCGTCATGGGGCTGTTCGATGGCGCCGCCGACGGCCGAGGCTCCACCGCCGACCTTGCCGCGACGCTCGGCCTGCCCGTGATTCTGGTGCTCGATGCAGAGCGGCAGTCCCAATCCATCGCCGCACTCGCCCATGGCTTTGCCACCTGGCGCGAGGAGGTGAACGTCGCCGGCCTGATCGTCAACCGCGCCGCCTCCACCCGCCACGAACTGATGCTCCGCGCCGCGCTGAGCGCAGTGGATATCCCGCTGCTCGGCGTCATCCCGAAGCGCGAAGCCCTCGGCCTTCCAGACCGCCACCTCGGCCTCGTTCTCCCCGGCGAGATCGCCGGTTTCGACAAGGTGGTCTCCGCTGCCGCCGAGGCAATGGAGGACTATCTCGACCTCAACCAGCTTTTGTCCCTGTCCTCACCATTGGCACCGGCGGGCACCTCCCCCCTCGCGGGGGAGGCCGGGAGGGGGGGAGCCGCAAGCTCGGTATCCGAGCCGCTCCCTCCCCTCGGCCAGCACATCGCCATCGCCCGTGACGACGCTTTCGCCTTCCTTTATCCGCATTGGCTCGCCGGCTGGCGCGCTGCCGGTGCCGCGATCAGCTTCTTCTCCCCGCTCGCCGACGAAGCGCCCGACCCGACCGCCGATGCCGTCTTTCTTCCCGGCGGCTACCCGGAGCTGCATGCCGCGCGGCTGGCCGCAGCTCAGACCTTCATCCGCGGCCTGCGGGGCAGTGCTGAGCGGTCAGCGCTGATTTACGGCGAGTGCGGGGGCTTTATGGTGCTGGGCGCTGCACTGACGGACAAGGCAGGCGCGACCTACCCGATGTCGGACCTCTTGCCGCACGAAACCCGCATCGACCGGCCCAAGCGGGTGCTCGGCTACCGGCGGCTCACCCACCAGAGCCCGCTACCCTTCCCGCAGGATCTCGCAGGTCACGAGTTCCATTATTCGTCAGCCCGCCAAACACGCGGTGCGGCGCTGTTCCAGGCGACCGACGCGCTGGGCGAGGAGCTGCCGCCGATGGGGTTGGTGCAGGGGCGCGTCATGGGCTCGTACGCCCATGTGATCGATGTGGCCGACCCCAAGGTCAGCGCTGGTGCGGGCTGACCCCCACCTTGATCCCTCCCCCCTTGCGAGGAGGGGACAGGGGTGGGGGTCGGCAACCACCAGCTGTTCGGAGGTTCTCGACGCTACTCCGGCTTCCTGATCATGTAGGTATCCATGATCCAGCCGTTCCGCGCCTGCGCCTCGCGCCGCTTCTCGTCGATCTCGTCCATCACTTCGGACACTTTGCCGGCAACCAGGATCTCTTCCGCCGTGCCGAGATAGGCGCCCCAGAAGATCTCGGTGTCGTCCGCGGCAAACCGCCGGAACACCTGATGGTTGTCGAGCATCACCACGGCGCTGCTGAGATCGTCGGCTTCGCCTTCGCCCACCCGCCGGCCGGTGGTGATAGTCACCGCCTCGCCCACCCGGTTCAGCGTCACCTGATGCTGTGCCGCCAGCGCCTGCGGCGCCGAAATTCCGGGGATCACCTCGATGGCGATCTCCCACCCCGCTGCCTGCATGTCCCTGAGAATGCGCAGCGTGCCGTCATAAAGCGCCGGGTCGCCCCAGACGAGGAACGCCCCGACGCCCTCCTCGGGTAGCTCGGCGAACATTCGCTGGTAGGCCGTCTCCAGCTTGTCGCGCCATTCCTTGACGCTGTCGCGATAGTCCGGCGTCTCAGCTTTTCGTCGCGAGGGAATCGCGAATTCCACCAGCCGGTAGCGCGGCTCGGTGACGAACTGCCGCAGCATCGCCAGCCGTATCGCGTTGAGCCCGGCCTTCTCCTCGCCCTTGTCAGGCATGAAGAACACCTGGGCCCGGTTCATCGCCTTGATCGCCTGGAGCGTGAGGTAGTCCGGGTTGCCGGCGCCGATGCCGATGACGAGGATGGTGCGCATGGCCCATCCCTATCGGATCAGGCCGGCGCCCGCTACAACCCCACCATGAGCGCCAGATCGATCATGTTCATGGGCACCGGGTCCGATGTCGGCAAGTCGCTGCTGGTGGCTGGCCTCTGTCGCGCCTACGCCAACCGCGGGCTGCGGGTAGCGCCGTTCAAGCCGCAGAACATGTCGAACAATGCCGCCGTCACCGCCGATGGCGGCGAGATCGGTCGGGCCCAGGCGTTGCAGGCCCGGGCATCGCGCCGCGACGCGGTGACAGCGATGAACCCGGTGCTGCTGAAGCCTGAGGGCGAGACCGGCTCGCAACTGGTGCTGCGCGGTCAGCGCATCGGCAGTTTTGCGGCCCGCGAATACTGGAAGAAGCGGGGCGAGCTGCTGCCCCAGGTGCTTGCCGCCCATGCCGAACTCGCAGCCGACGCCGACCTGATCATTGTCGAAGGCGCCGGCAGCGCCTCGGAGGTCAACCTCCGCGCCAACGACATCGCCAATTTCGGCTTCGCCCGCGCTGCCGGCCTCCCGGTGATCCTTGCCGGCGATATCCAGCGCGGCGGTGTCATCGCGGCATTGGTCGGCACCTTCGCGGTGATCGATCCGGTTGATGCGGCGCTGATCGCCGCGACGCTGGTGAACAAGTTCCAGGGCGATCCGGCGCTGTTCGAAGACGGCAAGCGCTTCATCGCCGAGCGCACCGGCGTCCCCTGCCTCGGCCCGATCCCCTGGTTTGCCGACGCGCGACAGCTCCCGGCCGAGGATGCGCTGGCGCTGGAAGAACAGCAGACGTCGGGGCGGGGTGCCTATCGCATCGTCGTGCCGCGCCTGCCGCGCATCGCCAATTTCGACGATCTCGATCCGCTGCGCCTCGAGCCCGGCGTCAGCCTCGAGATCGTGCAGCCCGGCCGCCCGCTGCCCTATGGCGATCTGATCATCCTTCCCGGCAGCAAAGCCACCCGCAGCGATCTGGCGGCGTTGCGCCAGTATGGCTGGGATATCGATATCCTCGCCCACCATCGCGCCGGGGCCCGCGTGCTCGGGCTTTGCGGCGGCTTCCAGATGCTCGGCCACACCGTGTTCGACCCCGAGGGGATCGAGGGCGTCGTCGGCACCTCCGCCGGCCTCAACCTGCTCGATATCGACACCGTGCTCGGCCCTACGAAGGAACTCCGCGTCGAGCAGGCGACCTCGGCGCTCTCAGGCGACCCGCTGATCGGCTACCACATGCATATGGGCGTCACCCGCGGCCGCGGGCTCGAACGGCCCTTCGCCCGCATCGGCGACGCGACCGACGGCGCGGTCAGCAGCGATGGCTCCGTCATGGGGACCTATCTCCACGGCCTGTTCGCCGCTGACGCCTTCCGTCGCAGTTTCCTCGGCTCGGCTGCCGCGACCTCGAGTCTCGCCTACGAGGCGGCAATCGAGGCGACGCTGGACGGACTTGCTGCCCACCTGGAACGGCACCTCGATCTCGATCTCCTTCTGGAGCTGGCCCGATGAACGAGCGTCGCAGTCGGCCGCCCTCTCCCGTTTACGGGGGAGGGGGGACCGGCCGAAAGGCCGGTGGGAGGGGGGTGCCACAAACACCGACCCTGCCCAGTCCGCCCACCATCCGCGCGTGGGGCACCCCCCTCCCGCCACGCTTTCCTGTGGTCCCCCCTCCCCCGCAAGCGGGAGAGGGCGTCCCGACTGCGGGCGTCGGTGGGATGCGCTGATGCAAGCCCTGCTCGCCCCCCTCGCGCTGCTGTTTGAACGCCTCGTCGGTTACCCCAACAGCCTCGTTGCCCGTATCGGCCACCCGGTGATGTGGATCGGCAAGCTGATCTCGCTGCTCGACCTCAGGTTGAACCGCGATGCCAATCGCCGCGCCAGGGGCGTGCTCGCCCTGCTCATCCTGCTCCTCGCCACCTGTGCCGTCGCCACCGCCATCGCCTGGCTCTGCCGCCTCATCCCCTATGGTTTCATCCTCGAAGCGCTCATCGCCTCCAGCTTCCTCGCACAGAAAGCGCTCGGCGACGCCGTGCGCTTCGTTGCCGCCGCGCTGCGCCGCAGCCTGCCCGAGGGGCGCACCGCGGTGAGCCACATCGTCGGCCGCGACCCGCAGGCGCTTGACGAACCTGGTGTTGCCCGCGCCGCCATCGAGTCGTTGGCCGAATCCACTTCCGACGCCGTGGTGGCGCCGCTGTTCTGGCTGTTACTGCTCGGTCTGCCCGGCATCGCACTCTATAAGGCGGTGAACACCGCCGACTCGATGATCGGCCACAAGACCGAGCGCCACCTAGAATTCGGTTGGGCCAGCGCCCGCTTCGACGACCTGTTGAACCTGATCCCCGCTCGCCTCACCGCACTGCTCATCGCCGGCGGCGCCTTTTTCCTCAAGGGCGCCCACCCCGAGGCGGCCTGGTCCACCGCGTTGCGCGATGCCCATAAGCACGAGAGCCCCAATGCCGGCTGGCCCGAAGCCGCCATGGCCGGCGCGCTCGGCTTCCGTCTCGGCGGCCCGCGCAGCTATGACGGCGAAGTGGTCGAGCTGCCGAGTTTCGGCGATGGCCGGGCGGAGCTTGGAGCCGACGACATCGACCGCTCGCTGAAGCTCTACGCCATGACGCTGAACCTGACGCTGGCGGTGGCGGTGGTGGCGGCGCTGGTGGTTTGGCGGTTGGGGTGACTGAGAGAGACGGCAGTAGGCAGTAGGCAGTCGGCAGTAGGCAGTAGACAGCGAGCCGGCAGTGCGGGAGTTTCTATGACTGCCGACTGCCGACTGCCGACTGCCGACTGCCGACTGCCGACTGCCGACTGCCGACCACCCTCAAGCCTCGTGCACCCGCCGCTGCAGCACTTCCGCCTCCGGCGCCGACCCTTTCAGCACCATCGGTAGCCCGGCCACGACGAAATAGGCGTCGTCGCAGATCTCGGCGATGCGCTGGTGCGCCGAGCCGGCGAGGTCGCGGAACATCCGGGCCATGGCGTTGTCGGGGACGATCCCCAGGCCCACCTCGTTGGAGACGAGGATGACCCGCGCGGTATCAGTCGCCGCCAGCGTCGCCAGCAGCTCGTCCACCGCTACCGCCACGCTCTCGTTGGCGACGAGCAGGTTGGTGATCCACAGCGTCAGGCAATCGACGAGGATCGCATCATGCGATTTCGCCGCCTCGGCGATGGCGGCGCTGAGCCGGATCGGCTCCTCGACGGTGGCGAAAACCTGCGCCCGCTGCTGCTTGTGGCTCTCGACCCGCTCACGCATCTCGGCGTCGAGTGCCTGTGCCGTGGCGAGATAGACCGGCCGAGTTCCTGCCCGCATCGTCAGTCGCTCGGCAAAGCCGGTCTTGCCCGAGCGCCCCCCGCCCAGCACCAGAACATGACCCATCTTGCTGGCCTCCTCGCCGTCCTCAGCTGCTCGGAGCAATGCGCCCGAGGGCGCTTCGATCCATCGGTGACGGACTCTGTCCGCATGTGAGCCATGCGGCAAGCGACCTTTCCAGCCGCTTTGCTTTGCTTATTCTACTTTCGTCTAGAAACCTTTGGCATTAAGGTCCGCGCCGGACTCGGGGGGCTCCTGGGTCGGCAAGCCATTAATTGTCGTGAGGAGTGCGCGTTCGGTGCCTAGGTACTATCTCGGGGTGGATGGTGGCGGCACCAACTGCCGCATCCGCCTTGCCAACGAGAACCTCGAGACCCTGGCCGACGCCGCCGGTGGTCGCTCGAACCTGCAGATCGAAGCCGGCGAGCCGGCGTTTCGCTCCATTACCGAAGGCACCAAAGAGGTGTTTCAGAAGGCCGGCATCGATCTCGCCGAGGCGGCGAACACCTATGCCTGCTTCGGCATGGCCGGCGGCCGGCTGCCTTCGGCGCGCGAAGCCTTCGAGCAGCGTCCCTGGCCGTTCGCCAAGGTGCGGGTTTATGACGACATCGATATCGCCCGCGCCGGCGCCCATGGTGGTGAAGATGGCGCGGTGATCATCGTCGGCACCGGCTCGGCTGCCCTCGCCATGGTCGATGGCCAGCGCCACCAGTGCGGTGGCTGGGGCTTCCAGATCGGCGACCAGATGAGTGGCGCCATCCTCGGCCGCGAACTGGTGCGCCGCTCGGTTGAAGCCGCCGACGGCCTGCTGCCCGCTTCGCCGCTTACCCAGGCGGTGATCGACAAGCTCGGCGGCTCGGTCGATTCGGTGATGGATTGGTCTTTCCCCAGGGACCCGCGCGGGCCGATGCCTGCGGGCAACGGCGCCCCCTCGACGCTGCTCGGCCGCGCTCCTGCCGAATTCGGCGCACTGATACCGCTGTTCTTCGATTACTACGAACTGGGCGATCCGGTGGCCAAGGAGCTGATGGAGCTCGAGCTGAGCTACATCGATACCTATGTGCGCTGGTTCAAAGCACGTGGCGTCACCCGCATGGCCGCCGTCGGCGGCTTCGGCACCCGTCTCTACCCGCTGATGATCGAGCGCCACGGCGACTTTATCGTCCGCCCCGTCGACGAGCCGCTGCACGGCGCCGTCATCCTTGCCAAGCAGAATTTCGCCTGAGTTGAATTGCCATGAACTACCTCGATAGGAGCTTGAAGAGCGTGTCCAGCCGTATCATCCCGGTCCAGCCCTTCGATTACGTGGTGTTCGGCGCGACCGGCGACCTCACCAAGCGCAAGCTGATCCCGGCGCTCTACCACCGCTTCAAGGATGGTCAGTTCGACGAACACAGCCGCATCATCGGCGTATCGCGCACCAAGCTGACCGACGCCGATTTCCAGAAGCTGGCGCGGGAGTCGATCGAGACCTTTGTCGAGAAGTCCTACCAGGACAAGAAGACCATCGACCGCTTCATCGGCACCTTCTCCTACGTTCCCAACGACGTCACCGACGAGGCGCACTGGGGTGATTTGTCGAAGAACCTGCGCGACGACCCCAAAGTGGTGCGCGCCTTCTACCTCGCTATCGCCCCCGACCTGTTCGGGCCGACCTGCGAGTACATTTTGAAGAAGGGATATTACCGCCGCGACGCTCGCGTGGTGATCGAAAAGCCGCTCGGCCACGACCTCGCCTCCTCGATCGAGATCAACGACGAAGTGTCGAAGATCTTCAAGGAAGATCAGGTCTACCGCATCGATCACTACCTCGGCAAAGAGACGGTGCAGAACCTGTTGGCGCTGCGCTTTGCCAATATCCTGTTCGAGCCGATCTGGAATTCCGCCCATATCGATCACGTGCAGATCACCGTCGCAGAGTCGGTCGGCGCCGGCACCCGCGGCTACTACGACGAGAGCGGCGCGCTGCGCGACATGGTGCAGAACCACATCATCCAGCTTCTCTGCCTCGTCGCCATGGAGCCACCGGCATCGGATGCCGCCAATGCGCTGCGCGACGAAAAACTGAAAGTGCTGCGTTCGCTGAAGCCGATCACCGGCGCCGATGTCGGCCGGGTCACCGTGCGTGGCCAGTATCGCGGCGGCAGCGTCGATGGCTCTGCCGTCGCCAGCTACCAGGACGAACTGCCGGAGGAAAAGAAGGGCTCGCGCACCGAGACCTTTGTCGCCATCAAGGCCGAGATCGAGAACTGGCGCTGGTCGGGCGTGCCGTTCTACATCCGCACCGGCAAGCGCCTGGTATCGCGCGCTTCCGAAATCGTCATCCAGTTCCGCAACATCCCGCACTCGATGTTCGATCATGCCCAGGGCGCTCCCAAGCCCAACCGGCTGGTCATCCGCATCCAGCCCGATGAAGGCGTCAAACTGTTCCTGATGATCAAGGATCCGGGCCCAGGGGGTATGCGTCTGCGCGAGGTGCCGCTGAACCTTTCGTTCGCCGAGACTTTCGCCGAGCGCACCCCCGAAGCTTATGAGCGCCTGCTGCTCGACGTCATCCGCGGCCAGCAGACCCTGTTCATGCGCCGCGACGAGCTCGAGGCGGCCTGGGAATGGGTCGATCCGATCCGCAATGGCTGGGATCTGGCTAGCGACGCTCCGCAGACCTACACTGCCGGCACCTGGGGGCCGACCGGCGCCATTGCCCTGATCGAGCGCGACGGTCGCACTTGGCACGAGGATGGACATTGAACGCGACCCGGCGCAGCTTCGGCACCAAGGAAGACCTGGCGCTCGCCCTCGCCGAGACCGTAGCTGAACACCTGAACGACGGCATCGCTGCCCGCGGCCACGCGGTGCTTGCGGTGTCCGGCGGTTCGACCCCGGCGCGGTTCTTTGCCGTGCTCGGTCGCCGTAAGGATATCGACTGGGAGAAGGTCACCGTCACGCTCGTCGACGAGCGCTGGGTAGACGAAACCAATGACCGCTCGAATGCGCTCCTCGTCAACGAGCGTCTGCTGCAGGGACCGGCCGCCTCAGCGCATTTCGTGCCGCTTTACTCGGGCGGCGATGAGCCCACCGACGCCGCGATCGCCCGCACCAATATGGCGGTCAACGCCTTGCCGACGCCGTTCGACGCGGTGATCCTCGGCATGGGCAATGACGGCCACACTGCATCGTTCTTTCCCGGTGGCGACAACCTCGCCGCAGCGCTGACCGGCGAGGGGCCGGCCCTCGCCATCCGGGCACCGGGGGCAGGGGAGCCCCGGGTGACGCTGGTCCTCAGGCGCCTTCTCGACGCCTCCGGGCTCTATCTGCATATCGAGGGGGAGGAGAAGCTGGCGACGCTCGAAAAGGCTGCGTCGGAAGGTCCCGTTGAGGACATGCCGATCAGGTCTATTCTGCGTCAAAGCCAGACACCGCTGACTATCTTCTGGAGCCCCTGAGAGACTGCTCAGGCGCTCCCCCAAGGAGCATGAAATGTCCGTCGTCAAGATCGTCCAGGAAGTCACCGACCGCATCGCGGCCCGGAGCGCCGGCTCACGCCGCGAGTATCTCGATCGCATCGAGGGCGCGCGGGTGCAGGGAGTGCATCGTGCCGCGCTCGCCTGCGGCAACCTGGCCCATGGCTTTGCCGCCTGCTCCCCGTCCGACAAGGCCAAGCTCGCCGGCAGTAAGGCGCTGAACCTCGGCATCGTCACCTCGTACAACGACATGCTGAGCGCCCATCAGCCCTACGAGACCTACCCTGAAATCATCAAGGATGCGGCCCGCCAGATCGGTGCCACGGCGCAGGTGGCGGGCGGCGTGCCGGCCATGTGCGACGGCGTCACCCAGGGCCAGCCGGGCATGGACCTGAGCTTGTTCAGCCGCGACGTCATCGCCATGGCGACGGCGATTGCGCTCAGCCACAACATGTTCGATGCCGCGGTCTATCTCGGCATCTGCGACAAGATCGTCCCCGGCCTGATGATCGGTGCCCTGACCTTCGGGCACCTGCCGGCCGTGTTCGTCCCCGCCGGCCCGATGCCCACCGGCATCTCCAATGACGAGAAGGCCAAGGTTCGCCAGCTCTATGCCGAGGGCAAGGTCGGCCGCGCCGAACTGCTGGAATCCGAGGCCAAGTCCTACCACTCGCCCGGTACCTGCACCTTCTACGGCACCGCCAACTCCAACCAGATGCTGATGGAGATCATGGGCCTGCATCTGCCGGGCGCCAGCTTCGTCAACCCCAACACGCCGCTGCGCGAGGCACTGACCCGCGAGGCGGCCAAGCGGGCCCTCTCGCTCACCGCCGAGGGCAACGACTACACCCCGATCGGCCACATCGTCGACGAGAAGGCCATCGTCAATGGCCTCGTCGGGCTGCTCGCCACCGGCGGTTCAACCAACCACACCATGCACCTCGTCGCCATCGCCGCCGCGGCCGGCCTCAAGGTCACCTGGGAGGATATGTCGGACCTCTCGGGCGGCGTGCCGCTCTTGGCCCGCGTCTATCCCAACGGCATTGCCGACGTGAACCACTTCCACGCCGCCGGCGGCATGGGTTTTCTGATCCGCGAACTGCTCGAAGCCGGGTACCTGCACGAAGACGTCAAGACCGTCTGGGGCGCCGGACTTTCCGGCTACACCGTTGAAGCCAGGTTGATGGAAGACAAGCTCAGCTTCACGCCCTCGCCCGCCGTCTCCGGCAACCCCAAGGTGCTGGCGCCGGTGAAGGACGCCTTCTCGGCCAATGGCGGCCTCAAGGTACTGTCAGGCAATCTCGGCAAGTCGGTGATCAAGGTCTCGGCGGTGAAGCCGGAGAACCGGGTCGTCGAAGCCAAGGCCCGGGTCTTCCATACCCAGGAAGGTATGCTCGCCGCGTTCAAGGCCGGCGAACTCACCGGCGACGTCATCGCCGTGGTCCGCTTCCAGGGGCCGAAGTCGGTCGGCATGCCCGAACTGCACAAGCTGACCCCGCAGCTCGGCATCCTGCAGGATCGCGGCCACAAGGTCGCGCTGGTCACCGACGGCCGCATGTCCGGCGCTTCGGGCAAGATCCCGGCCGCCATCCACATGACGCCGGAAGCCAGCGACGGCGGCGCCATCGCCAAGATCCGCGACGGCGACCTGATCCGCCTCGACGCCAATGAGGGCACGCTGACCTTCATCGGCGACGAAAAGGAGTTCTTCTCCCGCACCCCGGCCACCGAGGACCTCCGCCGCGAGCACTATGGCATGGGGCGCGAACTGTTCGCGGGCTTCCGGGCCCTCGTCGGCACCGCCGACCGCGGCGCCAGCGTTTTCGGGTAAGCCACGATCCCTTCGCTCCTCCCCCGCTTGTCGGGGGAGGAGCTCCGCGGTGGCAACCTGCTCAGCCTGTAAGAAAGTCCGCTGCGCGCCGACTATTGGGCTATGAGCACACAGCCTCGCCAACCCGCCGACCCTCTATCGTCGTCGCCATGAGCCCGGACGAGCGCTATGCGCTGGCGGCGAGCCGCTTTGGCGCCGCACACCGGCATCCGCATCCGGATTGTGGATACTGTGCCACGCTTCAACCGATGTGATCGCGCCCGGCCAGAAAATTCTTGTCCCTACTTTAACGCACGTGAACTCTCCCTGATGGGGGCCGGTGCTGATTTGCCCGGCTGTGACGGTTGTTGCGGCAGCCGATCGACAGGAGGGAAGCATGCTTGCAAGGCTGGCCATAGCGGCACTGGCTTCGGTATCGATGATCTCGGGCGCGCTGGCCTGGGACGGGGCGCGGGCCTATCACCTGCGTCCGGGCGGCGCGAGTGACATCAGCCTGGCGCTCAACATGATCCATGTCGATGACATCCGTCCCATGCTTGGCGACACCACGCTGGACGTAGGCGTGGTGACCCCGACCTATCGCAAGACCTTCGACGTCGGGGGCAATGTCGGCCTCGTGCTGATTGGCCTGCCGATTGGCAACGTGACGTTCGACTCGCTGGCCGGCACCGTCGACACCGGCATTGCCCAAGGCGATCTGGTCGTCGGAGCGGCCCTAGGGCTGGCGGGCATGCCCGCCCTCGCGCCGATGGACTATGCCATGCACAAGCCGGGCTTCCAGGCCATGATCGAGGGCAAGCTGTTCCTGCCCACCGGCGACTATGATCCGAACCGGATGGTGAACCTCGGGCTCAACCGCTGGTCGTTCCAGGCCAGCCTGCCGATCAGCTACGCGCTGGGCGACAACATGATCGACCCCGAGCTGACCACCTTCGAGCTGCGGCCGGTGCTGCAGATCTTCGGCGACAACGAAGATCCATTCATGGCCGACGTGAGCAGCACGGCGCCGATCTTCGGCGTCGAGGGGCACATCACTCGCAACTTCGGCAACAGCATCTGGGCCGCCATCGACGGTTATTACGAGACGGGCGGCGAGACCACCAGGGATGGCGTCGCGCAGGGCGACGGGCTCGAGACGCTGGCGCTCGGCGCCACCCTTGGGCTGGTGCTGAGCCCGAATGTCGCGACGCGCATGACCTATCGCCACACCGTCTATTCCAGCGACCCGGACCTCAACGGGCACGCCCTGGAGATCACCGCGGCTTACCTGTTCTAGGCTGGGAGCGCTCTTAGGAAGGCGCTTGACGATCCTCGGGGCGTCCTCAACACCCTTTGCCGGTGGGAAGAAGCGCCTTCCCTGGCGGCGTACGCCCTACTCGGCGGCGGCCGCATAGGCTGCCTCCATCCTGGCGAAGGCTGACACTGCCGGTTGTGGCGCGCCCAGATGGATGTAACGCAGCTCCGCCATGAACTCTTCCCAGAGCTGCGGGCCGCCATCCTCCAGCACCTGTGCCCCGGTCGCGAGGTCGGCCGCCGGCAGGGTGTGGCGCAGCCCCCAACTGCCCATCACCGCCATCAGCGGCACCAGCTCGATCGCCTTTTCGGTCAGTGAGTAGACGACGCGCTGCTTGTGCTTGGGGTCTCGGCTGCGGGTCAGAAGCCCATTGGCGGTGAGGCGCTTCAGCCGATCGGTGAGGATGTTGGAGGCAATCCCTTCGATGCTCTCGGTCAGGTAGGAGCGAAAGCTGCGTGGACGGCCCCCGAACATGCTGTCGCGCAGGATGATCAGGCTCCAGCGGTCGCCGAAGGTCTCGAGCGTGTTGTTGATCGGGCAGCCGGCGCGTCGGTAGCTCATCGTGTCCATCCGCAAAACTGGTTGCAAAATAGAGGTGGTTTCCAGCCGAGCCCGACTGTTAGCACAGGACCAGGCGCAATTGAACGCGACCCGGCGGGTCGTGGCGATCGACAGGAACAAGCTCATGGCCAAGCTCGTCTACGGAATGAACCAGTCTCTCGATGGCTATGTCGACTTCATGGCCTTTGCCCCCGGCCCAGTGCTGTTCCGGCATTTCATCGACCAGGCGAAAGCCAATGCCGGCAGCCTCTACGGTCGCAAGCTCTACGAGATCATGAGCTACTGGGATGAAGACCAGGCAGAATGGGACTCTGCCGAACGCGACTTCGCCGCCGCCTGGCGCGCCGCGCCCAAATGGGTGGTCTCGAGCACCCTGAAGTCGGTGGGCCCCAATGCGACGCTGCTCGACGGCGACCTCGAAACGGCGGTGGTAAAGCTCAAGGCCGAACATGAGGGGGAAATCGAAGTCGGCGGCCCGGTGCTGGCCGGCAAGCTGACCGAGCTGGGGCTGATCGATGAGTATCGCATCTACCTTCACCCGGTGGTGCTCGGCAAAGGCGATCCGTTCTTTGTCGGCGCACGGCCGCCGCTGCGGCTGAAGTCCAACGAAAAGCTGGACGACAATGTCATGCTCCTGACCTACGTACCTGCCTGAGGCGCGCACCATGCTCAGCTGGCAGGTCGGCCGGGTGAAGATCACTCGCATCGTAGAAATGGATCTGCCGGTGCCGGCCTCGGTGATTGCCGAGGCGACGCCGGAAGCGCTGCGCCAGCTCCCCTGGCTCTACCCGCATTTCGTCAGCGCCGATGACACGACGCTCAACCTCAGCGTTCACGCCCTGCTGGTCGAGGCACGGGGGCTGCGTCTGGTGGTCGATACCTGCGTCGGCAACGACCGGCCGCGCGAGTTCACCGGCGGCGAGGCGCTGTCGACGCCATTCCTCGAACAGCTCGGCGAGGCCGGCTGGTCACGTGATAGCGTCGATGCCGTGGTCTGCACGCATCTCGATGTCGATCACATCGGCTGGAACACCATGCTCGAAGCGGGCAAGTGGGTGCCGACCTTTCCCAGGGCGAGCTATCTGATCGGACGGCAGGAATACGAGTTCTGGAAGGGTGTCGACGAAGCCGAGCAGGTGGCGGCAATGGCCGACAGCATCAAGCCGATCTTCGAGGCCGGTCTCGTTCAGTTGGTCGAGCAGGATCACGTGCTGTCGCCCGAAGTCCGGCTGACCCCGTCCAGCGGCCACACCCCGGGCCATGTCAGCGTACTGATCGAGTCCGATGGGGCGCGGGCGGTGATCACCGGCGACATGACCCATCATCCCTGTCAGATGGCGCATCCCGACTGGACGCTCGCCGATATCGACCGGGAGCTTGCGGTGCGCACCCGCTCGCGCCTGTTCGCCGAATGGGCCGACCAGCCGATCCTCGTCATCGGCACCCACTTCGCTGCCCCCACTGCCGGCCATATCGTTCGTGACGGCAAGGCCTTTCGGTTCGTGGTGTAGAGGCGGCCCTCAGTCGGCCTGCAGCTTGTAGGCGAGGCGCGGCCAGTCATCGCTGGCCAGCCACTGCAGCAGATCTTCCCGGAAGGATCGGGGGGAAACCACTGCGCCGGTGCGCCACCACCAGGCGACGTCGGCCGCCTGTTCTCCGGCGATCGACGGATAGACATAGAGGCATCCGAGGTAGTCGCCATCGCGGCTTTCGATCACCCAGGCAAAGCTGCGCCGCGCTTCGAATTCCCGCTGGTGCCAGGCGAGGTCGACGAGGTTCTTTTCCTTGGTGAGTCCATCCGGCCAGCTCGATCCGGGGTTGGCCGCCTTGATGTCTGCAGCACTTGCCATGACGGCGTCGAAGTCTCGTTCGAGGTCGCTGACCGACAGCGCCCTGAGGGTGACCTCGCCGAGTTCGAGCAGGGTAGGGATGGAGCGGCTCTTGAACTGCGGATGCGGCTTCATCCGTTCACCTCCGCGATGGACCGAACTTCGGCCAGCCGCCTCACGGCATAATCGTCTTTCCAGCACACGGCCGCCTCCCAGGCCGCCGAGGCCTGCGCGACAATATCCCGAGCTTCGCCTTCGAAGCCGGCGGCATTATGCGGCAAATCGAGATCGAGATCGGCAATGTCGACATGCGCTTCGTCCCAGTCGATCAGGGCAACCCGATCTGCCGTCATTCTCACATTGCCGGGGTTGGGGTCGCCATGCACGACGCTCATCGGACGCCCCGCCAGCCGCGCCCAGGCGGCACGGCAGCGGACCACGGCCTCGGGCGGCATCGCGTTGAGATCGATCCGCGTGCCTTTGTCGGCAACCAGCAGGTCGGTGGAGGATCGCCAGCCTGGACGTTGCAGCCAGCCCGCCGTCAACCGGTGCAACTCACGCAGCGTCTCGGCCACCCGGCGCCAATCAGCCGCCGAGGCAGGCGGGCCGCCCGGCAGGTACTTCATCACCACCAGCCCATCGACGAACAGGCGGCCGTCCATCGTCGGGATCGGCGCCGGCACCTCGAGCCCGTGCCGCTGCAAGTGCTGCAGCAACGCCGCTTCCCAGGCGAGGTCGGCATCACTTCTGTTGCCGAGGCGCGCCACCGCCAGCTGCCCGCCGATACGTACGCTCCAGATGTCGTTGGCAACACCGCCAGTCAGGCGCTCGACGCGGACCACGTCCTCACCCCAGAGCCCGAGCGCTTCCCATCCCATCAGCCGCCTCCTCGATCAATCCAACTGGCTTGAGTAGACGAACCACCCCGGCGGGACAACGGCTGCAGCTAGTTCGGGCGCATCCGCCTGCTGCTGATTTCCAGCCGGCGATTGTCACGCCGCCGTCTCGAAGGCAGGGTAGGCGACAGGCTTATCCGCTAACCGGAGAGAACCGAGGTCCGTCATGCCGTTTGCATCGCTCACCCGCCGCCATCTGCTGCTGCTCCTCGGCTCGACCGCCATCCTGCCGATGCTGCCGGGCGCGGCGCTGGCGCAATCGGCGCCGGCGGCGCGGCTGATCATCCTGTCCGATCTCCACTCGGCCTATGAGCGCAGCGCTCAACTGCTGGCAGCAGTCGCAGCCGAGATCGCGGCGAGCCCGGCACCGGCGGCCATCCTGATCAACGGCGACGTGTTCGAACTCGGCAACGTCGTTGCCACCCGCTCGGAAGGCGCGGTCGACTGGAGACTGCTTGAAAAGCTGTCACGCCTAGCACCGACGGTGCTGAACGTCGGCAATCACGAACCCGACCTGATCAACGATCTGGCACAGATGATTGCGCGCGCGCGACGCGCCGGCCTGACGGTGCTCAGCAACATCACCGACACCCGCACCGGCGCGCCCTACACTCAGGCCGGTTTCCAGCTCGATCTCGGATCGGTGCCGGTGGCGCTGGTCGGAATTGCCACGCCGGCGATCAACACCTATCCCAAGGCGTCGCGCGATCAGCTCGGCATCCCCGATCCGGTCGAATGGGCCACCGGCAACCTCGCGGCAAGCCTGCCGGCAGGGGCACTACATGTCATCCTCAGCCATGCCGGCGTCGTCGCCGACCGGAGCATTCTGCCGCTGCTGTCCGATGGAGCGCTGCTGGTCGGCGGCCACGACCATCTGATCCTCGAACATGCCGAGGGCAAGCGCCGCTACGTCCACACCGGCTCGTGGAGCAGCCTCATCACTGTCGTCGATATCGGCGCCGATCGGGCGCTGTCGCTGCGCCGGATCGAGGTCGATCGCAACGGCAAAGCCGACGAGGAACTGACCGCACTGATCGGCGCCACCTTCGCCGAGCACCTCACCGATGAAGAACTGGCCGTCATCGGCATCAGCGAGAAGGCGCAGACGCTGGGCGAAAGTGCCCGCTTCGCTGCGGCAGCGCTCGCTGCGGCGGGAGCCGGTGATGTCGGCTTCATCGGTCACACCACCTTCGGCACCGGCCTGCCCTCGGGCGAAGTAACCAAGTACGCCTTCGATTCCGTCGTTCGCTTCGACGGCAAGCTGATGCGGGCGGAAGTCGATCGCCCCACGCTCGACGCGTTGATCGCCCGTTGCAACCAGGATGGCGATGTTCCGCTCAGCGCCCGTACCGGCGATTTCCTCTACGCCGCGCCGAGCGACCTCGCAGAACAGCCCACCTACACCATCGTCTGCAACGATTGGTCCGCCACCAACCAGAAGTCCTATTTCGGCCGAGAGGACCTCGCCTTCACCGAGATCCCCGATCTCAAGGTGAAGGCGACAGTGGTCGCGGCGCTGAACGCCTAGCACGGGGGGCGGCGACCGGTCCGGGCTCTATGCCGCCCCAAGCTTCTCTCGCACCCTGTCACGCATCCTTGCCATGCGCTGCTGCATCTCGATCACCCCGTCGAGGTCCTCGCCGCTGGCCAGCGCCAGTTCGACCGCCGCCAGCTGGCCGTCGGCCTTCAGCGCCAATCCGGCTGCGGTGATCTCGACGTCGAGCACCCGCTCGTCATCCTTGTTGCGCATGCGCTTGACCAGCCCGGCTGCCTCGAGCTTTTTGAGCAGTGGGGTCAGCGTGTTCGATTCCAGCATCACGAGGTCGGTGAGCGCCTTCATCGTGATCTTGCCGTTTTCCCACAGCACCATCATCACCACGAATTGCGGGTAGGTGAGCCCGAGCTTGTCCAGCATCGGCCGGTAGAAGCGGCTGAACGCATGACTCAGCGAATAGGCTGAAAAGCACAGCAGCGCATCGAGCTTGATCTGCTCGGCGATCTCTTTCTTGTCCATCTGATGTCTCCAGTCGTGCCTTCCATATAGGGCGCATGCGATCAAATCGCAAGCGAGTGATGCATGCCAGCCATGCAATGTCGCCCGTTGCAGAGCATTAAATCGCATGCGATTTAATCGTCATCGCAATGACGCGACGAGACTTTCAAACGGGAGATTGAAATGACCACCAGCCTCGAAACCTCAGCCGCCTTCGCCGCTGCCAACCGCAACCGGAGCAAGACCGCTCTGTTCATCACTGGCGCCTGGATGCACACCTCGAGCTGGGACAAGCTCCGCTCGGTCTTCGAAGCTGCCGGCTACAAGACCCTGGCGCCGGCCTGGCCCTATCTCGAAGGCAACCCGGCTGACCTTCGCGCCAATCCCGACAAGCGGCTCGGTACCCTGACCTTCGGCAAGATCGTCGATCACTATGCGAAGATCATCGATGGCCTCGACGAACCGCCGGTGATCATCGGCCACTCGATGGGCGGCCTGATCACCCAGTTGCTGCTCGATCGCGGCTACGGCGTTGCCGGTATCGCCATGGACCCCGGCCCGATTGCCGGCGCCCTGCCTGGCCCGGTCTCGCTGCTCGCCGCCCTGCCGCCGATCTTCGCCGGCCCCGGCACCACCCAGACCATCACCCGCGAGGGCTTTGCCAAGAGCTTCGCCAACACAATTTCGGCCGCAGAGCAGCAGGTCGCCTATGACGACTATGTCGTACCCACGCCCACCAACATCTTCTACCAGGCCGCCGGCATGGTCGGCACCGCGGTGAAGGTCAAGGCGCGGAAGCAACCCCTGCTGGTGATCTCGGCCGAGTACGACCGCACTGTCACCCCATATCTCGCCAAGGCCATCTTCAACATCCAGAAGAAGGCGCCATCCCGCACCGATTTCCACCAGTTCGCCGATCGCTCGCACTTCCTCGCCGGCGAGAAGGGCTGGGAAGAAGTCGCCCACTACGCCCTCGATTGGACCAACGAAGTGACCGCCGCACCGTCGATCCACTAAAGCTCGGTGGCTCTGGTGTCCTCCCTCGCATTGCGGGGAAGGGAGGAGGCCAAGGCTGCGTAGGCCACCTCTACCATTCCCCCACGGCCGGGAATCTCGTACCCATCACCTTGCGCCCGCGACGAAGCATCGCCCCGAGCGCAGGGGAGGGGAAGTTGAACCGCCGGACCACCCGTATCGCAGTTGCCGCCCTGGCGCTGGCCGCCCTCGCCGCCTGTTCCTCGATCCCCATCGGCACCGCTGCAAAACTTCGCGGTCTCGATTACCTCAACGATGACGTCGCGAGCCTCTTGCTTGCCTTCGATCTGCCGCCATCGCTCGAGCCGGTGCAAGGCGCCTCAACCATCAGCTTCGACATCACGACGCCGGCAAGCGGCGAGCGCCACATCAAGGCGACGCTGGTCGCAGCCGATGCCGGTGATCTTGCCGGCACGCTGCCGCCGCCCTCGGGCGAGCGGAACTATTACCTGTTCGGCTTCTCCGACCCGGACAAGCAGGCGATCCGTGAGGCCCAGGCTTGGGCCAAAACCCTGCCGGTCGGCAACAACGCGCTCGCCATCTCGCTCTCGCCAAAACTCTGCCGTACCGAGGCGATCGATCCGACCAAGACCACCGTCTCGGCCCTCATTGCGCTGCCTGGTGTCCCCGGCCTCGCCCCGCTGCTCAGCAACCAGCCGCTCTCGGTCGTTCTGGCCAGCGCCCCGATCAAGGACGTCCCGCCCTGTGCCGGGCATTCGGGCTAGCGCGCTATTGCAGGCGAAGTTGACCGCGCCTCACCCAGCGGGGAGAGGGGGCGACGTGGTACCGGTCGTGGCCTTGCGTCCCTTCTCCCCGCTGGGGAGAGGGTCAGGGTGAGGGGCCGTTCAGACCCCGGTAGCGCAGCGCCTCGACGAATGCCGTGAACGCCGGCGAAGGCTGGCGGCGGTTGGGATAGTAGAGGTGAAAGCCCTGCCAGAGCGGTGACCAGTCGGCCAGCACCTCCACCAGCTCGCCGCTTTCGATGTACGGCCGCGCCATGAACTCCGGCACGTTGCCGAGCCCGTGCCCATCGAGCGCCGCGTCCAGCACCGGCAGGATGCTGTTGAAGGTCAACTGCCCTTCCACCCGCACGTTGAGCTCACGCCCATCCTTGTTGAACTCCCAGACATAGAGGCCGCCGGCCGTGGTCAGCCTGAGGTTGATGCACTGGTGGTTGGTGAGCTCGTGCGGGGTCAGCGGCGGGGCGCGCCGTTCGAAGTATTGAGGGGTCGCCACCACGCTGAAGCGCCAATCCGGGCCGATGCGCACCGCGATCATGTCTTTGGACAGCGCCTCGCCCAGCCGCACGCCGGCGTCGAGCCGTTGCTCGACGATATCGATGAAACCGTTGCTGATCGCCAGCTCCACCGAGATGTCGGGATAGCGCCTGAGGAAATCCTTCAGCATCGGGCGGAAGACCGACGCCACGACCGAATCCCCGCACGATACGCGGATGGTCCCGGCTGGCTTGTCGCGCAGCGCGCTGAGTGCCGCGATCTCAGCTTCGATCTGCTCGAAATGCGGCCCGACCGAACTCACCAGGCGTTGCCCCGCCTCGGTCGGCGAGACGCTGCGCGTCGTCCGTGACAACAGCCGCAGTCCCAGCCGTTCCTCGAGCCCCTTCACCGAGTGGCTGAGCGCCGACGGCGTCACCCCCAGCTTCGCCGCCGCCCGGGTAAAGCTCCGCTCCCGCGCCACCGCGAGAAAGGCCTGCATATCGTCGATCGGCGTGCGTGCCATTGCTGAGGCCTGCTCACAACTGCATGTAGATTATCGATCCTAATCGGTGGCGTCGTCGCTGGCTACATTGGGACGCAGCAAGGAGTGTACTGCCATGGAAATCTATCGCGCCGGCAGCCGGCCGTCGGGCAGGGGGCCAACCGACTGGTTCACCGGAACGGTTCGCCTGGACCCGCTGTTCAACCCAGTTGCGCCCGACCGGGTGCAGGGCGCCAGCGTCACCTTCGAGCCCGGCGCCCGCACCAACTGGCACACCCATCCGCTGGGCCAGACCCTCATCGTCATTTCCGGCGCCGGTCGCGTGCAGCGCTGGGGTGGCCCGGTCGAAGACATGCTCCCAGGCGATGTCGTCTGTTTCGCGCCCGGTGAAAAGCACTGGCACGGCGCCGCCCCGCAGACCGCCCTCGTGCAGCTCGCCATCCAGGAGGTGGAGAACGGCAAGATGGTCGATTGGCTCGAGCCGGTCACCGACGCTCAATACGCGGCGTAGCGCCGCGCGTTCCAGATTTCTGAAGGACACCGATAATGCTCGCCACCATTCTGCACGCTCCGGGCGATGTGCGCGTCGAAAGGCGCGAAGCGCCGCAAATCCTGAAACCCACCGACGCGATCATCCGGCTCTCGGCCACCTGCATCTGCGGCTCGGACCTCTGGCCGTTTCGCGGCGCCAACCCGGTGACCTCGCCTATGGCGATGGGCCACGAGTATTGCGGCGTGGTGGTCGAGGTCGGCAGCGCGGTGAAGACCGTCCGGCCGGGCCAGTTCGTCGTCGGCTCGTTCGTGCTCTCCGACAACACCTGCCCGCATTGCCGTTTCGGTTTCCATTCCTCCTGCGAGCAGCGCGAGTTCATGACTGGCGGACAGGCTGAGTTGGCGCGGGTGCCGCTGGCCGATGGTACCCTGATCGCCACGGCGGAACTGCCTCCCGACGATCTGATCCCGAGCCTCCTCGCTGCCTCCGACGTGCTCGGTACCGGCTGGTACGCGGCCGACGCCGCCCGGGTGCAGCCGGGCTCGACCGTGGTCGTCGTCGGCGACGGCGCTGTGGGCCTGATGGGCGTGCTGGCGGCAAAGCAACTCGGTGCCGACCGGATCATCGCCATGAGCCGGCACAAGTCGCGCCAGGATCTGGCACTCGACTACGGCGCCACCGACATCGTCGCCGAGCGCGGCGAGGCCGGAGTCGCCCGGGTCCGCGAGCTGACCCAGCGCATCGGCGCCGATGCCGTGCTCGAGTGCGTCGGCACGCAGCAATCGATGCAGACTGCCATCGATTGCGCCCGGCCGGGCTCGATGATCGGCTATGTCGGTGTGCCGCATGGCGTGACCTTCGACGGCCAGTCGCTGTTTTTCGCGCAGCGCGGCATGATCGGCGGTCCGGCGCCGGTGCGCCGCTTCCTGCCGCAGCTGATGGATCTGATCCTGAGCCGCAAGATCAACCCAGGCAGGGTCTTCGACCTCGAACTGCCACTCGGCGATGCCGCGGAAGGCTATCGCGCCATGGACGAGCGCCGCGCCATCAAGGCGCTGCTCCGCCCCTAACCCCAAGGAGATCAAGATGCAGAAGCGCAAACTCGGCCGGGACCTCGAAGTCTCGGCCATCGGCCTCGGCTGCATGGGGATGAGCCAGTCCTACGCCCCGTTCCCGGAGAAATCCGCCTCGATCGCGCTGATCCGTGCGGCTGTCGAGCGCGGCCTCAACTTCTTCGATACCGCCGAGGTCTATGGCCCGTTCGGCAACGAGGAGATCGTCGGCGAGGCGCTGGCCCCGCTGCGTGACCAGGTGGTGATCGCCACCAAGTTCGGCTTCCAGTACGAGGCCGGCAAGTCGACCGGCGTCAACAGCCGGCCCGAGCACATCCGCGCGGCACTCGAAGGCTCGCTCAAGCGGCTGCGCACCGACTTCATAGATCTCTACTATCAGCACCGCGTCGATCCGAAAGTGCCGATCGAGGATGTCGCCGGCACGGTTCGCGACCTCATCGCCGAGGGCAAGGTCAAGCATTTCGGCATGTCCGAGGCGGGTCTCCAGACGGTCCGCCGGGCCCACGCCGTGCAGCCCGTTACCGCGCTGCAGAACGAGTACTCGCTGTGGTTCCAGCGTCCGCCGGTGCTCGATCTGCTGGAAGAGCTCGATATCGGTCTCGTCGCCTACAGTCCGTTGGGCAAAGGCTTTCTCGCCGGCAAGATCGATGCGACGACCAGCTTCGAGGCGCACGATATCCGCAACACCATTCCGCGCTTCACCCCTGAGGCGCGCCAGGCAAACCAGACGATGGTCGATCTCCTCGCTCGCATCGGTGGCCAGCTGAACGCTACGCCCGCCCAGGTGGCGCTAGCCTGGCTGCTCGCCAAGCGCCCCTGGATCGTGCCGATTCCCGGCACCACCAAGCTGCCGCGCCTCGAGGAGAATATTGCGGCCACGCGACTCGAACTGTCGGCGCAAACCCTCGCCGAGATCGATGCCGCCGCCGCTGCCATCGAGGTGCAGGGCGCTCGCTACAACGCGCAGCAGGAAAGCGCCACCGGGCTCTGAGGGCGGGGGCGCGGTTAATCAACCGGCGTCGCGACGCGCGGCGCCACCTCTTCCGTGGTGCGCAGCGGATCGAACAGCCGTTTGGCGGCACCGGCAGCGGCCCTCGCATAGGACGGGTCGCCGTGGATCAGGATCAGCGCCATGGCGCCCTCGAGCAGCACGAACAGTTCCCGCGCTCGCTCGCCCGGGCACTCCAATCCTGCCGTCGCCAGCACGTCAGCGAGATACTGCTCCAGCGCAGCCTTGTGCTTTTGGGCGATGCTCCGCGCCGGATGCCCCGGCAGATCCGCCAGCTCCATGGCGAGCCGGGTGAAGCCCGAACCCGCCCAACGCGGCGTCGCCGACCAGTCGACCAGCTTGTCGAACAGCGCGTCGACGATCTCCCCCGGCGTGCCCGCCAGCCTGACCCCGTATGGTTCGAGGCTTTGAAACACCTCTTCATGCTGCGCCGACAGCACTGCCGCCAGGAGCGCGTCCTTGCTGTCGAAGTGATGATAGACGGTTCGCTTGGTCACCCGGCTCGCGGCGGCGATCTCGTCGATGCCGGCGCGGAAGAATCCGCTCCTGCGGAACAGCCGATGGGCCTCACGCAGGATGTTCTGGCGGGTTTCGTGCGCGGAGCGGGGCATTGGACGATGCTAGCGCCTCGCAAAGTATACCCGCTAGTGAATTTACACGGCCCGCCTGCAGACGGATCGATGACGGCACCAGAACGCGAGGTGCTCTCATGGACGCCCTTCTTGAACAACGAGGCGAGGCTCTCGCCAGCGACCGATCGGCGCCGGTGCCGGCCGCGATGCGGGCGATGACCTGTATCGAGGATCTGCGACAGGCCGCACGAAAGCGCGTGCCCCGCGCCTTTTTTGGCTATGCCGAATCCGGCTCCTACACCGAGCAGACGCTCGCCGCCAACCGGTCCGACCTGCAGCGTCTTAACCTGCGCCAGCGGGTGCTTGTCGATATCTCCCGCCGCAGCACCGGCACCACACTCGTCGGCGAGCCCGCGGCGCTGCCGATCGCGCTCGCCCCTATCGGGCTGGGTGGGCTGCAATGGGGCGATGGCGAGATTCTGGCCTGCCGCGCCGCTCAAGCCGCCGGCATCCCCTACACCCTCGGCACCCTGTCGATCTGCTCGATCGAGGATGTCGCCGCCGCGGTCGATCGACCGTTCTGGTTCCAGCTCTATGTCATGAAGGACCGCGGCTTTGCCCGCTCGCTCATCGAGCGCGCCATTGCGGCACGCTGCAGCGCCCTGGTGCTCACTGTCGATCTGCAGGTGCTCGGCCAGCGCCATGCCGATATCAGGAATGGCCTCTCGGTGCCGCCGGCACTCAAGTTGGCCAACCTCGTCAACATGGCGAGCAAGCCGCGCTGGGCTCTGAGCATGCTGGCGGCCAAGCGCCGGACTTTCGGCAACCTCGCGGGCTTCGTGCACGGCAGTGCCCGCGTCAGGGCGCTTGCCGAGTGGGTTGCGCACCAGTTCGACGAGACGCTGAGCTGGCACGACGTCGAGTGGATCCGCAGCATCTGGCCGGGCAAGCTCGTCATCAAGGGCATCCTCGATGTCGAGGATGCGCGCGCCGCTGCCGCTGCCGGCGCCTCCGCCATCGTCGTTTCCAACCATGGTGGCCGGCAGATGGATGGAGCCTCCTCCTCGATCTCGATCCTGCCGGACGTCGCGGATGCCGTTGGCGCTGATCTCGAAGTGCTGTTCGACGGCGGCGTGCGCTCCGGGCAGGACGTCATGCGCGCCATCGCGCTGGGCGCTCGCGGTTGCCTCGTCGGTCGCTCCTACATCTATGGTCTCGGTGCCGGCGGACAGGCGGGCGTAGCCCGGTCCATCGAGATCATTCGCAAGGAGCTCGACGTGACCATGGGGCTGGCCGGGTTGAACAGCGTCGCCGAGATCGACCGCCGGTGCCTCATGGAGTAGGGCGGGGCCGGCAGTCGCCTAGGGGACGACGATCTCCGAGCCGGTCTTCACCCGGTCGAGTGCCACCAGGGTGCGAAAGCTCGCTACCGCTTCGTTCTGCGCGAACAGTCGCCGCGTCGTCGCCTCGTAGCTCACCATGTCGGGCGATACGATGATCAGGACGAAGCTGGTGCCGCCGGTCACGTAGTAGCATTGCTGCACTTCCGGCGCGTCGCGGAACAGCGCCTTGGCCGCATCCACCGTCTGCAGCCGCTCGTTGCTGAGGTGCACCTCGACGATCGCGGTGATCCCCATCGCCACGGCGCGGGTGTCGAGCACCGCGACGTTCTTTTCGATCACGCCGGCGGCTTCCATCGCGGCGATCCGCCGCTGCACGGCGGCGGCCGACAGGTTCACCGCCTCGGCGATCTGCCGCTGCGGCGTCTTGTTGTCGCGCTGAATGATCCTGAGGATGGCGCGGTCGAAGCTGTCGATCTTGCGACTGGGCGGTCTGTTTTGGCTCATGAGCGAGTTTTTGTTGCATTTGGTGGCGCAATCAAGAGCGCTCCGCTCGCTGCAGCGATGATACCCCTCGCTCAGATTTCTCGCGAGGCCAGCTTGAGCACCACCGTTGCCGCGCCATCGGGCGCCTACAACACCACTCTCGGTCTGGCCTTCGGCGTCGCCGCCGGCGCGCTCTGGGGCCTGGTGTTTCTTGCTCCGGAACTGGTGCGCGGCTTCAGCCCGCTGGAACTCGCCGCCGGGCGCTATCTGGCCTATGGCGCCATCTCCGCCGTGCTGATCCTGCCGCGCTGGCGTGCCCTCAGCGCCGTGTTGACCCGCCGCGACTGGCTCTCGCTCTGCTGGCTCGCCCTGGCCGGCAACACGCTCTACTACGTCCTCGTCGCCTCGGCGGTGCAACTGGGCAGCGTCGCCATGGCTTCGCTGGTCGTCGGCTTTCTGCCGGTCACCGTCACCATCATCGGCAGCCGCGACCGCGGGGCGGTGCCGCTCCGGGCGTTGTTGCCCTCGCTGTTGCTCTGCGCCGCCGGCGCGCTTGCCATCGGTTGGCAGGCGATCGGCGCGACCACGGTCGGTACCGAGCTGCTTGGTCTCGTCTGCGCCTTCGGGGCGCTCGCCTCATGGACTGCCTACGCCGTCGGCAACAGCCGCTGCCTTGCCCGCCTGCCACACCTGTCGGCGCACGACTGGAGCTTGCTCACCGGCGTTGTCACCGGCACCCAGGCCCTGCTGCTGGTGCCGCTCATCGCCGTGCTGCAGCCCCCACAGCACGCCCCGACCGAGTGGCTGCAGTTTGCCGGCGTCTCCATCGGCGTGGCGGTGCTCGCCTCGATCTGCGGTAACGCGCTGTGGAACCGGATGAGCCGGCTGCTGCCGCTGACCCTGGTCGGGCAGATGATCGTCTTCGAAACCGTGTTCGCGCTGCTCTACGGCTTCGTCTGGGAACAGCGCTGGCCGCTTCTGTCGGAAGTTCTCGCCTTCGCCCTTGTGCTGGCCGGCGTACTGTCGTGCCTTGCGGCGCATCGCGGCCGCGCCGCCTCTTCCAGCCACCCCGACGCCCGCGCCCAGTACCCCGACCGCCCTCCGCATTGACTCGTTTGGTACGTTACGTTACCGATAACAATTACGCACATCGTGCGATGGGAGGGACCAGCAAATGGACGGAAGACAAGCAGCGGGCAGGGCCCGCGGCTGGAGGATGGCGCTTGCCGTGTCGGTCGCCGCTTCGAGCTTTGGGATCGCACCGGTGATCGTGACCGGGCCGGCAATGGCGCAGGATCAATGCAAGCCCGGTACGACCAAGCGCATCGCCTTCATGCTGAAGCAGCAGACGGCGTTTCGCTACCTGAACGCCGACGTGCCGTTCTTCACCAGAACGGCGAACGAAGCGGGCTACGAGGTGCTGGTGCAGTCGGCCGAGAACGACGCACAGGCCCAGGTGGCGCAGGCCGAAAACGTCATCACCCAGGGTGTCGACGCCATCGTCATCCAGCCGGTGGATTTCAACGTCGCGGCGCAGATCGCCGAACTGGCGACCGCAGCCAATATTCCGCTGGCCTCCTATGACGATCTGATCCTCGGCGCCAGGCAGACCGCCTTCATCGGTCGCGACCCCCGGGAGGGCGGCAGGGTCGCTGCCGAGGCGGTGGTCAAAATGGTGCCCAAGGGCAATTACGTGCTGATCGGCGGCGATGCCGGCCAGACCGGCTCGACCCAGATGCAGGAGGGCTACCACCTGGTGCTCGATCCGCTGGTCGCCTCGGGCGACATCAAGATCGTGATGGATCAGTTCACCCCGAGCTGGAAGACCGAGCCGGCGCAGGCCAATGCCGAAAACGCCCTGACCCAGAACGGCAATGACGTGCACGCCTTCCTCGTCTCCTACGACGGCATGTCGCTGGGCGTCTTGCAGGCGATCGACGGTGCGGGTCTCAAGCCCGGCTCGATCCCGGTGACCGGCCAGGATATGGAACTGAGCGCTGCGCAGGCGATCGTCGAGGGGCGGCAGGCCGGCAGCGTCTGGCCGGCGCCCGACGAGATGGCAGTGGCGGGCGCCAAGGCGGCGGTGGCCATGGCCAACTGCCAGCCGCTCGTGACCGACGGCACCATCGCCAATGGCGCCGGCGACATCCCGTGGGTCAAAACCCCGATCTACTTCGTCGGCGCGGCGGACATCGACAAGTTCGTCTGCGGCCACAGCTACTGGCTGAACATCGACGAGGTCTACAAGAACGTCCCGGACCAGAAGCCGGCCTGCTGACCCCGGTCGCACACCTGCGACCCCGGTCGCAAACCTGCGACCCCCGGTCGCACACCTGCGACCCCGGTCGCACACCTGCATACCTCCTCCCGGCGTGGCAGCCGGGACGTCCAGCGGCGGCGGGGGATCGGGTCTTCCGCTGCTGCTGGCATCCACCCAACGACAGAGCAAACGAGGACCGGCCGAGAGGACCGGATGAGGGAGACGTCGCATGATTTCGTCGAGAACCGCCCGGCTGGTGCTGGGTATCGGCGCCGGCCTGTTGGCTGCATCAGCAGCCGGCACGGCTTTGGCCCAGGATCAGTGCAAGCCGGGCACCACCAAGAAAATCGCCTTCATGATGAAGCAGCAGACGGCGTTCCGCTACCTCCACGCCGACATGCCGTTCTTCGTCAAAACGGCGGAAGCCGCCGGCTATGAAGTGATCGTCCAGTCGGCTGAGAACGACGCGCAGGTGCAGGTCGGCCAGGCCGAGAACGTCATCACCCAGGGTGTCGATGCCATCGTCATCAACCCGGTGGATTTCAACGTCGCGGCGCAGATCGCCGAGATGGCCATCGCCGCCGGCATCCCGATTGCCTCGTATAACGACCTGATCACCGGCGCCGACCAGGATGCCTATATCGGGCGCGATGCCCGGGTCGGCGGCCAGATTGCCGCCAAGGCCATTCTCGCCAAGGTGCCCAAGGGCAATTACGCCCTGATCGGCGGCGACCCCGGCCAGACCGGCGCCACCGACATGCAGGCCGGCTACCACGATGTGCTCGATGCCAGCGTCGCCGCCGGCGACATCACCATCGTCATGGACCAGCTGGCGCCCGGCTGGAAGACCGAGCCGGCGCAGGCCTTCGCCGAAAACGCCCTGACCCAGACCAACAACGATGTCGCGGCCTTCCTCGTCTCCTATGACGGCGAGTCGATCGGCGTCATGCAGGCGGTGGAGGGCGCCGGGCTCAAGGCCGGCTCGATCCCGATCACCGGGCAGGACATGGAACTGGCGGCGATGCAGGCGATCGTCGAGGGCCGCATGGATGGCAGCGTCTGGCCGGCGCCCGACGAGATGGGCACCGAGGCCGCCAAGGTCGCCGTGGCGCTGGCCGAATGCCAGCCGATCACCGCCGCCGACACCATCAGCAACGGCGTGCGCGACATGCCCTGGGTGAAGACGCCGATCTACTATGTCGATCAGCAGTCGATCGCCGAATTCGTTTGCAGCCACGACTACTGGCTGCCGGCGGACGAGGTCTACGCCAACGTCCCCGACCAGAAGCCGGTCTGCCCATGACCGGCCCGGTGAGCGCCTCTCCCGTGCATGAAGCCTGGTTGGCCGCGGCTCCCCCGCTGCTGACCGTCCGGGCGCTCACCAAGACTTTCCCCGCGGTGGTGGCGGTCGACCATGTCGACCTCACCATCGCTCCCGGGGAGATCGTCGCGCTGCTCGGCCAGAACGGCGCCGGCAAATCGACGCTGATCCAGGTGCTGTCAGGCGTCCATCCGGCCGGCAGCTGGAGCGGCGAGATCAGCATACTGGGCGCGCCGTTCCGGCCGGCCTCGGTCGGCGATGCGGAGGCCGCCGGCGTCGCCTTCCTCGCCCAGGAAGTGAATGTGGCACCCGACCTGACGGTGGCGCAGAGCCTTGGTCTCAACAGCGAACCGACCCGCTTCGGCCTCGTCGACCGGCCGCTCTTGCAGGCGAGGGCACGCGACGCGCTCGCCGATTTCGGCCTCGACCTCGACCCGGGCGCCGAGATGGGCGATCTCGACCTCGCCACCCAGCAACTGGTGTTGATCGTCCGGGCGCTGTCGAAGCATGCGCGGCTGCTGATCCTCGACGAGCCGACCGCCGCGCTCACCGATCGCGAAGCCGAGCGGCTGTTCGACCGCATGCGGGCGCTCAAACGGCGCGGCGTCGCCATCATCTTCGTCTCGCACCGGCTGGCCGAAGTGTTCGAGATCGCCGACCGCATCGTGGTGATGCGCGATGGCCGGATCAGCGGCGCCGTCCGCACCGCCGAAACTTCGCGCGACGCCGTAGTAGCGCAGATGGTCGGCAGCAAGCTGGTACACGGCAAATCCTCGCGCGTAACCCATCTGGGCCGCCCCGCCCTCTCTGCCCACGGCCTGAGCGTGTACAGCGCCGACAACAGCAAGACGCTGGTGAGCAGCGTCGACCTCGAGGTCAAGGAGGGCGAAATCCTCGGGCTGTTCGGCCTGCTCGGTTCGGGCGTCGTCGAAACCGCTATGGCGCTGTTCGGCGGCTGGCATGGCGCAGTGGACGGCGAGATCCGCCTCAAGGGCCAGCCGATCACCCTCCTTGGCCCTGCCCAAGCGGTTGCCGCCGGCATCGGCCTCATCGCCCAGGATCGGCGCGACGGGCTCTCCGGCGAGCATTCGATCTACGACAACGCCATCCTCGCCAACCTGCCCGCGCTCTCGCCGCGCCTGGGCTTCATCGATGCCATGGCGGCGCGGCGGCAGGTCGAAGAGCTGTTCGAGCGGCTGCGCATCAAGGCTCCCGACATCGATACGCTGGTCGGGACGTTGAGCGGCGGCAACCAGCAGAAGGTGCAGGTGGCGCGCTGGCTGGCGGCCGGCGTGCGCGTGCTGCTGCTGATCGATCCGACCCGCGGCGTCGATGTCGGCGCGCGTGCCGAGATCAACCGCATCTGGCTCGAACTCGCCAATGCCGGCTGCGCCATCATCCTCGTTTCGTCCGATGCCGAGGAACTGGTCGAAATCTGCGATCGCGCCGTGGTGCTGCGTGGCGGCCGGGTGGCCGATCACCTCGACAAGTCCGGGCTCAGCGAAGAGCGCCTGCTGCGCCTCGCTGCCGGTGTCTGATCCCCTTCATCGATAGGTAGCCCAATGTCCGAAGTAGAAACCACTACCGCACCGATCGCCGAAGCGCCCTCACTGGTGACGCGCATCCTTTCCAACCGCTCGCTGCGTGACTCGACCCTGCTGCTGGTGCTGGCGGTGATCTGGCTGTTCTTTTATTTCGCCACCAAGGGCACCTTCCTCACCCAGCGCAACCTGATCCTCCTGGCGCTCCAGACTTCGATCGTGGCGCTGGCGGCGATCAGCGCCGTGATGCTGATCGTCACCCGCAATTTCGATCTCTCGGTCGGGTCAGCTGTGGCGCTGGTCGGCGTGGTGGTGGCACTGCTGACCGTCAGGTTCGGCGTCGACCCGATCCTCGCCGTGCTGATCTCGCTCGGCGTCGGGCTCGCCATGGGCGCCTGGCAGGGCTGGTGGGTGACGAAGATGGGCGTCTCCTCGTTTATCGTCACCCTCGCCGGCATGCTGTATTTCCGCGGCATCTCGATGATCGCCACCAACGGCGCCACCGTCGCGCCGCTGCCGCAAGCGCTGAAGCAGATCGCTACCGGCTTCATGCCGCCGCTGGTCTCCATCGTCCTGGCGCTCGCCTGTTTCGCGCTGTTCGCCGTCCTCCGCATCGTCGAGCTGCGGCGCGGTGCAGTGCTGGGCGTGGTGCAAAAGCTCAATGCCGAGATCGTTCGCGCCCTGCTGCCGGCGCTTGTCGCCACCATTGCCGCGGTCTGGCTCGCCAGCTGGCAGGGCGTGCCTTACCTCGTGGTGCTGGTGGCGCTCTGCGCCATAGCGGCCGATATCTTGATGCGGCGCACCCGCTTCGGCGCCCAGCTCTATGCCATCGGCGGCAATCCCGAGGCGGCGCGCCTCTCCGGCATCAAGGTCGGCCGGGTCATCTTCATCAACTTCCTGATCGCGGGGCTCGCCTATGGCATTACCGGCGTGGCGCTCACCGCCCGGGTCTCCGGCGCCATTGCCGGCAGCGCCGGGCTGTTCCTCGAGCTCGACGCCATCGCCGCCGCCATCATCGGCGGCACGGCACTGGCCGGTGGGCGCGGCCGCATCTTCGGAGCGCTGGTCGGCGCCCTGCTGATGGGCAGCCTCAACAACGGCATGAGCCTGATGAACGTGCCGACCTTCTACCAGGATACGGCGCGCGGCGCGGTGCTGCTGCTGGCGGTCGCCATCGACCAGTTGAGCCGCCGCCGGACGAGCCGCCGATGAGCGGTTTTTCCGACACGCGTTACGCTGCCATGGCGTATCGGCGCTGCGGACGGAGCGGCCTCGACCTGCCCGCCATCTCGATCGGGCTGTGGCAGAATTTCGGCCGCAGCACCGGCATCGACCACATCCGGCGCATCTGCCGTCGCGCCTTCGACCTCGGCATCACCCATTTCGACCTCGCCAATAATTACGGCCCGCCGCCGGGATCGGCGGAATCGAATTTCGGCCAGCTGCTGCGCCAGGATTTTCGCGCCCATCGCGATGAGCTGATCATTTCCACCAAGGCCGGTTATCGCATGTGGGACGGGCCCTATGGCGAGTGGGGCAGCCGCAAGTCGCTCCTGGCCAGCCTCGACCAGAGCCTCGACCGGCTCGGCGTCGACTATGTCGATATCTTCTACTCGCACCGGTTCGATCCCTCGACGCCGCTGGAAGAGACCATGGGCGCGCTCGATCACGCCGTCTGGCAGGGCAAGGCGCTCTATGTCGGCATCTCGTCCTATGGCGCGAAGCGCACTGCCGAGGCGGCCGCCATTCTCAAGCGGCTCGGCACCCCCTGCATCATCCACCAGCCCAGCTATTCGATGCTCAACCGCTGGATCGAGACCGATGGTCTGCTCGACACCCTCAATGCCGAGGGCATCGGTTGCATCGCCTTCTCGCCGCTGGCCCAGGGGCTGCTATCCAGCAAGTATCTCGGCGGAGTGCCGGAGGGCAGCCGCGCCGGAACGCCGGGCAGTTTTTCGTCGGATCTGCTGAAGCCGGCAACACTCGAGCATGTCCGCGCTCTCGATGCCATTGCGCAGCGGCGCGGACAGACGCTGGCGCAGATGGCGATCTCCTGGGTGCTGCGCGACCGGCGCGTCACCAGCGCGCTGATCGGCGTCAGCCGGCTGGCCCAGCTCGAGGAGGCGGTGGCGGCGCCGGGCGCTGTGCCATTCACCGAAGATGAACTCACCGAGATCGACGTGCACGCGGTGGAAAGCGGCATCAACCTGTGGGCGGCCTCGAGCCGGGCCTGAGCTTTGATGACAGCAGACCGGGGTTCGGATAGGTAAGCATCTGGGGGCGACACAGGGTATCATGGCGGCAACAGTTCGAGATGTGGCGCGCCTGGCCGGCGTCTCGGCCATGACGGTGTCGCGGGTTATCAATGGCCAGCCGGGCGTCTCGGCCGAAACGCGCGAGCGCATCGAAGCTGCCATCGCTGAACTCGACTATGCCCCGAGCAAGGTGGCGAGCAGCCTCATCTCCCAAAAGACCGGCCTGATCGGCATGATCGTCCCGGATGTCTCGAACCCGTTCTTTGGCCCGATCGTGCGCGGCGCTGAAACCACGGCGCGCAGAGCCGGTTTCAAGCTGCTGCTCTGCAACTCCGAGAGTGACCTGCGGCTCGAGCGTGAGTACATCACCGATCTGATCTCGCACCGGGTCGAGGGCCTGCTGATTGCCCCGGTGGGCGACAGTTCGCGGCAGAATCTCGGCCGCTATGTCGATGGCAATTTCCCCATCGTGCTGCTCGACCGGCTGGTCGCCGGTCTCGACTGCGACAGCGTCACCCTCGACAACACCGACGGCGCCCGCCAACTGGTCACGCACCTCATTGCCGTCGGCCATCGGCGCATTGCTTTCGTCACCGATGCCGACGAGGTCTCCACCGGCCGCCAGCGGCTGGCGGGGTACCGCATGGCACTGCAGGATGCTGGCCTGCCGTTCGACGACGACCTGGTGTTCCACACCACCACCGACCAGATGGGCGGGTATCGTGCGGCGCAGCAGGTTCTGGCGATCGCCGAGCGGCCATCAGCGATCTTTGCTGTCAACAACATGACCGCCGTCGGGGTGATGCAGGCGCTTCGCCAGGCCGACATCACCGTGCCGGGGGACATGGCCCTGGCCTGCTTCGACGATGTCCAGCACCTCGCGGTGATTTCCCCATTTCTGACGGTCATCGACCAGCCTGCCGAAGACATGTCCAAGGCCGCCATGCAGCTGCTGCTGGAACGCATCGGCGGCACCGCCGGGAAACAGGCCAGGACGATCACCTTTCCGGGAAAGCTGATCGTCCGCCTGTCCAGCGCCAGAGCGCAATAGGCGCCTCGCGGCGCCTCCAGCTTTCGCGTTATTTCAGCATGACGATCGCTTCGACCTCGAACAGCATCGGGTCGATCGCCAGCTTGGGCACCGGCACCAGCGTCTGGGCCGGCAGCGCGTCGCCGAACATCGCCTTGACGGTCTCGGTCAGCACGCCGAGCTTGGACATGTCATGCTCGACCACGAAGATCGTCAGTTTGGCGACCTGGTCGGGCGTCGCCCCGATGCCTTCGAGGGCTGCGCCGAGATTGGCATAGGCCTGCTTCACCTGCGCGGCGAAGTCGGGCGACAGGTTGCCGGTGCTGTCCTGCCCGCCCTGTCCCGAGATGTAGGCAATCCGCGCACCCTCGGGCACGATCACCGCCGTGCTGTAGCCGTTGGGCGTCGGGTCGAACATGTTCGGCGGATTGACGATGCTGAGCCTCGGATCGTCGGCCCTCGCCATGGAAACGCCTGCGGTCATGATGATCAGTCCTCCGATAAGCAGCTGCTTGAATGTGCGCGACATGATGGGTTCTCGCGGCCTCCGCCGGGTCTGCGGCCGGCCTGGTTGTGTTTGCTTCGGTTACGCCGTACGTCTGAATCGTACGATGTACGAGAAAGTGACATCGTACGATGTACGAGTCAATCGGCAGGGTCGACACGTCTGGTGGTGTCGGCCTAGATCGACAGACTGACAGCGAGGACCACATGCCAGCCAAACCCAGCGCTGCCCCGGCCAGGCGCACCCGAAGTGCCGGTGTTGCCACCGCGTCCGGCGGGCCACCGCTTTCGCTGGAGCGCATCATTGCCACTGCGGTAGACCTGCTCGACGCGGAGGGTGTCGATGGCCTGTCGATGCGCCGGCTGGCCGACCGGCTCGGTGCCGGTGCGATGAGCCTCTATTGGCATGTCGGCAACAAGGAGCAGGTGTTCGACCTCGCTCTCGATGCGGTGCTCGCCTACCACCTACCCGAGGCTGATGCCCATGGCTGGCGCGCCAATGTCGTCCACATGCTGGAGGATTGGCGCGCCGCCATGTTGCGCCACCCCTGGTCGGCAGCCCTGCTGCCGCGTCGTGGCCTCGGCCCCAGCATGCTCGGCCGCCTCGAACTGCTCAGCCACACCTTGTCGCGCGCCGGCGTCGCTGACGCCGACCTGAACGTGGCCATCTGGTCGGTCTGGAACTACGTGATGGGCGCCACCATCACTCGCGGCAGCTTCGATCGCTCCGCCGACGATCTCGCCGCTGCGCAGGGCCGCCTGACCGAGCTCGGCGACCGCTACCCAACCATCGACCGCACCCGGCTGTTGCTCGACAGCGATTGGGACGGCGCCTTCAAGCGAGGTCTCGACCTGCTGCTTGATGGTCTTGCCCCGGAGCGGTGAAGCAACCTCCAGGACGTTGGGGGCGAAGACGCTGCGCGTGCCTCTAGAATCCGCCGCCGGTCTTGAAGCCGCCGCTGGTGCGGTTGCCGCTGGAGCCGGTGCGGGGACGCGAGAAGCCGCCGCCACCCGAATTGCCGCCACCGCCGCCGAAGCCGCCGCCTCCGCCACCCGGCAGCCGGCCCCAGCTGCCACCGAAGCCACCGTCGCGGCGGCCGCCGCCCGAGGCGCCGCCGCCGAAACTCGAGTCCGGCCAGCTGAAACCGCCGCCGCTATTGCCGCCCCACGGCGAATCCTGTCGCTGCTGCGGCTGGACCCCGCCGGTCCAGTTCTGGCTGCGCCGCCACTGGCCCCAGTAGTCGGCTGCGGTGATGCCGCCGCGCAGGAAATCGTTCAGCAGGTCGCCGACCAGCTTGTCCTCGCGGAAGGTCGAACGCGGGTTGTCGAAATTCTGCTTCTTGAACTCGTACTGGATATCCTCGAGCTCGCGCCGCCGTGCCGCCAGCGTCTTCAGCCGGGTCTTCTGCTCGCGGCTGTCGCCATCTTCCTCGGCTGCCCGCTGCCGCGATTCATCGATCTGCTTGACGATGGTGTCATCCTGCCCGGTTTCGGTGGCGCGCGCTTCGGCGAGGAGGGTCTGGATGTCCTCGCGCCCCAATGCCTCGGCGAGCCCGCTCACCGCAGCGCTGAACGCCGGGTCGCTCCCCTGCGCCAGTTCACGCTGCGACCGGGCACGTTCGTCGCGCTTGTCCTCGGCCCCGACCATCTCCTGGTCGATCGCCGCGATCCGCGCTTCGGCCCTTTCGAGCAGCTCGCGGGTCGGACGCCCGCCGGCTGCGTCCACTGCCGCCTTCTCCAGCTTGGTCACCTCGTCGCCGGCTGCCGCCGCAATCTGCTGCTGGCGGTCGGCATGCTCGCGCAGTCGCATCGGAATCTCGTTCAGCATGGCGAAGTTCGCCCGCGCCTCGGGAAAGCCGACCAGCCCGGCGATCAGGCTGTCGAAATACTGGATGAGGTTGTTCTCACGGTAGTTCTTGGTGCCGAAGCCGCGCTCCCAAAGATACATGAACAGCGGATCGTCGCGGTACGGCTTGCCCTTCTGCTCACGGTCGGACTCGGCCTGCTGGGTCTTGCGCAGGCTCTCTTCGGCGACATGGGCCAACTGCTCTGCAGCTCGGCGCTTTTCCGCATATTCGGGGTTCTTCACCGCTTCCACGGCCACCCGGTCGGCCAGCGTCTTCAGCTCGGCCTGCGCCTTGTTGGCCGCCGCTGCCTGCTCGGTGCGTTCTTTGGCGAGCGCCGCGATCTGCTTGTCCAGCCCCTTGAGTTCGTCTTCCGCCGCGCTCAGTTCGGCGCCGTGCCGGCTCAGCATCTCGCGCGCCTTGACTTCGGCCTGGCTCAGCCGGCCGGCCAGCGCTGCCTGCGACGCCGGGTCGAGCCGCACTTCAGCCAGTTGCCGCAGCAACTCGCTTTCGGTTTCCTTGAACTTGGTGACCAGTTCGGCCGAACGCGCGAGGCGCTTGGCGATCTCGTCCTCTTCGCGGCGGATGTCGCGCAGCGCTTCGTCCAGCGAGCGCAGGGCCTCGGGTCCGGAAAGGCTCATGAGCGAACCTGCACAGTGACTCGCTGCGCCGAGTCAGATGGGGCGGAGCGCCCGAGAACCGGAGCGGAGCGTATGCTGATACGTGAGCACCGGAAGCGCAGGGCCTCCGTGCCAGATGGCCGGCGCAGGAGAGTCAATGTGCAGGTTCTCACCACCGTGTCACCGCTCCACCGAGCACCGGCATGACGTAATCGACATCGAGGAAGCCATACTCCTTCAGCCCCAGGATGTTGCGCTGCAGGATGCCGTCGTCCTTCTTGTCGCTCTCCACCGAGCGATAGGTGCCCTCGGGAACCCGCACGCCCCAGATGGCGACATTCTCGGTCTGGCCGTTTTCCTCGTTGGTCACCGGCAGTGTCAGCGGCTTGCCGTCGGTGCCGATCGCCTCCACCACCACGTAGTAATTGGTCGCCGCGGTGTTGACCTCGGGGAAAGTCCAGAACCCGGTCTTCTGGCCCTCGCGGTTGACGATCTTCAACTGGTATTCCTGCCGGATCTGGTCGCGCAGTCCGGTCAGCGAGGCGATTGCCTGCTCGGCGCCGGTGCGGTTGCCCTCCGCCGCGGCAGTTTTGCCGCGCGTCCGCATCTGCTCCGCCTCGGTCACCGCCTGCTGCACCTTGGTTTCCTCGAAGATCGTCTGGTACAGCGCATCCATCTCAGCCGGCAGCTTTTCGCTGAGCTCGACCCGGGCGCCCTCGACCTGCGCCTGCTGGTACGGGCGATACGCAAAGAAGTAGCCGCCCAACCCCACCACCAGGATCAGCGCGATCGCCAGCGCGGCGGCCCCCCACCTCTTGCGGCCGACATAGAGCCTCGCCAGGCTCACTCCCAGGCTCGGCTTGGGTGGGGTATAGACGAAACGGCTCTCGTCGAGCGCCTTGACGCCCTCCATGAGCACCGCATCGGTGACCTCGATGCCTTGCTGCTGATAGATCTCGCGCAGCTTCTCGATCAGCTGTTTCTCGCGGGCATCGCCCGCGAGTTCGCGTTCGACCAGATCCTGCCGGTGACGGAGCGTGTCGACCACGTCCATCGCCAGCATTACCTCGTCCAGCGGGGCCTTCTCGGCAGTCGCCGTCGTCGTGCTCATGTTCGAGCCCGTTCGCGCTCCAAACTCAGGCCTTCTTTTCTTCCAGGATCAGCGCATTGCCGTCAGCAGCCAGCTGGGCCAGACGGCGCTTCCCGTCTTCCACTGCATCGCGGATTTCGGCCGAGTTCTTGGTCGCCGCATCGCGCATCTCGTTGATGATGACGCGCGACTTCTCCTGGAAGGTCACCACCGAGTCGACCAGCTTCTTGACGGCATCGGCGCGGATGGTGGGGCCGTAGCCCGCCTTCACCGCCGCCTCGCCGACCCGGTCGCCGATCTCCGACAGCGTCTCGAGGCTCTTGGACATGCCTTCCTTCATGGCGTTCAGCGTCTCGGTCGATTCATGCAGGCCGAACAGGCCGGTGAACGAGGCCGAGAGCGCCGTGAACACCGTCTCGTTGGTCGAAAAGAACGAAATCGCCTGCTGGTAGACGCGCTCTTTGGCCTGCGTCGTCTGCATCAGCCGCGCCATCACCACTTCCGAAGTGGAGTAGGAGATAGTCAGGTTGTCGGAAAGGTCCTTGGCGATCTGATAGCGGCGTTCCTCGTTCTGCAGGTCGCGCAGCTTTTCGTCGCGGTCCATTTCGAGCTTCGCCCGGTCGGCCGGGGTGCCGGTCGTGAACGCTGCGAGCGCATCGCCCGCCGCCTTCAGGATGGACTTCTTGTCGTCGAGCTTCTGGGTGGCGACGTCGAGCAGTTCGAGCGCCATCACTTCGGACTGCTTCAGCGCGCCGCGGAAATCGCGGTAGGCCTCGAGAATGGTGTGCTCGCGGTCGACCTGGTTCTTGGTCTCCTTGGAGACATCGAGATAGGTGTTGCGGATCTTGTCGAAGCGCGAGGCGATATCGCCGCGGCTGACCTTCATCCAGACGTTGGAAACCCGCTCCATCAGGTCGAGCTTGCCGTCGTCGAGCTGGTCGACCATGGCCTTGGCATCGTCACGGATGGAGTTGAACCCGTTGGTGATGTCTTCGTAGCGCTCGCCGACACTCATCGCCGCGACCTGGCTACGCACCACTTCGTTGAAGGCGCTCGCCTGGGTCAGCGTGCGGCCAATCAGGATGACCTTGTTCTCGTCGAGCCCGGTGATCTCGTTCAAGAGACCGGTGATCGGCTGCTCGCCGGCCTGCTCCGGCCAAATGCCGAGCTGCTTGATCGCCCCCATCGCCTTGTCGAGATACTGCAGGGGCTTTTCCATCACTTCAGTGGCCATTTGGATGCGTTTCCCTCTATCGGTCACCTTGGGGTGACATGATTCACGTTCTCGGCGTCAGTTGCCAATGTTGCTTATATCGGCCGCGCCTGTTTTGCGCGATATGGTGCTTAAAAGCCTCACGAAAAGAGCGTGCCACGAAGTTTGCGACAACCGTTGCAGCGCTGCCGCGGTTGTCCATCCGCATGACGCGCACTAGCTTCATCTCGAACGACACAATGGCGAGGAAATGACGGCATGGAATTCGGCGGCAGGTACCTCGTTTCGGCGCCCCGGCTCGAGGTCTGGCGGGCGCTCAACGACACCCAGGTGCTCAAGGCCATTATTCCGGGCTGTCGCCGCATCGACTGGACCGGCGAAACCACGCTCGAACTCGAGATCGAGGTCAACCTGGGCCTGATGCAGCCGGTCTTCTCCGGCGATCTCGAACTGCGCAACGTCGTGCCGGCGGAAAGCTACACCCTTGCCGGCCGCGGACGCGGCGGGCTGCTCGGCAAGGCCGAGGCTGCCGCCGACATTGTTCTGTCCGATGCCGGGCCGCATACCCAACTGGTGTTCACCGCCAATGGCGGCGCCGATGGCGGCATCATGAAGCTCGGCAAATCGCTGATCGGCAACTCCGCCCAGAAGCTCATCGACGGCTTCTTCGAGCGCTTCGGCCAAGCCATGGGTGTCGATGTGAAGCCGATCGCGGGGTAGGGTGGCCGCGACCCAGCGTGGGGCAGGCGGGGGGCGGGCGAACTCCCAATCCCCGACGGCATAAACCTTCTCCGCACGAATTTTGCCCACTTGGTCAAAATTTGCGCAGCTCCCTCTTGCAGAGCGCCGGTTTGCAGGATTGTATTCCTCCCAACGCGCCGGGCTGTCAGGGCGGCATGTGCCGTTGCCGGACGCGATACAGGGAGACTGATCCATGAACTATTT
>Ga0209902_100363_pt1 | contig 55880 bp, 61 predicted proteins | sample FECB27metaG_FD_188304 | JGI IMG/M metagenome (GOLD analysis project Ga0209902, IMG submission 188304) | Cyanobacterial communities from the Joint Genome Institute, California, USA - FECB-27 (SPAdes) (version 2) | ecosystem: Environmental > Aquatic > Thermal springs > Hot (42-90C) > Microbial mats...
AGCTGCATCGGCTTGGCGATGCGCACCGCCAGGCGCTCGGGATCGTTCATGCCCAGCCGCTTGGGGAACAGGTCGGCGAACACCAGGAACACCGCGATGATGGTCACGAAGGAGCACAGGAAGCCTGCGCTCTGCGCGCCCTCGGGGCCGAGCCAGCCCGTGAACAGGCGCGCGAAGTAGGGGCTCAGCGCGCCTTCGCCGACCACGCCGCCGAGGATCGCGACCGCGTTGAGGCCGATCTGCACCACGGTGAAGTAGTAGCCCGGCTGCTCCTGGATGCGCAGCACGAGGTCGGCGCGCGCGTCGCCGTCGTCGGCCATCTGGCGCAGGCGCAGCCGGCGCGAGGCGGCCAGCGCGATCTCGGCGAGGGAGAAGAAGGCGCTCAGCGCGATCAGGAGCGCGATGACGAGCAGGCTTTGGGTCAGGGTCATGGTGTTCACCAGCAGACCCCGATGGTGCCATGGCGCAGGGGGCGCCCGCCACGGGCGCGGCCCGCGGACGAAAGGGTGCTCAGACCCCGCCGTGCGGGTGGGTCGGGTCGACCCACAGCACCGACTCGGGCTTCTCGACCGGTTCGATGTCGAGGTTCACCGCGACGGCCTCGCCGTCGCTGCGGCACAGCACGCACTCGAGCGTCTCGGTCGGGCTGGCGTTGATTTCCTGGTGCGGCACGTAGGGCGGCACGTAGATGAAGTCGCCCGGCCCGGCCTCGGCCGTGAACTCGAGCTGCTCGCCCCAGCGCATGCGCGCGCGGCCGCGCACGACGTAGATCACCGATTCGAGGTGGCCGTGGTGGTGGGCGCCGGTCTTGGCGTCGGCATGGATGGTGACCGTGCCGGCCCAGAGCTTCTGCGCGCCGACGCGCGCGAAGTTGATCGCCGCGGCCCGGTTCATGCCGGGCGTCTGGGCGGTGTTGGCGTCGAGCTGGTTGGCCGCGATCACCCGCACGCCGTCGTGCTTCCACGCAGGGGCCGAAGCCTCGTCGTGCGGATGCCCGTGGTCGTGATCGTGGCCGTGGCTCATCGCCGGGCCCGGATCAGGCAGCGTCGCCGGCCAGCACCTTCTGCAGTTCGCCCGACTCGTACATCTCCATCATGATGTCCGAGCCGCCGACGAATTCGCCCTTGACGTAGAGCTGGGGGATGGTGGGCCAGTTGCTGTAGTCCTTGATGCCCTGGCGGATGCCGTCGTCCTCGAGGACGTTGACGGTCTTGAGCGACTTGGTGTCGACGCCCACGGCCTTGAGGATCTGGATCGCGCGGCCCGAGAAGCCGCACATGGGGAAGCTGGCGTTGCCCTTCATGAAGAGCACGAGTTCGTTGGATTTGACGAGGTCGTCGATGCGTTGCTGGGCGTCGGACATGGGGGCTCCTGAAAAGTAGGCTGGAGGGATTATTTCACCGTGCGCCGGATTCCGCCCGAGCAGCGCGCGATGCCTGCCAGGTCGTCGCGGCTTTGCACCTCGGCGAAGCCGTGGGCGGCCAGCAGCTGTCGCACGGCGGGGGCCTGGTCGTGGCCGTGCTCCAGCAGCAGCCAGCCGCCTTCGGCCAGGTGCGCGGGCGCGTCGGCAACGATGCGGCGGATGTCGTCGAGCCCGTCGGCGCCGGCCACCAGCGCCGAGACGGGCTCGTGCTGCAGCGCCGGCAGGTGCGGGTCGCCGGCGGCGATGTAGGGCGGGTTGCTGGCGATCAGCGCGTAACCCTGGTCCGCGCCCGCGAGCCAGTCGGCCTGGGCGAAGCGCACCGGCAGCTGCAGGCGCTCGGCATTTGCGCGGGCCACCGCGAGCGCGTCGGCGCTGGCATCCACCGCATCGACCTGCGCATCGGCGCGCGCATGCTGCAGCGCCAGCGCGATCGCGCCGCTGCCGGTGCCCAGGTCGAGCACGCGCGGCGCGGTGTGGCCTTCGAGGCATTCCAGCGCCCAGTCGACCAGCGTCTCGGTGTCGGGCCGCGGCACCAGCACGCGCGGGTCGACGCGAAGATCGAGACCGTGGAATTCCTTCTCGCCCAGCAGGTAGGCCACCGGCTCGCCCGCGAGGCGGCGCAGCAGCCGCGCCGACAATGCTGTCCACAGCGGCTCGGGCAGCGCGTCGGTGTCGTGCGCGAGCAGCCAGGCACGGTCGTGCGGCGGCCGGCCCAGCGCATGCAGCAGCAGCAGCTGGGCATCGAGCCGGTCGACGCCCAGCCGCGCGGCCGCGGCCAGCGCCTGGGTCACGGTCGAGGGCGCGAGCGGCTCTGCGCTCATGACGGCAAGCTCGATTCGAGTTCGGCCAACTGCTCGGCCGCGCGCGCCGCGCGCAGCGCCTCCAGCACGTCGCCGAGGTCGCCTTCCATGATCGCGAGCAGCTTGTAGAGCGTGAGGTTGATCCGGTGGTCGGTGAGCCGGCCCTGGGGGAAGTTGTAGGTGCGGATGCGGTCGGAGCGGTCGCCGCTGCCGATCAGGCCCTTGCGCAGCGCCGCGTCCTTGGCGGCGCGCTCGCTGCGCTCCTTCTCCTGGATCCGCGCCGACAGCACCTGCAGCGCCTTCGCCTTGTTGCGGTGCTGGCTGCGGTCGTCCTGGCACTCGGCCACGATGCCGGTCGGGATGTGCGTGATGCGCACCGCCGAATCGGTCTTGTTGATGTGCTGGCCGCCGGCGCCGCTGGCGCGGTAGGTGTCGATGCGCAGGTCGGCCGGGTTGATCTGCACCGCCTGCGCCTCGTCGGGCTCGGCCAGCACCGCCACCGTGCAGGCGCTGGTGTGGATGCGGCCCTGCGTCTCGGTGGCCGGCACGCGCTGCACGCGGTGGCCGCCCGATTCGAAGCGCAGGTTGCCGAACACCTCGTCGCCCGAGATGCGTACCACCACTTCCTTGTAGCCGCCGAGCTCGCTCTCGTTCTCGCTCACGATCTCGCAGCGCCAGCCGGCGCGCTCGCAGTAGCGCGTGTACATGCGCAGCAGATCGCCCGCGAACAGCGCCGATTCGTCGCCGCCGGTGCCGGCGCGGATTTCGAGGAAGGCGTTGCGCGCGTCGTCGGGGTCCTTGGGCAGCAGCAGGCGCTGCAGCTCGTCTTCCAGCTGCGTGAGCTCGGCCTCGGCCTCGGCGATTTCCTGCGTGGCCATCTCGGCCATGTCGGGGTCGTCGAGCATCTCCTTGGCGCCCGCGATGTCGGCCTCGCGCTGCACGTAGCGCGCATAGCGGCCGGCCACCTGCGTCACCTCGGCATGCTCGCGCGAGATGGTGCGGTACTGCGCCATGTCGCCCATGATGTCCTCGCGCGAGAGCAGGAAGTCGAGTTCGCCGAGGCGGGCGGCATAGCGTTCGAGTTGGTGGCGGAGAAAGGGCTTCACGGCGGAGGGATTCGAAAAAGAGGGGAAGTGCCGCGGCATGGCGGCAAGGCGCATGGAGGCCGCGGCACGCCGTGCCGGGCTCGCGGACGAGCGCCGCTAACGCTCTTTGCGCAGGAACAGGCGCGAGATGGTCTGCGCCGTCTGCTCGCGCGAGGCGGCATCGCCCGCGTGCAGCTCGGCCAGCGCGCCGTGCAGCATCTTCTGCGTGAGCCCGCGCGACAGGGCTTCGAGCACGGCGTCGACCGATTCGCCCTTGGCGAGCAGCTTGCGCGCGCGCGTCAGCTCGGCGGCGCGCCATTCGTCGGTCTGGGCGTTGAGCTGCTGGATCAGCGGCACGGTGCCGCGCTGGCCCAGCCAGTGCATGAAGCTCTGCACGCCGGCGTCGATGATGACCTCGGCCTGCGCCACCGCGGCCTGGCGGTTGGCCTGGCCCTGCTGCACGACCTGGGCGAGGTCGTCCACGGTGTAGAGGTAGATGTCCTCGAGCGCCTTCACCTCGGGCTCGATGTCGCGCGGCACGGCCAGGTCGACCATGAACATCGGGCGGTGCTTGCGCGACTTCAGCGCTCGTTCCACGGCGCCCAGGCCGATGATCGGCAACGTGCTCGCGGTGCAGCTCACGACGATGTCGAACTCGGCCAGCCGTGCCGGCAGGTCGGCCAGCCGCATCGCCTCGCCGCCGAAGCGCGAGGCCAGCTTCTCGCCGCGTTCGAGCGTGCGGTTGGCAATGGCGATGGACTTCGGCTCCTTGGCCGCGAAGTGCGTGGCGGCGAGGTCGATCATCTCGCCGGCGCCGACGAACAGCACGCGCGTCTGGCGCAGGTCCTCGAACAGCTGGCCGGCCAGGCGCACGGCGGCGGCCGCCATGCTGATCGAGTGCGCGCCGATCTCGGTGGCGGTGCGCACTTCCTTGGCGACCGCGAACGAGCGCTGGAAGAGTTGGTTGAGCGTGCTGCCCAGCGCGCCGGCGGTTTCGGCGGCGCGCACCGCGTCCTTCATCTGGCCGAGGATCTGGGCTTCGCCGAGCACCATCGAATCGAGGCCGCTGGCCACGCGGAAGGCATGGCGCGCGACATCGCCGTCGTGCAGGGTGTAGGCATGCGAGCGCAGCAGCGCGGGTGCCACGCCGCCGCTCTGGGCCAGCCAGCCGACCGTGTGGTCGATCGCGGCATGGTCGGCGGCGCAGTAGATCTCGGTGCGGTTGCAGGTCGAGATGATGGCGGCCTCGACCTGCGGGTGGCGGCCGCTCGAGAACGAGCTGCGCAGGCTCTGCAGGGTGGGAGCGATCTGGTCGAGCGCAAACGCAAAACGACCGCGCAGATCGAGCGGCGCGGTCGTGTGGTTCAAGCCAAGAGCCCAGACAGACATGTAGCGATTATAAAATTTGCGGAGCCCGTCCCGGCACCGTGCTGTCTATGACCTCCATAGCGGCTGGCGGATGACGCTTCCGCCCCTTCCCGAATGTCCGCGCTCGCCCTGCTCAACCACCTCCTCAACTTCGCGCTGCCGGCCGTCTTCGTGGCCGGGGTGCTCGCGCTGTGCGGCCGCTTTCTGATGCCGCGAAAGCCCGGAACGCCCGCCATCTGGGCGCAATTCGCTATCAATACGATAGCTGGCGTGCTGGTGCTGCTGGCCGGGCTGGTGGTCACGGGCCACGACGGCCGCATCGCGAGCTATGCCGCGCTGGTGGTGGTCTGCGGCACCGTGCAGTGGCTGCTGCAGCGCGGCTGGCGGCGCTGAGCGGCGGCTTTCAGGCCCGCACCATGTAGTGCGCCGGTGCGGGATAGCTCGCCAGGCGCGCCTGCTGCGCCGCGTCGGCCAGCGCATGCACCGCGTAGCCGTGGCGTTCCCAGAATCCCAGCGAGGACTGCACCGACACCAGCGCGGAGCGCCGCCAGCCCGCCGTGTCGGCGAAGGCCAGCGCATGCCGCACCAGCGCCGGTCCCAGGCCATGGCCCGAGGCCGCCGGATCGACCGCGAGGTCGTGCAGGTAGAGCGCGTCGGCCTGCGCCTCGGGCAGCACCTCGAAATCGCCGTGCAGGGCCGTGAGCTTGCCCACGCGCGAGGGATAGGCCGCGAGGTAGGCGGCCACCCGTCCCGCGTGTTCGATCACCCAGCCGGTGCGTGGCGCCGCGGCGAGCCGGCGCACGATCAGCGCCCCGTCCTCGACGAAGCCCGTGCCGTAGCAGGCGAGCTGGATCGCCAGCACGGCCTGCAGGTCCTCGGGCCGCATCGCGCGCACTGCGGTCATGCCAGCAGCAGCTTGTCGTCGTCGAGCTTCTCGCCGCGCGTCTGTTCGAACATGCGCAGCAGGTCGGGCACGTCCAGGCCCGAGCGCTCGGGGCCCGCCACATCGAGGATCACCTGGCCCTCGTGCAGCATCACCGTGCGCGAGCCGTAGTCCAGTGCCTGGCGCATGCTGTGCGTGACCATCATCGCGGTGAGCTTGCTCTCCTCGACGATGCGCGCCGTGAGCTCGAGCACGAAGGCCGCGGTCTTCGGGTCGAGCGCGGCCGTGTGTTCGTCGAGCAGCAGGATGCGCGAGGGCTTGAGCGAAGCCATCAGCAGGCTCACGGCCTGCCGCTGGCCGCCCGACAGCAGGCCGATGCGGTCGGCCAGCCGGTTCTCCAGCCCGAGCTTGAGGATCGACAGCTTCTCGCGGAACAGCTCGCGCAGGCCGCGATTGAGCGACAGGCCCAGGCCGCGCCGCTCGCCGCGCTTCCAGGCCAGCGCCATGTTCTCCTCGATGGTCAGCGCCTCGCAGGTGCCGGCCATCGGGTCCTGGAACACGCGCGCCACCATGCCCGAACGCTGCCAGGCGTTGAGCCGCGTCACGTCCTTGCCGTCGATCTCGATGCGGCCCTTGTCGACGATCAGGTCGCCGCTGACCGCATTGAGGAAGGTCGACTTGCCGGCGCCGTTCGAGCCGATCACGGTGACGAACTGGCCGGTGGGAATCTCCAGGCTGAGCCCGCGCAGCACGCGGTTCTCGATCGGCGTGCCCGGGTTGAAGGTCATCTCGAGTTGTTCGGCGCGCAGCATCAGTTCTTCCCCTTGAAAAGCCCGCCGAGCTTGCGCTTGTAGGCAGGCACCAGCAGCGCGAAGGCCACCAGCACGGCGGTCACCAGGTTCAGGTCCTGCGCCTGCAGGCCCATGAAGTCGGTGTTCAGCGCCATCGCGATGAAGAAGCGGTAGAGCAGCGCCCCCAGGATGCAGGCCAGCGTGGTGATCACCATGCTGCGCGCGGGCATCAGCGTCTCGCCGATGATCACCGCCGCCAGGCCGATCACGATCGTGCCCACGCCCATCGAGATGTCGGCCGTGCCCTGGCTCTGCGCGAACAGCGCGCCGGCCAGCGCCACCAGCGCGTTCGACAGCGCCAGGCCCGCCATGGTGTGGAAATCGGTCGAGATGCCCTGGGCGCGCGCCATGCGCGCATTGCCGCCGGTGGCGCGCATCGCCAGGCCGGCCTCGGAGGCGAAGAACAGGTCGACCACGATCTTTGCGGCGATCACGATCAGCAGCAGCAACAGCGGCTTGGCCCACTGCTCGGGCATGCCGCCGAAGCTGGCCATGCTGAACACGGTGGGCTCGGTGATCAGCGCCACGTTGGGCTTGCCCATCACGCGCAGGTTGATCGAGTAGAGCGCGATCATCACCAGGATGCTCGCGAGCAACTGCATGATCTTGAGCTTCACGTTGAGCCAGGCCGTGACCCAGCCCGAGACGGCGCCCGCGACGCAGGCCACCGCGGTGGCGGCCATGGGGTTCCAGCCGGCCACGATCAGCGTGGCCGCCACGGCGGCGCCGAGCGGGAAGCTGCCGTCCACCGTGAGGTCGGGAAAGTTGATGATGCGGAAGGACATGAAGACGCCCAGCGCGACCAGCCCGAATATCAGGCCGATCTCGATGGCGCCCAGCGAGGCGATGAGGGACATGAGGAAGAAGCTCCCGGCGAAAACGAAAAGACGGGCCGCCTCCAGGACGGCCCGTCGGTGGCGATGAAGCCGGGACTTACTTGGTGCTCACGACCTTGGCGGTCTTCAACAGCTCGTCCGACAGGGTCACGCCCTGCAGCTTGGCCGCGCCCGGGTTCACCACCAGCTCGAAGTTGGTGCTGGTCTGCGAGGCGATCGTGCCGGGCTTCTCGCCCTTGAGGATGCGCACCACGATCTTGCCGGTCTGGCGGCCGATGTCGGTGTAGTTCAGGCCCAGCGCCGCGACCGCGCCGCGCTCGACGGTGGCGGTGTCGGCCGCCACCACCGGCAGCTTGGCCTGCTGCGCCACCTTCACGATGCCCTCGAAGGCCGACACCACGTTGTTGTCGGTCGGCGTGTAGATCGCGTCGGCCTTGCCGACCAGGCTCTGGGCGGCGGTCGGCACGTCCACGGTGCGCGCGGCGGCGGCTTCCACCACCGTCATGCCGGCGGCCGCGGCGGCCTTCTTGAGGTCGGCCACGATCGCCACCGAGTTGGCTTCGCCGGGGCTGTAGATCACGCCGATGCGCTTGGCGGTGGGCACCACCTGCTTGATGAGGGCGATGTGCTTGTCCAGCGGCGACAGGTCCGACACGCCGGTCACGTTGGTGCCGGTGGCGTCCCAGCTCTTCACCAGCTTGGCGGCCACCGGGTCGGTCACGGCCGAGTAGACGACCGGGATGGTCTTGGTGGCGGCCAGCGTGGCCTGGGCCGAGGGGGTGGCGATCGCGACGATCACGTCGGGCTGGTCGCCCACGTACTTGCGCGCGATCTGGGCCGCGGTGCCCACGTTGCCCTGCGCGCTCTGGTAGGTGAACTTGAGGTTCTTGCCCTCTTCGTAGCCGGCCGCCTTCAGCTCGGCCTTGACGCCGTCGCGCACGGCGTCGAGCGCCGGGTGCTCGACGATGGCGGTCACGGCCACCGACTTGTCGGCCGCGAAGGCGGGCGCGGCGGCGAGCATGCCGAGGGCCAGGGCGGCGGCGACAGGGGTGCGAAGCAGGGCGAATTTCACGTGAGGATCTCCGGATCAGGGGAAGGGAACGGGTCCGACGCCACGGCGGGGCCGGGCAGGGAAGCGATGCACGGAAATGCGGCATGCACTTCCGGAAGCCTGGAGTCTAGAGCGTGGTCTGCACAATTAAGGTGCATCCCACGCCAGTGCTTACCCCGCTTTGAGAAATATGATTGCGGTCATTGGCACTTGAAGGAGATGAAATTGCACGAGATCACGCTCGACCGCATCGACAGGAAGATCCTCGACCACTTGCAAGCGCATGGCCGTGCATCGAACCTCGAACTCTCCGAAGTGGCCAACCTCTCGCCGGCCCAGTGCCTGCGGCGGCACCGGCGGCTCGAGGAGATGGGCTTCATCAGCGGCTACGCGGCCCGGCTCGACGCGCGCCAGGTGGGGCTTGGCGTGATCGCCTTCATCCACGTGACCATGGCGCGCGGCCACATCGGCGAGCTGCCGAAGTTCCAGGACCTGGTGGCCGACCTGCCGCAGATCCTCGAGTGCTACTCGGTCACCGGCGACTTCGACTACGTCATCAAGGTGGTCGCGCGCGACCTGCACTCGCTGTCGCAGTTCCTGATGGACACGCTGATGCACATGCCCGGCGTGTCGGCGGTGCGCTCGAGCGTGTGCCTCAACGAGGTGAAGTGCACGACCACCCTGCCGCTGAGTTGAGTCGGGCGCGGCCGGCCCTCAGCCCTGCACGCCCGGCAGCGGCGAGGCCGGCGAGGAGGGCACCGGCGAGGGCGCGGTCGAGAGCGCCGAGGGTGCCGTCGGCGCGGCCGCCATCACCAGCGTGGGCGTGGCCATCGGCAGGTCGGCCTGGCGCAGCGCGTCGAGGATGGTGAACAGCAGGTCGCTGCGCACGCCGCCGGCCAGCCGCGGGCTCGCCACGTAGGCGATCGCCTGGAAGATCAAGAGCCCGTTCTCGATGCCCTCGAGCGTGAGCGAGGGCGCCGGCGTCTCGAGCACGCCCTCGTGCGCCTTGCAGGCCTCGAGGATCAGGTCGCGCACCTTCTGCGCGTCGGTGGTCAGCGGCATCGGCAGGCGGATCAGCACCCGGCCCTCGGCGTTGGCCAAGGTCATGTTGCGCACGGTCTTGGTGATGAATTCCGAGTTCGGCACGATCAGCGTGGAGCGGTCGCCGAGCTGGATCTCGGTGGCGCGCACGTTGATGCGCCGCACGTCGCCCTCGGCCGTGCCCAGCACCACCCAGTCGCCCACCTTCACGGGCTGCTCGGCCAGCAGGATCAGGCCCGAGATGAAGTTCTGCACGATCGCCTGCAGGCCGAAGCCGATGCCCACCGACAGCGCGCTCGCCACCCAGGCGATGCGCTCGACGCCGATGCCCAGCGCCGAGAGCGAGAACGCGATCACCAGGATGCCGCCCACGTAGCCCAGCAGGGTGCTGATCGAGCTCTGCATGCCGGGCTCGAACTTGGTGGTCGGTAGGTAGCTCGCGGCCAGCCAGCGCTTGAAGATGCGCAGCATCACGAAGCCCACGGCCAGCACCGCCACCGCGCTGAGGATCGCGCCCGGCACCAGCTGGAACTCGCCGATCTTCACGCCGGTGCCGAACTTGCCGCTGCGCTGGAACACCTCGCCGGGGCTGGTGCCCAGCGGCGCGGCCAGAGCGATCAGCATGTAGAAGAACAGCGCCACCCGGCTCAGGCCCGACAGCACGGTGGCGATCTGGTCCAGCGTCTGCGGTGCCAGGCCGAAGCTCTTCTGCAGCCGCTGGCCGAAGCCGCTGCGCGACGACACGGTGGCCATGAACACGTCGTCGGCGAACTTGAACAGCACGTAGAACGCGGTGGCGACGATGCCGCTCCAGGTCAGCTGCGAGGCCAGGAAGCTCGCGAGCGCCACGTAGCCCACGGCCACCAGCACCCAGATCACGATCATCAGGATGGCGATCAGCGCCACCAGGATGCCGACCCACATCGGCCGCTCGGGCAGGTCCTCGCCGGGCGCGCCGGCGCGCAGTGCCTTAAGCCGGTAGAGCACCGCGCCCACCAGCGCGGTCAGCAGCAGCGCGGTCAGCACGTGCGTGGCGACCACGGCCGAGAGGCTGGCGTCGACCAGCGCGTTGATCTCGGCCGGCGCCCAGGCCAGGGCCGCCACCAGCGCCACCAGCCAGGGCAGGGCCGCGAGCCGCGCGGCCATGGCGTCGGGAATCGGTGGCAGCCGCCACGACGGCCGGCCGGTGGCCAGCAGCGCGCGGCCCAGGCCGATCACGAAGGCCATGAACACCAGCGCCTGCGCCAGCGACAGCATCGCCTTGCGCGCCTGCGGCGCCCAGCCCGCGTGCTGTTCGAGCACGTAGACGAAGCCGTGCGCGGCCAGCGCCACCAGCAGCACGTGGGCGGCGACGATGGCGATCACCAGCAGCGAGCGCCGCAGCCGCCCGGCGGGCAGCAGCTTCACCGCGAGCCGGGTCAGGCCGTGCTCGGCGGCCCAGACGCCCGCGAAGGCCAGCAGCAGCGCGCCGATCAGCGCCGCGATCACCAGCGTGCGGCCCGCGCCGCCGATGGCGGTGGCGAGGCCCGTCTGCACGCCCGCGGCCATGGCCTGCAGCCGGTCGAGGTCGTCGGGCCAGGCCTCCTGCAGGTCGCTCCAGAACTCGCCGGTCAGCGGCGAGGCCGCGCGCTCGGTGAGCTGGGCCTCGAACACCGCGCGGCGCTGCGTCAGCAGGTCGGTGCCGCGCTGGCGCACGTCGATCGCCAGCAGCTTGGCGAGCCGGATGTCGGCGTCGAGCGCGTTGCGCTCCTTGGTCAGGCGCGCGCGCTGGCGCGTGATGTCGGGGTCTTCGCTGGCGCCGGCTGCGGGCGGGTTGCCGAGCTCGCCCAGGCGCGCGTTGAGGTCGTTGAGCTCGCCGGTGCGCGCCGCCACGAACTTGTCGGCCTGCGCGCCGATCGCGTTGATCTGGGTCAGCCGGCTGCGCGCGTCCTCGGCCGAGTCGGTGCTCTGGTCGATCTTGGCGAGCAGCGCGCGCAGCTCGGCCACGGTGGGCGCGGGCGGCGCGGCCGCGAGATCGGGGTCCTGCTGCGCGAAGGCGGTGCCGCACAGCAGCAGGGCGGCCATCAGGAAGGCCGCGAGACGGGAGGTCCAACTCATGGACGCATCATAGAAGCCGCACCTGAAGGCCCGGCTTCGCGGCGCGTCACAGCATGTGACGGGGCCGCGTCCAGCGTGCGGGGCTGAACAGGTCGACGCGGTCGGTGATGATGCCGTCCGTGCCCAGGTCGATCAGGCGCTGCGCGGCCCAGTCGTCGTTGACCGTGTAGCTCAGCGCGCGCAGGCCGGCGCCGTGCACCTGCGCCACCACCGTGGCGTCCCACAGCGCGTGGTTGCAGACGATGGCCACGCAGCCGAGTTCGCGCGCGGTGTCGAGCCAGCCGTTCCACAGCGTGTCGAGCAGCAGGCCGCGCGGCAATTCGGGCGCGGCCGCCGCAGCGCCCTTCAGCGCATCGACCTGGAACGAGGTCAGCAGCGGCGGGACGGCCGCATCGCGCCACAGCGTCGCGGCCTGCCGCGCCACCGCCTCGCCGGTCTCGCGCTCGGTGCCGGGCGTGGGCTTGATCTCGATGTTCAGCAGGTGGCCGTTGGCCAGGCAGAAGCGCGCGAGGTTCTCGAGCGTGGGCAGCGGTTCGCCCGCGAAGGCGCGCGAATGCCAGCCGCCCGCGTCGAGCTGCGCCAGTTCGCTCCAGGGCTTCTGCCCGCCGATGCCGCGGCCGCTGGTGGTGCGTTCCAGCGTGGCGTCGTGCATCAGGAACACCACGCCGTCGGCGCTGAGCTTGGCATCGCACTCGAACATGCGGTAACCGTGCGCGGCGCCGAAGCGGAAGGCCGCGAGCGTGTTTTCGGGCGCGAGCTTGCCGGCGCCGCGATGGGCGATCCAGCGCGGATAGGGCCAGGGGGTGCTCATTCCGCGCTCATTCCGCGCGCTTGCCGGAGCCGGCGTCGAACCAGTGCAGCTTGTCCTCGCGCGCGGCGATCTTCACCGTGTCGCCCGCCATCGGCGGCTGGTCGGCCTCGTCGGTGCGCATGATGATCTGCTCGTCGCCGATGCGGCCGTAGACCAGGCGCTCGGCGCCCAGCAGCTCGACCTGCTCGACCTGCACCGACCAGCCGCGCTCGTCGAGCGCCATGTGTTCGGGGCGGATGCCCAGGATCTGGCCCGGCCGCACGCCTGGCGCATGGCGCAGCAGGTTCATCGGCGGCGAGCCGATGAAGCTCGCGACGAAGGTGGTGGCGGGGCGCGAATAGACCTCCTCTGGCGTCGCGAACTGGTCCATCACGCCGCCGTTCATCACGATGATGCGTTGCGCCAGCGTCATGGCCTCGACCTGGTCGTGGGTAACGAACAGCGAGGTGATGCCGAGCTCGCGGTGCAGCTTCTGGATCTCGAGGCGGGTCTGGGCGCGCAGCTTGGCGTCGAGGTTCGACAGCGGTTCGTCGAACAGGAACACCTGCGGCTGGCGCACGATCGCGCGGCCCATGGCCACGCGCTGGCGCTGGCCACCCGAGAGCTCGCGCGGCTTGCGTTCGAGCAGGTGGCCCAGCTCGAGGATCTTCGCGGCCTTGTCCACGCGCACCTTGATCTCGGCCACCGGCACCTTCGCGATCTTCAGGCCGTAGGCCATGTTCGCGAACACCGTCATGTGCGGATAGAGCGCGTAGTTCTGGAACACCATCGCGATGTCGCGCTCGGAGGGCTCGAGCTGGTTCACCACCTTGTTGCCGATGGCGATCTCGCCGGCGGAGATCTCCTCCAGGCCGGCCACCATGCGCAGCAGCGTGGACTTGCCGCAGCCCGAGGGGCCGACGATGACGACGAACTCGTGGTCGGCGATCTCGGCGCTCACGCCGTGGATGACCTGGTTGGCCTTGGGGCCGTGGCCGTAGCGCTTGATGACGTTGCGTAGGGAAATGGCAGCCATGTTTTCAGTTCAGCGTTTTATTTGTCGGTATCGACCAGGCCCTTGACGAACCACTTCTGCATCAGCACCACGACCACCGCGGGCGGCAGCATGGCCAGCACCGCCGTGGCCATCACCACGTTCCAGTCCACCGGCGACTCGCCGTTGCCGATCATGGCCTTGATGCCGACGACGATCGGGTACATGTCCTCGCTGGTGGCGGCGATCAGCGGCCACAGGTACTGGTTCCAGCCGTAGATGAACTGGATCACGAACAGCGCCGCGATGCTGGTCTTCGACAGCGGCAGCAGGATGTCCTTGAAGAAGCGCATCGGCCCGGCGCCGTCGACGCGCGCGGCCTCGACCAGCTCGTCGGGCACCGTCAGGAAGAACTGCCGGAACAGGAAGGTGGCGGTCGCCGACGCGATCAACGGTATCGAGAGGCCGGCGAAGCTGTTGATCATGCCGAGGCTGGCCACGACCTGGTAGGTCGGGCCGATGCGCACCTCGACCGGCAGCATCAGCGTGATGAAGATCAGCCAGAAGCACAGGCCGCGCAGCGGGAAGCGGAAATACACCACCGCGAAGGCCGACAGCAGCGAGATGCTGATCTTGCCGAAGGTGATGACGAGCGTGATGACCGTGCTCACCCAGATCATCCGCGCCACCGACACGTTGGCGCTGGTGCGCCCGCCGCCGGTCAGCGCCGCCTTGTAGGTTTCCCAGAAGTTGCTGCCGGGCAGGATCGGCATCGGCGCCTGCATGATCTCCTGCGGCGTGTGCGTGGAGGCGATGAAGGCCAGGTAGATCGGGAACATCACCAGCAGCACGCCGATGATCATGATCACGTGCGCGAGGATGCCCAGGGAGGGGCGGCGCTCAACCATGGCGAGCCTCCGTGGCGTGGGCCGCGCGGCGGGCGGGGAAGAAGGGTGGCATGGGGGCGGTCATCAGTACTGGACCTTCTTCTCGACGTAGCGGAACTGCACCACCGTCAGCGCGATGACGATCACCATCAGCACCACCGACTGGGCCGCGGCGCCGCCGAAGTCCATGCCGCGGAAGCCGTCGAAGTACACGCGGTAGACCAGCGTGGCGGTGTCCTTGCCGGGGCCGCCCTGGGTGGTGGCGTCGATGATCGCGAAGGTGTCGAAGAAGGCGTACACCATGTTGATCACCAGCAGGAAGAAGGTGGTGGGCGTCAGCAGCGGGAACTGGATGGTCCAGAAGCGGCGCATCGGGCGCGCGCCGTCCATGGCGGCGGCCTCGATCAGCGACTTGGGAATCGACTGCAGGCCTGCGAGGAAGAACAGGAAGTTGTAGGAGATCTGCTTCCAGACCGAAGCCATCACGACCAGCGCCATGGCGTGGTCGCCGTTGAGCAGATGGTTCCAGTTGAAGCCCATCTTCTTGAGCCAGTAGGCCACGATGCCGATCGACGAGGAAAACATGAACGACCACAGCAGGCCGGTCACGACCGGGGCGACCGCGTACGGCAGGATCAGCACGCTGCGGTAGAAGCGCGTGCCGCGCACCACGCGGTCGGCGAACACCGCCAGCACCAGGGCGATGCTCAGGCCCAGGACCGTCACCAGCACCGAGAAGACGATCGTGGTGTGGAACGAGGCCATGTAGGTGCTGTCGTTCCACAGCGCCTCGAAGTTGTCCAGCCCCACCCAGGTGATCGAGTTGCCGAAGGCGTCCTGCTGCTGCAGCGACTGCACCAGCGCCTGGCCCGCGGGCCAGAAGAAGAAGACGCCGACGATGAACAACTGCGGCGCCAGCAGTGCCCAGGGCAGCCAGTTCGAACGAAAGATGACGCGTTTTTCCATGGGGAGGGCGTTCAGGTCACGGACACACTAAATAAGCAAACAGCCAGGACTGCACGGGGCAGCCTGGCTTGTGGCGGGTCAAACGAACCGAAACGAACATTCGTTCGCGCCGGTCCGGGGTCGGAGCTTACTTGTTTGCGGCCTGGAATTTCACCAAAAGTTCGTTTCCGCGCTCCACGGCGCTGTCCAGCGCTTCCTTCGGGGTCTTCTTGCCGGTCCAGATCAGTTCGGTTTCCTCGTCCTCGATGGCGCGGATCTGGGGCAGGTTGCCCAGGCGCACGCCACGCGACTTGTCGGTGGTCTTCTTGATCATCTGGTTCACCGCGACGTCGGTGCCCGGGTTTTCCTTGTAGAAGCCGGCCTTCTCGGTCAGCTCGTAGGCGGCCGTGGTGATCGGCAGGTAGCCGGTGCGCATGTGGCTTTCGGACTGCACCTTGGGGCTCGACAGGAAGGTGAAGAACGCGGCCACGCCCTTGTAGCTGGCGGCCGGCTTGCCCGACATCACCCACAGGCTGGCGCCACCGACGATGGTGTTCTGCGGCGCACCCTGCACGTCCGGGTAGTAGGGCAGCGCCGATTCGGCGAACTTGAACTTGGCGTCGCGCTTCACGCTGGCGTAGCTGCCCGACGAGCCGATGAACATCGCGCATTCACCCGAGGTGAACGAGGTGATCGGCTTGCTGGCGCGGCCCTTGTAGACGAACAGGCCCTGCTTGGACATGTTCGACAGGTTCTCGAAGTGGCGCACGTGCAGCGGCGAGTTGAACTCCAGGCGGGCGTCGAGGCCGCCGAAGCCGTTGTTCTTCGAGGCGTACGAGGTGTTGTGCCAGGCCGAGAAGCTCTCGAGCTGGGCCCAGCTCATCCACGAGGTGGTGAACGGGCACTGGCTGCCGCTGGCCTTGAGCTTGGCGGCCGCCGAGACCACTTCGGGCCAGGTGGCGGGGGCCTTCTCGGGGTCGAGGCCGGCGTTCTTGAAGGCGTCCTTGTTGTAATAGAACACCGTCGTCGAGCTGTTGAAGGGGAACGACAGCATCTGGCCATTGGGGGCGGTGTAGTAGCCGGCCACCGCGGGGATGTAGGCCTTGGGGTCGAACTTCTGGCCGCCTTCCTTCATGACGTCGGCCACGGGCTTGATCGCGCCCTTGGAGTACATCATGGTGGCGGTGCCCACCTCGAACACCTGCAGGATGTCGGGCGCGTTGCCCGAGCGATAGGCAGCGATGCCGGCCGCCATCGACTGGTCGTATTCGCCCTTGTAGGTGGGCACGACCTTGTAGTCCTTCTGGCTCTCGTTGAACTGCTTGGCGAGGTCGTTGACCCAGTCGTTGAGGGCGCCGTCCATCGAGTGCCACCACTGGATCTCGGTCTGGGCCTGGGCGAGGGCTGGCACGGCCAGAGCGGCAGCCAGCGTAGAGGCGATGGCGAGCGTCTTGAAGCGCATTAAGACTCCTGTAGGGAAAAGTAAGTAAAACCGGCGATGTTAGGTTACATACGTGACGGTTCTGCGGCTTTGTCGCACGGAGTGCACACGGCAAGAAACCCGGGGAAACCCCCTTGGCCGACAGGGCGCTCGCGCCTGGGGGCCCTGCTTGCTGCGCTGCACCATGCTAGCATCGCCCTCCCTTTTTCGGCCTAGCTTGTTGCCATGGCCGGGGCTACCGCGAGCAGCAGCATGAGCAGCAAGACCTCCCTCGACAAAAGCAAGATCAAGTTTCTTCTGCTCGAGGGTATCCACCCCTCGGCCGTGGAGGTGCTCCATGCGGCGGGCTACACCAACGTCGAGTCGCTGCCGGGCGCGTTGTCCGACGAGGCGCTCAAGGCCAAGATCGGCGACGTGCACTTCCTCGGCATCCGCTCGCGCACCCAACTGACCGCCGAGGTGTTCGCGGCCGCCCACAAGCTGGTGGCCGCCGGCTGCTTCTGCATCGGCACCAACCAGGTCGACCTCGAGGCCGCGCGCGAGCACGGCGTGGCGATCTTCAACGCCCCGTACTCCAACACCCGCTCGGTCGCCGAGCTGGTGCTGGCCGAGGCGATCCTGCTGTTGCGCGGCGTGCCCGAGAAGAGCGCGGTGGCGCACCGCGGCGGCTGGCTCAAGTCGGCCGACAACGCCTTCGAGATCCGCGGCAAGACGCTGGGCATCGTGGGCTACGGCTCGATCGGCGCGCAGCTGTCGGTGCTGGCCGAGGCGCTGGGCATGCACGTCGCCTTCTACGACGTGGTCACCAAGCTGCCGCTGGGCAATGCGCGCCAGGTACGCGACCTGCACCAACTGCTGGCGCAGAGCGACATCGTGACCCTGCACGTGCCCGAGACGCAGGCCACGCAATGGATGATCGGCGCGGCCGAGATCGCGGCCATGAAGTCCGGCTCGATCCTGATCAACGCCTCGCGCGGCACCGTGGTCGAGATCGACGCGCTGGCCGGCGCGCTGAAGGAGAAGAAGCTGCTGGGCGCCGCCATCGACGTGTTTCCGGTCGAGCCGCGCAGCAACAAGGACGAGTTCCAGTCGCCGCTGCGCGGACTCGACAACGTGATCCTCACGCCCCACATCGGCGGCTCGACGATGGAGGCGCAGGCCAACATCGGCCTCGAGGTGGCCGAGAAGCTGGTCAAGTACAGCGACAACGGCACCTCGACCTCGTCGGTCAACTTCCCCGAGGTGGCGCTGCCCGCGCACCCGGGCAAGCACCGCCTGCTGCACGTGCACCGCAACGTGCCGGGCGTGTTGTCGGAGATCAACAAGATCTTCTCGGACAACCACATCAACATCTCCTCGCAGTTCCTGCAGACCAACGAGAAGATCGGCTACGTGGTGATGGACATCGACGCGGCCTCCTCGGACCTCGCGCTCGAGAAGCTCGCGAAGGTGCAGGGCACGATCCGCAGCCGCGTGCTGTTCTGATCGCGTCGCGCTGAGGCCGGCCGGCGCGCCGGCAGTGCCAGAGGGACACGCGTCGGCGCCAGGGCACGAACCCTGGCCCTGACCTAAAATCCCCACCCCGGCTATGGACGCGTGGCGCCCGGCCGAGGCCCCACCCCGATGAATGCTCCGACCGCGTTGAACGCGCTGCTGTCGCAGGCCGCAGAGCCTGCACGACTGCGTGAGATCCCCTACAACTACACCAGCTTCTCCGATCGCGAGATCGTGATCCGCCTGCTGGGCGAGCGCGCCTGGGAATTGCTCCAGACGCTGCGCGCCGAGCGCCGTACCGGCCGATCGGCGCGCATGCTCTACGAGGTGCTCGGCGACATCTGGGTCGTTCAGCGCAACCCCTACCTGATCGACGACCTGCTCGACAACCCGCGCCGCCGCGGCCTGCTGGTCGATGCGCTGCGGCATCGCCTGGCCGAGGTGCAGAAGCGCCGCACGCCCGACAGCGACCTGCCGCGCGACCAGCTCGTGGGCGAGCTCACGGGCCGCGTCGGCGAGGCCGTGCAGGCCTTCGACACCCTGTTCCGCGACGTCGCCGCGCTGCGCCGCAAGGCCACCCGCGTGCTGGGCCGGCTCACGGCCAAGGACAACATCAAGTTCGACGGCCTCTCGCGCGTGGCCCACGTCACCGACGCCACCGACTGGCGCGTGGAGTACCCCTTCGTCGTGCTGTGCCCCGACACCGAGGCCGAGATGGCGCTGCTGGTCAAGGGCTGCATCGAGCTGGGCCTGACCATCATTCCGCGCGGCGGCGGCACCGGCTACACCGGCGGCGCGATCCCGCTGACCTGGAACAGCGTGGTCATCAACACCGAGAAGCTCGAGGCGATGACCGAGGTCGAGCTGGTCGCGCTGCCCGGCCTCGAGGCGCCCGTGCCCACCATCTGGACCGAGGCCGGCGTGGTCACGCAGCGCGTGGCCGACGCGGCCGAGCGCTCGGGCTACGTGTTCGCGGTCGACCCGACCTCGGCCGAGGCCTCGTGCGTCGGCGGCAACGTCGCGATGAACGCCGGCGGCAAGAAGGCCGTGCTGTGGGGCACCGCGCTCGACAACCTGGCCTCGTGGCGCATGGTGACGCCGCAGGCCGAATGGCTCGAGGTCACGCGCATCGGCCACAACCTCGGCAAGATCCACGACGCCGAGAGCGCGCTGTTCGAGCTCCAGTACTTCGCGGCCGACGGCAAGACGCCGCTGCGCACCGAGCGCCTCGACATCCCGGGCCGCACCTTCCGCAAGGAAGGCCTGGGCAAGGACGTGACCGACAAGTTCCTCTCGGGCCTGCCGGGCATCCAGAAGGAAGGCTGCGACGGCCTGATCACGAGCTGCCGCTGGGTGGTGCACCGCATGCCGGCGCACACGCGCACCGTCTGCCTCGAGTTCTTCGGCAACGCCAAGGACGCGGTGCCCAGCATCGTCGAGATCAAGGACTTCATGTTCGCCGAGCAGAAGCGCTCGGGCGTGCTGCTGGCCGGCCTCGAGCACCTCGACGACCGCTATCTGAAGGCCGTGGGCTATGCCACCAAGTCGAAGAAGCACGGCGGCCTGCCGAAGATGGTGCTGTTCGGCGACATCGCGGGCGACGACGCCGACGCGGTGGCGCGCGTCACCTCCGAGGTGGTGCGCATCGCCAACTCGCGCAGCGGCGAGGGCTTCATCGCCATCAGCCCCGAGGCGCGCAAGAAGTTCTGGCTCGACCGCAAGCGCACCGCCGCGATCAGCCGCCACACCAACGCCTTCAAGATCAACGAGGACGTGGTGATCCCGCTGCCGCGCATGGCCGAGTACAGCGACGGCATCGAGCGCATCAACATCGAGCTCTCGCTGCGCAACAAGCTCGCGCTGGTCGACGAGCTCGAGAAGTTCTTCGTGCACGGCAACCTGCCGCTGGGCAAGACCGACGACGCCAACGAGATCCCCTCGGCCGAGCTGCTCGAGGACCGCGTGGCGCAGGCCGTGGCACTGCTGCAGGAGGTGCGCGCGCTGTGGGCCGGCTGGCTCGACGAGGTCGATGCGCTGTTTCCACAGCTGCAGGACCATTCGCTGCGCGCGAGCTGGAAGACCCAGCTGCGCCAGCCGCTGTCGGCGATCTTCGCGGGCGCGGCCTTCGCGCCGATCCTGGCCGAGTGCACGGCGATCCACAAGCGCGTGCTCAAGGGCCGCGTGTGGGTCGCGCTGCACATGCACGCGGGCGACGGCAACGTGCACACCAACATCCCGGTCAACAGCGACAACTACGAGATGCTGCAGACCGCGCACGAGGCGGTCGCGCGCATCATGAAGCTGGCGCGCCACCTCGACGGCGTGATCTCGGGCGAGCACGGCATCGGCATCACCAAGCTCGAGTTCCTGTCGGACGACGAGTTGCGCCCCTTCGCCGAATACAAGCAACGCATCGATCCCGAGGGCCGCTTCAACAAGGGCAAGCTGCTGCGCGAGCCGGGTGCCGGCGCGCAGTCGCTGCATGCCGACCTGACCAATGCCTACACGCCGAGCTTCGGCCTGATGGGGCACGAGTCGATCATCATGCAGCAGAGCGACATCGGCGCCATCGCCGACAGCGTCAAGGACTGCCTGCGCTGCGGCAAGTGCAAGCCGGTGTGCGCCACCCACGTGCCGCGCGCCAACCTGCTCTACAGCCCGCGCAACAAGATCCTCGCGACCTCGCTGCTGGTCGAGGCCTTCCTCTACGAGGAGCAGACCCGGCGCGGCGTGAGCATCAAGCACTGGGAGGAGTTCGAGGACGTGGCCGACCACTGCACGGTGTGCCACAAGTGCCTCACGCCCTGCCCGGTGAAGATCGACTTCGGCGACGTGTCGATGAACATGCGCAACCTGCTGCGCAAGATGGGGCAGAAGAGCTTCCGTCCCGGCAACGCGGCCGCGATGTTCTTCCTCAACGCGACCAATCCGCAGACCATCAAGACGGTGCGCGCGGGCATGGTGGGCATCGGCTTCAAGGCGCAGCGCATGGCCAACGACCTGCTGCGCGGCCTCGCGAAGAAGCAGACGGCGGCGCCGCCGGCCTCGCTCGGACCGGCGCCGATCAAGGAGCAGGTGATCCACTTCATCAACAAGAAGATGCCGGGCAACCTGCCGAAGAAGACGGCGCGCGCGCTGCTCGACATCGAGGACGCGGACTACGTGCCGATCATCCGCAACCCCAAGGTCACGACCTCGGAGACCGAGGCGGTGTTCTATTTCCCGGGTTGCGGGTCGGAGCGGCTGTTCTCGCAGGTGGGGCTGGCGACGCAGGCCATGCTCTGGCATGCGGGCGTGCAGACGGTGCTGCCGCCGGGCTACCTGTGCTGCGGCTATCCGCAGCGCGGCAGCGGCCAGTTCGACAAGGCCGAGAAGATGATCACCGACAACCGCGTGCTGTTCCACCGGGTGGCGAACACGCTCAACTACCTCGACATCAAGACGGTGGTGGTGAGCTGCGGCACCTGCTACGACCAGCTGCAGGGCTACCAGTTCGACAAGATCTTCCCGGGCTGCCGGATCATCGACATCCACGAGTACCTGCTCGAGAAGGGCATCACCCTGGGCGACGCCGGCGGTGCCGGCTACCTCTACCACGACCCCTGCCACACGCCGATGAAGCAGCAGGACCCGATGAAGACGGTGAAGGCGCTGGTCGGCGACAACGTGCTCAAGAACGACCGCTGCTGCGGCGAGTCGGGCACGCTGGGCGTGTCGCGGCCCGACATCTCGACGCAGATCCGCTTCCGCAAGGAAGAGGAACTGAAGAAGGGCGAGGCCGCGCTGCGCGACGGCGGCAAGATCGGCGCCGGCGAGAACGTGAAGATCCTCACCAGCTGCCCGAGCTGCCTGCAGGGCCTGTCGCGCTACGGCAGCGACCTGAACAACGGCCTGCTCGAGGCCGACTACATCGTGGTCGAGATGGCCAACAAGATCCTCGGCGCCGACTGGATGCCCGAGTACGTGGCGGCCGCGAACCACGGTGGCATCGAACGGGTGCTGGTGTGAGCGGCGAGGCGGCGCGCGTGGCCGGCTGCGTGTTCTGCGAACAGGCGGGCGGACGCCTGGTGTTCGAGGGCGCGAGGCTGCGCGTGATCCATGCGGTGGAGGCGGGCTTCCCGGCCTTCTACCGCGTGGTGTGGAATGCGCACCGGCCCGAGCTGTCCGACCTGTCGCGCGAGGAGCGCGCGCACTGCATGGACGCCGTGGCCGAGGTCGAGCAATGCCTGCGCGACACGCTAGCGCCGACCAAGATCAACGTCGCCGCCCTCGGCAACATGGTGCCGCACCTGCACTGGCACGTGATCGCGCGCTTCGACTGGGACAGCCATTTCCCCGCGCCGTTCTGGGCCGCCGCGCAGCGCGCGGCACCGGCCGCGCGCGTGGCCCAGGTCGAGGCGCTGCTGAGCGCGGCCGAGGCCGCGATGGCCACGCGCCTCGCGGCGCTGTAGCCGGCGCGGCATACTGCGCCGTCTCCCCGCATCCTCTTTCCTCCACTTCGAACGGACACTCCCCATGGCAGGCTTGCAAGCCGGCGCGCCGACGCCGCAGTCGATCACCGTGCACGGCCGCTCGCGCGTGCTCGAGGTGGGCTTCTCCGACGGCGCCACCTTCCGCATTCCCTTCGAGCTGATGCGCATCTATTCGCCCTCGGCCGAGGTGCAGGGCCACGGACCGGGCCAGGAAACGCTGCAGACCGGCAAGCGCGAGGTCGAACTGGTCGCGCTCGAACCGGTGGGCAACTACGCGGTGCAGCCCCGCTTCAGCGACGGGCACGACACCGGCATCTACTCGTGGGACCTGCTCTACCAGCTGGGTTCGCAGCAAGCCGAACTCTGGGCCGCCTACGAGCAGAAGCTGGCCGAAGCGGGCGTCGATCGCGACGCACCGATGGCCGAGAAGGGCGGCCACGCCTGCGGCAGCCATTGACTGGCGTTTGCTATTGAAAGCATAGCTTCGTCGGTAGACGTGACGGGCGTTACAAGACCTCAGCGTTTGCAGAAAAAGCAACAAATGACCGCCGGTACAGCGGGGTCGTCGTCTTGATGCGAGGACGAACGGCCTAACATCGGTCGCATGACCACCACCCATTTCGGCTTCGAGAAAGTCGACGAGAGCGAGAAGGCCGGCCGCGTGCGCGGCGTGTTCGACTCGGTCGCCACGCGCTACGACCTGATGAACGACCTCATGTCGATGGGGCTTCACCGCGCATGGAAGGCTTACACCGTCATGGTCGCGAACGTGGGCGAAGGCTCGCGCGTGCTCGACATCGCGGGCGGCACCGGCGACCTCGCGCTGGCGTTCGCGAAGAAGGTCGGCGCCAGCGGCCAGGTGGTCCACACCGACATCAACGAAGCCATGCTGCGCACCGGCCGCGACCGCCTGCTCGACGCCGGCGTGGTGCTGCCCACCACGGTCTGCGACGCCGAGAAGCTGCCCTTCCCCGACGACCACTTCGACGTCGTCACCGTCGCCTTCGGCCTGCGCAACATGACGCACAAGGACGTCGCGCTCAAGGAGATGAACCGCGTGCTCAAGCCGCGCGGCAAGCTGCTGGTGCTCGAGTTCTCGAAGGTCGCGAAGCCGCTCGAGAAGGTCTACGACTGGTATTCCTTCAACGTGCTGCCGCGCCTGGGCAAGGTGGTGGCGGGCGACGACGCGAGCTACCGCTACCTGGCCGAATCGATCCGCATGCATCCGGGCCAGGACGAGCTCAAGTCCCTCATGAAAGAGGGCGGTTTCGGGCATGTGGACTATCACAACATGACGGGTGGCGTGGTCGCCCTCCATGTTGGAATCAAGTGTTGATCAGACGAGATTTCGTTCGAGAGGAGACCTTATGAAGAGTTTGAGTACTTTGCTTCTGGCCGGCGCACTCGCGCTGGTCAGCATCCAGGCCGACGCGGCGCGCATGGGCGGCGGTAAATCCGTCGGCCGCCAATCCTCGAACGTGACGCAACGCCAGGCCACGCCGCCGGCCGCGCCCGCGCAACAGAACGCCACCAATGCGGCCGCCAAGCCCGCCACGCCGGCACCCGCCGCCGCGGCACCGAAGCGCCCGTGGGGCGCCATGCTCGGCGGGCTGGCCGCGGGCCTCGGCCTCGCATGGCTCGCGAGCTCGCTGGGCCTGGGCGCAGGCTTCGGCAACATCCTGCTGATCGGTCTGCTGGTGCTGGCCGCGGTGTTCGTGTGGCGCATGATCAAGTCGCGCTCGCAGCCCGCCGGTGCACGCCAGGGCGGCTTCGCCTTCCAGGGCGCGGGCGGTCCGGGCAACCCGGCAGCACCGGCGCAGTACAGCCCGAGCAACGTCGGCAACGACGCCTCGGCCCGTCCGTGGGAGCGCAACGCCACCAACTTCGATGCCACGCCCGCCGCGACCTCGCACGGCAGCAGCCTCTCGTCCGCGGGTGCCGCGGCCGGTGGCGGCAGCATGATCGGTTCGGCCCTGGCCGGCTCGCAGAGCTGGGGCATCCCGGCCGGCTTCGACGTCGATGGCTTCCTGACCGCGGCCAAGCGCAACTTCGTGACCCTGCAGGACGCCTGGGACCGCGCCGACATCACCATGCTGCGTTCGATGATGACCGACGAGATGATCGAGGAAATCCGCAGCCAGCTCGCCGACCGCGCCAGCCACACCGGTGGCGCGTCGAACAAGACCGAGGTGGTCATGCTCGACGCCAAGCTGCTCGGCATCGAGGAACTGGCCGATGCCTACATGGCCAGCGTGGAGTTCTCCGGCATGATCCGCGAAGACGCCTCGGCGGGCCCGGGCCCGTTCCGCGAAGTCTGGAACATGACGCGTCCGACCACCGGCGGCAACGGCTGGCTCGTGGCTGGCGTGCAAGCCCTGCAATAAGCAGCGGCTTCGAAGGCGGCCCGGCCGCCTGCAGAAAGGATAATGGGGACCATGGCCACACCATCGTCCCCTTTTTCTTTGCTCGGCGATCTGTTCAATCGCGTCGGCGAGCGCCTGCAGCCGCCGCCCTGGGCCGTGCACGAGATCCAGCACCGCGCCGTGCTGTTCCTCAACCACGTGCTGCAGCAGGAGCCCGAGGCCCAGCAGCGGCTGGTGCGCCAGCAGGGTCGCGTGGTGCGCTTCCAGTGGCGCTTCGTCACGATGGAGCTGGTGGCCACGCCCGCCGGCCTGCTCGACCTGGCGCCGCCGGACTCGCTGCCCGAGCTCACGCTGTCGGTCACCGATGACAACCCCTTCGAGATCGCGCGCGCCACGCTGCGCGGCGACAAGCCCTCGGTGCAGATCGTGGGCGACGTGCAGCTCGCGGCCGAGGTCAACTGGCTGGTCGACCACGTGCGCTGGGACGTCGAGGACGACCTCGCGCGCGTGATCGGCGATGTGCCCGCGCATGCCATCGGCAATGCGGTGCGGCGCGTGGTGGGCGCATTGCGCCAGTTCGTGGGCAACCGCGCGGCGGCCGGCAGATCCGGTATCGGTTCGGCGGGCACCGCCGAATGAGCCGCTTCTATCGCAGCCTCTTCATCGTCTGGGTCGCGCTGCGCTACGGCCTCGACGAGCTCGTGCTCACGAGCTTCCAGAAGCCCTGGCTGCGCGTGGTTGCACGCATCGTCTCCTTCGGCCGCCGGCTCGACGCACCGCGCGGCCAGCGGCTGCGCGAGGCGCTCGAGCGGCTGGGCCCGATCTTCGTCAAGTTCGGCCAGGTGCTCTCCACGCGGCGCGACCTGCTGCCGCCCGACATCGCCGACGAGCTGACCTTCCTGCAGGACCGCGTGCCGCCGTTCCCCTCGGCGGTGGCCGTGGCGACCATCGAGCGCGCGTTCCGCCGGCCCGTCAGCGACGTGTTCGTGCAGTTCGACGAGACGCCGATCGCGAGCGCCTCGATCGCGCAGGTGCACTTCGCGACCATCCGCACCGGCGACGGCCAGCTGCGCGAGGTCGCGGTCAAGGTGCTGCGCCCCAACATGCGCGGCGTGATCGAGAAGGACCTGGGCCTGATGGCCATGATGGCCGGCTGGGTCGAGAAGCTCTCGCCCGACGGCAAGCGGCTCAAGCCGCGCGAGGTGGTGGCCGAGTTCGACAAGTACCTGCACGACGAGCTCGACCTGGTGCGCGAGGCCGCCAATGCCGCGCAGCTGCGCCGCAACATGGCCTCGCTCGACCTGGTGCTGATCCCCGAGATGTTCTGGGACTTCTGCCATCCCGAGGTGATCGTGATGGAGCGGATGAACGGCGTGCCGATCGCGCAGCTCGAGCGGCTGCGCGCAGCCGGTGTCGACATACCGAAGCTCGCGCGCGACGGCGTCACCATCTTCTTCACCCAGGTGTTCCGCGACGGCTTCTTCCATGCCGACATGCACCCGGGCAACATCCAGGTCAGCCTCGAGCCCCAGACGTTCGGGCGCTACATCTCGCTGGACTTCGGGATCATCGGCACGCTCACCGAGTCCGACAAGGAGTACCTGGCGCAGAACTTCGTGGCCTTCTTCCGGCGCGACTACAAGCGCGTGGCCGAGCTGCACCTCGAGAGCGGCTGGGTGCCCGAGGGCACGCGCATCGACGAGCTCGAGGCCGCGATCCGCACCGTCTGCGAGCCCTACTTCGACCGGCCGCTCAAGGAGATCTCGCTCGGCATGGTGCTGATGCGGCTGTTCCAGACCTCGCGCCGCTTCCACGTCGAGATCCAGCCGCAGCTGGTGCTGCTGCAGAAGACGCTGCTCAACATCGAGGGGCTGGGTCGCCAGCTCGATCCCGAACTCGACCTCTGGCACACGGCCAAGCCCTTCCTCGAGAAGTGGATGGTCGACCAGATCGGCCCCAAGAAGCTGTTCCAGCAACTCAAGGACGAGGCGCCGCGATACGCCAAGCTGTTGCCGGAATTGCCGCGCCTGCTGCACGATTTCCTGGAGAATCGGCCGCCCGACCACCGGCGCGAGCTGCTGGAGCTGCTGGCCGCGCAGAAGCGCACCAACCGGCTGCTCCAGTCGATCGTCTACGGTGGCATAGGTTTTGTATTGGGTCTGCTGGCCATGCAGCTGCTGGTGCGCGTTCGGATTTTCTGAACCGCGGCACTGTCCGCCACGGCCCGGAAAAAGATGGGCGTGCTGCCTTGGAATCGAGGAAAGAGGAGAACCTGACGTGCTGCTGACCCTGGTCATCGTCTATCTGTTGCTCACCATCGCCATCGGCCTGTATGCGGCCCGGCGCGTGAAGAACACCACCGACTTCGCGATCGCCGGGCGGCACCTGCCGCTCTTCATGATCGTCACGACCACCTTCGCGACCTGGTTCGGTTCCGAGACGGTGCTGGGCATCCCGGCCAAGTTCATCGAGGGCGGCCTCAACGGCGTGGTCGAAGACCCGTTCGGCGCCGGCACCTGCCTGATCCTCGTGGGCCTGTTCTTCGCGGGCAAGCTCTACCGCATGACCTTGCTGACCATCAGCGACTACTACCGCGAGCGCTACGGCCGCGGCGTGGAGGTGGCCTGCACGCTGATCATCATGCTGAGCTACCTGGGCTGGGTCTCGGCGCAGGTCACGGCGCTGGGGCTGGTGTTCAACGTGCTGTCGGGCGGCGCCATCGGGCTGTCGACCGGCATGGTGATCGGCGTGGTCTCGATCCTGGCCTACACGCTGTTCGGCGGCATGTGGTCGGTGGCGGTCACCGACTTCATCCAGATGATCATCCTGGTGGCCGGCCTGGCCATCATCGCGATGTTCGCGGGCAACATGGCCGGTGGCGCCGACAAGGTGGTCGCCTTCGCGGTCAGCAAGGACCTGTTCAAGTTCTGGCCCGAGCCCAACTGGCACGACATGGTCTTCTTCTTCGCGGCCGCCATCACCATGATGCTCGGCTCGATCCCGCAGCAGGACGTGTTCCAGCGCGTGATGTCGGCCAACAGCGTCAAGGCCGCCACGCGCGGCCCGGTGATCGGCGGCCTGGCGTACATCCTGTTCGCCTTCGTGCCGATGTTCCTCGTGGCCAGCGCGCTCCTGATCATGCCGGAGCAGACCGCCACGCTGCTCAAGGAGGATCCGCAGAAGGTGCTGCCCACGCTGGTGCTCGAGAAGATGCCGTTCGTGATGCAGGTGCTGTTCTTCGGCGCGCTGCTGTCGGCCATCAAGTCGACCGCCTCGGCCACCTTGCTGGCGCCCAGCGTCACCTTCACCGAGAACATCTGGCGCCAGTTCCGCCCCGCGGGCACCGACCGCGAGAACCTCCGGACCATGCGCATCACGGTGCTGCTGTTCAGCGCGGCGGTGCTGGCCTACGCGATCCGCATGCAGGGCACGCCGATCTACGAACTGGTCTCGGGCGCCTACCAGGTGCCGCTGGTCGGGGCCTTCATCCCGCTGGTGTTCGGCCTCTACTGGAAGCGCGCCACCACCCAGGGCGCGATCGCCGCGATCCTGTTCGGCATCGGCACCTGGCTGCTGTTCATGGCGATGCCCTGGGGCGCGGTGTTCCCGGCCCAGCTCGCGGGCGTGCTGGCCTCGTTCGCGGGCATGGTGCTCGGCTCGCTGGCGCCGCAATGGGTGGTGAACACTCACACGCCGCACCGCCCGCTGGCGACCGAAACGGCCTGAATCTCGCGCCAGGCGCAATCCCCGGGGCGCCGGCCGGCCGGGGGGCGCCCCTATAATCGAGGGCTTTGCGAGCGGCCGCCCGGTCGCTTTCCCCACTCGATTTCCCATGCCCATCTACGCCTACAAGTGCAGCGCCTGCGGCTTCGCCAAGGATGCCCTGCAGAAGATGTCCGATCCGCCGCTCACGGTGTGTCCGGCATGCGGCGCGAGCGCATTCGAAAAGCAGGTCACGGCGGCCGGATTCCAGCTCAAGGGCTCGGGCTGGTACGTCACCGACTTCCGTGACGGCGGCGGCAAGAAGTCCGAAGCCGCCACCGCGCCGGCCGCCTCGGGCGACGGCGCCGCCAAGTCCGCCGATGCACCCGCCGCCGCGCCCAGCCCGGCTCCCGCGCCGGCCCCCGCGCCCGCGCCGGCCGCCAAGAGCGCCGACTGAGGCGCCGAACCGCCCGTCGCTGTCCCAGAGAAGAAACCTCCCGATGCTCGCCCTGCGCAAATGGTTGCTGTCCGGCCTGCTGGTGATCGTGCCGCTGGTCATCACGCTCGGCGTGCTGAACTGGATCATCGGCACGCTCGACCAGACGCTGTGGCTGCTGCCCGAGCAGTGGCAGGTCTGGCTCAGCGATCACCGGGTGCGCGGCCTGGGCGTGCTGCTGACGCTGGCGATCCTGCTGGTGGTGGGCGCCGCCGCGAGCAATTTCGTCGGCAAGCGCCTGCTCGGCTGGGGCGACGCCGTGGTGCGCCGCATCCCGGTGGTGCGCTCGATCTACTCGAGCGTCAAGCAGGTCTCCGACACGCTGTTCTCCGAGAACGGCAACGCCTTCCGCACCGCGGTGCTGGTGCAGTGGCCGCGCGAGGGCGTGTGGACCATCGCCTTCGTCACCGGCGCGCCCGGCAACGAGGTCGCGGAACACCTGGGCAACGAGGAATTCCTCAGCGTCTACGTGCCCACCACGCCCAATCCCACGGGCGGCTACTTCGTGATGCTCAAGCGCAGCGACTGCATCGAGCTCCTGATGAGCGTGGACGAGGCGCTCAAGTACATCGTATCGATGGGGGTCGTCGTTCCCGGCAGCCCCGCCAGCATCGCGACGACCAAACCGTCCAACCCATAAAAACGAACGCGCCGCAACGGCGCCGGAATCTAGCCATGGCCATGCGTACTCACTATTGCGGTCTCGTGACCGAAGCCCTGTTGGGCCAGACCGTCACCCTTTGCGGCTGGGTCAACCGTCGCCGCGACCACGGCGGCGTGATCTTTATCGACGTGCGCGATCGCGAAGGCTACGTGCAGGTGGTGTGCGACCCCGATCGCGCCTCGACCTTCGCCGTCGCCGAGAACCTGCGCAACGAGTTCTGCGTGCAGATCACGGGCCTGGTGCGCGCACGCCCCGAAGGCACCACCAACGACCAGCTCAAGAGCGGCAAGATCGAAGTGCTCGCGCACGAGCTCAAGGTGCTCAACCCCTCGGTCACGCCGCCGTTCCTGCTGGACGACGACAACCTGTCGGAAACCACGCGCCTCACGCACCGCGTGCTGGACCTGCGCCGCCCCGCGATGCAGCGCAACCTGATGCTGCGCTACAAGGTGACGATGGAAACGCGCAAGTTCCTCGACGCCAACGGCTTCATCGACATCGAGACCCCGATGCTCGGCAAGTCCACGCCCGAAGGCGCGCGCGACTACCTGGTGCCCAGCCGCGTGCACGACGGCAGCTTCTTCGCGCTGCCGCAGTCGCCGCAGCTGTTCAAGCAGCTGCTGATGGTGGCCGGCTACGACCGCTACTACCAGATCGTGAAGTGCTTCCGCGACGAGGACCTGCGCGCCGACCGCCAGCCCGAATTCACGCAGATCGACATCGAGACCTCGTTCCTCGCCGAGGAGGAGATCCGCGAGATGTTCGAAGGCATGATCCGCAACGTGTTCCGCAACGCCGCGGGCATCGAGCTGCCGGTGTTCCCGACCATGACCTACGGCGAGGCGATGTTCAAGTACGGCTCGGACAAGCCCGACCTGCGCGTGAAGCTCGAGTTCACCGAACTCACCGAGCTGATGAAGCGCGTGGAATTCAAGGTGTTCTCGAACGCCGCCACGATGAAGGGCGGCCGCGTGGTCGCGCTGCGCGTGCCGGGCGGCGGTGCCGAGGGCGGCCTGTCGCGCGGCGAGATCGACGCCTACCAGGAGTTCGTGAAGATCTACGGCGCCAAGGGCCTGGCCTACATCAAGATCAACGACGCGGCGGCCGGCCGCGAGGGGCTGCAGAGCCCGATCGTGAAGAACCTCGACGACAACGCGCTGGCCGAGATCATCGCCCGCACCGGCGCGCGCAACGGCGACATCCTGTTCTTCGGCGCCGACAAGGAGAAGGTGGTCAACGACGCCATCGGCGCGCTGCGCGTGAAGATCGGCCACAGCGCCTTCGGCAAGAAGAGCGGCCTGTTCGACGACCGCTGGGCACCGCTGTGGGTGGTCGACTTCCCGATGTTCGAGTTCGACGAGGAAGGCCAGCGCTGGAGCGCCGTGCACCACCCGTTCACCGCGCCGAAGGACGGCCATGAGGACCTCATGGACACCGCGCCCGAGAAGTGCATCGCCAAGGCCTACGACATGGTGCTCAACGGCATCGAGATGGGCGGCGGCTCGGTGCGTATCCACCGCGAGGAAGTGCAGAGCAAGGTGTTCCGCGCGCTCAAGATCAGCGCCGAGGACGCGCAGCTCAAGTTCGGCTTCCTGCTCGACGCGCTGCAGTACGGCGCGCCGCCGCACGGCGGCATCGCCATCGGCCTGGACCGCCTCGTCATGCTGATGACCGGCGCCGAGTCGATCCGCGACGTGATCGCATTCCCGAAGACCCAGCGCGCGCAGGACCTGCTGACGCAGGCGCCGAGCCCGGTCGACGAGAAGCAGCTGCGCGAACTGCACATCCGGCTGCGCAACGTGCAGCCGCAGCAGGCGGCCTGATCGGCGGCGCTTGCCCTGAGGAGGGCGGTGGCTAAAATGGCTAATCACTCCTCGGGAGCCAGCCATGCAGATCACCGCCACCGAAGCCAAGAACCGATTCGGCTACTACCTCGGCCAGGCCGAGCGTGAGCCGGTGCATGTGATGAAGAACGACCGCGTGGCGGTCGTTCTCGTTTCTGCTGCGCGCTTTGCGGAACTCGAGGCGCTGGAGCAGAAGAAGTCGTTGGCTCAGCGCAAGCGCGAGTTCAATGCGCAATACAAGGACTGGATCGCCGAGCAGAACGAACTGGTGGAGAAACAGGGCTTGTGGTGCGAGGGGATGGTGGCCTGGCAGGAGGCGCCTTGAATGGCGCAGTTCGACATCTACGAGAACCCTCGGCCTGAAGCGCGCCGGACGGTTCCCTACGTCGTCGACGTGCAAAGCGGCCTGCTCGATCACTTGTCGACCCGCCTTGTCATTCCCGTGTTTCGCGTCGGCGCGCGCCAGGCACCGGTCAATTTGTGCCCGCCGGTGGAAATGGGCGGGGAGACCTTGTCCCTGATGCCGCACCTGGCGGCTCCTTTGTCCTCCAAGCTTCTCAAGAAACCGGTCGCCTCGCTCGCTTCACGCGCCAGTGAAGTGGCCGCCGCTTTGGATGCCGTGCTCAGTGGCTTCTGATGCACGCCCTTTCAAGATCCCCCAGTCCGTGCTGGTCGTGATCCACACGCCCGCCCTCGACGTGCTGCTGATCCGCCGCGCCGACGCCGAGACCGAGTTCTGGCAGTCGGTCACGGGCAGCAAGGACGCGGAGGACGAGCCGCTGGCGCTCACGGCCGCGCGCGAGGTCGCGGAGGAGACCGGCATCCTGTGCGGGCAGGGCAGTGCGCTCGCGGCGCAGCTGGTCGACTGGGGCCTGCGCAACGTCTACGAGATCTATCCGCGCTGGCGGGCGCGCTATGCGCCGGGCGTCACGCACAACACCGAGCATCTGTTCGGCCTGTGCGTGCCCGAGCGCGTGGTGCCGGTGCTGGCGCCGCGCGAGCACACCGACTGGCGCTGGCTGCCGTACCGCGAGGCGGCCGATGCCTGCTTTTCCCCATCGAACGCCGAAGCCATTCTGTTGCTGCCAGAATTTGCGCGATGAACTCGCAGACGCCCAACTTCCGGGTCGCCACCTACAACATCCACAAGGGGGTGCAGGGCATCGGGCCCGCGCGGCGGCTCGAAATCCACAACCTCGGCCACGCCATCGAGCAGCTCGACGCCGACATCGTCTGCCTGCAGGAAGTGCGCAAGATGAACCGCCAGGCGGCGGTGCGCTTTCCGCGCTGGCCCGAGCTGCCGCAGGCCGACTTCCTCGCGCCCGAGGGCTACACGGCGGTCTACGAGACCAATGCCATCACGCGCCACGGCGAGCACGGCAACGCGCTGCTCACGCGCTGGCCGGTGCTGCGCACCAATCACCAGGACATCTCCGACCACCGCTTCGAGCAGCGCGGCCTGCTGCACGTGGTGATGGAGGTCGAGGGGCGGCCGGTGCACGCCATCGTGGTGCACCTGGGGCTCATCAAGGGCAGCCGCGTGCGGCAGGTGGCGCGGCTGCGCGAATTCATCGAGCGCGAGGTGCCGAACGGCGAGCCGGTGGTGGTGGCCGGCGACTTCAACGACTGGGGCGCGCGCATGCGCTACGCGATGAACGCCATGGGCCTGCGCGACACCAGCGACCTGCGCGGCCCGCGCACGCTGACCTATCCCTCGCGGTTGCCGGTGGCGCAGCTCGATTTCATCTACGGCCGCGAGATCGAACCGCTGACCAGCAGCGTGCCGCGCGGCCCGATCTGGGCCCGCATGTCGGACCACCTGCCACTGGTCACCGATTTCTTGCTGCCGAATTGATAGCAAGGCCCGCAGAAGGAGCGGGCATTCGCGGCCCGAACGGCGGGCATGCATTCACTGGTACGATGGCCCGATGCTGAGGAAAACCGAAGTGGACACGCTCCCCGTTCCCAAAGACGACGACGAGGGCACGCCCGTCTCCGTGAAGATCCGCGAACGCCTGCACGCGGCGCGCCGGCGCTTCAACGCCAACGACAACATCGCCGAGTTCATCCAGCCCGGCGAACTCGAGGCCCTGCTCGACGAGGTCGAGGTCAAGATGAAGGGCGTGCTCGACAGCCTGGTGATCGACGTCGAGAACGACCACAACACCGACAACACCGCGCGGCGCGTGGCCAAGATGTACGTCAACGAGGTGTTCCGCGGCCGCTACGTGCCGCCGCCTTCGCTGACCGAATTCCCCAACGCCGAGCACCTGAACGAGCTGATGATCGTCGGCCCGATCACGGTGCGCAGCGCCTGCTCGCACCACTTCTGCCCGATCATCGGCAAGCTCTGGATCGGCGTGATGCCCAACGAGCACACCAACGTCATCGGCTTGTCGAAGTACGCGCGCCTCGCCGAATGGGTGATGGGCCGTCCGCAGATCCAGGAAGAGGCCGTGGTGCAACTGGCCGACCTGATCCAGGAAAAGACCCAGCCCGACGGTCTCGCGCTGGTCATGGAGGCCGAGCACTTCTGCATGGCCTGGCGCGGCGTGAAGGAAATGGACAGCAAGATGATCAACTCCGTGATGCGTGGCGTGTTCCTCAAGGACCCGAGCCTGCGCCGCGAATTCCTCTCTCTCCTGCCCCGAAAGAGCTGACATGCTGGTCCGACTCCTCTATGCCAGCCGCGCCGTCGACACCAGCCCCGCAGCCATCGAAGCGATCCTCACGCAATCGCGCTCACACAACACGACCTGCGGCATCACGGGCATCCTCTGCTACGGCGGCGGCACCTTCCTGCAGGCGATCGAAGGCGGCCGCATGGCGATCAGCGAGCTCTACGGCCACATCCAGCGCGATGCGCGCCACAAGGACGTGGTGCTGCTGCACTACGAGGAAATCTTCGAGCGCCGCTTCGGCGGCTGGACCATGGGGCAGGTCAACCTCTCCAAGCTCAACGCGTCCACGCTGCTGAAATACTCCGAGAAGCCCGAGCTCGACCCGTACAAGGTCTCGGGCAAGGTCTCGCTGGCGCTGCTCGAGGAACTGATGGCCACCGCGGCCATCGTCGGGCGCCACTGAAATGCGTCGGGGGCTTCGGCCCCCTTTTTGTTGCCCGCCGGCCGGTGGGCGAGCGACTTCCCTGACCTGATCCCGTGCCTCTTTCCGCATTCGCGCTGATCCTGCTTGCAGGGCTCATCCACGCGGGCTGGAACATCGTCGCCAAGAAGGCCAACGGCGACGTGCGCTTCAGCTTCCAGACCAGCGTGTTCAACATGCTCCTCTGGGCGCCGGTGGGCATCGTGCTGGGCTGGAACGTGGTGCCCCACTGGGGCGCGACCGAGTGGGGCTTCGTCGTGCTCAGCGGCGTGCTGCACATCTTCTATTTCATCGTGCTGCTGCGCGGCTACCGCAAGTCGGACCTCACGGTGGTCTATCCACTGGCGCGGGGCTCGGGGCCGCTCTTGTCGTCGCTGGTGGCGGTGCTATTCCTCGGCGAGAAGATCAGCCTCGTGGGCGTGGCGGGCATCCTGGGCGTGGTGGGTGGCGTGTTCCTGGTCGCCGGTGGTCCGAAGCTCTGGCACAAGGCGCACGACCCGGCGCAGCGCGAGCGCGTGCACAAGGGCATCCGCTACGGCGTGCTGACCGGCGGCTTCATCGCGGCCTACACCGTGGCCGACAGCTACGCCGTCAAGTTCCTCGCGATGTCGCCGATCCTGCTCGACTACTTCGGCAACCTCGTGCGCCTGGTGCTGCTGCTGCCGGCCGCGCTGCACGATCGCGCCACCACCGCGCGCATGTGGCGCGCGCAATGGAAGTACGCGCTGGTGGTGGCGGCCGTGAGCCCGGTGTCGTACGTGCTGGTGCTCTACGCGGTACAGCAGGCGCCGATCTCGCACGTGGCGCCCGCGCGCGAGGTGTCGATGCTGTTCGCGGCGCTGATCGGCGGCCACCTGCTGCGCGAGGGCGACCGGCTGCTGCGCCTGCTGGGTGCGCTCTTCATCGCCGCAGGCGTGGTGGCGCTCGCGCTGGGCTGAGCCATGAGCCAGACGCGTCCGGGCCCGCTGCTGTTCGGCTGCGATTTCTCGAGTGCACCGACCGCGCGCAAGCCGATCGTGGTCGCCACCGGCGAACCGATGCCCGATGGCGCCGTGGCGTTGCACGAGTTGCGGCGCTTCACCGCGCTCGATGCCTGGAGCCGCTGGCTGCACGCCACGCCGGCCTGGGTCGGCGGTTTCGACTTCCCGTTCAGCCTGCCGCGCGAACTGGTCGAGCACCTGGGCTGGCCCGTGCGCTTCGAGCCGCTGATCGCGCACTATGCCGCGCTCACCCGCGCCGAGATCCGCGAGACCTTCGCGGCCTTCTGCGCCGCGCGGCCGGTGGGCGGCAAGTTCGCGCACCGCGCCACCGATGCGCCCGCGGGTTCCAGCCCGTCGATGAAGTGGGTCAATCCGCCGGTGGCCTTCATGCTGCACGCCGGGGTGCCGCCGCTGCTGTCGGCCGGTGCCCATCTGCCGGGGCTGCGCGCGGTGCAGCCGGCCGATCGGGTGGCGCTCGAGGCCTACCCCGGGCTGCTGGCGCGCGAGCTGGTCGGCCGCCGCAGCTACAAGAGCGACGATCTCGCCAGGCAGACGCCCGAGCGCCGCGACGCGCGAGCCGAGTTGCTGGCCGCGCTCGAGGCCGGCCGCACGCGGCTCGGCCTGCGCCTCGTGCTCTCGGCCGGGCAGCGCCGCGAACTGCTCGACGACCCGCGTGGCGACGACCTCGATGCCGTGCTGTGCCTGGTGCAGGCGGCCTGGGGCCTGCAGCGCGCGGACAGCGCGGGCCCCGGCTATGGCCTGCCCACGGGCATCGATCCGCTCGAGGGCTGGATCGTCTCCGCCTGACCCCGGCCGGGCCCGGTTGTCCTACAGCGCTTCGAGCCGCCGTCGCGGCGCCATCGCCCGGTCCGGTCGCTAGATTGACGTCATGGGCCGCCGGCCCATGCGCCCGATCTCCGGGTGCTTCGTGATCGAATCAGGAAGGACATCGCAATGAACAAGGATCAAGTGGCAGGCCGCGTCGACCAGGCCAAGGGCAAGCTCAAGGAAGTCGCCGGCAAGGTCGTGGGCAACGAGAAGCTCGAAGGCGAAGGCGTTGCCGACCAGGCCGCCGGCAAGGTGCAGAGCACCTACGGCGACGTGAAGGAAAAGGCCAAGGACGCGATCAAGTCCGGCGCCGACAAGCTCTGATGCGACAAGGCTGCGGCCCGCGAGGGCGCAGCCTTTTTTCTTTTCATTCCATCGATGTGGAGGTTCCCATGACCATTTCGATACAGCCGTCCGCTTCGCGCACGCGCACCTGGCTCGCCGTGCTGGCGATCGCCGGCGGCAGCCTCGCGCTGGCCGCCTGCGACAAGAACGATGGCCGCACCGCCGGCGAGAAGCTCGACAGCGCCGTGGCGCGCACCGAGCAGGCCGTCGACACCGCGCGCGACAAGACCGTGAAGATGGCCGAGGAGGCCAAGACCCGGATCGATTCGCAGAGCGTGAAGGATGGTGCCGCCAACGCGAAGGAAGCCGTGAAGGACGCCGGCAGCGCTGTCGCGAACACGGTGGACGACGCGGCCATCACCGCCGCCATCTCGGCCGGCCTGGCGAAGGATCCCGACCTCAGCGCCATCAAGATCGATGTCGACACCAAGGCCGGCGCCGTGAGCCTGCAGGGGCCCGCGCCGAGCGCCGCCGCCAAGGAGCGCGCCGAGCAGATCGCCAAGGGCGTGCAGGGCGTGACCTCGGTCGACAACCGGCTCGAGGTGAAGGGCTGAGTTTTCGGACCTGCTTTTCCGCCTCTCCAATGAAAAAGCCCGGCATGCCGGGCTTTTTCCTGGGTGGCCGCCGGGTCAGTGGCCCAGCCAGTCCTTCAGCTCGTCGGCGTGCTCTTCCTCGTCCGAGAGGATGTCCTCGAGCATGCGGCGGGTGGTCGGGTCCTTGTCGCCGATCAGGTTGATCATCTGGCGGTACGACTCGACCGCGATGCGCTCGGCCACGAGGTTGGCGCGCACCATGGCCTGCAGGTCGGTCGATTCGTCGTAGCCGGCATGGCTGCGTTCGCGCAGGTGATCGGGCGCGAAATCGGGTTCGCCGCCCAGCTGCACGATGCGTTCGGCGATGCGGTCTGCATGGCCCGATTCCTCGTTGGCATGCACCAGGAATTCGTCGGCGATGGCCGGCGACTCCACGCCGTTGGCGGTGAAGTAGTGGCGCTTGTAGCGCAGCACGCAGACCAGCTCGGTGGCGAGCGCGTCGTTCAGCAGCTTGACGATGTCGTCGCGCCACGGGCCGTAGGCCGGGGTGACGGCGCCGTCGTCGAGGCTGTGGGCCGCGGCATCGAGGCCCTTCTGGTCCAGCACCAGGTGCTGGTGGTCCTTCGCCGGAGTGGAGGCATTGGCTTTCATGGGGGATCCTTTCGTGGGGGAGTTGTTTTCTGCTGCATGAGCGTGTTCACGATGTCGGCCAGGTCGGAGGTCTTGAGCACCGCGGCCAGTACCGCCGTCACCGACAGCAGCCGCCAGGGCCTGACCAGCACCACCACCGCGCCGGTGGCCGCGGCAATGGCCATCAACTTGGCCGGTTCCTTGCGCGCGTAGCGCTCGAGCAGTGGCCGGGCGAGCTGGCCCGCCGCGTGCGCCGGGTGGCGACGCCACCAGCGCTCGGCCATGCTGCGCGCGACCGAGGCCCAGACGCGGGCATTGCCGCCGCGTCCATCGCCCGCATCGTGCGCGCGCTGGCCTTCGAAGGCGGCGCCGGCATCGTCAGGGTCGGACTGCGCGAAGGCCGCTTCGGCATCGCGCCGGGCGCGTTCCTGCTGCGGCGTGCGCGGTTCCGGCTCGGGTTCGCGTCCGCCGTTGAGTTCGCGCACCAGCGCGCGGCGCGACAGCGCCAGCCGTTCCTTCGGCGTCAGCAGCGCGCGGGGATCAGTGCCGGCCATGGCGGCCTCCGGCTTCGTGAAGGGCCTGCAGGTCGGCGTCGACCTGCGCACGCAGATCGTCGAACCCATGGGCGATGAAGGGACGGGATGCGATCCAGGCGCAGATCGCGGCGATCGCCAGCGCCACGCCGGGAACCGCGATCAGCACCCAATGAAAACTGCCGTGCAGCACGCCCAGCAGCACCGCCACGCCGATGAGTCCCAGCGCCAGCACGAAGGTGGCTGCGGCCAGGATGCCCGCGACGATGCGGGCGATCAGCCCGCGGGCCGCGGTACCCGATTCCTGCCGGACCAGGGCCGCGTAATTGGCGATGTGTTCGGCGATGAGCTCCGGGTGCCCGAGCACCGTGGAAAAGATCGGATGAAGCATGGTGCTGCGGAGCGGGGCCGATGCTTCAGGCGATCAATAGTCGTCCCGACGGCGGCTGGCCAGCACGATCAGCGCGGTGATGGCGGCACCGGCCGCGGCGGCGATCAGCACCGAGCGCACGGGCTGGTCGGAGATGTAGCGGCCGGTCGAGTCGGCGGCCTGTTCGAGGCGGCGCTGGGCACGGGCGCTGGTGGTCGATGCGGCATCGAGGCCGCGCTGCACGGCCTGCTGCACGCGTGCTGCGAGCTGTTCGACCGCCGGTTCCGCGTCGCGACGCAGCTCGCGGACCTTTTCGCCCGCCGCATTCACCGCATTCTGTGCATAGGCACGCGTGGTATCGACAGCGTCGTTGGCGGTCTGGCGTGCGTCATCGGCGAGTTGCTGGGGGGTCTTGGTCGTGTTCATGAAAAGTCCTTTCCGGGAATGATTTGCGAGAGCCTGTGAATCGTACCGACGCTACTTGCTTCGTAGCAAGCCGGCCAGGAAGCTCGCGATGGCGAGTACGGCGAAGATCACGAAGAGGATCTTGGCGATGCCGACGGCGCTGGCGGCGATACCGCCGAAGCCGAACAAGGCGGCGATCAGCGCGATGACCAGAAAGACCACTGCGTAGTGCAACATGCGGAACTCCTTGGAGGCTGCCCTCGTTGTTGGAAAAGCCGCGTGTCCGATGGGGAGGAACACGGCATGGACAGACCTTAAGGGTCGGCCCATGGCGGACCTGTCAGTGGCAGGGGGGGCGGGGCGTAGGAGATGGCCGAGTCCGCCCGGCCGCCCATCAAATCGCGTGAAATCCGGCACGTATGCGCCGGCACGCGAGGCAGGGCTTCGGGCCTATGCCACCGGCAGCATCGCCGCGATGCGCGTGCCGTGCCCGGGCGTCGATTCCACCGTGAGCTTGCCGTGCGCCGCTTCCACGCGGTGGCGCATGCCGGCCAGGCCGTGGGTCGACGGGCGCATCTTCAGGGCGTCGAAGCCCTTGCCGTTGTCGACCACCTCGACCACCACGTGCGTGCCGTGGTCCTTCATCGAGATCGTGGCCTCGGTGGCCTCGGCGTACTTGCCGATGTTGGTCAGGCTCTCCTGCACCATCCGGTAGATGGTGAGCTGGCGCGACTCGTCGGTGCTGACCGGCTCCAGCTGCATGTCGACTTGGATGCCCGAACGTTCGCCGAACTCGCGCCCGAGGATCTCGAGCGAGGCCACCAGCCCCAGGTTGGCCAGCGAGGACGGGCGCAGGTCCTCGATGATGCGGCGCTTGAGCGCAATGCCGCTGTTGAGCAGCTCGGTCAGATGCTGCAGCCGCTGGATCGCATCGGGCGAATCGGCCAGCCGCGACTTCAGCCGCGCCACGTCGAGCTTGGCGGCGGTCAGCAGCGAGCCCAGCTCGTCGTGCAGCTCGCGCGCCAGGAAGCCGCGCTCGGTCTCGCGCACGTCCTGCAGGTGGGTCGCCAGCTCGGCCAGCGAGGTGGTGCGCTCGCGCACTTCGTCCTCCAGGGCATTGCGCTCGCGCTGCAGGGTTTCCTGCTGGCGCTCGCCGATCGAGCGCAGCACGTGCGTCTGGCGCAGGTACAGGAAGAAGGCGAACAGGGCCGCCAGCGCCACGATGCTGGTGCCGAAGCGCGCCAGCCGCAGCGACAGCATCACCTGGGTCTGGCTGTCGTGCAGGGTCTTGTTGCTGAGCTCCACCAGGCCCCGGGCCTTCTCGCGGATGGAATCCATCTCCTCGCGGCCGACGTCGGTGGTGATGACGAACTTCCAGGCGTCCTCCTTGCCGTCCGAGCGCAGGCGCACGCTCATGTCCATCTCGGACACCTTGCGCAGCACGTGTTTCGACAGCTCGGCCAGCTGGGCCGTCTCGGCCGGCCGGCCGGCATACTGCTGGCGCAGGCTCGCCAGGTTGCCGTCGATCTGCTGGATGGCGTTGTCGTAGGGTTGCCGATAGGCGGCTTCCCCTGTCAGCAGATAGCCGCGCTGGCCCGTTTCTGCATCGAGGATGTTCTGCAGCAGCTGGTTGAGCACGCTGCGCACCTTCTGGGCGGCGTCGATCTCGGCCAGGGCGATACTGGACTGCCGGTAGCCCGCCTCGTTGATGCCGACGAGCGCCAGCGCCGCCAGTGCCGCGAGCAGCAGGCTCAGGGCCATTTTGGGGAAGGCTAGCCAACGCATGAAACTATTGAGTCCGCTTTCAAGACAAGATCGTGAATAATTGACAACGATCAGGGAACCGGCATGTTGCGGCCCGCGGACCGGCAACACAACGACGAAAGTAACAGATGATCAAAATTGGAATTGTGGACGACCACGCCATCGTGCGATCGGGCCTCAGGCAGTTCTTCTCCGAGCACGTGGATCTGCGCGTGGCCGGCGAGGCCGCCAGCGGTCGCGAGGCGATCGAACTCGTGCGCACGACCGAACTCGACGTGCTGGTGATGGACCTGTCGATGCCGGGGCAAAGCGGGATCGATGCGCTCGCCATGATCCGTGCCAAGGCGCCCGACGTCGGCATCCTGATCCTGAGCGGGTACCCCGAGGAGCACTACGCGATGAACCTGATCCGGCAGGGCGCGAGCGGTTACCTCAACAAGGAGTGCGATCCGATGGAGATCGTCAACGCGATCCGCACCATCGCGCTGGGCCGCCGCTACATCACCCCCGCCGTCGCCGAACTGCTGGCCCGCCAGCTCGACCGCAAGGACGACGCCGCGCCGCACGAGCAGCTCTCGGAACGCGAGTTCCAGGTGTTCCTGAAGCTGGCCAAGGGCGAGACCGCGGGCGACATCGCCAAGACGCTGTCGCTGTCGGTGAAGACCGTGAGCACCTACCGCACGCGGCTGATGGAGAAGATGAACCTCTCCTCCAACAGCGACCTCACGTACTACGCCCTCAAGAACAAGCTGATCGACTGAGAGAGCCACCGTTCGCGCCGGGGCTCAGCCCGGCCCCGGTGGCTGCGACGCCACCGCGCGCAGGCAGAAATCGACCAGCGCGTCGATCTCGTTGGACTTGTCGAACACCGCGTCCACGCCGAACTGCGCACAACGCCTGCGGATGTCGGGCGTCGCATAGTTGCTGAGCACCACCACCTTCTGTTCGGGGCGCCGCTCGGTGCAGGCCTTCAGCACGCCCAGCCCGCTCCCCTGCTTGAGGAAGAGATCGACCACCGCGAGGTTCCATTCGGCGGCATGGGTGCGCAGCCATTCGATCGCGTGGTCTTCGGTTTCCGCATAGCCGACCACCAGGGTGCGCGCCAGTTCTTCCAGGGTGCCGATGAGGTTTTCACGGATCGTGAGGTTGTCCTCGACGATGTAGGTCTTCAATCTGGAATCCATGACGAACCGCGCTTCCTCCGACGTTGCCCGAATGATGTGTGCCGCGCGGCCGGCGCTCTGAGACAGAGGGCTGGTGCTGGCTGGACCGGGCTCTGGACGATGAGGCCTCCCTGCCGCGCATCATGCAGGGTTCAGTGCGAGGCATCTGTAGGCGGGTTCCGACGCACCCGCAGGCGAGGGCCCTGGCGTCGCTCGGCGCGCGGTAGGTGATGCCGTACGCGGGTTGCGGCCCTGCGCCGACCTGGACGGCGCGCGCGATGCGGTCATCATGCAGGCATGGCGATGGATCACACCCGCACCCTCCCGCGCAGATTTCCGCTGTGGCAGAAGCTGATCGTGCTGCTGCTCGCGCTGTTCGCGGCGCTGGTGATCGCCATCCTGTTCTTCCCCTGGGACGTGCTGCGCGAGCCGGTCAACCGCTACGTGAGCGAGAAGACCGGCCGCAAGTTCGAGATCACGCGCCGGCTCGACGTCGATCTCGGCTGGCGCCGCGCCACCGTCAAATTTGACGGCATCGAGTTCGCCAACCCCTCGTGGGCGCGCGATCCCTACCTCGTGAAGGCCGAGCGCGCGGAGTTCGACATCCGCCTCTGGCCGCTGGTCTCGCGCCGCATCGACATCCCGCGGCTGGTGCTCGCCTCGCCCACCGTGGGCCTGCAGATGGAAGCCGACGGCCGGCGCACCTGGGCTTTCGGCAAGGACACCTCCGACGCCGGCACCGCGCCCGTGATCGGCACCATCGAGATCGACGGCGGCGCCATCGACTTCCTGGCCAAGCACCTGGGCGTGGACATCCATGCCGACGTCAGCTACGACACCGCGCGCGGCGCGCTGCCCGTGCACTACCGCATCAAGGGCCGCTACAAGGGCCAGCCGCTCACGGCCCAGGGCCGCACCGGCAACGTGATGCAGATCAACGCGGCCGGCGCGCCGCCGTTCCCGCTCGAGATCGACGCGGCCGCCGGCCAGACCAAGCTCAAGGCCAGCGGCACCGTGGGCTCGCTCGCGGACCTCGACGGCATCGATGCCAAGTTCGACATCCGTGGCCAGACGCTGGGCGCGCTGTTCCCGCTCTTGGGCATCGCGCTGCCGCAGACCTCGCCCTACGCGGTGCGCGGCACCCTGAGCAAGCGCGGCACGCTGTGGGAGGCCAAGGCGCTGCAGGGCAAGCTGGGCCTGTCCGACATCGCGGGCGACATGCGCTTCGACCAGGCCGCCCAGGTGCCCTACCTCGCGGGCGAACTGCGCTCCAAGGTGATGGACATGGACGACCTCGGCCCGCTGATCGGCCTGCCGCCGACCGCGCGCACCGCCGCCACCGTCGAGGGCGTGGCGCCGCCGCCGACCGTGACCCAGGTCAAGCGCCCGGGCGGCAAGGTGCTTCCGACCGCGCCGCTGGACTTCGAGCGCCTGCGCGCGATGAATGCCGACGTGAAGTACACGGCCGAGCGCATCCGCAACGTGCGCGAGGTCCCGCTCGACAGCGGCAGCGTGCAGGTCAAGCTCAAGGACAGCGTGCTCACGCTCGACCCGCTCGAGCTCGGCGTGGCCGGCGGCAAGCTGGCCGGCGCGATCCGCATCGACGGCTCGAAGAACCCGGCCGACATCCGCGCCGCGCTCGACGTGCGCGCGATGCAGCTGGCGCGGCTGTTCCCCAAGCTCGAGACCACCGGCAACAGCCTGGGCCGGCTCGACGGCCGCATCAACCTCTCGGGCTCGGGCAGCACCGTCGCCAACTGGCTCGGCGGCGCCTCGGGCGACGTGGCGGTGCTGGCCGGCCGCGGCCAGTTCGGCAACCTGCTGCCGGTGTTCGCCACGCTGGTGGGCGGCGACATCCTCAAGTTCCTGCTGCGCGGCGACCGCGACGTGGAACTGCGCTGCGCGGCCGTGGCCTTCGACGTGAACAAGGGGCTGGCGACCGGCCGCACCCTGCTGGTGGACACCACCAATGCGCTGTTCACGGCCACGGGGCAGGCCAATTTCGCCACCGAGGGGCTGGATTTCGTGATCCACCAGGAGCCCAAGAGCAAGAGCCTGCTGTCGATCCGCACGCCGCTGGTGGTCAGCGGCAGCTTCGGCGATCCCAAGGGCGGGCTGCAGGTCGGGCCGCTGGCGGGCCGTGGACTGGCGGCCCTGGCGCTGGGCGCGGTCAACCCGCTGCTGGCGCTGGCCGCGACCATCGAGACCGGCCCCGGCGAGGATTCCGACTGCAAGGCGGTGCTGGCCCAGGCCAACAAGCCGACCGCCGGTGCCGCCGCCAACGGCGCGGCGCGGGCCAAGGGCGCGAAGCAGCAGCCCTGACCCCGGAGCGGGCTGACTAGGGCGCGGCGCGCTGCGCCGCGCAGACGCCGCAGTGCGGATCGCGCGCCACGCGCAGCGTGTCGAACGAGGCGCTGCGCCCGTCGAACATCAGCAACCGGCCCGCCAGCGACGGCCCGATGCCCGCGAGCAGCTTGAGCGCCTCGAGCGCCTGCAGGGTGCCGATGGTGCCGACCACCGGCCCGAACACCCCGAGCACCGCGCACAGCGTCTCCTCGAAGGCCGCGTCGGGCGGGAACAGGCAGGCATAGCAGGGCGAGGCCGGATCGCGCACGTCGTACACGCTGAGCTGCCCGTCGAAGCGGATCGCGGCGCCCGCCACCAGCGGCTTGCCGTGCGCCACGCAGGTGCGGTTGACCGCCTGGCGCGTCACGAAGTTGTCGGTGCAGTCGAGCACCACGTCGGCCGCGGCGACCAGTGCCGACAGCTGGTCGGCGTCGGGGCGCAGCACGTGGGTCTCGATGGCGATGCCGGGATTGATGTCGCGCATGGCCTGCGCCGCCGACGCCACCTTGGGCTGGCCCACGCGCGCCTCGGTGTGGGCGACCTGGCGCTGCAGGTTGGTCAGGTCGACCTCGTCGTCGTCGACCAGCACGATGCGCCCCACGCCCGCCGCCGCGAGGTAGAGCACGGCTGGCGACCCCAGCCCGCCGGCGCCGATCACCAGCACCCGGCCGGCGCTCACGCGCGCCTGGCCATCGATGCCGAACTCCTCGAGCAGGATGTGGCGCGAATAGCGCAGCAGGTCGTCGTCTTCGTTCATGGCGGGGGAGAAAGCAAAAGGGACCGGTCTGGCCGGTCCCCTGCGGTGGGATGCGAAGTCGGAGCGTCCGGAAGGGGCTGGTGCCCCCGGCCGGTCAGTTCTCCTTCTTCTCTTCCTTGTTGTCGACGATCACCTGCGTCTTGCTGACCAGCACCGGCTGGCCCTTGAGACGGTTGAGCGCCTGCACCAGCGGGAAGTCCTTGTCGGAGCCGAATTCGGGCACCTTGCGGTCCTGCGGCGGCTTCTTGGCTTCTTCCTCGAGGCGCTTGCGGGCCTCGTCGCGGGCCTTCTCGCGCTCGGGGTCCTTCACCTCGGGGCCCTGGCCGCTGGCCAGGTGCTTCTCGAGGTCGGCCTCGCGCATGCGCAGCGCGGCGAAGGGGCTGCCCTCGGCGCTCTCGTCGACCAGCACGTTCGGCACGATGCCCTTGGCCTGGATCGAGGTGCCGCTGGGCGTGTAGTAGCGCGCGGTGGTGATCTTCAGGCCGGTGTCGGGGCCGAGCGGGCGCACGGTCTGCACCGAGCCCTTGCCAAAGGTCTGGCTGCCCATGATGGTGGCGCGCTTGTGGTCCTGCAGCGCGCCCGCGACGATCTCGCTGGCCGAGGCCGAGCCTTCGTTCACGAGCACCACCAGCGGCACCGACTTCAGCGAGGCCGGCAGGCTGCGCAGCGGGTCGCTGCCGGAGCGGCGCTGGTAGAACTCGGGCGCCGCCTTGTAGACCGCCTTGCTCTCGGCGAGCTGGCCGTCGGTGGTGACCACCGTGGCGTTCTCGGGCAGGAAGGCCGCCGACACCGCCACGGCCGCGTCGAGCAGGCCGCCCGGGTCGTTGCGCAGGTCGAGCACCAGGCCCTTGAGGTTCGGGTCTTCCTTGTACAGGTCGTCGATCTTCTTCACGAAGTCGTCGACCGTGCGCTCCTGGAACTGCGACAGGCGGATCCAGCCATAGCCCGGCTCGATCATCTTGCCGCGCACCGATTGGGTGCGGATTTCCTCGCGCGTGATCGTGACCGGGAAGGTGCGGCTCTCGTCCTTGCGGAAGATCGTCAGCAGCACCTTGGTGTTAGCCTCGCCGCGCATGCGCTTGACCGCCTCGTTGAGCGACAGGCCGCGCACCGCGGTGTCGTCGATCTTGGTGATCAGGTCATTGGGCTTGAGGCCGGCGCGGAACGCGGGCGAGCCCTCGATCGGGGAGACCACCTTGATCAGGCCGTCTTCCTGCGAGATCTCGATGCCCACGCCGACGAAGCGGCCGGTGGTGCCTTCCCTGAATTCCTTGAAGGACTTCTTGTCGAAGTACTGGGAATGCGGGTCGAGCCCGGCGACCATGCCGGAGATGGCGTCGGAAATCAGCTTCTTCTCGTCGACCGGTTCGACGTAGTCGCTCTTGACCATGCCGAACACGGCAGCGAGCTGCTGCAGTTCCTCGAGCGGCAGTGGCGCGAGCGAGCCGCGCGCGACGGTCTGCAGCGAGGCGGTGGTCAGGACGCCTGCAACGGCGCCGGCGGCGACCCAGCCGGTGATCTTGAGTTTCTGGCCCATGGGTAAGTGTCCTTGTCGGCTGTCGAACCAATATACACAGCTTGGAAACAAATTGCCCGCCGGGGTTCCACGGGTGGAGCGGCGGGCACGGTTTTTCTACAGCGCGGCTTCAGCCTTTGCCTTGCGAGGCGACCGCGGCGGCGGCTTTCTCGGCGGCGGCGGCATCGCCCAGATAGTAGTGCCGCAGCGGCTTGAGATCGTCGTCGAGCTCGTACACCAGGGGAATGCCGTTCGGGATGTTCAGGCCGACGATGTCGTCGTCCGAGATGCCGTCCAGGTACTTCACCAGCGCGCGGATCGAGTTGCCGTGCGCCGCCACCACGAGGCGGCGGCCGGTGCGGATGGCCGGGGCCATCGACTCGTTCCAGAACGGCAGCACGCGCGCCACCGTGTCCTTCAGGCATTCGGTCAGCGGGATCTGCTCGGGCGAGAGCTTGGCGTAGCGCACGTCGCTGCGTTCGCTGCGCGGGTCGTCGGCTTCCAGCGGCGGCGGCGGCGTGCTGTAGCTGCGGCGCCAGACCAGCACCTGCTCGTCGCCGTACTTCTTGGCCGTTTCGGCCTTGTTCAGGCCCTGCAGGCCGCCGTAGTGGCGTTCGTTGAGGCGCCACGAATGCACCACCGGCAGCCAGGTGCGGTCGAGCTCGTCGAGCGTGTGCCACAGGGTGCGCGTGGCGCGCTTGAGCACGCTGGTGTAGGCCACGTCGAAGTCGTAGCCCTCGGCCTTCAGCAGCCGGCCCGCCTGCTTGGCCTGCTCGACGCCGGTCTCGGTCAGGTCGACGTCGGTCCAGCCGGTGAAGCGGTTTTCGAGGTTCCAGGTCGATTCGCCGTGGCGGATCAGTACCAGTTTGTGCATGTCGGAGGCCTTTGGCAGCGCTTTGTAAACCCGACATTCTAAAATCCCGGGTTTGCCTCTCTCCAAGGAACCCTCGTGAAATTGATCGAATTCGTCACTGCGAACTGGATGCTGGTCCTGATCGTGCTCAGCTCGGGCGCCATGCTGGCCTGGCCGCTGATTCGCGGCGCGGGGGGCGGCACGCTGACGGCCGACGCGGCGGTGCACCTCATCAACCGCGAGCGCGCGGTGCTGGTCGACCTGCGCGATCCCGAGGAATTCGCCGCCGGCCACATGATCGGCGCCAAGAACGTGCCGCTGGCCCAGCTCGAGGAAAAGCTCGCCTCCACGGTCAAGAACAAGAACGTGCCGCTGCTGCTGGTGTGCGAGAACGGCTCGCGCGCGCAGCGAGCGGTGGCCGCGGCCAAGAAGCTGGGTTACGAGCAGGCCCAAGCGGTGTCCGGCGGGCTCAAGGCATGGAAAGCGGCTAATCTGCCGGTTGAAAAGGCCTGAACCCCACCGAGATACGAACCATGCAAGCCGTCAAGATGTACACCACCGCCGTGTGCCCCTACTGCACACGCGCCAAGCAGATTCTCAAGTCCAAGGGCGTCGAGCAGATCGAGGAGATCCGCATCGACAGCGATCCCCAGGCGCGCATTGCCATGATGGAGATCACCCAGCGCCGCACGGTGCCGCAGATCTTCATCGGCGACACCCACGTGGGCGGTTGCGACGACCTGATGGCGCTCGACAGCCGCGGCGGGCTGGTGCCGCTGCTGCAGGGCCAGCCGGCCTGATCCGAGCCCGGCCGACCGCCGGTCCGTAGCCGTCACATCGCCGGGCGATAATCGCCCGTTCACCCATCTGCGGCCCGCCGCGGGAAACCATCCCCCGGCGGGCCTTGTTTTGACCCTCGAAAGTTCAGCCATGGCCGACCAGCAAGCCCAAGATCCCGTGTTCCAGATCCAGCGCGTCTACCTCAAGGACCTGTCGCTCGAACAACCCAACTCGCCCGCGATCCTGCTGGAACAGGAACAGCCCACCGTCGACATCCAGCTCGGCGTGGACGCCCAGCCCGTGGCCGACGGCATCTTCGAGGTGTCGGTGTCCGCCACCGTGCAGACCAAGATCGGCGACAAGACCGTGTTCCTGGTCGAAGCCAAGCAGGCCGGCATTTTCGAGATCCGCAACCTGCCCGAAGACCAGATGGGCCCGATCCTCGGCATCGCCTGCCCGCAGATCGTCTACCCCTACCTGCGCGGCAACGTGGCCGACGTGATCCAGCGCGGTGGCTTCCCGCCCGTGCACCTGGCCGAGATCAACTTCCAGGCCATGTACGAGCAGCAGCAGGCACAGGCCGCCGGCCAGCCGTCGCCCATCATCACGCAGTAAGCCCGACGGTACGCAACGCCGCGACGCCGATGAAGATCTGCGTTCATGGCGCCGGCGCCTGGGGCACGGCGGTGGCCGTCAATGCGGCCGCCCGCCACGAGGTCACGCTGTGGGCCCGCGACGCGGCCCAGGCCGAGACCATCTCCCGGGCCCGCGAGAACACCCGCTACCTGCCGGGGCTGGCACTGCCCGCCTCGCTCTCGGTGCGCGCGGGCGGCATCGGCCAGGCGCAGGCCGGCGCCGACCTGGTCATCGTGGCCACGCCCATGGCCGCGCTGCGCCAGCAGCTAGAAACCCTGCGCGACAGCGGCACCCGCGTGCCGGTTGCCTGGCTCTGCAAGGGCGTGGAGCCCGCGCAGGCTGCGAACACCACCGTTTCCTCCTTCGGCCTGCTGGCCCACGAGATCCGCGCGCAGGTCGCGCCCGAGCTGCTGGCCGGCGTGCTCAGCGGCCCGAGCTTCGCGCAGGAAGTGGCCGAGGGCCGCCCGACCGCGCTGGTCGCCGCCAGCCCGCATGCCGCCGTGCGCGATGCGCTGGTCGATGCCTTCCATGGCCCCGCGCTGCGCGTCTATGCCAATGACGACATCGTCGGCGTCGAGGTCGGCGGCGCGGTCAAGAACGTGCTGGCCATCGCCACCGGCCTGTGCGACGGCCTTGCGCTGGGCCTCAACGCACGCGCCGCGCTGATCACGCGCGGCCTGGCCGAGATGACCCGCTTCGGCCTCGCGCTCGGCGCCCGCACCGACACCTTCATGGGCCTGTCGGGCCTGGGCGACCTGGTGCTGACCGCCACCGGCGACCTGTCGCGCAACCGCAAGGTCGGCCTGCTGCTGGCCCAGGGCCGCACCCTGGCGCAGGCGGTCGATTCGCTCGGCCACGTGGCCGAGGGCGTCTACTGCGCCCGCACCGTGGTGCAGCGCGCGCGCGGGCTGGGCGTGGAAATGCCCATCGCCGAGGGCGTGGTCGCGCTGCTCGACGGCCGCGTGAGTCCGGCCGATGCCGTGGCCGCGCTGACCGGGCGCGACCCGGTGCCCGAATCGGTCCGCCCGCCCCCATAACAACATCCGGAAGACAAGCCGCCCCATGCGTTCCCGTTTCGATTTCTCCGCGCCGGCCATCGCCGCGCTGGCCCAGGCCGATGCGGCCCGCGCACTGCAGGAGGACGTCGCCGACGGCGACCTCACCGCCTCCCGGGTCGATGCCGGCCGCCGCGCCCAGGCGCGCGTGCTGGTGCGCGAGCCGGCCGTGCTGTGCGGCGCGCCCTGGGTCGAGGCCACGCTGGCGCAGCTCGATCCGCAGGTGCGCATCGACTGGCGCTGCGCCGAGGGCGGGCGCTGCGAGCCGAACCAGGTCGTGCTCGAGATGGAAGGCCCGGCCCGCGCGCTGCTGACCGCTGAGCGCACCGCGCTCAACTTCCTGCAACTGCTGAGCGCCGTGGCGACCAAGGCCGCGCTCTACAGCGACATCGTCGAGGGCACGCGCGCGCGCATCGTCGACACCCGCAAGACCCTGCCGGGCCTGCGCCTGGCGCAGAAGTACGCGGTGCGCACCGGCGGCGGCCTCAACCACCGCATCGGCCTGTACGACGCCGTGCTGATCAAGGAAAACCACATCGCCGCGGCCGGTGGCGTGGCCGCCGCGCTGCGCGCCGTGGCTCCGGCCGCCGAGCGTGCCGACTTCGTCGAGATCGAGGTCGAGACCCTGGCGCAGCTGCAGGAGGCGCTCGAGGCCGGCGCGCGCATGGTGCTGCTCGACAACATGGACCTGCCGACCCTGCGCGAGGCGGTGCGCATCAACGACGCCGCGGGCGAAGGCCGCGCGGTGCTCGAGATCTCGGGCGGCGTCACGCTCGACGGCCTGCGCGAACTGGCCGAGACCGGCGTCGACCGGATCTCGGTCGGCGCGCTGACCAAGGACGTCAAGGCCATCGATTTCTCGATGCGCTTCCAGGACCGCTGAGGGAGACGCGCGCATGGCTTCCTCCGCCGTCATCGATGTCGAGTACGAGCAGCCGGCCGAAGGGAGCGTCTGCGACACCCGCCGCGCCTGGGCCCGCGTGCCGCCCGAGCCCACGCCCACCGAGCGCGAGGCGCTCAAGGAGCGCATCCGCCGCCTGCTGCGCGAGCGCAACGCGGTCATGGTGTCGCACTTCTACGTCCACCCCGACCTGCAGGACCTGGCCGAGGAAACCGGCGGCATCGTCAGCGATTCGCTCGAGATGGCGCGCTTCGGCCGCGACCATGCGGCCGGCACGCTGGTGGTGTCGGGCGTGCGCTTCATGGGCGAGACCGCCAAGATCCTGTCGCCCGAGAAGCGGGTGCTGATGCCCGACCTCGACGCCAACTGCTCGCTCGACCTGGGCTGCCCGGTCGACGAGTTCAGCGCCTTCTGCGACGCTCATCCCGACCGCACCGTGGTCGTCTACGCCAACACCAGCGCCGCCGTGAAGGCGCGTGCCGACTGGCTCGTCACCTCGAGCTGCGCGCTCGACGTGGTGGGCGCGCTGCATGCGCAGGGCCGCAAGATCCTCTGGGGCCCCGACCGCCACCTCGGCGACTACATACAGCGCCAGACCGGTGCCGACATGGTGAGCTGGAACGGCGCCTGCATCGTGCACGACGAGTTCAAGGCGCTCGAGCTCGAGCTGCTCAAGCAGGCCCATCCGCGCGCCAAGGTGCTGGTGCACCCCGAGTCCTCGGCCGAGGTGATCGCGCTGGCCGATGCCGTGGGCTCGACCTCGGCGATCCTCAACGCCGCGCGCCAGCTCGACGCGACCGAGTTCATCGTCGCGACCGACAACGGCATGCTGCACAAGCTGCGCACGCTCAACCCGGGCAAGACCTTCATCGAGGCGCCCACGGCCGGCAACGGCGCCACCTGCAAGAGCTGCGCGCATTGCCCGTGGATGGCGATGAACGGGCTGGCCGACCTCGCGAACGCGCTCGAGACCGGCGCCGGCGAGATCCACGTCGACCCGGCGCTGGGCCTGCGCGCGCGCGTGCCGATCGACCGCATGCTGGCCTTCACGGCCGGGCTGAAGAACGGCATCGCGCCGGGCAGCCTGGTGGCGGGGATCGGCGCGGCCTGACAAGCCGGGCCGGGCCTAGAACTCCAGCGTGCAGGAGTCGCCCAGGGCCTCGCGCCACACCCGCACGCGCGCCAGCGATGCGCGCAGTTCGCCGAGCGCCTCGGCGATGAACAGGCACAGGTTCTCCAGTGTCGGCGGATGCAGCCCCGGCACCTCGTCGAGCAGCCGGTGGTCGAGCTGCTCGCGCACCGCCTCGAGCCGGCGCCGCAGCAGGCCCAGGTCGATCACCATGCCGGTCGCGGGATCGCGCTCGCCCGCGAGCCAGACCTCGGCGTGGTAGGTGTGGCCGTGGATGCGGCGGCTGCCTTCGGCCTCGATCTCGCGTTTCAGGGTGTGGGCGGCGTCGAAGAAGAAGCGTTGGCTGATCGTGAATCGCATGGGGAACGGAAGAACGAAAAGGCGGGCATCAGCGGATGCCGGTGAACTTGTGGGTCTGCACGCTGAGGCGCCAGCGCGGCTGGCGCAGGCAGGCGTCGATGCACAGCGCGGTGTTGGCGGCCTGCCGCGGGCCGTCCATGGGTTGCAGGAAGCGGTGCGCGAACTCGCCGCTGCGCGCCATCGCGTCGAGGTCGATGCCCTCCTGCGGCCACACCAGCTTGAGCTCCTGGCCGCGCCGCTGCACCCAGGGCGCGCCGGCCTTGGGGCTGATGCAGAGCCAGTCGATGCCCTCGGGCGCGGCCACGGTGCCGTTGCTCTCGACGGCGATGCGGAAGCCGCGCGCATGCAGCGCATCGATCAGCGCGGCGTCGACCTGCAGCAGCGGCTCGCCGCCGGTCAGCACCACGAGGCGGTGGCCGGCATCGTCGGCGGGCCACTGCGCGGCGATGGTGTCGGCCAGCGCGTCGGCTTCCTTGAACTTGCCGCCCAGCGTGCCGTCGGTGCCGACGAAATCGGTGTCGCAGAAACGGCAGATGGCGCTGGCGCGGTCGGCCTCGCGGCCGCTCCAGAGGTTGCAGCCCGCGAAGCGGCAGAACACGGCCGGCATGCCGGCCTGGCCGCCTTCGCCCTGCAGCGTGTAGAAGATCTCCTTGACGCTGTAGCTCATAGAAACACCTTCGTGCTTCGCACTGCGGTGCGAGCTTGCTTGGGGCGGCCCGGCGCGGCGCTCATGGCTTTGCCGCCCAGGGCTCGATCTCGAGGTTGTCGATCAGCCGCGTGCTGCCCAGGCGCGCGGCCGCGAGCGCCACCAGCGGCTCGGCGCCGTCGAGCGCGGCCGGCGGCTGCAGGTCGAGGCGGCGGCGCACCGTCAGGTAGTCGGGCTGCCAGCCGCGCTGCGCCAGCGCCTGCATCGCGCGTCCCTCGATCGCCGCGAGTTCGCCGCCGCCGCGCACGGCCTCGGCGATCTCCTTGAGCGCGCGCGAGAGCTGCACCGCCTCGGCGCGCTCGCCCTCGCTGAGGTAGCCGTTGCGCGAGGAGAGCGCGAGGCCGTCGTCGGCGCGGCGCGTCTCGCCACCCACGATCTCGATCGGCAGCGCGAACTGCCGCACCAGGTGGCGGATCATCATCAGCTGCTGGTAGTCCTTCTTGCCGAATACCGCCACGCGCGGCTGCACGCAGCTGAACAGCTTCATCACCACGGTGCACACGCCGACGAAGAAGCCGGGCCGGAAGTGGCCCTCGAGGATGTCGGCCAGCGCCGGGTCGGGATGCACCTTGCAGGTCTGGGGCTCGGGATAGAGCGCCTTCTCGTCGGGCGCGAACAGCACGTCGCAGCCGGCGGCTTCCAGCTTGGCGCAGTCGCTGTCCCAGGTGCGCGGATAGGTGTCGAAGTCCTCGTGCGGCAGGAACTGCAGCCGGTTCACGAAGATGCTCGCGACGGTGGCGTCGCCCAGCGGCTTCGCCTGCGTGACCAGCGCGATGTGGCCGTCGTGCAGGTTGCCCATGGTCGGCACGAAGGCGGGGCGTTCGAAGCGCGCCAGGTGGTCGCGCAGTTCGGGGATGGTGCGGGCGATGAACATGGGACGGTTCTCCTTGGAGTGAGGAAGGAAAGAAAAAACGGGGTGGGTTACCAGGCGTGCAGCCGGTCGTCGGGAAAGCTGCCGTCCTTGACGGCGCGCACATAGGCCGCGAGCGCCTGCTGGATGCCGCCGGCGCCGTCCATGAAGTTGCGCACGAACTTCGGCGTGCGGCCCAGGTTCAGGCCCAGCATGTCGTGCAGCACGAGCACCTGGCCCGCGGTGCCGCGGCCGGCCCCGATGCCGATGGTGGCGCAGCGCGTGAGTTCGGCCGTGAGCGCGGCGGCCAGCGCGGCCGGCACCATCTCGAGCACCAGCATCGCGGCGCCCGCGTCCTGCAGCGCCTGGGCCTCCTCGCGCAGCCGGGCCGCGGCGGCGTCGCCCTTGCCCTGCACGCGGTAGCCGCCGAGCGCATGCACGGTCTGCGGCGTCAGGCCCAGATGCGCGCACACCGGGATGCCGCGCTCGACCAGGAAGCGCACGGTCTCGGTGGTCCAGCCGCCGCCCTCGAGCTTCACCATGTGGGCGCCGGCCTGCATCAGCACGGTGGCGCTGCGCAGCGCCTGTTCGCGCGACTCCTGGTAGCTGCCGAAGGGCAGGTCGGCGATCAGCCAGGCCGTGCCCTGCACGCGGCGCAGCCCGCGCGAAACGCTGTCGGTGTGGTGGCGCATGGTCTCGAGCGTGACGCCGACCGTGCTCGACAGGCCCTGGCAGACCATGCCGAGCGAATCGCCGACCAGCAGGCATTCGACGCCCGCAGCATCGGCCACGGCCGCGAAGGTGGCGTCGTAGGCCGTGAGCATCGCGATCTTCTCGCCGCGCGCATGCAGCTCGGCCAGCCGCGGCAGGCTCAGCGGCTTGCGCGTGGCGGGCTGCGAGGCCGGCGGCAGCGTGCCGTAGGGCGTGGCGGTGGTGGCTTCGTTCGGGGTGGAGGCGTTGGACATGGTTGGGTTTCTCCCTGCGGGCGTCGGTGGCCGGGCATCCTGGGGTTGAAGAAAGCGGGAACGGGTGGGGCTATCGGTCGGCCGGTACCAGCACCGTGGGTGCGGTGGGCTCGGCGAGCGAAGGATAGTCGCGGCTGAAATGCAGGCCCCGGCTCTCGTGGCGGGCCTGCGCGGAGCGCACGATCAGCTCGGCCACCTGCACCAGGTTGCGCAGTTCGAGCAGGTCGCGCGTGACGTGGAAATTGGCATAGAACTCGTGGATCTCGGCCTGCAGCAGCGCGATGCGGTGGCTGGCGCGCTCCAGGCGCTTGTTGGTGCGCACGATGCCCACGTAGTCCCACATGAAGCGGCGCAGCTCGTCCCAGTTGTGCGAGATCACCACCGCCTCGTCGGCATCGGTCACCTGGCTGGCATCCCAGGCCGGCAGCGCCACCGGTGCGCGCGTCGGCGCGGCGCCGATGGCCGCCGCGGCCGCGCGCGCGAACACCATGCACTCCACCAGCGAATTGCTGGCCAGCCGGTTCGCGCCGTGCAGTCCGGTGCAGGCGGTCTCGCCGATCGCGTAGAGGCCCGGCAGGTCGGTGCGGCCGGCCAGGTCGGTGACCACGCCACCGCAGGTGTAGTGGGCGGCGGGCACCACCGGGATCGGCTCGCGCGAGATGTCGATGCCGAGCTCGGCGCAGCGCGCGAGGATGTTCGGGAAATGCGCGCGCAGGAAATCCGGGCTCTGGTGCGAGATGTCGAGGTGCACGCAGTCTAGGCCGTGCTTCTTCATCTCGAAGTCGATCGCGCGCGCCACCACGTCGCGCGGCGCGAGTTCGGCGCGCTCGTCGTGCCGCGGCATGA